>Ga0160471_100151_pt1 | contig 27005 bp, 25 predicted proteins | sample HID1973K_E11MG_FD_108268 | JGI IMG/M metagenome (GOLD analysis project Ga0160471, IMG submission 108268) | Enriched mosquito-associated microbial communities from UW Madison campus, WI, USA - HID1973K_E11 MG | ecosystem: Host-associated > Arthropoda: Insects > Digestive system > Unclassified ... | reverse complement strand
GCTCGGCTTGTCCGACGACGGCGAGGCGTAAAACATAAACGCCGACGTGGTGGCCGGCAAGATAGCCGAGATCCTCAAGGCCGAGAAGCTGGTGATGATGACCAACATCCCGGGCGTGATGGACAAGAAGGGCAACCTGCTGACCGACCTGTCCGCGCGCGAGATCGAGGAACTGTTCGCCGATGGCACGATCTCGGGCGGCATGCTGCCCAAGATCTCGTCCGCGCTGGATGCCGCCAAGAGCGGCGTGCACTCGGTCCACATCATCGACGGCCGTATCGAGCACTCGCTGCTGCTGGAAATCCTGACCGAGCAGGCGTTCGGCACGATGATCCGCTCGCACTGAGCCGGATTTGCGGGCGCAGGGGCGGATTGACGCCGCCGCGCCCGCACCCCTCCCACCAGTCATCCCCCTGCAGCCCGGCGTGTTCCTCAGACAACCTCACCAGCGCCGCGGCGTGGCGCACGCGCGCCCGTCGGAGGCATCGACTCCCGCCGCGCGGCAACGCCCCCGGCATCCTCGGGTGCGCCGGCCAGCGGGCGACCAGTCGGGCGATATCGTCTGGCTGTTCGATCTCGACAACACCCTGCACGACGCCTCCCACGCGATCTTCCCGGCCATCAACCGGCGCATGACCGCCTACGTGGCGCGCGTGCTCGGGTCCGACGAGGCCACCGCCAGCGGCGTGCGGGTGGAGTACTGGCAGCGCTACGGCGCCACCCTGCTCGGCATGATCCGCCACCATGGCGTGGATGCGGCCGATTTCCTGCACGAAGCCCACGACTTCCCGGCCCTGGCCGAGATGGTGCGCGTGCGGCGCGGGCTGGCCGCCGCGCTGCGCCGGCTGCCCGGGCGCAAAATCCTGGTCACCAACGCGCCGCGCGACTACGCCCGGGCGGTCATGGCGATTGCCGGCATCGAACGCTGCTTCGAGCGCGTGGTGGCCATCGAGGATATGTGGGTGCACGGCCATCTGCGGCCCAAGCCTGACCGCCGCATGCTGCGCCGGCTGCTGGCGCGCACCGGCGTGGCGCCCCATCGCGCGGTGCTGGTGGAAGACACGCTGTCGCATCTGAAACACTATGCGAGCACGGGGATCCGCACCGCCTGGGTGACGGGCTACCTGCGCACGCTGGCGCCGTCGCGGCCCCAGCCGGTGCCGGCGGCCGCGCCAGTCCCGGTCGATGCCGCCGTGCCGGGCGCGGTGGCCGATGCTGCCACACGCACCGCGCTGGCCGCCGAGGACCGCCAGCACGTGGGCCATGGCGCCCAGGAAAGATCGGTCACGATGATGGCCGCCGAAGCGCAGCTTCCGCCACCTGGCGTGGATGGCGCACAATACGGCACGGCGCCGCAGCAGTTGCCCGACCATGCCCCGCGCGTACGGGCGCGCGTGGTGAATCGGCCCGGCTATGTGGACATAAAAGTACAATCGATGCATCAACTCCTACGACGAATACGGAGAACCGGGTCATGACGCAAACCATTGAAAGCCAGCCGGAGGCGCCGCCGCTGATGGCCGCCACCGCCATCCAGACCGCCGAAGGGCCCGCGCGCAAGCGCCCGCGCCCTGGCGAGCGGCGCATCCAGATCCTCCAGACCCTGGCCGGCATGCTCGAGCATCCGCGCGGGGAAAAGATCACCACGGCGGCGCTGGCCGCCAGGCTGTCGGTCTCGGAAGCCGCGCTGTATCGCCATTTCGCCAGCAAGGCGCAGATGTTCGAGGGCCTGATCGGCTTTATCGAGCAGACCGTGTTCGGGCTGATCAACCAGATCACCACGCAGGAGGAGCATGGCCTGCGCCAGGTGCAGGCCATCGTGCGGATGCTGCTGTCGTTTGCCGAGAAGAACCCCGGCATGACGCGCGTGCTGACCGGCGAGGCGCTGGTGGGCGAGCACGAACGGCTGCAGGAACGCATCAACCAGATGGTGGACCGGATCGAGGCGTCGCTGCGCCAGTGCCTGAAGGTGGCCGTCACGCAGGCCGCCTTCCCGGCCGACGCCGACATCCCGGTGCGCGTGGCGCTGATCACGGCGGCCGTGCAGGGCCAGTGGCACCGCTACGTGAAGAGCGGCTTCCGCAAGGCGCCGGGCGAGAACATCGACGCCCAGTTGCGGATCCTGCTGGGCTGAACCAGCGGGAGGACCGGGGGCGCGTCACACGCGGCCAGCAGCGCACCCGGGAACTGCACTATAATGGTCGCGTCGCGCCGATTTGATGACTGGCTTGCGGGCGCGCGGCAGCCAACGGGAATCTCAGGATGACCGCCGGCTGCCACTATAAATGCGGCTAAAGAGGTTGGGTCGGTGCCTCGCGGGAGCAATCCACGATATGGCGCCGACGCGCGGGACACCGCGACATGCCCGACTTGGCTGCGACACACGCAACTGCCAGTCGGGTTTTTTTATGCCCGCTCGCTGCGGGCCCCCTCCATGACAGATGTTGCTATTCCTGCCGCCGTACCGGAGGCCGACCTCGCCGCCGGCTCCGTCGGCGTTGTCACGCCCCGGCGCATGCACTTCGCCGAGCCGCTCCCGCTGCGCAACGGCAGCCAGCTGGCCGGCTATGACCTGATGGTGGAAACCTACGGCACGCTCAACGCGGCGGCATCGAATGCCGTGCTGGTGTGCCACGCGCTCAACGCCTCGCACCACGTGGCCGGCATCGCGGCGGACAATCCGCGCGACATCGGCTGGTGGGACAACATGGTCGGCCCCGGCAAGCCGCTCGATACCGACCGCTTCTTCGTCATCGGCGTGAACAACCTTGGTTCCTGCTTCGGCTCGACCGGGCCGATGAGCACCAACCCGGCCACCGGCCAGCCCTATGGCGCGCTGTTCCCGGTGGTGACCGTGGAGGACTGGGTCAACGCCCAGGCGCGCGTGGCCGACGCGTTCGGCATCACGCAGTTCGCCGCGGTGATGGGCGGCAGCCTCGGCGGCATGCAGGCGCTGGCCTGGAGCCTGATGTACCCGGACCGGCTGCGCCACTGCATCGTGGTGGCGTCCACGCCCAAGCTGTCGGCGCAGAACATCGCCTTCAACGAGGTGGCGCGCAGCGCCATCCTGTCGGACCCGGACTTCCACGGCGGCAACTACTACGCGCACAACGTCAAGCCGAAGCGCGGCCTGCGCGTGGCGCGCATGATCGGCCATATCACTTACCTGTCCGACGAGGACATGGCCGAGAAATTCGGCCGCTCGCTGAAGTCCGAGGACATCCGCTTCTCGTTCGACGTCGAGTTCCAGGTGGAAAGCTACCTGCGCTACCAGGGCGACAAGTTCGCGGAGTACTTCGACGCCAACACCTATCTGCTGATCACCCGCGCGCTCGATTACTTCGACCCGGCGCTGGCCTACGGCGGCGACCTGAAGCGCGCGATCTCCCACACCCAGGCCAGCTTCCTGGTAGCGAGCTTCACGACCGACTGGCGCTTCGCGCCGAACCGCAGCCGGGAGCTGGTCAAGGCGCTGCTCGACAACAAGCGGCCGGTTTCGTACGCCGAGATCGACGCCCCGCACGGCCACGACGCCTTCCTGCTCGACGATCCGCGCTACCACAACCTGATGCGCGCCTACTACGAACGCATTGCCGAGGAGATCGGCGCATGAACGCCTCCGCCAACCCCAATATCCTCGCGCTGCGGCCCGACTTCCGCGCGATTGCGCGCTGGATCGAGCCCAACTCCACGGTGCTGGACGCCGGCTGCGGCGATGGCAGCCTGCTGCGCGTGCTCCAGGACGAACTGGACGTGCAGGCGTATGGCATCGAAATCCGCGACGAAGGCGTGCTGGCCTGCGCCCAGAAGGGCGTGCACGTGATTCAGCAGGACCTGGAGGGCGGGCTGGCGCTGTTCGAGGACCGGAGCTTCGACACGGTGATCCTGTCCCAGACGCTCCAGACCATCCACAACACGGCCCAGGTGCTGCGCGACACTCTGCGGGTGGGACGCGAGTGCATCGTCTCGTTCCCGAACTTCGGCTACTGGCCGCACCGGCTGTCGGTGTTCCGGGGCCGCATGCCGGTGTCGGAAGCGCTGCCGTACCAGTGGTACAACACGCCGAACGTGCGTGTGCTGACCATCAGCGACTTCGAGGGGCTGGCGCCCAAGGTGGGCCTGCGCGTGCTGGACCGCGTGGTGATGCACGAGGGCGTGACCGTGAACTGGGGCGAGAACTGGCGCGGCAGCCTGGCGGTGTACCGGGTTTGCGCGGTGTGAACCCGGCTTGACGCGGGGGCCGGGTGGGCATACCGTACGACGATTACCGAACGATCGTACTATTTTCTGCCATGACCCAAGCGCCCCACACCGACTCGCAACATCCGTTCGACCTCGCCCTGGCGCTGGAGCCAGCCGGCGAGCACCGCTTCCTGGGTCATACCAGCCAGGCCTACTGGAACATGATTGGCCCGTTCGGCGGGATGACGGCGGCCACGCTCCTCCAGGCGGCGTTGAGCCATCCCGAGCGGCTGGGCGATCCGATTGCGCTGACGGTGAACTTCGCCGGGCCGATTGCCGAGGGGCCGTTCGAGATCGAGGCGCGTCCGTCGCGGACCAACCGGTCCACCCAGCACTGGCATCTGGAATTGCGCCAGAACGGCGAGGTGACGACCACCGGCAGCGCGGTCTTCGCCGTGCGGCGCGAGACCTGGGGCAGCGGCGAAGCCGTCATGCCCGATGTGCCGCCCGCTGACACCCTGCCCGGCATGGGCGGCTTCGCGCCGGTGCGCTGGATCGGCAGCTACGATATGCGCGCGGTGCGCGGCGCCAAGCCCTCAACCGCCGTCGGCACCGAGCATCCGGACAGCCTGACCCAGTTCTGGCTGCGTGACGAACCGGCCCGCACGCCCGACTACGCCGCTGTGGCAGCCTGGTGCGACGCCTTCTATCCGCGCATTTTCCTCAAGCGCGCCGGCTTCGTGCCGGCCGGCACGGTGTCGATCACGACCTATTTCCATGCCGATGCGGCCACGCTGGCCGCGCTGGGCGACAGCCACGTGCTCGGCAGCGCGCGGGCGCAGGTGTTCCGCCAGGGCGTCTTCGACCAGAGCGCGCAGATCTGGAGCGCCAGCGGCGTGCTGCTGGCCTCGTCGCACCAGATCGTTTACTACAAGGAATAAGGCCGATCAGGCCGGACGAGGGACGCCCGGCTCCTTGGCCGGCTCGCGCGCCTGGGCTTCGTAGCGGTGGACCGTGCCGCGCATCGCCCAGAGCAGGGCCACGCCGGGCACGGCCGCCACCACGGTGCCGAGGTAGAAGGGCGCCCAGCCCCAGGCTTCGACCATATAGCCCGAGGTGGGCCCCACGTAGACCCGGCCAATCGACGCCAGCGCGGACAGCAGCGCGTACTGCGTGGCCGAGAACGAGCGGTTGCACAGCGTCATCAGCAGCGCCACGAAGGCCGCCGTGCCCATGCCGCCGCAGATGTTCTCGATGGCGATGGTCGCGCCCATGCTCCAGATATGGGGCGGCGTGACCGAGAGCACCCAGTAGCCGAGGTTCGACACCGCCTGCAGGATGCCGAACAGCATCAGCGACCGGTACAGCCCGAGCCGCACCATCAGCGACCCACCGAACAGCGCGCCGATGATCGTGGCCGCGAGACCCAGCGTCTTGTTGACGATGCCCACCTCGCCCGGATCGAAGCCCAGGCCCCGGATCAGGAACGTGGTGGACAGGCTGCCGGCGAAGGCATCGCCCAGCTTGTAGAGCACGATCAGCAGCAGCAGCCACCACGCGCCCTGGCGCCCGAAAAAGTCGCGCAGCGGGCCGACCACGGCCTCCTCCAGCGTGCGCGGCTGGCGCGCCGGCACGTCCGGTTCGGGCGCCCAGAGCAGCGTCAGCAGCCCTACCGACATCAGCGCCGCCATCAGCAGGTACATGCTGGACCAGCCCAGCACGCGGTCCGCCAGGTACAGCGCCAGCCCGCCCGAGACCAGCATCGCCAGCCGGTAGCCGAGCACCTTGACCGCCGCGCCGGCGCCGCGCTCGGCCGGGCGCAGCACGTCGGTGCTGTAGGCATCGAACACAATGTCCTGCGACGCCGACAGGAACGCCACCAGCGTGGCCAGCGCCGCCAGCGCCCAGAGCGCCTCGCGCGGCGGGCAGAACGCCATGGCGGCGATGCTGGCCACCAGCCCGAGCTGCGTCACCAGCAGCCAGCCGCGCCGCCGGCCCAGCAGGGGCGGCGTGTAGCGGTCCATCAGCGGCGCCCACAGGAACTTGAAGATGTACGCCTGCCCGACCAGCGAGAAGAAGCCGATGGTCTTGATGTCGAGCCCCTCCACGGTCATCCAGGCCTGGAGCGTGCCCGAGGTCAGCGCGAGCGGCAGCCCGGACGCGAAGCCCAGCGTCAGCATGGCGCCGATGCGGCGATTGCGGAAAATGTCGAGGTAGTCTTGGAACGTCATGGATGTATTATTGCATCACCGTTTGCGTCCCCACTCATCGATTCGACGCCGTTTGTCGACCCTTATCGCGCCGAGCCCTGCCGTGACCCTGATCGCGTCGAACGAATCGCCGTTGCCACCGTGCCGCACGCCCCGGCGCCCGGGATGGCTGACCTGGCTGGCTTGGTCCTGCGCCGCGTGCGCAACCGTGCCGGCCATCGCGCAGGAAGTGGCCCTGGTAGCCGCGCCCGACGACGGCGTGCGCGTGGAGCGCCGCTACTCGCGCGTGCGCACGATCGTGCCGATGGAAGTCATCGACCAGCAGGCTGCCCGCGAGTACGAACAGATCAAGCAGGAAGCCATCGCCAAGCACACGCTGGCCGGCGACGACAACCCGCAGGTGAAGCGCCTGCGCGAGATCGGCATCCGGCTGCTGCCCGAGACCGTGCTGTGGAACCCACGCGCCGGCCGCTGGGCGTGGGAGATCAACCTGATCGAGTCGAAGCTGGTCAACGCGTTCTGCATGCCCGGCGGCAAGATGGCGGTCTATTCCGGCCTGCTCGACCAGCTCAAGCTCACCGACGACGAAGTGGCCATGGTGATGGGCCACGAGATCGCCCACGCGTTGGAGGAACACGCCCGGCAGCGCGCGGCGCAGTCCGAGATCTCGAATCTTGGCGCCAACGTGGTGTCCCAGCTGACCGGCTTCGGCAATCTCGGCAATTTCGATATCGGCAACAATGCCCGGCTCGTGTCGCTGCGGTTTTCGCGGCTCGAGGAAACCGAGGCGGACCTGATTGGCATGGACATCGCCGCCCGCGCCGGCTACGACCCGCGCGCCGCCGTCACGCTGTGGCGCAAGATGGGCACGGTGCTGGAGATGGGCGACGAGTTCAAGTCCACGCACCCGTCCGGCCGCAGCCGCATCGCGGTGCTTGAGGCGCACATGGCCGAGGTGATGCCGCTCTACGCCCGCGCCATGAACATGCCGATGGAGAAGCTGCCCGCCCACACGCCCAATATGGCTAACCTGGGCGGTGCCCCGGTCGATGCCGGCGACGACGACAGCCAGCGTCCACTAAAAAAGTAAAGACGGCCGTCGACTCAGGTTATCGGCGATTCCTGTAGGATGGAAAAGTGGCGTCAACGCCCCTGCAACAGGCTTTGGCGCGCTGAGATTCTCAACCTTGATCAGGGAGAAAGACCATGAGGACTGGATTGCGCTGCGGCCTGGTAGCGGCCGCGCTGGTGGCTGCGGGCGCGTCGGGCGTGGCCAGCGCCGCCGACACGCTGCTGACGATGCCGATCGACCAGGCACTGGCTAGCCAGGCCGCCAAGGAACGCATCGACCCGAACACGAAGCTGCTGTTCGGCTTCAACCGGCTTGAGGGCGCCACGGATCCCACCTTGTACAAGACGGTGAAGCGCGTGCGCCGGCCGGTGAACAAGGTGCAGGAGGGCCCGGTGCTGACGGATGCCCAGCTGTGCGAAACGGTGTTCGTGCAGGCTGTGCAGGACCTCCAGCAGCGCGCGGCCCAGGGCGGCAGCAATGCGGTGATGGAGATCCGCAGCAACTGGAAGGACGACGAGACCTCCAGCGATACCACCTACGTCTGCGCCAAGGGCGCGGCGTATATCGGCGTGGCGCTGAAGGCGACGCTGGTCAAGACCGGCAGCTAGGCCAGCCGGATCCCAGGAAAGCGAAAAGCCGGCGCGAAGCCGGCTTTTCTTATTGTGCGACGGGTTGGTGACGCGTCAGGCGGTCAGCCCGGTCGCCTCGTCGGCGCCCACATGCACGTTCATGCATTGCACGGCCGCGCCGGCGGCGCCCTTGCCGAGGTTGTCCAGGCGTGCGACCAGATTCAGGCGCTCGCCATTGCCGAACACGAACAGGTCCACGCGATTGGTGTCGTTGCTGGCCTGGACGTCGAAGAAGCCGCCGTCGAGGTTGGCATCGCTATTGAACGGATGCACGCGCACGAACTGCTCGCCCTCGTAATGCTTGCGGTAGATGTCGAGGATGGCCTCGGCATCGGCCTTGCGCGACAGCAGCGCCGGGAACACCGGCACCGTCACGGCCAGACCCTTCAGGAAGTTGCCGACGATCGGGTTGAAGATCGGCGCCTGGGCCAGGCCGGCCTGCACGCGCATCTCGGGCAGGTGCTTGTGCTCGAGGCTCAGCGCGTAGGGGCGCGGGCTATCGAGACGCGGATTCCCGCCCGCCTCGAACTCGGCAATCATCTTCTTGCCGCCGCCGCTGTAGCCGGTCAGCGAGAACGCCGACACCGGGTAGTCGGCCGGCATCAGGCCCGCTTCCACGAGCGGACGCACGGCCAGCACGAAGGCGCTGGCGTGGCAGCCCGGCACCGCGATGCGCTTGCTGGCGCGCACCTTCTCGCGCTGGCCACGGGTCAGCTCGGGCAGGCCATAGGCCCACGAGTCGGTGGTGCGGAACGCCGTGCTGGCGTCGATCACGCAGGTATTGGGATTGGTCACCAGCGACACGGCCTCACGCGAGGCCACGTCCGGCAGGCACAGGAACGAGACATCCGAGGCATTCAGGAAGCGTGCTCGCTCTTGCGGGTCCTTGCGCTTGTCATCGGCAATGCGCAGCAGCTCCACATCGGAGCGACCCGAGAGGTAGTCCAGCAGCCGGAGACCGGTGGTGCCTTCCTGACCATCGACGAACACTTTGAAAACCATGGCTGACTCACTCTGAAAATGCGAAAAGTCGCCTGCCCAACGGGGCAGCGAACCTGCATTGTAGCGAGGTTAGGGGTTGGGCGCAGGGTTTACGCGGGAGAGGCGGTTGCGGTCCGACACATTCCGGGGCTTGCAGGTAATAACCAAGTAGGTTAATTTTGCATGGAGAAATCGTCAGCGCATTACAAGCTCTCTGTGGTGAGGGCGTTGGTGACGGAGGGGAGGTTGCGGTTCACCACCTCAGCTTCCCGGAGCTATCGGGCAATGGGGTTGAGTCGGAGGGAGGTGATTGACATCCTGGCGCGGCTTGAGCGAAGCGACTTGTATAAGAGCATGACAACGCACGCGGATCATCGAGTCTGGCAGGACGTCTACCACCCCGTCACCCCCTATGGGTCGCTCTACCTGAAGCTCAGCGTGATCGAGCAACTGGTGATTGTGTCATTCAAGGTGCTGTAAAGAGCACCACCTCGAAAAAGGAGTCGGGATATGAGATGCCCGGAATGCGGAGGATCCGAACTGGTCAGGGAGCGGCAGGACATGCCCTACGACTATCGCGGCGAAACCATGGTGATCGAAGGCGTGCTGGCGGACTGGTGTCCCGCCTGCGGTGAAGGGGTTCTTGATCTCGATGAAGATGAGCGGATCGGCCAGTTGATGGTTGCCTTCAACAAGCAGGTCAACGCCGCTATCGTCGATCCGGCGTTCATCGTGTCGGTGCGCCGCAAGCTGGAACTCGACCAGCGGGAGGCTGGCGAGATCTTCGGCGGCGGGGTCAATGCGTTCTCGCGCTACGAGACCGGCCGGACCAAGCCGCCGCTGGCGCTGGTAAAGCTGCTCAAGTTGCTGGATCGCCACCCGAACCTGCTGGAAGAAATCCGCGCCAACTGAGCGCGCCGGCCCCGGCATCCCGCCCGGGCGCCCCGCCTACAGCGGAAAATCGTAGTCGATCGACAGCGGGGCGTGGTCGCTGAACTTCTCGTCCTTGTAGATGGCGCAGGCGCGGGCCGTGGCGGCGATCTTGTCGGTGGTCAGGTGGTAGTCGATGCGCCAGCCGACGTTCTTCGCGTAGGCTTGGCCGCGGTTGCTCCACCAGGTGTACTGGTCCGGGCGTTGGTCGAGCTGGCGGAAGACGTCCACGTAGCCGTGGCTATCGAACAGTTGGCCAATCCAGGCGCGCTCCTCGGGTAGGAAACCGGAGTTCTTGAGGTTGCCCTTCCAGTTCTTGATGTCGATTTCCTTGTGGGCGATGTTGACGTCACCGCACAAGACGATCTCGCGCCCGCTGGCCTTCAGTTGCAGCAGGTGGGGCAGGAACGCCTCCATGAAGCGGAACTTGGCCTGCTGGCGTTCTTCGCCGCTGGAGCCGGACGGCACGTAGACGGAGATCACCGCAAGGTGCGGATACTGCACTTCCACGTAGCGACCCTCGGCGTCGAACTCGGGCACACCGAAGCCGGTGACCACCCGCTCGGGCTTGTGGCGCGTGTACAGGCCCACGCCGCTGTAACCTTTCTTCTCGGCATAGTGGAAAAAGCCGTGGTAGCCATGTGGCGCCAGGAACGCCTCGGTCATGTCGGCTTCCTGGGCTTTCAGTTCCTGCACGCAGATCATGTCCGCGTCCTGCTTGCCCATCCACTCGAAAAAGCCCTTCTTGGCCGCGGAGCGGATGCCGTTGAGGTTGGCGCTGATAATCCGTAACATCTCGGGAAATTTTGAAATTCAGAGAGAAAAGATGACGCAGCAGACCACGCCGGACGACCTCAGCCAGACCTTTATCCGCTTCGCGCTCGATGCGGGCGTGCTGTCCTTTGGCGAGTTCGTGACCAAGGCGGGCCGCAAGTCGCCTTACTTCTTCAACGCCGGCCTGTTCAACCAGGGCGCGATGCTGGGTCAGGTGGCGCAATTCTATGCGAAAACCCTGCTCAACTCGGGCCTCGAGTTCGACGTGCTGTTCGGGCCGGCCTACAAGGGCATCACGCTGGCCTCGGCCACGGCGGTGGCGCTGGCCGGCATGGGCCGGGACGTGGGGTTTGCCTACAACCGCAAGGAAGCCAAGGACCATGGCGAAGGCGGCACGCTGGTCGGCGCCAAGCTCCAGGGCAAGGTGGTGATCATCGATGACGTGATCTCGGCCGGCACCTCCGTGCGGGAGTCGATGCAGCTGATTCGCGCCGCCGGCGCCGAGCCGGCCGCCGTGCTGATCGCGCTGGACCGCATGGAAAAGAGCGGCACCGCCGACAAGATCGGCACGCATTCGGCTGTGCAGGACGTGCAGCGCGAATACGGCGTGCCCGTGATCTCGATCGCCAGCCTCAAGGACCTGCTGGCCTACCTCGACGCGTCGAACGACCCCGCGCTCGGGAACTCCCGGGCGGCCGTGGCGGCCTATCGTCAGACGTACGGCGTCTGACGCGCCGGAGCGGGCACCATGGGGCGCCCAGGCTCAACTTCGAGGGAGCATGGCGTGGCGGGCAAGCGGCAACAGCAGGTAAAACAGGCGACCAAGCAGGCAATCGGGCGCGAACTGGGCGAACAGGGCGCGCCACCGCAGGATTCCGCATCGACGGCCACGCCGGCCCGGGCGAAGCGCACCAGGGCGCCCAAGCGCGCCGCAGTGAGCGACCACTGCGCCCCTGATGCGCTGCCGGGCGACGGCCCCGCCCACGAAGCCTATGCGATCCGCGCGCTGGTGCTGCAAGGCGGCGGCGCGCTCGGTGCCTACCAGGCCGGTGTCTACCAGGGCCTGGCCGAAGGCGGCATTCATCCGAACTGGATCGCGGGTATCTCGATCGGCGCGCTCAACGCGGCGGTCATCGCCGGCAATCCGCCTGAAACCCGCGTGACGCAGTTGCGCGCGTTCTGGGAATACATCTGCGCCCAGCCGTGGCTGCCCGGCCTGCCGCTGGAGCTGCTGACGGAGACCGCGCCCACGTGGCCGGAGCCGATGCGGATCTGGTTCGACAGCCTCAACGCCGCCCGCGCGATGATCGAAGGCCAGCGCGGCTTCTTCTCGCCACGCGCTATCGCCGATCTCTGGGGCCGCGGTGAAGACCCGGGCCGCGCCAGCTATTACGACACTGGGCCGCTGAAGGCCACGCTGGAGCGTTTTGCCGATTTCGACCGCATCAACCATCCGAAGGAGATGCGCGTCTCGGTGGGTGCCGTGAACGTGCGCACGGGTAATTTCGCGTATTTCGACAACACGCGCCAGCGGCTGCGCGCCGAGCACTTCATGGCGTCCGGCGCGCTGCCGCCCGGGTTCCCGGCCGTGGAGATCGATGGCGAGTATTACTGGGACGGCGGCCTGGTCTCGAACACGCCGCTACAGGAGGTGCTGACCGCCCAGCCGCGCCGGGACGCCCTGATCTTCCAGGTGGACCTCTGGAGCGCGCGCGGCAAGCTGCCGCACAATCTGCTCGACGTGGCCGAGCGCCAGAAGGACATCCAGTATTCCAGCCGCACGCGTGCCATCACGGACGTGATGCGCGAGCAGCAGAACTATCGCCGCATGCTGAGCGAACTGATGGCACTGGTGCCGGCTTCCAAGCGCGACGACCCCTGGTACAAGCGCGCCGCCGACCATGCCTGCGACGCGCGCCGTAACGTGATCCAGCTGATCTACCGCGACAAGTCGTTCGAGGGCAGCGCCAAGGACTACCAGTTCGGCCTGCTGACGATGCACGAGCACTGGGCGAGCGGGCTCGACGATATCCGCGACACGCTCAAGCACCCCAAATGGCTGGCGATGCCCGGCCCCGAGCGGCCGTTCGTCACCCACGATGTGCATCGCGGCAACGGCAGCGACTGACCCCCGGCGCCTACTCCACCTTTAGCTTCGCCAGTTCCGGCTTCGGCGGCGGGTATGCCGGCTTGAGCTGCCGGAACACGGCCGCCACAATCTCGCCCACCATCAGGTTGCGGTGGGTCTTCGAGTCGGCCGGCACGACATACCAGGGGCAACTCGGCGTGGCCGTGGCCGCGATGGCAGCTTCGTAGGCTTCCTGATATTCCTTCCAGAACTTGCGCTCGGCCAGGTCCTGCGGGTCGAACTTCCAGTGCTTCTGGGGATCGGCGATGCGCGCCTCGAGCCGCGCCTTCTGCTCGTCCTTCGAAATATGGAGGAAGCACTTCACGATGGTCGTGCCGGTATCGGTCAGCAGGGATTCGAACGCGCGGATCTGCTTGTAGCGGCGCTCGCACTCGGCCTCATCGATCCAGCCATGCACGCGCGTGATCAGCACGTCCTCGTAGTGGCTGCGATTGAACAGCGCGATCTCGCCGGCGCGCGGCACCTGCGCGTGCACGCGCCACAGGTAGTCGCGCGCCAGTTCCTCGGCGGTAGGGGCCTTGAAGCTCACCACGCGGATGCCAAGCGGATCGAAGCTGCGGAAGACCGAGCGCACGGTGCCGTCCTTGCCGCTGGTATCCATGCCCTGCAGGATGACCAGCACCTTGCGGCGGTGCTCGGCGTAGAAGATGTCCTGGAGCGCGTCGAGTTCGCCCGAGAGGGCCTCCAGCCGCGCGAGGTCGGCGGCCTTGTCGCCCTGCGACAGCGGTTTGCTGTGCGGGTCGAAATCGGCCAGATTGAATTTTTTACTACTGGTGATGCGGAAATCGTCCAGCGTCATGGGGTCTCCGGTGGCGTGGCCTGCGGAGCCCCCATAGTCACGCGTTCAGTGCGGCGAGGTCAATAGTGCCTTCGAACACGGTGGTCGCCGGGCCGGTCATCTGCACGGGCTGGCCCGCGCCGTTCCAGGCGATGGTCAGGTCGCCGCCATGGGTGTGGACCTTGACCGGCGAGTCCAGCAGACCGCGCCGGATGCCGGCCACCACGGCCGCGCAGGCGCCCGTGCCGCAGGCCAGCGTCTCGCCGGCGCCGCGCTCGAACACGCGCAGCCGCACGGTGCTGCGGTCCACGATCTGCATGAAGCCGGCGTTCACCCGCTTCGGAAACGTCTGATGGTGTTCGATCACCGGGCCGTCCTGGAGCACCGGGAACTGCTCGGTATCGTCCACGACCTGCACCGCGTGCGGATTGCCCATCGACACCGGCGTGATCCACGCCGTGCGGCCGTTCACTTCGAGGCCATAGAGCGTGTCGTCGCCCTCGCGGCGTGTCGGCAGGCCCTCGGCGAGGAACGGCACGCGCGCCGGCGTCAGCTCGGGCGCGCCCATGTCCACCGTGACCTGGCCGTCGTCCTGCAGGGTCAACGTGATCACGCCGTTCATCACCTCCACGCGCACCGAGCGCTTGTCGGTCATGCCCTTGTCCGTGACAAAGCGCACGAAACAGCGCGCGCCGTTGCCGCAATGCTCCACCTCGCCGCCATCGGCATTGAAGATCCGGTAGCGGAAGTCCACGTCCGGGCGCGTCGATTTCTCGACGATCAGGATCTGGTCCGCGCCCACGCCAAAGTGCCGGCTGGCGAGCGCGCGCCACTGGGCCTCGGTCAGGTCGAGCGTCTGGTGGATGCCGTCCAGCACGACGAAGTCGTTGCCGGCGCCGTGCATCTTGGTGAACTGGAGTTTCATGGCTCGGATTGTAGCTAGTAAATCTCTGGCTCGCCGGGTGGCCGATGCTTGAAGCGCTTGTGCACCCAGTAGTACTCGGTCACGCGCGGGCGGATGGCGTCCTCGAAGAAGGCGTTCATGCGCCGCGTGTCGTCGGTCACGCTGTCGCCGGGGTAGTCGTCCCAGGCGGGCAGGATGTGCAGCACATAGCCCTTGTAGTCGGGCAGCATCTCGGTATAGATCGGCACGACCTTGGCGCCGGTCAGCCGCGCCAGCCGCGACACGGAGGTCAGCGTGAGCGCCTCCACGCCGAAAAACGGCACGAATTCCGAGTCGCGCTCGCCGAAGTCCATGTCGGCGATCAGTTGCAGCGCCTCGCCCTTCTTCAGGCAGCGCAGGATGTTCCGCGCGCTGTCGTTGCGCGAGATCATGTTGGCGCCGAAGCGGCCACGCGCGTGCTTCAGGAAATCGTCGAACAGCGCGTTCTTCTGCTTTGTATACAGCGAAGCCCCGGAGCGGCCCACGTGGTCGCGCAGGTGGATGGTCAGCCGGATCGCGCCCGCCTCCACGCCCGAGAGGTGCATGGTCACGAGGATATGGGGCTTGCCGTCCAGCGCCACAAGGTTGGCCTGGTCGTCGATCTGCACCCAGCGGCGCATCTGCGCCTCGCTGCCGGTCCAGAAGATGCCGCGCTCGGCAAAGCTGCGGAAGATGTGGCGGAAGGTCTCGCGCGACATCTCGTCGATCTCGGCCTCGGATTTTTCCGGGAAACAGAGCCGCAGGTTGGCGCGCACCACCTCGCGGCGGCCGTTCGGAATCCGGTAAAGCAGGCCGCCCAGCCCTTCGCCGAAGCGCGCGACGAACGGATACGGCAACTTGCCCAGCACGGTCAGCAGGCCGATGCCGAGCCAGGTAAAGATTCGGCTCATTGGATGATGTCTTGGGGGGCCGCCTGCGGCTGGCTGGTCAGGTCGGGGGGCGGCGGGGCGCCGGTGGGCTGCTTGTAGCGGTTGTAGCCCCAGAGGTACTGGGTGGGCACCATCGCAATCGACTCCTCGACCGCGCGGTTGATCTGGGCGGCGGCGGCCTCCACCTCGGCGGCCAGCACGCCGCCACAGCCCACCAGGCGCATATGGCCGACATAGCCGGCGCCCTTGGGCAGGCGCTCGGCGAACATCATCACCACCGGCGCGTTGGTCAGGCGGTGCAGGCGGTGCACCAGCGTCATCGAATAGGCCGGCTTGCCGAAGAACGGCGCCCAGGCGCCGTCTCCGGCACTTGGCACCTGATCGGGCAGGATGCCGACGGCCTCGCCGCGCTTGAGCGCCTTCACCAGCATCCGCACGCCGCGCGGCGTGGCAGGCGCCATCGAGATGCCCGGCCGGCTTCGCATCCGTTCGACGAAGTCGCGCAGCCACTGCTGGTGCGGCGGCTTGAACAGCACGGTTACGGGCCGATGCACCGCATGCGACTGCGGCAGCACTTCGAAGCAGCCCAGGTGCGGGGTCAGGATGATGATGCCGTTGGCCTGCATCTGGAGCCGGTTCAGCGTGGGCCAGAGCGAGTCGTCGAAGTTGTAGAGCGCGGCGTCCAGCGTCTTGCGGCTCCAGAAGTACGGCATTTCCAGGATCAGGCGGCCCGTGGCGCGCGCGGCCTCGGCCAGCATGGCGTCGGTGACGTCCGGGTAGGCGTGGCGGAAGTTCTCGGTCAGGCGCTGGCCATAGCGGCCCGGTAGCCGCGCCGCGAGCAGGCCCAGCGCGCCGCCGATGGCGTGCAGCACGCGCAGGGGCAGGAGGGAGATGAGCCAGAAGATAAAGGTCATGGGGCCAAACGTGGAAATACGGGCAAAAAAGGCTTGTCGACGGGGAATCGCGCGCGAGGCAGGCACGGTATCGTACCGGCTACACGTCCTGCTGCCTCCGTGCGCGCGGTGCACTGTGCGGCGCCGCGCCGGAGTACTGCAGCGCACGCGGCAGGCGCGTATAATAGCCTGTATCGCCGAGTTAACTGACAACTTGCGGGGCGATGCCGCTCTCTCCAGAGCGGTCTGAAAATACCGCTAAAGCGTCGCCGCATCGTTTCCCGAGGGTGGCACGCAATAGCCGACTCACAGCCAATCTTGGCTAACCTTGGAGAAACAAGCTCGTGGCAAACGACTTCCTGTTCACTTCGGAATCTGTCTCCGAAGGCCATCCCGATAAAGTTGCTGACCAGATCTCGGACGCCGTCCTGGACGCCATCCTGGCCCAGGACAAGTACGCCCGCGTGGCGGCCGAGACGCTCTGCAACACTGGTCTGGTGGTGCTGGCCGGTGAAATTACCACCACGGCCAACGTGGACTACATCCAGGTCGCCCGCGACACCATCAAGCGCATCGGCTACGACAACACCGACTACGGCATCGACTACAAGGGTTGTGCCGTGCTGGTGGCGTACGACAAGCAGTCGCCGGACATCGCCCAGGGCGTGGACCGCGCCTCGGACGACTACCTGAACCAGGGTGCTGGCGACCAGGGCCTGATGTTCGGCTACGCGTGCGATGAGACGCCCGAACTGATGCCGTTCCCGATCTACTACGCACACCGTCTGGTGGAGCGCCAGTCGCAGCTGCGCCGTGACGGCCGCCTGTCCTGGCTGCGCCCGGACGCCAAGTCGCAGGTCACCGTGCGCTACCTCGACGGCCGCCCGCACAGCGTGGATACCGTCGTGCTGTCCACCCAGCACGCCCCGGACATCACCCAGGCCCAGATCCGCGAAGCCGTGATCGAGGAAATCATCAAGCCGGTGCTGCCGGCCGCGATGCTCAAGGACACCAAGTACCTGGTCAACCCGACCGGCCGCTTCGTGATTGGCGGCCCGCAGGGCGACTGCGGCCTGACCGGCCGCAAGATCATCGTCGACACCTACGGCGGCGCCTCGCCGCACGGTGGCGGCGCGTTCTCGGGCAAGGACCCGTCGAAAGTGGACCGCTCGGCCGCCTACGCCGCCCGCTACGTCGCCAAGAACGTGGTCGCCGCCGGCCTGGCGCGCCAGTGCCAGGTGCAGGTCAGCTACGCCATCGGCGTGGCCCGCCCGATCAACGTGACCGTGTACACGGAAGGCACCGGCAAGATCTCGGACGAGAAGATCGCCGAACTGGTGCAGGAGCATTTCGACCTGCGCCCGAAGGGCATCGTCCAGATGCTGGACCTGCTGCGCCCGATCTACGAAAAGAGCGCCGCCTACGGCCACTTTGGCCGCGAGGAGCCGGAGTTCTCGTGGGAAGCCACCGACAAGGCCGCCGTGCTGCGCGCCGCCGCCGGCCTGTAATCGGCCGTCCGGCAGTCAGGAACCCCGCCGGTCCTTCGGGACCTGCGGGGTTTTTTGTTATCTGGGCGCCACGTGGCACCCGCTGCGGCGCGGAGTAGAATCCCGCTCAACCGGACCTCCACGCCAAGACCATGACGACGCCGCTGAACCTGATCCGCACGCAGCCCTATACCGAATGGGCGCCCGACGTCACCCCCGAGGTGCGCGCCGACCTGCGCCGCCAGCTCGAGCAGGGCGCCGTGCTGTACTTCCCGAACCTGAATTTCCGCTTCCAGCCGGGCGAGGAGCGCTTCCTGGATGCCCGCTGGTCCGATGGCAAGTCGAAGAACATCAACCTGCGCGCCGATGACCGCGCCGTGCGCGGCGCCGCGGGCAGTGAGCAGGATCTGGCCGATCTCTACGCGCTGATCCGCCGCTATGCGGATTCCAGCGAGACGCTGATCCACACGCTGTTCCCCGAATATGTGACGCATATGACGCGCGCAGGCACGTCGCTGCGGCCCAGCGAGATCGCCGGCCGCCCGGTGAGCTGGCGCAAGGACGACACCCGCCTGCACGTGGACTCGTTTCCGTCCAATCCGATGCTGGGCAAGCGCCTGCTCCGCGTGTTCCACAACATCGACCCCGCCGCGCCGCGTGTGTGGCGCGTGGGCGAGCCGTTCGCGGATTTCGCCGCCCGCTTCGTGCCGAAAACGCATGGCATGTGGCCGGGGCAGGCGTGGCTGATGAAGCAGCTCCACATCACCAAGCGCACGCGGTCCGAGTACGACCACCGCATGCTCCAGCTGCACGACCTGGCCAAGGCCGACCTGGATTACCAGAAGACCGTGCCGCAGCAGGAGTTCCAGTTCCCGCCCGGTGCGACCTGGATCGTGTTCAGCGACCAGCTGCTCCACGCCGCCATGCGCGGCCGGGCGATGATGGAGCAGACCATCTACCTCGACCCGGCAGCCATCAGCGACCACACCCACTCGCCCGAGGCGGTGCTGTCGCGCATGCTCGGCAAGCCGATGCTGGCGGCCTGAGCGCCGCCGATCGTCCCCGAGCGGACCCGATTCAGCGCAGCAACAGCTTCAGCATCGACGCGAAACGCTTGCCGTAAGGCGGCCGCAGCAGGCCGGCACCGTTCAGCCCGGCCTGATGGAACACCGGCTTGAGCTTGGAGAACGTCTCGAAGCCGGCCCGGCCGTGGTACACGCCCATGCCGCTCGGGCCCACGCCGCCGAAGGGCAGGTCGTCCTGGGCGATGTGGAACAGGGTGTCGTTAATGGTGACGCCGCCGGCCACGGTCTGGCGCATCACGTGGTCCACCACGTCGCGGCGACGGTCGAACAGATAGAGCGCCAGCGGCCGGGGCCGCGCATTGACGAAGCCGATGGCCTCGTCCACGGTGCGATAGGTCACCACGGGCAGCACCGGCCCGAAAATCTCCTCCTGCATCGCCATCACATCGCCGGGCACGTCCGTCAGCAGCACGGGCGGCAGGCGGCGCGCGTCGGCGTCCGGCGTGGCATCGGTCAGCGGCACCACGCCGGCGCCAGCCGCGCGCGCGGCGTCGATCATCGACACCAGCCGGCCAAAGTGGCGCGGGCTGATGATGCTGGTGTAGTCGGGGTTGCGGGCGAGGTCCGGATAGAGGCGGTTCACGCAGCGGCGCGCGGCCTCGGCAAAGCGGTCGCGCTGGTCCTCCGGCACCAGCACGTAGTCCGGGGCGATGCAGGTCTGGCCGGCGTTGAGCAGCTTGCCCACCACGATGCGCTCCACGGCGTGGTCGAAATCGGCATGGGGGCCGATGATGGCCGGCGACTTCCCGCCCAGCTCCAGCGTCACCGGCGTCAGGTTGGCGGCGGCGGCGCGCATCACGTGATGGCCGACGTGGGTCGAGCCGGTGAACAGCAGGTGGTCGAACGGCAGGGCGCTGAAGGTGGCGGCTACCTCGGCATCGCCGTTGATGACCGACACCTCATCCGGCGCGAAGGTGGCCTGCACCAGTTGGGCGAACAGGGCCGAGAACCGCGGCGTGTATTCGGACAGCTTGACCATGGCCCGGTTGCCGGCCACCAGCGCGCCAGTGAGCGGCCCCACGGTCAGGTAGAGCGGATAGTTCCACGGCACCACCACGCCCACCACGCCCAGCGGCTGCGGCATCAGGCGCGAGCGCCCCGGCAGGAACCACAGGCCGGTGCGGGCGCGGCGCTCGCGCATCCAGCGCCGGCCGTGCCGCAGTGCGTCATCGAGACCCGCCAGGCTCGGGAACACCTCCAGCAGCGCGGTTTCCTGCGGCGGCCGGTTGGTGAAGTCGGCGCTGATGGCGGCGGCGATGGCGTCGTGGTGGGTCTTCACCAGTTGCCGCAGCCGGCGCAGGCGGTCCGCGCGGATATCCCACGGCGGGGTCTGGTCATGCCGCGACGCCGCGCGCATGGCGTCGAACACCGATGACATGGCGGGAACTTCTCTCATCTGGCGGTCTCCTGGCTGTCCGAGGGGGCTGCATGGGAAGGGCGCAAGGCCCGCGCACCATCGCGCACCATAAGCCAGCCGCCCCGTTCCCGCAATGGAGGACGGCCCCCAAACGCCGCGTGCACCGGCCGCGGTCTTTTGCCGGTAGTCGCCCGGCTTCATTCCGCCGGCCCCAGCGCCTACACTGGATTTTCGCGGTGGCCCGGGGACACAGGCAGGCGAGGAGACAGATGGAAGCGATCTTTGACTATCTCGTCGTGGGGGCCGGCTCGGCCGGCTGCGCGCTCGCCGGCCGGCTGGCCGACAGCGGCACCGACTCCATCGGCCTGATCGAAACCGGCGGCCACGATCACCATGTGCTGGTGCGCACACCCGCCGGCTGCGGTGCGATGCTGCCGCGCGCCGGCCGCCGCAACTACGGCTACGAGACCGTGCCGCAGGCCGCGCTGGACGGCCGGCGCGGCTACCAGCCACGCGGCCGGGGCCTGGGCGGGTCATCGTCGATCAACGCCATGATCTATATGCGGGGCCGCCCGGCTGACTACGACGGCTGGGCCGCCGCCGGGTGCGACGGCTGGTCGTGGGACGACGTCCTGCCCGTTTTCCGCCGCGCCGAATGCAACGCCCGCGTGGCCGGCCACGACGACGATCCACTGCACGGCGGCACCGGCCCCCTGCACGTCAGCGACCTCTGTTCGCCCAACCCGTTCGGCCAGCATTTCCTCGATGCCGCCGAACTGGCCGGCCTGCCCCGCAACGACGATTTCAATGGCGACGAGCAGGAGGGCGCCGGCTGGTACCAGGTGACCCAGCACAACGGCGAGCGCTGGAACGCCGCGCGCGCTTACCTGCACGGCGGCAACGTGCGCGACCGCGCCTGCAACGGCGGGCGCTCGCACCTGCATGTGCTCACCGGCACGCAGGTGCTGCGGATCCTGTTCGAAGGGCGCCGCGCGGTGGGCGTGCTGGCCCGGCGCGATGGGGTGGAAGTGGTGCTGCGCGCGCGCCGCGAGGTCATCGTCAGCGCCGGCACGTTCGGCTCGCCGCAGTTGCTGATGGCGTCCGGCATCGGCCCGGCGGCGCACCTGCGCGGGCACGGCGTGGCCGTGGTGCACGACCTGCCCGGCGTGGGCGAGAACCTCCAGGACCATCTCGACATCATCCTGCACAAGCGCGTGGCGGCCACGGCGCTGTTCGGGATCTCGCTGGCCGGGGCCTGGCGGCTGCTGGCCGAGATGCGGCGCTACCGCCGCGAGAACGCCGGCATGATGACGTCGAATTTCGCCGAGGCGGGCGCCTTCGTGCGCAGCCGCCCGGACCTCGACGAGCCGGACCTGCAACTGCATTTCGTGGTGGGGATGGCGGACAACCACATGCGCCGCGTCAATCGCGGGCATGGCTATTCCTGCCATGTCTGCCTGCTGCGCCCGCGCAGCCGGGGCGTGGTGCGGCTGGTGTCGGCGGATATGCGCGAGGCGCCAGCCATCGATCCGCGCTATTTGTCCGATCCACAAGACATGGAAGGGATGGTCACCGGGCTGCGCATCGTGCGCGCCATTTTCGACCAGCCCCCGCTGGCCGCGTTTGGCGGCCGGGAGCTGTATTCGGCGGACCTGCGGCTCGATGGCAGCGACGATGACGCCGTGCGCGCGCTGATCCGCCGCCAGGCGGACACGATCTACCACCCCGTGGGCACCTGCCGCATGGGCATGGACCCGCTGGCGGTGGTGGACCCGCAGCTACGGGTGCGCGGCGTGGAGGGGCTGCGCGTGGTCGATGCGTCGATCATGCCGACGCTGGTCGGCGGCAACACCAACGCGCCCGCCATCATGATCGGCGAGCGCGCGCACGACCTGATCCGCTACGCGCCGCGCGTGACGCTGCGTATCCGCGAGTCGGTCGCTGGCGTGGCGGCGGACTGAAGCCGGTCGAACGTCAGCCGGCCATCCGGAACTGCCCCACGCAGTCGCGCAGCTTGCCGGCCTGCTCGTCCAGGGACTGGGCGGCGGCGGCGGCTTCCTCGACCAGCGCGGCGTTCTGCTGCGTGACCTGATCCATCTGGCCCACCGCGTGGCCCACCTGTTCGATGCCGGCGCTCTGCTCCTGCGAGGCAGCGGCGATCTCCGAGATGATGTCCGACACGCGCTTCACGGCCTGGCGGATCTCGGTCATCGTGCCGCCCACGCCGTGGGCCTGGGTCGAGCCGGTGCGCACGGTGTTCACCGAGGCCTCGATCAACTCCTTGATTTCCTTGGCGGCGCTGGACGAGCGCTGCGCCAGGCTGCGCACCTCGCCGGCCACGACCGCGAAGCCACGGCCCTGCTCGCCGGCGCGGGCGGCTTCCACGGCGGCGTTCAGCGCGAGGATGTTGGTCTGGAAGGCGATGCCCTCGATCAGGTTGGTGATCTCGGCGATGCGCTCGGAGCTGCCGCTGATGGCGCCCATCGTGTCCACCATCTGCTGCACGGCCTGGTTGCCGGCGTCGGCCACCTCGGCGGCGTTGGCCGCCAGCGAGCTGGCCTGGCGCGCGTTCTCGGCGTTCTGGCGCACGGTGGTGGTCAGTTCTTCCATGCTCGACGCGGTTTCCTCGAGCGACGCCGCCTGCTGCTCGGTGCGCGACGACAGGTCCACATTGCCGGCCGCGATCTGCCCGGCGGCCACGCCGACCGAATCGGTGGACTGGCGCACCTCGCGCAGGGTCTGCGCCACGCGCTCGATCAGCGCGTTGAAGGCGTGCGCGGTCTGGCCGATCTCGTCCATCCGCGCCACCGGCGCGCGATGGTCGAGGTCCAGCGTCTGGCTCACGTGTTCGAGCGTGCCCTGGATGTCGGCCAGGCTGTGCTTGATGCGCCGATAGAGCGACACGGCCATGAAGACGATGAAGCCCACCACGAGCGCGATGACGACCAGGAACAGCCGCACCACGTGGGTGTGCTGGGCCTTGTTCTCGGCCACGGCGGCGTCGCCCATCTTGGTGTTGTATTCGACGTGCGTGTCGATGGCCTTGCGAAGTGCTCGATACGACGCATTCAGCGTGCCGTCGGTCAGCATCTTCTGCGTGGCCGCGTAGTCGTTGTTATTGGAGCGGTCGAGGAAAGTGGCGAATTCGGCACGATACTGTTTCGCGGCCTCGCGGTCCGCCTCCAGCAGCTTGCGGTCGGCGTCGTCGGAGATGTCTTCGCGCTCATAGGTGGCGATGAGTTCGTCGAAACGTTTGCTGGCCTTGTCGAGCGAGACCTCGGCCTCTTGCTTGGCGACGTTGTCGTCGGTCATCGCGTGGCGATGCAGCAACACGCGCATCGACGCCACGGCGTCATAGACGCCGTTCAGGTGCCGTACGCTGGCGAGCGTGTTGTCGTTGAAGTATTCGAGGCGGTCTTCGGACCGGTTGAGTTGCCAGATGCCGCCGAAGCCGACAGATATAAGGGCGAACACGGCGAGGGACAGCGTGAGAAGCAGGCGTTGACTGATATTCATGGGGTGTGGACGGCACATGCTTTGTCGCAGTGCTCGGAGTGGCGACTGGAATGCAGGCAGGCTCGTAGCCCGTCGCCTCAACGTTTACGGCGCCCCTCGCTACCCCTGAAGCGGCTTTTGATGCGCTGCGCCATTTTCTAGTGCGATTTCCGGACAAAAACGGGCAGTTCCGCCATCAAGCCGGCCACGCCCGATCCGCCACGCGCTGCAATGTGACGGGATCGGCATCCAGCGTCCCGAACACGCGCCCGTGCTGCCGCCCGAGCCGGCTGGCGACGAACAGTTCGGCCGATTCCGGGTCCGCATGGGCGATCATCAGCGCCGCCTGCGCGGTCAGCACCAGCCCCTGTGCGAAGCGGCGCGCGCTCGCTTCGAGTTGATCGGCAGGCTCGCGCAGCATGCCCTGCAGCGAGGCCAACTCGGCACGCACCGCCGCATGGCCATGGGAGAGGCGGGCGAGGTCCTGCAGCACGCGCGCGCCATCGTCGGGATTGCGTTGCAGGGCGCGCAGCACGTCCAGGCACATCACGTTGCCCGAGCCTTCCCAGATCGAATTGACCGGCGCCTCGCGGTAGAGCCGCGCCATCGGGCCTTCCTCGACATAGCCGTTGCCGCCCCAGACCTCCATGGCCTCGCCAGTGGCTTCCAGCGCGCGTTTGCAGATCCAGAACTTGGCGGCCGGCGTGACCACGCGCTTCCACGCGGCGGCGAGCGGGTCGTCGTCGGCATGCTCGAAGGCGTGGGCGAGGGCCATCATCATCTGCGTGGCGGCCTCGGACTCCAGGGCGAGGTCGGCCAGCACGTTGCGCATCAGCGGCTGGTCGGCCAGCAGCTTGCCGAACGCCATGCGGTGGCGCGCGTGATGGAGCGACTGCACCAGCGCCGCGCGCAGCAGGGCCGCGCTGCCGATCACGCAGTCGAGCCGGGTGTTGGTGGCCATCTCGATGATGGTGGGGATGCCGCGGCCTTCCTCGCCGATCAGGATGCCCGTGGCGCCCCGGAACTCGACCTCGCTGCTCGCGTTGGAGCGGTTGCCGAGCTTGTCCTTGAGGCGCTGGATTTCGATCGGGTTCTTGCTGCCATCGTCACGGAAGCGTGGCACGAAGAAGCACGAGAGCGGCCCCTCGGGGCCACCCATGCGCGCCACGACCAGATGGGCGTCGCACATCGGCGCGGAGAAAAACCACTTGTGGCCCGTCAGCGCGTATTCGGCGCCCCGACCCTCGCCGCGCATGGGCAGGGCGACGGTGGTGTTGGCGCGTACGTCGGAGCCGCCCTGCTTCTCGGTCATGCCCATGCCGATCATCACGGCGGTCTTGTCGCGCCAGGGCAGGTCGCGGGCGTCGTGCTCGGCGGCATAGAGCCGGGGTTCGAGGTCGCGGAACAGCGCGGGTTCCTTGCGCAGCACCGGAATGCTGGCCAGCGTCATGGTGGTGGGGCAGAGCGAGCCCGACTCCACCTGGGCCTGGAGGAAGTAGCCGGCCGTGCGCGCGGCCCAGGCGCCGGGGCGCGGCTGGGCGAAGGGCAGCGCCTGCAACTGCTGGCCGCGCAGCAGCCCGAGCAGGGCGTGCCAGGACGGATGGAAGGTCACCGCGTCGATGCGCTCGCCGGTGCGGCTGTGGGTGTGGAGTTCCGGCGTCAGGCGGTTGGCGTCGGCGGCCCAGGCCTGCACCTCAGGCTCCCCGAGCCGGGCGCCGAAGGCCCCGAGCGCGCCGGCGTGCCATCCGCCACCGAGCCGTTCCAGCGCGGCCCGCGGGCCGGGGTCGGTCTCGAACAGGTTGTAGCCGGAGAGGTCAGGCACCTGATTGAACACGGCGTGGGTCGCTGCGCTGGAATCGGACATGGCGGCTCCTGGAGATGGGGCGGGCTGCGTCGATGGTACGGCCGATGGTACGGCAACTGCCGCGTTCGGGAAACGCGCGCATTCCCCGGGCAAATGCGCTGGGACGTCCACATCGTCGGCCATCGTGCAGCGCAGCATTGGTCAGTCGATATCCAGTCGATACCATCATGCTCGGCAGTCGCAACGAAATTCCGGGTGGCGCCGGGCGGGGGCTTGTGCTTAAATTCACCCCGTTGGATGAAACAGGGGTGCCGTACGGATGGGCCGTGCGGCTGAGAGAGTCCCTTCGAACCCGATCCGGCTAGTACCGGCGTGGGAAGTTTCACTGAATACCGAACAGCTCCTGTCCCGCAACGGGACCTCGCCGCCGGCTCTGCCGCGCAGCGGGCTCACAGGGCTCCTGGTTTCGTCCATCCCCCGCAAGAGAGAGGACGACACCCATGGCCCGCACTGCCCCCGCCGCATCGTTTGAATCGCTCGAGAGCGATCTCGACCAGAAATTCGCCTACCCGGCTTCCAGCAAGACCTACCTGACCGGCAGCCGTCCGGACCTGCGCGTGCCGCTGCGCACGATCCTGCAGACGTCCACGCGCACCGACAAGGGCGAGATGGCGAATCCGCCGATCCCCGTCTACGACACTTCGGGCCCGTACAGCGACCCGGACATCCATATCGACCTGAAGTCCGGCCTGCCCGGCGTGCGCACCCGCTGGATCGAGGAGCGCGGCGACACCGAGGTGCTGTCGGGCCTGTCGTCCGAATATGGCCGCGACCGCGCCAATGACCCGGCCACGGCGCACCTGCGCTTTGCCCAGCTGACCAACCCGCGCCGTGCCAAGGCGGGCGCCAATGTGTCGCAGATGCACTACGCGCGCCAGGGCATCATCACGGCGGAAATGGAATACGTGGCGCTGCGCGAGTCGCTGAACCTCCAGGCGCTCTACGACAAGCCCGAGTACAAGGCCCTGCTGCGCCAGCATCCGGGCAACGCGCTCGGCGCGAACCTGCCGCTGCGCCCCGAGGACATGACCCCGGAGTTCGTGCGCAAGGAAATCGCCGCCGGCCGCGCCATCATCCCCGCCAACATCAACCACACGGAACTGGAGCCGATGGCCATCGGCCGGAACTTCCGCGTCAAGATCAACGGCAACCTCGGCAATTCGGCCGTGACCTCCTCGCTGGCCGAGGAAGTGGAAAAGATGGTCTGGTCGATCCGCTGGGGCGCCGACACCATCATGGATCTGTCCACCGGCAAGCACATCCACGAGACGCGCGAGTGGATCCTGCGCAACTCGCCGGTGCCCATC
>Ga0160471_100147_pt1 | contig 27510 bp, 29 predicted proteins | sample HID1973K_E11MG_FD_108268 | JGI IMG/M metagenome (GOLD analysis project Ga0160471, IMG submission 108268) | Enriched mosquito-associated microbial communities from UW Madison campus, WI, USA - HID1973K_E11 MG | ecosystem: Host-associated > Arthropoda: Insects > Digestive system > Unclassified ... | reverse complement strand
CGAAGCGCTGCGCCGCGCGGACCCGCTTTATGACATCGTGCTGATCACCGACTGGAACTGGCCCAATGCCGAGGCCGGGAAGGGTTCGGCCATCTTCCTGCACCAGTGGCGCCGCCCCGGCTTTCCGACCGCAGGCTGCATCGCCATGGCGCGGCACGACCTGATCCGGCTGGCGCGGGAGGTGCCGCCGGGGGCCGAACTGATCGTGCCCGCCCTGCCCCGCTGGCCCGCCCGGCAGGCGGCGGCGCGCCACGGCAAGGATTAGGGACGCTGGGCCATCCGCTCGACCGCCTCGGCGGTGCGGCGGGTATTGCTGTAGATGCCGAGGCCCAGATAGACCATCCCGCCCATGAGGATCAGGTAGAAGGCCCCGCCGACCCAGGTGGCGATGCCTTGCAGGAACCCGCCCTCCGCCGAGAACATGATGACCAGACCGCCGACGAAGACCCCGATCGCACCAATGGCGATCAGCACGTTGATGATCCGTTCCAGCCAGAGAATGAAGAAATCGCGCAAAATCCTGTCCCCACAGTAAATATGCCTGCGCGGATGCTGACATAGCCCCGCGCGTTCGGCAACAATCGGGAACGTAAAACCGGGCGCGCTACAGCGGCCCGGTCTGGAACAGCCGGATCTTCAGCCCGCCATGCGCGACATAGGGGCCGGGATCGCGGAACGGCAGGCCGGTCGCGCGGGCAAGCTGGGTGTCGCTGGTGACGATGGCGACGCGCCAGCCCTTGAACCTTTCGCGCAGCACCTCGCCCATCGCGGCATGAAGGCCGAACAGCGGACCCTTGTTGCCGATCCGCGCGCCATAGGGCGGGTTGATGATCACTAGGCCGGGCGGCCCGGTGGGGCGTTCAACGTCGGCAATGGCGAGGTTTTCGAAGCTGGTCCAGTTTGCAAGCCCGGCGCGCTCGGCATTCTCGCGGCTCATGCGGATCGCGCCCGCGTCACGGTCGCTGCCATGGAATCGCGGCTCGGCCGGGACGGTCGCGCCGGCTTCGCCGCGCATCGCCTGCCATGCCTGCGCATCGAAGCTGACGAGGCGCTGGAAAGCGAAGTCGCGGGCACGGCCGGGTTTCAGCCCGGCGGCGATCTCGGCCGCCTCGATCACGAAGGTGCCCGAGCCGCACATAGGGTCCAGCACCGGGCCGGAGCCGTCGAAGCCGCATTGGCGCAGGAACATCGCCGCCATCGTCTCGCGCATGGGGGCCTTGCCGACCGCCTGCTTGTGGCCGCGGCGATGCAGCGACTCGCCCGAGGTGTCGAGGCTGATGGTGCAGAGGTCGTCCTCGATTCTGACCTTGATCGTGACCGGCGCGTCATCGGCGATGGTCGCGCCAAGGCTTTCACGCAAGGCGGTCTCGATCCGCTGGGTGATGGCGCCCGCATGATAGATGCGCGACTTGCGGCTGGTCGCCTCGACCCGCACGGGCACCTCGGCGCGCAGGAAATCCGCCCAGGGAAACCGCCGCGCCCGCTTGTCGAGCTGCGCCGGATGCATGGCGCGGAAGGCGCCGATGCGGACCAGAACACGGGTCGCGCCGCGGATCTCCAGATTGGCGCGCCAGACCTCGGGCCAGCCGCCGGTGAAGGTGACGCCGCCCGGCTGGACCTCGGCGACGAAGCCAAGCGCGCGCACCTCCTCGGCCAGCGGCTCCTCGAGGCCGGGCGTGGCGACGAGGAAGATCTCCATGCGGCTCTGGTCGGCGGCCAGCGGGGCGGGCGCGGCCTCCTCGGCTGCGGGGGCGGGTCGGGATGCGGGCCGGGACGGCTTGGCGGGCCGGCGCGATTGCTGGGGTCTGGGGGTCATGGGATCATTCGCAAGGGATCGCGCATCATGCGTCAGCCACGCGCGGAAGGCAATCGCGCCCCAGATTGCCGCCGAAATGGCGACAATGTTCCCCTGACCTTGCCCATTTCCCGAAAGCCCGCGCGGCACTAGGTTTCAGTCAAGCAAATGACAGGAGTTGAGCCAATGGCTACCAGTGACGCCCCCATCCAGATCGGTCGCGTGGCGCTGACGGTGCGCGATCTGGGCGCAGTCGGCGATTTCTACCAGCGCATCATCGGCCTCGACCGGCTTTCCGGCGACGGCACGGAGACCGTTCTGGGCGTGGGCGGCGTGCCGCTGCTGAACCTGCGCGAGGACAAGGCCGCCCGTGCGCATCCCGCTGAGGCGGGGTTGTTCCACACCGCTTTCCTTCTGCCCGACCGCAAGGCGCTGGGAAGTTGGCTGCGCCGCATCGCGACCGAGGGGGTCGGGCTTGATGGCGCCTCCGACCACCTGGTCAGCGAGGCGGTCTATCTGCGCGACCCCGAAGGCAACGGGATCGAGGTCTATGTCGACCGCCCCCGCGAAAGCTGGCAATGGCAGGATGGCGAGGTCGTGATGGACACCGCCCGCCTTGACCTGCCGGGGGTGCTGGCCGCAGGCGACGACAATTGGCAGGGCGCGCCCGAAGGCACGGTGATCGGCCATGTCCACCTGCAGGTGGGCGATCTGGGGCAGGCCATGGATTTCAACGTGAACCAGTTGGGCATGGACCTGACCTCGCATCGGTCGGGGGCAAGCTTCTTCTCGACCGGGGGCTATCACCACCACCTCGCGGGCAATATCTGGAACAGCCGCGGCGCCGGTCGGCGCAGCCCCGACGCCAGCGGTCTGTCAGAGGTGGTGCTGGCCGCCGATCCCGAGGCTTTGGCGGCATTGGCCGGGACCGAGTTCACCGATCCCTGGGGCACGCGGATCCGGGTCGAGGCCAAGGCCTGATTGCCGGAGGCGATACGGGCTAAGACGCGTCTTGGCAGCGTGAGAGCGAGGCCCGTCGGGAGCTTCCGGTGACCAAGATCCGGCATTGGGGTCGTCGCAATGATGCGACGGCCCCACTCGGCGCGGATCGCGCCCGCGATTGGGGAAGGGCCACATGGGCAGATTTGGCCTTGCCGTGACAGGCGCGCCTCCGGCCGGGCGGAGTCAGCCACCGACCGGCCGCCAGTGGCCGTCGACGCGGGCAAAGCGCAGATGCTCGGGCGGACGGAAGCCGCGCTCGTCCATCGGGGCGACATGACGCTCGATCCCGAGGTCCGGCCCGTTGAAATCGAGGACGGCAAACTCGTTCTGCCGGTCCCCCTCGCGCGCGCAAAGGGCGGTGCCCGCCTGAACCTGCAAAAGGCCCCGCCCCTCGGGCGGCAGGAAGGCCCCGACCGACCAGACATGCAGATGCCCGGTCAGCACCACGTCGATCCCCTGCAATTCGAACAGCGCCAGCGCCTCGGGGCCGCCGCGCATCAATTGCTTGTCCACCTCGGGGCGCTGCTGCATCGGGTGGTGGAGGGCGACGATATTGACGCAATCGGGCTCAATCCCCTCGGTGACGCGCCGCATCTGCGCCGCAGTCATCACGCCACGCTGCCAGGCCATCGGATCGACGCTGTTCACGCCCTGAACCCGGACCTTGCCGACATGGCCGATCGGCTCGAGGTTTCGGGCAATGACGCGGCGATAGCGCAGATAGGGCTGCATCATCCGGTCGGTCAGCCGGTAAAGCGGGATGTCGTGGTTGCCCGGAACCGCGATCAGCGGCGCCTCGATCCGGCGCAGGAAGGCGGCGGCCTCGGCGAATTGCGCGGACCGCCCACGATGGGTCAGGTCGCCCGTGACCACCACCAGTTCCGGCCGCGCCGCGTTCACCCGCTCCAGCAGGGGTTCGACCAGTTCCTTGCGCTCATAGCCGAAATGCAGGTCGGAAAGATGAACCAGACGGGTCATGTCGCGTCGCGGCCGCCGCTGCCCTCGGGGACGAGGATCGCCAGCGCCTCGGGCCAGACGCGGACCCGGAAGGGCGAATCCATCCAGGTCTTCTCGCCGTCATGGGCGATGTATTCGTGCTGCGGAACCGTCTCCAGCTCCATCTCCTCTGCGCTGATCAGGTCGAAATCCTCATAGCGCGCGCTTTTGCCGAGGGCGAGACGCAAGGCCGCGCGGATCAGCGGCCCCGGCCGGCGCGCCCGCGCGATCAGCAGCGCCAGTTGCCCCTCGCGGATGTCATCCGCCCCGTCGAGGCTGAAAGCCTCAAGCTGGTAGGCGCTCTTGGCGACGAAGGCGAGGGCGGTGGTGAAGCGCCGCTCCTGCCCGTTCGCCCGGACCGTCAGATGCAGCGGATGGCGCAGGTTCCACAGCGCCGCGACCGCCGACCAATAGGCCGCGACGCGGGACCGGCCCCAGCGCTTGTAGATGCTTTCCCGGCGCTTCAGGATCTCGGGATAGGCGCCGAAGCTGACATTGTTCAGGAAGAGCAGCCCGTTCATCTCGCCCGCATGGACCATGCGCAGGCTTGGCGCGTCAAAGACCTTCAGCGCCTCCTCCAGCGTCTCGCCGCTGCCGAGGTCGCGGGCGAAATAGTTGAAGGTGCCGCCGGGCATGACCGCCATCGCGGTGCCGGTTCCCGCGATCGCGGTCGCAACCGCGGCCTGCGTGCCGTCGCCCCCGGCCGCGACGATCAGGTCAAAGCCCGCATCCACGGCGGCGCGGGCGGTCGCCAGAACCTCCCCGCCCTTTTCGAGGTGGCGGACCTCCAGCCTCGCCACCCGGTCCTGCAAGCGCTGGCGGATCTGGTCGGCGATGGCCGCGCCATCCTTGCGGCCGGAGCCCATGTTGACGATCACGCAGACGCTGGCTTGCGCAAGGTCGTAGGCAGTCCTCGTCTCCGTCATCGTCCCTCTGCGCCCAGTTTCGACCCCATTCCAACCCCGCGGGAGAGAGCCGGGTTCCGCAGCGCAGCATCATTGTAACGGCGATCGATTGCCGCCGGATACAATCCTGACGTTTTCACTTGCCTTCTCATGCCGTGTCTGACAGGTTCCGCGCGGGCAGCCCGCGCTGGACACCACGTCCTCCGCCCGTCTGGTCTTTTCTGCCGGTCTACCGGTGGCAGCAGACGCATTCGCCACCCGCCACCGTCACAAGTTGGAGTTTGCTTCCCCGTCGTGGCCAGATTGTTTGGCCACCCGTGACAGATTTTCGCCCCTCTCGGCCGGAACCCGGCTTCGGACGGCCCATGGGCTCAAAGCATTCGATGAGACACCGCATGAACATTCTGATGTCTGAGGCAAAGGAACTTCTGGCAAGGCCCAGCCACGACCCGGTGCTGTTCGCCTTCGCCGGCCCGCAGGGCAACGTGATCGGCAAAGGCGCGCCCGCTCAAGTCGCGCGCGGCACCGCAGCGACGCTGGCGAACCGCGTGGCGCGCGCATTGGACGATGCCGGGCCCGGCGCCCTGATCGGTGGGGCCCTGCCCTTCGACCGGGCCGACCGCGATTGCCTGTGGCTGTGCCGCCGCATGGCCACCCACCCGGCGATGCCGGTCGCGCCAGGCCTCCCCGCCACCAACCCGAACCTGGTGGCAGAGCCTTCGGCCGCCGAATATGCGTCGCTCGTTTCACGCGCGCTGGCCGCCATGGATGCGGATGCTGGCCGGGCCGAGGCGCTTGAGAAGATCGTCCTGGCCCGGACGCTCCGGGTCGAGGCGCGAGAGGAGATTTCGCCCGACGCGCTGATGGCGCGGCTGGGTCAGGACCCGGCAGTTACCGCCTTCCGCGTGGCGCTGCCGCCGCGGGGGCAGGCCCGGCGCACGCTTGTCGGCGGCACGCCCGAGCTGCTGGTCGAGAAATCCGGCGCTTCCATCACCTCGCATCCGCTGGCCGGGTCGGCCCGGCGCGAGGCGGACAGGACCGCCGACCGCGCCGCCAGCGAGGCGCTGCTGCGGTCCGAGAAGGACCAGCGCGAACACGCCTTCGTGGTCGAATACATCATGGACGCGCTTGCGCCCTGGTGCCGCGAGCTTGGCGCGCCGGACGGCACCACGCTGACCAGCACCCGCAGCATGTGGCATCTGGGAACGCGGATCACCGGCAAGCTGAAGGATCCCGAGACGCCCTCGGTCCTGCTTGCCGCGCTGCTTCACCCGACGCCCGCGGTCTGCGGCCTGCCGATGGCGCGGGCCTATGACCTGATCGGCGAGCTTGAGCCGGTCCCGCGCGAGTTCTATGCCGGCGCGGTCGGCTGGTGCGACCAGCGGGGCGACGGCGCCTGGCATGTCGCGATCCGCTGCGCCGAGATCAGCGGCCATGTCGCCCGCCTCTATGCCGGCGCGGGGATCGTGCCCGGCTCGGACCCGATGGCCGAGGCGGCCGAGACGGGGGCGAAATTCGGCGCGCTGCTTGCCGCGCTCGGCCTGCCGGCCGATGCTGCCCTGACGACGAACGACTGAGAAGAGAGACGCTGAATGGCCCTGCCCGGCATACCGAATTACGACCTTCCCCTCCAATCCGAACTGCCCGCGCCGCGCGGGCCGTGGCAGGCGCGGCGGGACCGGCTGGCGCTGCTGGTCCATGACATGCAGCGCTATTTCTGCCGCCCCTACCCCGAGGGCGCGCCGCTTGCGCCGGCGGTCGAAAACATCGCCGCCCTGATCGCGGGCGCGCGCGCCGCCGGGATTCCGGTCTTCTACACCGCACAGAAGGGCAACCAGTTCCGCCCGGATCGCGGGCTTCAGGCGGATCTGTGGGGGCCGGGGATGAGCGCCCTGCCCGAGCATGAGGAGATCCTGCCCGCGTTGCAGCCCGCCGAGGGCGACATCGTTCTGGTCAAGCACCGCTACAGCGCCTTCCAACGCTCGAACCTCGAGACGCTGATGCGGGCGCGCGGGCGCGACCAGCTGATGATCTGCGGGATCTACGCCCATATCGGCTGCCTCGCGACGGCGGCCGAGGCGTTCCAGCGCGATATCGAGGCCTTCGCCATCGCCGATGCGCAGGCCGATTTCACCCGCGAGAAGCATGATCTGGCGATGCGCTGGATTGCCGATACCTGCGGCGTGCCGATGCTGACCGCGGCGGCGCTGGATGTCTTTGGCGCGGCGGAGGTGAATTCATGCGCCTGACCGGATTCGAGGGGAAAACCGCCATCGTCACCGGCGCGGCGGGCGGCATCGGGCAGGCGATCACCCGCGCGCTTCTGGACGCCGGGGCAACCGTGGTCGCGACCGATCTTGCCGCCGCATTGGAGGCATCGCCCCCACCCGAGGGCGCGATCGCGCTTGCGTTGGACGTGCGCGACGGCGCGGCGGTCGATGCGCTGGTGGACCGGGTCGAGGCCCGGCACGGCCCCGTCACGCTTGGCGTCCATGCGGCGGGCGTCCTCTCGATCGGGCCGTTGACCGAGATCGGGGCCAAGGAATGGGACCGGGTGATCGGCATCAACACCACCGGCACCTTCAACGTCACCCGCGCGCTTGGCCGGGCGATGGCGCGCAACGGCGGCGGCGCGCTGGTCGCGGTCAGTTCGAACGCGGCCGGGATCCCGCGCAAGAACATGGGCGTCTATGCCGCATCGAAGGCGGCGGCGACCATGATGATCCGCTGCCTCGGGCTGGAACTGGCCGAGGCGGGGGTGCGCTGCAATATCGTCGCCCCCGGATCGACCCTGACGCCGATGCAGACCGGCATGTGGACCGAGGATGGCGGCAGCGGCGAGGCGGCGGTGATCCAGGGCAGTCTGGAGCATTACCGCACCGGCATCCCGCTGAAAAAGCTGGCGACGCCCGAGGATATCGCGGGCGCCGCCATGTTCCTGCTGTCCGATCAGGCGGGCCATGTCACCATGGCCGACCTTTATGTCGACGGCGGGGCGACGCTGCGCGCCTGAGCGCGCAGCACCATCCTCAGCGGCGGGCGTCGATCAGCGCCCACCATGCATCCAGCGTCGGGTCGCGGGCCAGCTCGTCAAAGCTGGCCTCGATCCCCATCTTCTTCAGCTCGGCCGAGAAGGTCATTACCGCGATGGAATCGAGGCCGTAGAGGACCAGATTCTCGGCCGGGTCGATCTCGCATTCGTCCTCGATCATCGCCGTGACGCGGGCTGCCAGCCATTCGGGGCTGAGTTCGGTCTTTTCGGCCAGTTCCATGTTCTTCCTTTCAGGCATCTTGGTCTCAGGCATTCTCGGTGGCGAGGCTGTCGCGCAGGCGGCGCTTGTCGATCTTACCCACCGCCGTCAGCGGCAGGGCGGAGAGGACGCGGAACCGGTCGGGCAGCTTGTATTCGGCGACACCCGCGTCAAGCAGGTGGCGGCGCAAGGCGGGCGGGCTGAGCTTGGCCGCCCCGTCGCGCAGGACAAGGAAAGCGCAGCTTTTCTCGCCCAGATGCGCGTCGGGGGTCGCGACCAGCGCGGCATGGGTAATGTCGGGATGGCGCATCAGCAGGTTCTCGACCTCCTCCGAGGCGATCTTCTCGCCGCCGCGGTTGATCTGGTCCTTGATCCGCCCGACCACGCGCAGATAGCCGCCCTCGCGCACCACCACATCGCCGGAGTGATAGAACCCGTCCGCGTCGAAGGCATTCGCGTTGTGTTCCGGGCTGCGGTAATAGCCGCGGAAGGTATAGGGGCCGCGCGTCGCCAGCGCGCCGGGCGTGCCGTCCGGGACCGGATGACCATCCTCATCCAGCACGCGCACCTCGTCATCGGGGCTGATCGGGCGGCCCTGCGTGGTGAAGACGATCTCGGCCGGGTCGTCGAGGCGGGTATAGTTCACCAGACCCTCGGCCATGCCGAAGACCTGCTGCAAGCCGCAGCCAAGAAGTTCGGGCACGCGCCGCGCGATCGCCTCGGCGAAACTTGCGCCGCCGACCAGCATCAGCGTCAGGGTGGCAAGCTGCGCACGCCGCGCCGGCTCCTCCTCGACCGCGCGCAGCCACAGCGCCACGGCGGGCGGCACCAGCGGCACCATCGTCACCCCCTCGCGCGCGATCAGATCGAAGCAGGAAAGCGGCTCGGGGCTGGGCGCGAGGACCACGGTGCCCCCGGCATGGAAGACGCCGAGCGCGCCGGGGGAACTCAGCGGGAAGTTATGCGCCGCCGGAAGCGCGCAGAGAAACCGCGTTGCCGAGGTCACGCCGCAGATCGTCGCACTGGCGCGGACGCTGTAGTCATAGTCGTTATGCGTACGCGGGATCAGCTTGGGCGTGCCGGTGCTGCCGCCGGAAAGCTGGAAGAACGCAACCTGATCGGCCGGGGTCGGCGCGGCACCCGCCGGCATCTCTGGCCCCGGCGTCAGCCAGTGGTCAAGGCTCTGCCCCTCGTCCTTTTCGCCCAGCAGCAGCAGGTGGTGCACCCCGCCCGCGCGCAGTTCCTCGGCAAAGGCACCGTCGCGGAACAGCTCGTGCTGGCATGAGGCGATGACCACGCCCGGCGCGATCTGGCGGGCATATTCCGCCATCTCCATCCGGCGATGGCTGAACAGCGCATTGACCGGCGCGACCCCGATCCGCAGCAGGGCGAAGAAGGTGACGTAGAACTCGGCGACATTGGGCAATTGCACCAGCGCCGTGTCGCCATGACCCAGCCCCGCCACCGCCAGCCGCGCGCCAAGATTGCGCGACAGCCGGTCGAGGTCGGCATAGCTGAACCGCCGGTCGCCGCAAACGATCGCGGTCGCGTCGGGATTGGCGGATATCTGCGCATCAAGGATCTGGGTCAGGGGCTGATCGATCCAGTATCCGGCCTCGCGATAGCGATCGGCCAGATCCTGCGGCCAGCGGGTAAATTCAATCATGGCAAGAAATCCTGTTTCTGGAACCCCGAGGATGCCACTGGGCAAAATCCCGCGCCAACCCCCGAAGTCCGCTTGACGGCGCAAAATAGTCGAGTATTTTTATCCGGCTTTCTCTCTCGAAGCAAGCGGCCCGCGGATTTCCCCCGCGGGCCAGCCAGCTCCCTCCCGCGCAAGGCAAAGCACAAGCCCCAAGGATGGGATTTTTTCCAATGACATTTCGATCCGACCTGACCGACCGGCCGCTGACGCTGGCCCAACTGGATTTCTGGGAGGAATTTCGCCTCCACCCGAATGAGGCGGTCTCGACCGTCGCCCATGCGATCGAGTTCACCGGCACCGTCGACGCCGAAGCCCTCGCTTGCGCGATCACCCGAAGCATCGCGGAAACCGATGTCCTCGCCCTGCGCTTCACCGAAGGCGCGGATGGCCCGCGCCAGAGCCTCGACCCCCGGCGGCGGCCCGAATTGCGGCGCATCGACCTGTCCGGCGAAACGCAGCCGCTGGCCGGCGCGATGGAGATGATGGAGGCGGATGTCGCGGCCCCCCTCGATCTGGTCGCGGAACCGCTGGCTACGGCATGGCTGGTCCGCCTCGGCCCGGATCACCTTGTCTGGTATAGCCGCGGGCATCACATCGTCCTCGACGGCTATGCGATGGGGATGATCGAATCGCGCGTCGCCCAGCTTTACGCGGCCGAGGTCCGGGGCGAGGATCCCGGCCGGCCCTTCGCCCGCTTCGCGGATTATGTCGAGGAGGAGGAAGCCTATCGTGCCTCGCCCCGCCATGTCGCGGATGGGCTGCACTGGGCCTCGGTTCTGGCGCAACCACCCGCCCCGCGCGTGCTGCAGAAGGGATCGGAGAACTACCCGACCGAGGAAATGTCGCATGAAGAACCCCTCGCCGATCTGCGCGAACGGCTGCTCGCCCGCGCGGCAGAGCTTGGCATGGGCTGGCCCGACCTGCTGACCGCGCTTTGCGCCGCCTGGGCGGTGCTGCATCTGCGCGACGATTCGGCCGCGATCAGCGAGGATGGCGCGGGCCATGTCACCATGCCCGTCTGGCTGCCTTATCTCAGCCGCATGGGCAGCGTCGCGATCGGCGTGCCCGCGCTGGTGGTGAACATCCTGCCCTTCGCCGCCTCGGTAGACCCGTCCGAAGGGCTGGACATCGCGATCCGGCGCCTTGCGACCGGGTTGCGCCGCCTGCGCCGCCACGGCCGCTACCGGATCGAGCAGATCGGCGCGGATTGGAGCCTCGGCAAGTCCGAGCGGTTCTTCTTCTCGCCCCTGATCAATGTCCTGCCCTTCGACCCCGCCCGCTTCGCAGGCTGCGCGACCCGGCGCCATGTGCTGTCGAACGGGCCGGGCGACGGCTTCAACATCACCATTCGCGGCGACGGCGCGGCGGGCGGGCTGGAGTTGCGTATCGACGCCGACCCGGCGCTGACCTCGCGCGGGGATTTCGCCCGGCACCGCGCAACCCTGCCCCGTTTCCTGCGCGCCGCCCTTGAGGTCGGGGCCGGAAACCGCCCTGCGGGTCGCCTGACGACGGCGCTGGAGACCTTGTGAGCGGGGATCGCAGATTTTTCGCGGAATGCGTTTTTTCCCCTTGCGCCTCCCGGCGCGGTCCCATAAATGACCGCTCACCGGCGGCGACGAGCCAAGGGTATGGAGTGCGGGCGTAGCTCAGGGGTAGAGCATAACCTTGCCAAGGTTAGGGTCGTGAGTTCGAATCTCATCGCCCGCTCCAATATCTTCCCTCGCGGAAGAAAACGAAAAGCGGCCTTCGGGCCGCTTTTGTTTTTCAACGGCTTCACCATCGTGACCACCGCCACACGGGTCTTGACCGGGCCTATGCGCCTGCGCTTAACCTATGCTCGTATGGCAGAAACGGACCCGCGAGTCCGGCTTTCGAAAAACGAGGTGCGCCATGACCGCTGTAGATCGCATGATCCAGTCCAAGCTCGACCAGCTTCAGGTTCCACTGCGCGTCCGCCTCCCATCGGGCGAGAAGATCGGCCGCAACGACGCCCCGGTCGAGGTCGTCTTCCATGACCTGACGGCGCTCGGCCAGCTCGCCTCGGGCAATCTGGGCGCACTGGGGGCCGATATCGTCTCGGGCAAGGTTTCGATCCAGGGGGGGATGCGGGACCTGATGCATGTCGTCGCGGCCCTCGTCCCCGACGAGGGGCAGCCCCAGCGCCCCCGTCCATGGCAGCGGGTCTGGTGGGGCCTCGCCTCGATCCTGCGCCACAGCCGCGCCCGCGATGCGGCGCAGATCCGGTTCCACTATGACGTCTCGGACGAGTTCTACCAGATCTGGCTGGATCCCCAGCGGGTCTATTCCTGCGCCTATTTCCGCGACCCGAACATGGACCTCGCCCAGGCGCAGATCGCCAAGCTGGACCATATCTGCCGCAAGCTCGACCTGCGCCCCGGCGAGCGTTTCGTCGATATCGGCGCCGGCTGGGGCGGGCTGCTGTTCCATGCGGCCGAGCATTACGGCGTGGACGCGACCGGCATCACCCTATCGCAGAACCAGTTCGATCACGTCACCCGGTTGATCGAGGAAAAGGGGCTGGGGGACCGGGTCCGCGTCCTGCTTTGCGACTACCGCGACCTGACGCCGGACCAGCCCTTTGACAAGCTGGCCTCGGTCGGGATGTTCGAGCATGTCGGCCGCGCCAACATGGCGACCTATTGCAACCGCATCCACGACCTCTTGCGACCGGGCGGCATGGCGCTGAACCACGGGATCAGCGTGACCGGCGTGGACGATGCGATGGTCGGCGCGGGGCTGGGCGACTTCATCGAGAAATACATCTTCCCCGGCGGAGAACTGATTCATGTCAGCCACGCCATCCGGCAACTCTCGCAGGCCGGCCTCGAGATGGTCGATACCGAGAACCTGCGCCCGCATTATGCCCGCACGCTCTGGTGCTGGTCCGACCGGCTGGAGGCGCGCCTGCCCGAGGCCGAGACTGTGCTGCAGAAGACCCTCGACCCCGAGCGGGCGGCCGAGGTCCTGCGCGCCTTCCGCCTTTACCTTGCCGGCTGCGCGCTGGCCTTCGAGGAAAGCTGGACCGCGCTTTACCAGATCCTGCTGACCCGGCCCGACGGGGTGGGGGCGGCCTCGGATCTGCCGGGAACCGGCTCCTCCTACCCGTTCAGGCGCGACTATATCTATACGCCCACGCCGGGCTGAGTTCGCGAAACGCCGTCTTGCACCCCGCCGCCGAAGCGGCTAAACCCGCTGCCAATGCTACGGCAACGGCGGGTTGGCGGAGAGGTTACGCAGCGGATTGCAAATCCGTGAAGACCGGTTCGATTCCGGTACCCGCCTCCAATATTTTCAATAGGTTCTGGCATCTGCCACCATCCTCGTTGAATATTTTGAAACACCCTTTGAAACTTTCACGTTCTGGGCTTGTTCTGTTCTGCGCGGTTTCGGGCCTCTTGCGCCCTGATGGCCAGCACCTTTTGGCGAACCGGTCCACCGTACTTCTTGAGCATCTCGACGCCTGAGTGGCCCGTAACGGCCTTCACCATCTCGTCGTCGCAACCAGCCAGATAGAGTTCGATCGTTGCGTTCTTACGCAGCCCGTGCGTGACGTATTGCCTTGCATCCGGGTGCTTCATTCCAGACTTAACCTTGGTCATCTCATCTCGGACCGCCGCGTAAGTCGGCGGCAGGCCACCATGGTTGCATATGACCGTGAGACCCTCCCTTGGAGCGCCTGAGAGATAGTCTCGCAATCGATCGGTCATCGGAATCCACATGGGCTTGTCAGTTTTGCCCTGAGTGAAATCGAAGGCGCCATCAGCAAAGTGATTCCAGCGGAACTTGAGAACGTCCCCGATCCGCTGACCGGTGCCGATGCACAACTCATAGACCAGCCTCGCGCGCGGCGTGGCGACAGCCTCGCACTCCGCCCTCACATCGTCCGGCCACGGCTTCCAGCCGTCACCCTGTTGCTTGAAGAGCGGGATGCCATGAGCAGGATTGCCATGTTCCTTCTTGATGAAACCAACCAATCGAGCATGGTTCAGCAGGACCACCAACACCTGGACAAGGTAGTTTGCCTGCCGCCAGCGATCTTTGTTCGCTTGATGTAGGGCGTAGATGTGCCGCGTCTCGATCCGCTGGGGGTCTTTGTCGCCCCAAATCTTCCTGATGTGCTCGATATATTTCTGGTAATCTGCCTTAGTCCGGGGCTTTAGCTTTCGCCAGCTATCGCTCTCAAAATAGCTGAGCGCCAGCGCCTCGAAATTTCGCTTGGTTGGGATTGTCTCACGGCCTTTCAGAAGACGGTTGTAATGGTCCCAAAAATCCGGACTGCCCAGCTCCTCCTTCATCATTACCGACTGCCCGCGCGCCCGGCGAATGAAGCGGACATATCCCCGATCAGCGTAAACATATTGGGGTAGGTTCTTCTTGGTCATTTGCCTATTCTCAAGTCGGTGCCCAGAAAATCATCGCCGCCTTCGGGGTCAGCCATTGCCGCGTCAATGGTCACGCTGCCATCGGGTTTGATCTCGAATTTCGCCCGCCGCCAACCCGCTTCCCGCGCCTCGCGAATAAGCGCGGCAACGGTATTTCTGGCATCGATGGCGGGGGCACGGGCCATATCTCCTAGAATCCCTTGCTACTGTTGAATCGAACCGCACCGAGCCGGGAAGCGCTCGAGGCGCGCGCGATGCGCGCCTCGAGGTCGGCCAGTGTCCGGTCCATGTCGGCAAAGGATTGGAACTCCACCCGCTCCCCGGCCACGTGAAGAACGCGGACGCCCTTCGCACGGTGGCGAATAAGCTCGTCCCGCATCTCGATCAGTTCATCGACCGAAACAGCCATATCAGCCCACCCGATACCAGCCGCGATGATCGATCCAGCCGCCGCCGAAATCCAGGCGGATCTTGGTCTGCACCCCGTCCACCTCGAAACCGGCACGGGTCTCGATCTGCGGGCCGGGCGCACCTTCCAGATAGGCATATTCCAGCCCGTCCACGCTGGCCGGGTCGGCCACGATGTAGAACTGCTCGCTATCGGTCAGGCGCGGCTCGACCAGCAGCGACAGTTTCGAGAACGGGTTCACATCATCGGTGGTTGTGGCGGTGATCTCGGCGATCAGCTTTTCGGCGGCGGTTTCCAACTCCGGCGGCACCAGCAGATAGCGCGGCGTCACATCGATCAGCATGCCGCCCAAGCCTTTCTGGCGGCGCATGGCGGTGCGGGCGGCGCTCAGGGTCGCCGTGTCGAAAGCATAGGCGGCAGTGATGTTGCCATGCGCGGCCGAGAACACCGCATTGCTGTCGGACATGGCGGGGTTGGACAGGATCATGTTGACGATGAAGTCATTCTCGAAGGCGCGGGCGGCGATGCCCATCTTGCGCGGCAGGTCCGTGAACGCTCCGAGATCGTCATTGATCAGCGCCTGGCGCGTGATGCCGATGATCTTGCCGAAGGTGGCGATGCGATAGGTTTCCTGCGCCTCGTCGATCGTGCCGCTCTTGAACTCCCCAGCCTCGTTGACCTTTTCCAGCGCCGGGGCGTCGCCCAGTTGCAGCTTGCGCTTGTGGCGGAAATCCCGCGCGGTGGATTGGCGGGCCAACTGGCGCGCACCCGAGGGGGCGGCGTTATAGGCGGCGCGCAGTTCGCGGTTCACCGCATCGCCCAGGATCAGCGGAAAATCCGAGGTCGTGTGCAGGGCCCGGGTCAGGATCGTGTCGCCCGCCAGACCCGAGGTCGAGACGCCGGAGCGGCGCAGCGCCTCGCGGGCGTGGTCCATCGGCGTCATATAGGCGAAGGCGCGGGCCGGGGCGCTGATCTCATGCTCGGGATGCGAACGGGCGTAGAGAGCCTCGCCCGCACGGGTCGCGATCACCTGTGGGTCATTGTGATCCATGGGGATGTCGGTGCGCTGTATGCGGGTGCCGTTCTGGTCGCTGCGCTCGCGCATGGCGGTAAAAGCCGCCGTGCGGGCGGTATCCGCCGTCGCCTCGGCATCGATCTGGGCATCGATCCAAGCCTGATCGAGGCCAGCGGTGGCCGCGATGCTGCGGATCTCCGCATTGGTGGTGGCGCGGTTCAGCGCCCCGGGATTGTCTTCCGGCATGTGGTTCTCTCCATTACGAAAATGTGCCCCGGCGTCGGCCGGGATCGGGACAATGGAAACCTCAATGGCTTCCCACTTGACGGCGGTGCGGACGCGATGCGCGCCCTCGCGGCTGTCTTTCCACTCGGCCACGCGATAGCCGATGCTGAGGCCGCGCAGGGTGCCCTCGGCAATGTCGGTCAGAATGGCGCGGGCGGCATCGCCGCTGCGGAACTTGATGCGGACCCACAGCCCTTCGGGGCGCATCTCGGCGGCCACGATCACGCCCAGCTGATCGTCGGTCGTGCCGTTGCGGTGGCTGTCCAGGACCGGTTTGTCGATCAGCTGGGCCGGGTCCATGCCGTCGCGGGCCAGCCGCTCGATGAAACCTGCGCGCGGCACGTCCGAAAAGGTCGAGGCGATGGCTTCGACCGTGCGGGCCTCGTGGTCCACGGTGGAAACGCGCGGCGTGAAGCCGCGCTGATGGATGGTCATTTCTGACTGCCTCCGGTTTGGCTGGCCGGGGTGGCGCGGGCCGCATCTCGGGCGCGTTCCGCGTCCAGCTCGTCAATGTCGCGACCGCGACCGGCAACGACTTCCTCGCGGGATTTCAGGCCCGCATCGATCGCCGCCACATCGGCGGTGACTTCGTTCTGGGGATCGACCCATTGCCATCCCGGCGGCACGAAACGGACGGAAAGGAAATCGTCCATCTCGGCCACCGGGATGGCCCCCGCCAGTTCCCGCACGGCTATCCAGCGTTGCCAGAGCGGGCGCAGGAACTGGCCCTCGATCAGATTGAGTTGCAGCATCTCGGCGCGGCGGCGGAAGTCGATCAGCCCGACGCGGGCGCTGGAATAATTCGCCTCGCCCAGATCGCCGGTCAGCATCTCGAAGGTCAGGCTAGCGCCGGTGGCGATTTCGCGATCCTGGCTGCGCAGGAACTCCACCGCCTGGGTGAGACCCTGACCGGGATGGGAAAAGGTCACGTCCGTGCCCTCGGGCAGCAATCGCATCGCGCCGGGTTCCAGGGCCACATTCAGCGCATTGCCGCTCGTCTCGCCCTCGAAACCACCGCCGCCGCCGTCGGTCGACTTGATGAAGCCGGTGAGCAGTGAGGCGGTTTTCAACTGCATCAGCAGGGCGTCGGACGCCTCGTCCCGGTCGCGCATCTTCAGCAGCACCGGCACCAGCCACGACAGGCCGCGCACCTGGCCGGGAAATAGCTGGTCGAAGACATGCAGCATGTCGACGGCCGGAACGCGGACGGCCTCGCCATAGGAGGCGAAGGGCGAGCCGGGCGATTCCTTCAGCACGTGATAGGCCACCACCTGATCGGCGGCGTCATACTCCACCCCGGCGATGATCCGCCCGCCATGTCCCAGATCGCGGGTCAGGCTGGGGTCGATCTGATCGGTCGGGATCAGCTTGCCGCGCAACTCGCCATCCGGGGTGACGATCAGTTGCACAAAGGCTTCGCCGTCGCGCACCAGGGCGCGAGCCAGCGGCAACAGGATCGGGCGGGCGATGGCCTCGAACTCCTCGGCCAAGCGGCGGCGCGTGTCCTGGTCGGGATGCTGCGACCGGGCCTGCCAGCCCTTGCCGACAAGGGCTGCGGCCCAGCTTTCCACGATGCGGTTGCCCTGCGGGGTATTGAGGTAGCTGGCCGAGGCGCGCAGCTGCGCCGGGCCGCGCGCGGCCAGCGTGGCCTGCTGGGGGGCGTGCAGATGGCCGGCCCCTTGCCAGCGTGGGCCGCCCGCGCCCGCCTCGATCCGGCGCTTGCCGGTCGGGGCGGTGATGCGGTGGAACAGGCGGGAAACGAAGCTCATTACTCGGCCCGATCCTCGCCCGGCTCGACCGCGTAGTCGGCCTGCACGTCGATGCCCAGCTGTTCCGCAATACCGCGCGCCAGCCGGTAGTGATGCGACAGATCGACGGAAACGATGCTGACCACGCTGATTTCTTCGTGCTGAACCGCGCGGCTCTCGCTGTAGGCGGCGGCTTCGCCCATGGCGGCGGCGATGATGCTATCCAGCGGCCCCTCATAGGTCTTACGGGCCGGGAACAGCGTGGGTTCTTCGTTGGTGCGGATGTTGGCGAATTCGACTTGGGCGATGAAGATGCCGTCACGGTCGAAATAGCGATGACCGTAGCCGAAGGCGCCGCATGCCGTCGCGTCCTCGCGCAGCATCCTGGCGGCTTCGGACCACGAAACCCGGTGCGCATCGACCAGATGCCGCGCGGCCAGCATACGCGCGGCATGATGGGTGGTGAAATGCGACCAGGTGCGGCCCTCGGAGTCCTGCCCCTCGGCCCGTTCGATGCGGAACGGCAGGTCACCGTTCATGCGGTGGCTGTTGAAGGTGGGGGTTTTCATCCCCGCGATGGCGCAAAGCTCTTTGCGGATCATAGTGTTTGTCCCGTCCAGAATGAATGACTGTCTAGTTCATTCTGTTGCAGCGCGGGTTGAAAATCAAGATGAATGATCGTCTAGTGCGTTTTCCCTGCGAAGCGGCTCGCCGCGCCGCCATGCCGTCACCGGATCGAACAGCCAATTCAGATTGATGCCGAGAAAGACGGCCAGCCGGGCCAACCGCCAGATCAGCGGTGGCGTCATGGCTGGCCCTCCTGCGCCAGGCGGATGTAATCGGCCACATGCTCCAGCTGCGTGTCCAACGCCGAAAGCCCGGCCTGAATGGCGGCGCGCTCGATCTCCGGGATCAGTCGCGACGCCATATGGATCAGATGGATCAGATCATGGAGAAAAGTGATCTCGTCTTGGGCGGAGATCAGGTGAAGGGATGCCTTGCCATCAGGCAAGCCGGGACCGGTCCCGCAAACGGGGTTCTGCATTATGGTTGCTCCATTGATGGCTTCTATATCTTGTGATAGTTTTAATATCACATCATGGAGGGCTGATCAATATGATATCACTTGAGAAAATAAAGATCACAGCCGAGCAACTGAGAGGCGGTCGCGCAATGGTGCGGATCAGCGCCCAAGAACTAGCTGATCGCGCAGGCGTCGGCGTGGCCACAGTACGTCGAAGCGAAGCCGAAACGGGCGAAATCAGCGCAACATTCTCAAATTCAAATGCGATGAAAACTGCCTTGGAGGCCGCGGGGGTGGAGTTCATTCCTGAAAATGGCGGCGGTGCAGGAGTGAGATTGCGGAAATGAACGAAAGCAGGCCGTATCCGGATCAGCTAGTTAAATTGTCGCCTGAAGTGCAGCAGCAGTCTGGTTATCTATTTTTCTGCGGCGCCATGAATTACAAAAAGGCGGCTGCCGAGTGCTGCCCGGAATTGCTTAACCCAATTAAGGCAATTAATAGCAATGAATGGGTAGCCCTCCATGATCCCATCTGCAATTTATATTGCCACTCCATCGAACTGATGCTGAAAGCATTTCTGATCGCTCATGGCGTCCAGGAAGCCGCGTTAGCACGCAAGCCATACGGACATGATCTGGCAACTCTCATGCGCGACGCACGCTCGTTTGGTTTGGAGCTAACACAGGACCAAATTGAGAGTATAGACCACTTAGCCCTGTCCTATGGGAAGCAGCCATATGTATTTCGCTATCCTACATTGGGGAAAAAGAACCTAAACTTTTTCCATTTGATGTTGGAATTGGTCGAGGACGTTGCCAAGGCAACGTTTCCAATGGTGGTCCGCAAGGCACGCTCTATGGGCGTTCCAGTTGATGAAGCAGAAGAAGCGCCTAGAGATTAACGGCGCGCCATCCATTCCGACTGCAGCACCGGCCGCGCCGCGACTTTCGCCGGCTCGACCTGCGCCAGTTCGCCGCGCCGCACCTCGGCCACAATGTTGACCAGGCTGCGCGCGGCGACGGCATAGACGATGCAATCCAGCGCCTCGGCCCGCCTGCCCGGAATACGGATGAACTGACGTGACGGCTGGCCGCGCACATAGCGCACCACGGCCCGCTCACTGGTGGCCTGTTCATACCAGACGGCGGGCAGGCTGGCCGAGAACCGGGCCGAACCGGCGCGGGGGAAACGTGAAAAGACCTGCTGCTTGACGGTATCGACGCCGACGATCCAGAGCCGCGCGCCGGTCTTGGTTTTCGATCCGGCACGCTCGATCACCGGACGGTTGCCCGAGGCCCCCTTGATGGCGACGATCTTGCGCCGGGTCCGCGCCCGGCAGAACTCGGTCACGCGGTTCATCGACGTGCCGTCGCCCGCGTCGATCGCGGCGGCATCGATGGCAATCCTGCCGCCCAGCTGGTGCGGGAAGCGTTCGGCCAGCATCGTGTCCAATTCGGCCCATGTCTCGGCCGCGTCCCATGCGCCCCAGATCACCCGGTGCCCGAGGATCAGCATGCAGCCGGTCTCCGTCCAACCGATATAGGTCAGTTCCAGCCGGTCATGCTGCACGTCACAACCCACGGTCAGCGCCAGCACCTCGGCGGGCACTTGGTCGAGGCTGAACGGCTCGGCGCGGGCCTGCATGCCGGTTTCGTCCAGTTCCTCGCCCTCGTTGCGCCAGCCTTGGCCGAGGATGGTGTTGACGAAGGTTTGCAGCATGGTCGGATCGTCCTTGGCGGCAAGGAACTCCGCCGCCAGCTTCGCCCAGGCGGCATTGGCATGCAGCGAGACAAGGGCGTTCAGCCGGAACCCGGCATGGCCCTGCACCTCGGGCCGTTGCGCCCGCCAGCGCCCTTCCGCGACCATGCCGGGCTTGTGGCGTTCCTCGATTTCCTCGGCGCAATGCGGGCAGCGCCAGCGTGCCGATTCCGGCGCGCCCTCCTCCCAGGTGATCGCGTCCCAGGTAATTTCCGCGAAGGTCCCGCAGGCCGGGCAAGGCACCTCGAACAGGCGCTGATCCGACTGGGCATAGGCGCGCAGGACGTGGCTGGTATCGTCGTGAACCGGGGTCGAGCCGAGGACGATCTTGCGATCCGGGAAAGAAAGGGTGCGGCGCTCGGCCAGCACGATCGGCGAGCCTTCCGCCGTGGCTTCCATGCCGTCCGCCTCGTCGATGAACAGCAGCCGGACGTTGTGGCGACGCAGGTTCCGGGGCGACTTGGCGGCAACCACCTTAAGCGAGCCGCCGGGGAAGCGGCGCGACAGCAGGGTGTTGCGACCGCTTTCGTCGCGCTCGTCCGACAGCACCGCCGCGACGGCGGGCGAGGCCGAGAAGATCGGTTCCACGTCCGAAACCATGTAGTCGCGGCAGTCGGCCTCGGCGGGCAGCAGGCAGAGAATGGGCGCGGGATCGTTGGCGACAAAGCTGGCGACTGCCGAGGTCAGCAGCGTGGTGAAGCCCACGCGCACCGGCTTGACCAGAGTCACGCGCTCGATCAGCGGATCCCCGATGGCGTCGGCAATCTCGCGCTGGAACGGCCAGAGCCGCACCGGGCCGGGCTGGGCGCTGACGCCCTCGGGCAGATGCACCTCGCGCTCGATCCAGTCCGAGAGGCGCAGGCGAGGCGGCGGCAGGAGACCGCGCAGGGCTTCGCGGCGGACGTCTTCAATCGTCGGCATGGGCAAGTTCCTGGAGCGTGTTGCGCATCTCGCGGTCGATCAGCGCCACATCGGAGGCCGAGAGGTGGGGCAAATCGGCCCGCAGACGCGATGGGAGGGCCAGCAGGCGGGCGCGAAGCCCGCGCAGAGTATCGCCCCAGACGCGGGACACTTCCGCTGCCTGTAGAAGCTCTCCGCGCCTCTCCGCGTTTTTCAAGGCTTGAGCGTCGGCCTGTTCCCGAGCCAGCCGCGCCCGCTCGCTGGTGAGGGTGTTGACGTGATCCTCTCCACCGCGCCCGCCCGCCACGCCGCGCAGATGGCCGGTATAGGCCTGGACCGTTGCCGCGAGGTCGTAAGCGTCGTGTCCCAGCTTCACCGCAAGGCCGCGCTTGTGCAGATCGGTCAGGGCAGGCGCGGAAATCCCCAGCATTTCGCAGAGGTCCGCGCCGCCGATCCGGTGCACGCTATCCCCGCCAAGCGCCAATTCCGTAAATATCTTCAATTATTTAACCCCCTATGGGATTTCTGCGCAGCGGGATATGTCGGGGCGCGAATTACCCCCGGTGGGGGGTGTGCCGGAAGGACCCGCGCCGGCATCAGGCCCGCCCTGCCGGGGTGGCACCTGCGAGGGCGCAGGCCGCGAGCGAGGGAAGATGCCGCACGTTCTTGGCCGCGCGCTCGCAGGCGGTTGCGGCCATCGGTCCGCCCAGATGCGTGGTCATCATCGACACCACCTGGGCGTGCGCCCCGGCCAGCAGCAGATCGGTGGCAATGCCGGTTTCCCGCTGGATCGTCACCAGCGCCTCGGCCACCAGCGCGGCGGCTTCATCGGCGATGTCCTGCCTCGTCCTGTCGGTCATGGTCTTTCCTGTCAGTGAAGTTGCGGTGGTTATGATCATCAGCGCACCGCCCGCGCCAACCGGCGCATTTCCCCAGCGATGTCGCTTCGCTCGACGAAGAACTGTTCCGGGTCACGGCGCGAAATGGTCAGGCGAAGCACCCGAGACGCCAGTTCTTCGAGGCGATCCGCAGGGACAGGGACAGGGACACTTGCAGGGACGTTTTCCGCCCGAGTGTCCCTGTAGTGTCCCTTGCCGGTTTTCTGGTAAGTCATTGATGTTCCTCAATCCGCTTGAAAAACAGGGACAGTAGGGACACCAAGGGCGCATTTTCGTACGCGCGCGCCCGTATGTGAGCGCATATAAATGGGGGGATAGTGTCCCTTCTGTCCCTTTTGCACCAGCCAATCATGTCCGTAGCCCCAAGCCTCGGATGCCTCGCTTCCCGTTCGACTTCGCGCTGGCGAATCCCTTCTCGCAAAGCGCTTTGGTCAGCGTCGTTTGTGTCCAGGCGGCAAGGCCCTGCGCATCGGCCCATTGTGTGAAGCGCCTGTGCAGGTCTGCGTTCGACGTGAACTTGGCCGGTGCCGGTTCAATCTCGTCGGCGATGAACTGGCCACAGATATCTTCGCTGTCGAAATACTCATCCGACGCGGCCTTGATCTTCTCCGGCACGTCCAGCCCGCGCCGCTGCCACATGTCCACGCCCTCGATGCACCAGCGCAGGATTGCCGGACCTTCAGCCTTAAGCTTGTCCAGTAGCCCGGTATCGCGTTTCTCGGACGGGATCGTGACCGTGAAGGGCACCAGAACCACGCGAGAGCGGATCGCCTCATCCACACCCCGGAATGACGGCTGGGTGTTGCCGGCAATCATCAGGGTCAGTTGCGGCGTGAAGTCGAAGAAGTCGCGGTGCATGAACCGGGCCGTCATCACATCGCCGCCAGTCAGGTCCTTGATCACGCTTTCATCCCAGGACTTGCCGCGCGGCAATTCGCTGCCGATGACCAGGCGCGCACCGTGCAAGCCCGCGATATCGGTGGGGTGACTGCCGCCTTGCTTATTCAGGAAGGTGTCTGACGCGGCGCGTCGGGCATAGTCACCCCAGAGCCAGAAAAGGGTGTCAAGAAACACGCTCTTGCCGTTACGCCCCGTGCCGTAAAGGAACAACATCTTGTGTTCGTTTACCCTGCCGGTCATGGCATAGCCCGCCGCGCGTTGCATGAAGTCGATCACGGTGAAATCACCGTCAAAAACCTCGCGCAGGAAGTTCATCCATAGCGGGGCTTCAGTGCCCTTCTCAGCGGGGGTAACTACGGTCTGCCGGGTGATCATGTCGGCGCGTTGTGCGGGCCGCATATCACCTGTGCGCAGGTCCACGGTTCCCCCCGGCGTCCCGAGGAACATCAGGTCAGTGTCGAACTCCTTGCCCTCGGCGGCGCTGGACTCGTTCGATCGGACGAGAGATTCCACATCTGCGATGAAACGCTTGTCGCGCAGGTTGTCGGCCTTGCCTTGCGCCCATGCCTTCAGCTTGTCGCCTTCTTTCGGGTCGAGCATCAATGCGCGGCGCTCGGCCCAGGTGATCAGCTGATCGGCGCGGGTACGCAGATAACTGCGCGTGAAGGTCATGTGGCGGCGCTTGTCATCGCGCACCCAACGGGTGTCATCCCAGAACAGCCATCGGTTCCATAGATCCACATAGCGGGCGTTCTCATCCCACCAATGAATCCCCATAGCGAGCGCCAGCGCATCTTGTGAAAGGTCGGGGTGTTCCGGGCTTCCCGATGGCGGGCCGCCGTCCAGGCCGGATAGAAAGGCGAAATCGTCAGCCATGGGTTGCCCCCGTGACATGGCGCAGGAACGCCCTCCGGCCGGCTTCAGGCATGCACTCCCAACAAGCCAAAGCCATCGCTTTCCGGTAGGGGGCCGGCAGATCGGCAGCGTAGTCACGGCACTCGCGCATCGCATCAATCAGCAGGAGGCGCGGGAAGTCTGGCCACATCTGCCCAAGCAGATTTGCGAGAAAAGAAACCCGGTCCGCTGGCTCGCAATTCAACAGTGACGCAACAAGTTTGCTTGCCGCCAATTGTCTGTTCAGGTTATGGTCGAACCAGCTCCAAAAGCTTTCAAGATTTGTCCCGGTTGCGCCCGCCAGCGCGCCGGGATTTTCTTTTGCGCCGTTCAAATCGGCGTTTGAAACATTCTCGTTTGGTTCAGGGTTTGTCTGGGGTGTTTTTGAAACCAGACTGCCTTGAATGCCTTGGCTTTCCGGCTGGATTGCAAATCCGTGAAGACCGGCTCACTTCCCGGTACCCAGTTCCATCCCTCTCATTTCTCCGCTGCATCCCGACGTTCCACCGAGCATCGCGACGACCGATGACGCGGTGAAGGCTGTCCCTTCCACGCCTGCTGAAACCCGCTACTCCACCGGGCGGATCAGCTTGCGCTCCAAAATGCGCAGGACGTTGGCGAGGTCGTGGCCGCGTTTCAGGATGCGGCCGTCCATGGCGATGACGGCATATTGGCCCTGCGCGCCGCGCAGCTTCGGGCGCTTCTCGATCCGGTAAAGCGGGTGCTCGGCCGCGCGACGGAAGATCGAGAAGACCGCAACCTCGCGCAGGAAGGACATGGCGTAATCGCGCCACTCACCGGCCGCGACCATCCGGCCATAGACCGACAGGATGAGCCCAAGCTCGGACCGGTCGAAGGCGACCCGGTCATGCTGCGAGGAAATGCCGAAGGGCGCATTCATCATGAAGGAATGGTGACACCTCGCCGCGTTGCGATCAATCGAAAACGCGCGGCCTCAGGTCCGGCGGCGCCCCGCCATCCGCGACAAGGTGCCGTCGCGCCACATGCCCTCGTGCAGCCCGACCATCACGACATGACCCGCGATCAGCACCATCAGAAGCCAGGCCAGCTCGCCATGCAGCGCATCGCCAAGCCCGACCATCCAGCCGATCGGCGGCTGCTGCGGCGCGAAGATCTGGAAGCCGAAGGGGGCGAAGGGACGCTCGGAGCCATAGGCGCGCAAAAGCGCCAGAGAGGGCACCAGCGCCATCGCCGCATAAAGGGCCAGATGCCCGAGCCGCGCGGCAAGGCCCATGAGCCCCGCGCCATGGCCGGGACGGTTGCGGCGGTTCGCGAAAGCCCAGACCACCCGCAACAGGATCAACAGGAAAAGGATCGTCCCTACCTTCTGATGCGAGCCGACGAAGAAGGAAACCAGCGGCGTACGCCCGAGGGCGAGGCGCAGCCCCATGCCCAGAAATTGCCACAGCACCAGCGCAGCAATCGACCAGTGCAGAAGCCGCGTGAGCCGCCCGTAACGATCCGGCGTATCGCGAAACGGCAGGTTTTCTGCGCTGTCTTGACCCTGCTTCATGCACCCGCCCCAAAAGTTGACTAAATCTGTCCACCACCGTAAGCCGGGCGACGCAACCGGGACAAGGGTCCGGCAGCCCATCTCACGTCAATTTGGTCGACTGAAAGTGCATGTCATGTCTTGTCTTTTGCCTCTAGCAACGCCGAACTGGGTTGAAATGACAAGCATCGCCCCCGCACCGAAAATCTGCCTGCCCCTGACCGAGGCACAGGAGGGGCTTTGGTTCGCCCAGGCACTCGACCCGGCCAATCCGCTGCTGAATGCGGGGCAATATCTGGACCTCGTGGGGCCGCTCGACCGTGACGCGCTGGCCCGCGCCGTCAGCCTGACGATTGCCGAGACGCCCGCGCTGAGCCTGCGTTTCGCCGATCACGGCGACGGCCCGAGGCAGGAGACGGGGCTGCCGCCGATGCTGGGCTTTGCAGATCTCTGCTCGCAGCCCAATCCGATGGGCCAGGCGCTGGCCCTGATGCAAAGTGACAGCAACCGTCCGCTGCGGCTGGTCGAGGAACCGGCGGCGGCCTTCACCCTGTTCATGGTCGCGCCGGACCGGCACCTGCTTTACGAGCGGATCCACCATCTCGCCACCGATGGCTATGGGATGGTGCTGGTCACGAACCGCATCGCCGCCCATTACGCCGCGCTGACGACGGGTGCAGCGCCCCCCGAGCCCTTCGGGCCGCTGACCCTCGCCGCCGAGGAGGACGCGGCCTATCTCGCCTCGCCGCGCCGGGCCGTGGATCGTGACTGGTGGCATGGAGAGCTTGCCGGCCTGCCCGAGGTCACGGGGCCTGCCGGGGGCCGGGCGGTCAGCGACCACAGCTTCCACCGTGCTTCGCGCCAGATGCCGGGCGACCTTCTGGCGGCGCTGAGCGCCTATTCGACCCAGCACCGCCTTGGCTGGCCGGATGTGCTGAACGCCCTTTCCGGCGCCTATCTTGCGCGCTGGACCGGGGGCGAGGCCGTGATCGGCCTGCCCTTCATGGCGCGCATGGGCCGCAAGATCGCGCAGCTTCCCTGCATGGCGATGAACGTCCTGCCCTTCCGCCTTGCCCCGGACGAGGATCAGCCGCTGCCGGAATGGCTGGCCGCGCAATCGCGCCGCATGGCGCGGGCGCGTCGCCACGGGCTTTACCGCAGCGAGCATCTGCGCCGCGAACTGGGCCTGATCGGCCTGACCCGGCGGCTTTATGGGCCGATCGTCAATGTGCAGCCCTTCGACCGCCCGCCGGAGTTTCCGGGGATCGAGACGCGGCTGAACATCCTCTCGGCCGGCATGGTCGATGACCTGACCCTGACCTTTCGCGGCGACCCAGAGGCTGGGATGCTGTTCGAGGTCGATGCCAACCCGGCGCTCTATTCCGCCGAGGAGGTCGCGGCGCATGGGACGCGCATCCTCTCGTTCCTCGCTGCCGCACTCGGGGCCGAAAGCCTTGCGGCGGTCCCGACCGCAAGCCCCGCCGAAATCGCCGCGATCGAGGAGCGGCGCCGTGCCGCCCTGCACGAGGTTCCCGACACGACGCTGACCGCCCTGATTGCCGGGACGATTGCCCGAACCCCGGATGCGCCCGCCGTCAGTTTCGGCGACCAGACCCTCAGCTTCGCGGCGCTCGACCGGCAAAGCCAGGCGCTGGCGCGAAAGCTTCAGGATCTGGGCGCTGGCCCGGACGGGATCGTCGCGGTGGCGCTCGAACGCTCACTGGAACTGCCGGTGGCGCTGCTGGCCTGCCTTCAGGCGGGGGCGGCTTATCTGCCGCTCGACCCCGATCACCCGCCCGAACGCATCTCGGGCATCCTCGCGCAGGCGCGGCCGGTCGCGGTGCTGACCAGCGCGGATCTTGCCGATCTTTTCCCCGCCGATACCCCTCTCCTCCTGACCTGGAACTGGCCGCAACAGGGCCGCGCGAGCGGCGGGGCCGGGCCGGGCGATCTGGCCTATGTTATCTTCACTTCCGGCTCGACCGGTGCGCCCAAGGGCGTCGCGATCGAGCATCGGGCGATCGTGAACCGGCTGCTCTGGATGCAGGCGCACTACGGCGTCGATGCCAGCGACCGCATCCTGCAAAAGACCCCCGCGACCTTCGATG
>Ga0160471_100146_pt1 | contig 27762 bp, 26 predicted proteins | sample HID1973K_E11MG_FD_108268 | JGI IMG/M metagenome (GOLD analysis project Ga0160471, IMG submission 108268) | Enriched mosquito-associated microbial communities from UW Madison campus, WI, USA - HID1973K_E11 MG | ecosystem: Host-associated > Arthropoda: Insects > Digestive system > Unclassified ... | reverse complement strand
GGCCAGTTCTTCTTCGAACATGGCCTCGATCGTCGCGCGGACATTCGCCCGCAGACGGTCTTCGATCGGATCATACCCGCGGCGTCGGGCAGTAGCGAAAACGACGAACTGTCGGTAGTCTGCCTAATCGCGTGATCTCCCTGGCGGTTGCAGCCGCCGGTTGGGGGCGTCAGTTCACCCGGAGATTACGCCGCCTGACAATTTCCACCACTTCAAAGACACGACCGACGAAAAGAATGAGATCATCGCTGACCTTCTGTTCGGGCTGACCAATGTCCACAAGACGTGGGGGTTCGGCCCATGTTTCCTGCATCTGCCGAACGTGAAAGGGCATGTCTGGAACCACAAGCGCGTGCGCCGGATCTGCTGCGAGTTGGAACTGAACCTGCGCATCAAACCGCGGCGAAGGCTGAAGCGGGATAAGCCGGACGAACTGAGCGTCCCGGACGCGCCCAACATGGTCTGGTCGATGGAGTGAGGAGGATCAGAAAACAGTCCGGGGACTGTTTTCCCGACGAACATGGCCGATCGCCTGGCGGATGGGCGGCGGTTCCGGCTTCTGAACGTGCTGGACGACTTCAACCGCGAAGGCCTGGGCATCGAAGTCGACTTCTCGCTGCCATCCGAGCGGGTCGTCCGGTTCCCGAACCAGATCATCGAGTGGCGCGGCAAGCCTTGTTCCATAAGGGTCGACAATGGCCTGGAATATGTCAGTTCAACGCTGATGAACTGGGCCGAGGGGCAGAGCATCGCCCTGACCTACATCCAGCCCGGAAAGCCCCAGCAGAACGCCTATGTCGAGCGCTACAACCGAACGGTCCGTCACGAATGGCTCGCCCTCTACAGCTTTGACACCATCGAGGAGGTCCAGCAGATCGCAACCGAATGGCTATGGACCTACAACAACGAGCGCCCCAACATGGGCATCGGCGGGATCACTGCCTGCCATGAAGCTAAAAGTCCGGTCTGAATAACCCTGAACGCATTGATTTTGCGGGATGAGGTGGCTGTTTTCCTCGCTTCGCATTGCAGGGTTTCGTATGCTTTGAGCAGAAACCCTGCAATTTCCGGTCGTCGATGAAGCCCCATTTCCGCGTCCCGGAACGAGATGACCTGCTCTGCCGGCGGCTGGGCGACATCATCGATGCCCGCCATGAACTGTGAAGCTTGCGGCACTCATCGACTGGGATTTCTTCGAACGGGAGTGGGCGAGCTTCTTTCCCTCGCTTCAGGGTCGGCCAGCAACTTCGCCGCGCCTGGTCGCGAGGCTGATGTATCTCCAGCATGCCTTCAAGCTCTCGGACGAGGCGGTCGTCGCCCGTTGGGTCGAAAATCCCTGCTACCACCATTTCACCGGCGAGACCTTCTTTCAGCACCGCCCGCCGATCGACCCGTCCTCACTGACCCGCTGGCGCAAGCGGATCGGTGAGGAAGGTGCGGCATGGCTTCTGACCAGGACCATCGAGGCGGGCCGGTCTTCAGGCACGATCAGCGACAAGAGCCTGAAACGGGTCGCGGTCGATACCACCGTCATGGAAAAGAACATCGCCCATCCGACGGATGCGCAGCTCTGCGAGCGCGCCCGGGCATTGCTGGTGGGCCTGGCGAATGAGGCCGGGATCGAACTGCGCCAGAGCTATGCCCGCCGCCCCCCGGCTGGCCGTTCGGGTCGGGCGCTATGCCCATGCCCGGCAATTCAAGCGCATGCGCAAGGCCCTGCGCCAACTCAAGGGCTATGCTGGCAGGATCCGTCGGGACCTGCGCCGCCATCTGCAAGAAATTCCCGAGGGCGGCTTGCGCGACAAGGTGCTCGAAGCGCTCTGGCTGGTCGGTCGCCGGCTCGGGCAGGGCTCGAAGAGCAAGGACAAGATCTACTCCCTGCACGAACCCGAGGTTGACTGCATCTCCAAGGGAAAGGCGCGGACTTTGTCGTCGGAGCGCGCCGCTTTCCGGGCAACCCCTATGATGGGCACACCCTGGCACCGGCGCTGGAACAAGTCGCCATCCTGACCGACCAGATCCCCGATCTCGCTGTCGTAGACCGCGGCTATCGTGGTCATGGCGTGAACAGCACCAAGATCCTGATCAGCGGCATGCGCCGCGGCATCACGCCATTACTGGCAAAGCTCCTGAAATGGCGCAGCGCCATCGAGCCGGAGATCGGACATATGAAGGCCGACGGTCGTCTCGCATGATGCCCGCTGAAAGGGCGGGGCGGAGATGCCATCTTCGCAGTTATCGGGCGCCTGCGGCCACAACATCCGCAAGATCCTGCCCCATCTCCGGGCGCTTTGGCCCTTATTCCTATGCCCGGTCGTCGCGGTTATCGGCCGCCGAATGCATCGCCAAAAATCCGCGTGGCACACCTGATCCAGTTGTTCAGACCGGACTACTTCTTCTTCCACGCAAAGTAGGTCGACTGCCCGATCCCGGCCTTGCGACAGATCTCGGCAACCGATGTGCCTTCCTCGCCCTGCTTCAGGATGAACGCCTGTTGCGCCTCCGTGAACTTCGATGCCTTCATCGTTCTCAGCTCCTCGCCCAGCCAGGAAATGTTAGCTGAAAACTCCAGCTTCAAACGGTCCAGTTCTCAGGGGGCAGAGTACGGATGAGATGGCTCGGCGGAGCACTATGCTGGAGCCTTGGGCGAACTTTTTAAGAAGGATGCTCAGACGGCAGGCCGGTCCGCTTCATGCTGTAAACGAAGTCGGGGGGATCTGCAGCAGACCTCAATGGTGGCGGCGGACAACCCGCCGCTCGACTACTTGATCGCCAGGTGGCCCAGCGGATCGAGCGTGGTGCAGCGGACCGCGATCGCCGCGCCGCCACAGGCGTCCGAGAGGGTGTCGCGGAGGGCCCTCAGAATGCCTAGAGGAGGTCGTGGGTCCGCTCGGGCCGTGGGAGGACGGATATCTCCGCGTTGACGAGCGGCTGGTCCGGAAGGCCGATCACGGGCTGGAAGGCCAGCTGACAGGCCGGGATGCCCACGTCGAGCCGCTCGCAAAGCATGGCACTCAGAGGACCGAGCGCCATGGTGAGCGCGGTGAGCCGCTCCACCCACAGGGTCTCGTCGACGTAGATCTTGCGGTTGGGCACCGGGGTCGTCCTTGCACTATCAGGCTTGGAGCCGCGCCGTCAGAAGGTAGCCACAGAGGCAGTTCGTCCGGCGTCGTCTCTTTCCTCGGTGATATCCGGAACCATCACGAAGTCGAAGGGCGAGTGCCACCTCGGTCGCGCCGCGGATATGCTCGAAGGAGCGACGAGGGTCCGCTTGGCACCGAAGAACCGAAGTTCGTTGTGCCGGAGCGCCCGAGCAAGCTTGACCTTTTACCCGGGCAAGCTCTCGCCACGGCCGAAGACCGAGGCGCCGAGTTCGCATAATTAGGGCCGTCCACTGACGCATTTGCACGCCGATCTTGTCGCCCCCGGGTTGCTGGGATAGGTCGCGCACCGCGATCGCCGGCATCAGTTCGATCATCGAGCGCACGATCGTTCCGCCCAGAAGCATCACCGTCAGGATCAGCCAGAGTGCCGGGGTGGCGATGACATAGGCGAAGCCATCGGCCATCTGGCGCAGAAATGGCTGGGATTCGGCAGATTTCTGCGGCGAGGCCAGCGACAGGCGGCCAAGGATCACGACATAGATCGTCGTCAGGAATGCGTTGGCGACGAAGACCCAGATGATATCCAGCCCGACCATCATCATCCCCGCCAGCGCCGGGCCGATCAGGCGGGCGAGGTTCACGGTGACCGAGTTCAGGGCAACCGCCGCGCCCAGATCTTCGCGGCCGACCATCTGCCGGATCATCGCCAGTCGCGCGGGCTGGATCGCCGCCGAGATGGTGCCCTGCAGCGTCGTCAGCAGGATCACCTCGACAAGTCCCAGATGCCCGATGGCCAGCAGCACCGCCATCAGCACCGCCAGCAGCGCCGAGACCGCCTGCGCCCTGACGTTCTGGCGCAGCCGGTCCCAGCGGTCTGCCGCGACCCCGGCGAAGGGGCCGATCAGCATGACGGGCAGCAGATCCCCCGCCGCCAGCACACCCAGCCAGAAGGATGACTGCGTCCATTCCCAGACCAGCCAGCCGCAGGCGATGCGCTGCATCCAGGTTCCGACCAGCGACAATCCGTTCCCGAGGCAGAAGACCCCGAATTGCGTCCCGCTCAGGATGCGCAGCGTGATCGGCAGCTGTCGGGTGCTGTGCATGGCAATGTCTCAAAGCAGGGAAATGATGGCTTGGTCTATGGTTTCCTGGGAATTTCGTCCTTATCCGTCCCGAACACCATCCGTCCATGCGGAAATCCTATGGCCTGCGGGCAGTTTCTATTGGCCGTCGCCGTAAGCGGCCGTTAGCCTCGTCTGCGGAGAGAACACGCGGCGCCGCCAGATGGAGGGGCCGCAGCCCGTGTTCCCGCGACGCGGAAGACGGGCGCCCAGAACAAGGGAGGAAGCCATGTTCCAACTCGCGGACGTTCCGAATTTGCGCCACCTACGCATGGTGCAGGTCATCGGCAAGCTGGGCGGGGTGAGCTGCGCTTCGCGCGAGTTGAGCACCTCGCAGCCCGCGGTGACGCAGGCCGTCGCCAATATCGAGGCCGAGATCGGCGTGCCCATCTTCGAGCGTTGCGCGACCGGCACCTATCCCACGGCCATCGGCCGACAGTATCTGCTGCGCATCGACCGCTTCTTCGACACGCTGGACACGGCGCTGACACAGGTGCTCGGCCGGCCCGATGGCCCCACAGACCGCCTCCCCCCGCGCATCGAGCGGATCATGACGGGAACCCAGCTCCGCGCGCTGATCGTGACCTGCGAACAGGGACGGGTGAGCGAGATCGCGAACTCGCTCGGCCTGTCGCCGGCCTCGCTGTTCCGTTCGGCCCGGACATTCGAACGCTCGCTTGGCAAGCAGCTTTTCGACCGGACGGCGCAGGGGCCGATTCCGAACCGGACCGGGAACTACCTCGCCCGCGAATTCCGCCGCGCCGTGCGCGAACTGGAATTGGCAAGGGGCGAGGTGCTGCTGGCTGCGGGAACGGAAAGCCTGGAACTGGTGATCGGCTCGCTGCCGATGGCGGGCTCGCATGATCTGGCGGTGGCGACGCGGCGCTTCATGTCCGCCTATCCCTCGGCGAAGGTGCGCCTCGTCACCGGCGAATATCACAAGCTTCTGAGCGACCTGTCGAACAGCCGGATCGACATGATCTTCGGGATGCTGCGCCGTCCAGAATGGGCCGACGATGTCAGCGAGGAGGTGCTTTTCACCGACAATTACTGTCTGGTGGCGCGGGTCGGGCATGCGCTGACGCAGCTTGACGACATCACCCCCGCCGATCTGGCCGGCTATGAATGGGTGGTCCCGCAGCGGGGCACGCCGCGCCGGATCCGGATCGAGCAGATTTTCGACGATGAGCCGGTGCGCCCGCGCTTTCACCTCGAAACCTCGTCCCTGACCATGATCCGGTCCTTGCTGCTGAACTCGGACACGGTGACCCTGATGACCCGGTCGGAGTTGCAAAACGATGTCGAGCTGGGCGTCCTGAAGGTCCTGCCCTGCAAATTCCTCGATTATGTGCTGCTGAAGGGCGTGACGACGCGCAGCGACTGGCTGCCCACGGTCGCGCATAACGTGTTTCTGGACTGCCTGCGCGATGTGACCGGGAAGGCCAACCATGCCGGAAGGCCGGATGCGGAGTTAGAGATCCGATTGGCGTCCTGAGGACGCCCAGCCGGAAGGAAAAGGCCCGGAGCTTTCGCTCCGGGCCTTTTCTCACATCAGCGATTTCGCCTTTTCCAGCGTCGCATAACTGCGCGAAGGGCTGGTGAAGAGGATGTCGTAGCCTTCGGCGATGACCTCCGCGACATTGCCCGAGGTGACATGCGGATGCGCGACGCGCATTCCCGCGGCCTTGGCGGCGGAAAGGATGCCGCGCTTGGCCTCGGCGACGACCGGATGCTCGTATTGGCGGGGATAGCCGAGCTGCTGGCTCAGGTCGCCCTCGCCGATCATGATGGCGCCGATGCCCGGAACCGCGAGGATCTCGGCGAGGTTCTCGACCGCCTCGACGCTCTCGATCATCACGATGACCATGATCTCGCCTTCGGGGACCAGCGGCCAGACATCCGCGCGCGCGTAATATTCCGGAACGCTCAACCCCCAGTAGCGCGCGGCCGTGTTGGGCGCGTCGCCGCGCAGCCCCTTCGGCTCATAGTTCGGGGCGTCCTTGGGCCGGGCATAGCGGCAGGCGGCGACGGCGTTGCGCGCCTGTTCGGCGGTGGCGATATGGGGAAACACCACGCCATAGACGCCCTGATCCAGCACCTGCTTGGCCATCCATGTGTTCATCTCGGCCCCGTTCGCGGGAATGCGGACAAAGGGCGTCACATCGGGCCGCAGGCTGGCGCCGTCGATCATGCGCCGCCGGTTCAGCATGAATTGCAGCGCGTCGCGCAGTTCGGAGGGCGAATAGGGCGTGTGCTCCATCTCGAACAGCACGCCGTCGAGTTGCGAAAGTCCCAACTGGATCGCTTCCTCGCGCTCGGCCCGGGCAAAGGCCATGGTCGGCTTGCGGCCCTCTTCCAGCGCCGCGATGATGCCATTCAGGCGTCCGATCTTGTCCATATCTCTCTCTCCTCAGAACGGCAGGAACATGTCTTCGGCCTCATAGAGCCGGGGGATCAGGCCTTGCTGATGGCCATAGCGGATCAGCGCCTCGATCGAGGCGCGGTTGGCCTCAAGCCCGTAGGGAACCGGATCGTCACCGACGACCTGCATCAGCTTGCGGTCCTTCTCGGCCTGCTTGCCGGTCGCGGTGCCCGCGTGCAGCGCCTCGAGATAGGGGGCCTTGGCCTCGACGAAGGCATCATAGAGCGAACGGGCGAGGTCGGGATTGGCCTTCAGCACCTCCTCCTTGATCGCAAGCGTGCCGTGGATCGGATAGACGCCGTTCCGGGCATAGACCTCGCGGTCGAGCTGGGCGGCGTTGGGGAAAAGCTCGCGCAGGTCGTCGGGCAGGGCGGGGCCACTTTCGTTCCAGCCCTCGCCGGGTTTGCCGGCGCGTCCGATCCCGGCATCCCCGGTGCAGGCCGCGTCCAGCCTGCCCTCGGCCATCATCGCGACCAGCGAAGAACCCTCGGCGACATGGCGGACATTCGCGGGCAGCTTCAGCGCCGCGACATGCTCCTCGTCATCGACCCACCAGTTCACCTTGTCGATGTCGACGCCGTATTCGTTCTGCAGCAGGCCGCGCTTCCAGACCCCGGTGGTCACGGAATAGGCGCGAACCCCGAAATTCTTGCCCTCCAGATCCTTCGGGCTTTCGATGCCGGCATCCGGGCGCACCACGAGGCCCTCGTGATGGAAACGGCGCACGAAGAAGACCGGCAGCGCGATGATCGGCACGCCATAGGCGCGGGCGATGATATAGGTCGTCGGCGCGATTTCGCAGGCATCGAAGGCAAGGTCGCGCACCATCCGGCGGAAGGCGGCGATATGGGGCTTCACCTCCTCGAACTCCAGCCTTGCGCCGGACACGGCGACCGCGCCGGATTTCAGCGCCTCGGTATAGGGATAGGTGCGCAAGGCCACCTTGAGGGTGGGCGTGGACATGCGGATTCCTCTCTGATCGGAAACTGTTTTCCCCGTCGCAAACGGGGCCGACCTTCTTCTAATCCCGCCTCGCTGAAGTCGCTTAATAGGAGATCGCGCCCCGCCCATAGGATTGCGGCCGCGTGCCCCGACCCGGCCGGTTTCATATATGCGCGGCACGAATTCCGATTGGCGCCGCGAAGTCCGCAGCGGCTAGGCAATTGGCAAGGAACGAAGACGTTCCGCGAACTTCCCTTTCAAGAGGTGCTGCCGCCATGATCATCGACTGCCACGGTCATTTCACCACCGTCCCGGCAAGTTTCCGCGACTATCGCAATGCCCAGATCGCCGATTTCAAGGCCGGCAAGACCTCGGACTTCTCGCCCGCGCCGGTGGTTTCGGATGACGAGTTGCGCGAGGGGCTGGAGAAGAACCAGATCCGGTTGCAGAAGGAACGCGACATCGACATGGCGCTGTTCTCGCCCATTGCCGGGCTGATGGGGCACCATCACGGCAACGAGGCGATGAGCCAGCATTGGTCGCGGACCAGCAACGACCTGATCCACCGCGTCACCGAGCTTTACCCGGAGCGGTTCGTGCCGGTCTGCCAGCTTCCGCAAAGTCCGGGCGTCGATCCGCGCGGCTGCATCGAGGAACTGGAGCGCTGCGTCCTTGAGCTGGGCTTCGTCGGCTGCAACCTCAATCCCGATCCGACCGATGGTTACTGGACCGACCCGCCGGTGACGGACAAGTGGTGGTATCCGCTTTACGAAAAACTGGTCGAGCTGGACGTGCCCGCCATGATCCACGTCTCGGGCTCGTGCAACCCGAACTTCCACGGCACCGGGGCGCATTACCTGAACGGCGACACTTCGGTCTTCATGCAGCTTCTGCTGTCGGACCTGTTCAAGGATTTCCCGACGCTGCGCATGGTGATCCCGCACGGCGGCGGCGCGGTTCCCTATCACTGGGGCCGCTATCGCGGGCTTGCCAATGATCTTGGCCGCCCGCCGCTGGCCGAGGCGCTGATGAACAACGTGTTCTTCGACACCTGTGTCTATCATCAGCCCGGCATCAACCTGCTGACCGAGGTGATCCCGGTCAAGAACGTCCTTTTCGGTTCCGAAATGGTGGGTGCGGTCCGCTCGATCGACCCGGAGACCGGCCACGCCTTCGACGACACCCGCCGCTATGTCGAGGCGCTGGAGCTTTCGTCCGGGGACCGGCAGGCGATCTTCGAGGGCAATGCGCGCCGCGTCTATCCGCGTCTCGACGCCCGGCTGAAGGCCATGGGAAAAGCGGCATGAAGGGATCGCGCACTGCCGCCCAGATCCTCGTCGACCAGCTTGTGCTGCAAGGCGTCGACCGCGTCTTCTGCGTGCCGGGCGAGAGTTTCCTCGCCGTGCTGGACGCGCTGCATGACAGCCCGGAAATCGAGCTGGTGACATGCCGCCACGAGGGCGGGGCTGCCATGATGGCCGAGGCTTACGGCAAGCTGACCGGCCGCCCGGGCATCGTCTTCTGCTCACGCGGGCCGGGGGCGACCAACGCCTCCTCGGGGCTGCATGTCGCCTTTCAGGACAGCACGCCGATGATCATGTTCATCGGCCAGAATCCGCGCGACGTGATGACCCGCGAAGGGTTTCAGGAGGTCGATTACCGCTGCACCTTCGGGACGCAGGCCAAGGCGGTGCTGCAACTCGAGGACGCCGCGCGGACCGCTGAACTCGTCACCCGCGCCTTCCAGCTTGCCCTGTCCGGCCGCCCCGGTCCGGTGGTCATTCCGCTGCCGGAGGATGTCCTGGCCGAAACCGCCGCAGTCCCCGACGGCCGCCCGGCGATGCGGTTTGCCAATGCGCCCGCGCCCGATGTCGTGTCGCGCGTGCGGGAAATGCTCGGGGCGGCCCGCCGCCCGGTGGTGATGCTCGGCGGCTCCGGCTGGATGCCCGAGGCGGTCGCGGCGATCCGCCGCTTTGCCGAGGAAAGCGGGCTTCCCGTCACCGCCTCGTTCCGGCGGCAGGACCTCCTCGACAATGAGAGCCCCAGCTATGTCGGAGAGATCGGCCTTGGCCCCAACCCGAAGCTGGTCGAGACGGTGACGGGCGCGGACCTGATCCTCGTCATCGGGGCGCGGCTGGGCGAGATCGGGACGAATGGCTATACCATCATGGACATCCCCTGTCCGCGTCAGCGGCTGGTCCATGTCTATCCCGGCGCGGACGAGATCGGCCATGTCTATCAACCCGAACTGGGAATTGTCAGCGATCCCGCCAGCTTCGCGCTGGCCCTTGCCGCAGATGGTCCGGTTCGCGGCGAATGGGGCGACTGGCTGAAGGCCGCGCGCGCGAGTTTCGAGGCATGGACCGCCCCCCGGACCAGTCCCGGCGCGATCCAGATGTGCGAGATCATGGCCTGGCTGGACGGAAACCTGCCCGAGGACACGATCTATACCAATGGCGCGGGCAACTTCACCGTCTGGCTGCACCGCTTCCACCGGTATCGCCGGTTCGGCACACAGGTCGCGCCGATCTGCGGCTCGATGGGCTATGGCATCCCGGCGGCACTGGCGGCGAAATTCGCGCGCCCCGACGCCACGGTGATCTGCATTGCGGGCGACGGCGATTTCCAGATGACCTGCACCGAACTGGCCACCGCCGCCGCGCATGGGCTGAAGATCCGCATCCTGATCCTGAACAACGGGATGCTGGGCACAATTCGAATGCATCAGGAGCGGCATTACCCCGCGCGTGTCTCCGGCACCGACCTGTCGCTGGGCAATCCCGATTTCACCGCGCTGGCGCAATCCTATGGTGCCCATGCCGAAAGGGTCGAGCGCACGGCGGATTTCGCGGCGGCCTTCGCCCGTGCCGATGCCCATGACGGTCCCGCCATCCTTGAGATCATGATCGATCCCGAGGCGCTGACGCCCGCCGCCTCGCTGAGCCAGATCAGGCAGGCGGCGTTGCAGGCGGTTCCCGGCTAAGCCCGGAGGCCATATTGGAAATCAACCTGCGACCATCGGAATTGAGCTTGCCCTTATTCTCGGGAATGCCGGGCAGGCCTAACCTGAAAGGCATGAAGCCAATCGCAGACAGATCAACCCGGTCGAACATGCCTTCGACCGCGGGGACAGGTCCTGCGCCGCGCCAGAGGAGGAGGCGCCGCGCCGGGCCGCGGAAACCGGCGGAGGCATCTCCGCCCCACCTCATCGGCAATCCTTCAGGACAAAGCCAGACATGACCCAGAAGATCATCGACATTCACCCCCATATCATCTCGCCCGACACGAAGGCCTATCCCTATAACCCTCTGGGCGGGATCCGGTCGGACTGGTCGGCCGAGCGGCCCTTCACCTTCGAGCAATATGTCGAGGAGATGGAGGCGGCCGGGGTGTCACAGGCGGCGATGGTGCATTCCTCGACCACCTATGGGTATGACAATTCCTATGCCGCCGACAGCGTCTGCCGCGACCCCGAGCGTTTCGTCGGGGTCTATTCGGTCGACATCGCCGCCCCGGATGCGGTCGCGACGATCGAGAAATGGCGGCGGCGCGGCATGGCGGGGCTGCGCCTTTTCGGCGCCGGCTCGACCGTCCAGACCGACGGGCGCTGGATGATCGCCCCCGAGACCTATGCCGTCTGGGAGCATATGGCCGAGATCGACATGACCGTCGCCATCCAGACCACCTCGATCGGGCTGCCGGTGGTCGAGGAGATCCTCGAACGCTTCCCCGAGGTCAGCGTCATCCTTGACCATCTGGGCCGGCCGGACCTGACGGATGGCGCGCCCTATGCCAAGGCCGCGCCGCTCTGGAAGCTGGCGCGGTTCGAAAACCTGTTCCTCAAGGTCACGCCCCGGACCTTCGACCTGTCCGAAAAGGCGCCCGCGACGCCCGAAAGCTTCTTTGCCAAGCTGGTCGCCGAATATGGCGCGGACCGGCTGGCCTGGGGGTCGAACTTTCCGGCCAATAACGGTTCGCTAAAGGAACTGGTCGCGCAGGGTCATCGCTGCTTCGCAGCCCTGTCCGAGGCGGCCCGGTCCGAAATCTGGGCGGGCACCGCGGAACGGCTTTATCCGCAGCTTGTGGAAGCAACCCTCGATAAGGCGGCCAACGCATGAGCTTGATGGAAAAGAACTTCCCCGTCGAAGGCCCGGTGACGCTCTCGGCCAATATCACCCTTTACGAGCCGACGCGGGCGCTGATGGAGGGGCGGGTTCCCTCGGACCTGATCAGCTTTGACTTCGCCGGGCTGAAGAACGCCCATGCCGGGTTCAAGGACATGCTGCGCAAGGGCCGCTACGACATCAGCGAGATGGCGACCGCGACCTTCCTGCAGGCGCATCAGTTCGGCAAGCCCTTCACCCTGCTGCCGATCGTGCTGCTGGGACGCTTCCAGCATCACTGCATCGGCTACAATACCGACGTGCATCCCGGCATGACCCCGGCCGACCTGCCGGGCAAGGTGGTCGGTGTGCGGTCCTATACCCAGACCACGGGCCTCTGGATTCGCGGCATCCTCCAGAACGAATACGGCGTCGATCCCGACAGCGTGAAATGGCTCTGCTTCGACCAGCCGCATCTGGAGGAATATACCGATCCGCCCTCGGTCATCTGGGGCGATCCGGCAAAGGATCCGGTGAACATGCTGCTTGACGGCGAGGTCGATGCCGCGATCCTCGGCATGAACATGCCCAAGGATCCGCGCGTGCGCACGCTGATCGAAAACCCCCATGACGCCGCGCTTGAATGGTATGCGCGCGAGGGTTTCGTGCCCCCGAACCACTATGTCATCGTGCCGAACGCGCTGTGCGAGCAGAGGCCCGACGTGGTGCGCGAGATCTGGCGGATGCTGGTCGAGAGCCGCAATGCCGCCACCCCGCCGGGCGAGATCGATCCCTGGCCCGTCGGCATCGAGGCCAACCGGCGGGCGCTGGAGGCCGCGATCCGATACGCGACCCAACAGCACATGCTGACCGAACGGGTCGAGGTCGATGACCTGTTCCACCCGCTTGTGCGCGAGCTTGCGCCCTGATCCCTTGCTTCGGCCCGCGTCCTCGGTGATGCGGGCCGATCGATTGTTTTGACGGGCGCCATGCGATGATCAGGGTAAAGGGACTGCCACTTGGGATTCGGGCCGACATGCCCGGCAAGACGCCGCTGCTGCTGATGCACGGCCTGCTGTCCAGCCGCCATGGCTGGCAACTGAACATCGAAGCATTGCGGGGTCATTTCCGGCTGGTCTTCGCCGAACTGCCCGGCCATGGCGAGGCGGCGGGCTGCACCGAGCCTGCGCGCCTGCATCCCGACGCGCTGGTCGCCGCGCTGGAGGAGGCGCGGCAGCGGTTGCAGATCGCGCGCTGGCACCTCTGCGGGCTCAGTTTCGGCGCGGGGCTGACCCTGCGCTATGCGCTGCGCCATCCTGGCGCCGTGCTGTCGCAGATCTGGACCAATGGCAATCGCGCGCTGACGGATCCGCCCGATGCGGCGCTGCTGGCCGCCGACGAGGCGCGCTGCCAGCGCCTTGCTGCGCAGGGCGTCGACGCCCTGCGGCAGGAGAGCTTTCACCCGCGCCACGGCCGACGCTTTCCGCCGGAACTGCGCGACCGCCTTTCGGCCGATGCGGATGGGGTGGACATCCCCAGCGTGATCGCGCTGACCCGCCATTGCCTGCCCGATCTTTCGGTGCGCGCGCAATTCGGCCGAACCGCGGTGCCGACGCTGCTGGTCAACGGCAGGCTCGAAAGCCGCTTTCAGCCGGTGCGCGATCTGGCGACCCGGCTCTTGCCGATCTGCGAGGTGGCGGATCTGCGCGGCGGCCACGCCATCAATATCGAACAGCCCGAGGCCTTCAACGATGCTGCGCTGGAGTTCTTGCGGCGACATGACTTTGCCGACGCCCATGCGGGCTGAGGCCGGACATTCCAGAGGAGGAAAACATGCAATCGACTTTCAGAATGACGCGGCGCAGCCTGCTTGCGGCAGGCGGCGCCCTTGGCGCGGCCATGACCTTTGGCCCCGGCCGCCTGCGCGCGCAGGAGCTGCAAAAAGTCACCATCGGCATGCCGGGCGGCAATGTCGCGATGACGCAGATCGAGCTGATGAAGCGCAAGGGCTACCTGAAGGATCTGGGGCTTGAGCCCGACTTCGTCGTCGTGACCGACGGGACCAAGCTTGTCAGCGCGATCATGTCGGGCGACGTGGACCTGTGCCCCGGCGCGGGCTTCGGACAGGTCCTGACCGCGATCGAGAAAGGGGCCAGCCTCAAGGTCATCGGCGGATGCTGCGTGCTGATCCCGCAGGCGCTGTTCTCGGCCAACGAGGAGGTCAAGACGCTGAAGGACCTCGAGGGGCGCACGGTCGGCACCGGCGCGCCGGGCGCGCTTCTGCACAACATGACCGTCGCGATGCTTCGCAAGAACGGCGTCGACTGGAACAAGGTGCGCTTCGTCAATGTCGGCTCCAGCGCGCAGGTCTTTCGCGCGGTGGCGGCGGGCACGGTGGATGCGGGGCCGAGCCTTGTCGATGTCTATGACCAGCAGGAGAAGTACGGCGTCCATGTCGTCGCCGACTACTGGACCGAGATCCCGCAATATCCCTATCAGGCGGCCTTCACCGCGACCCGCACGATCGAATCCGACCGCGAGAAGCTGGTGAAGACGCTTGCGGCATTCGGGCGGCTCTATGACTTTCTGCAAAGCGACGGCTCCGAGGCGGAGTTCGTCGATGCCTGGGCCGCGGCTTCGGGCGGCGGCGAGGGCGAGGCGAAGACGCAATGGAACTTCCTCAACAAGGCCAAGCCCTTCGACCTGATGCTGAAGCAGGACAGCATCGACTATCTTCAGGCACTGAACCTCGAACTGGGAATCCAGCAAAAGCAGGTTCCGCTGGATGTGCTGACCGATTTCACCCTGGCGACCGAGGCCAAGGCGCTGATCGGCTGACACCCGGCAGGACCGCAAACGAAAACGGCCGCACAATCTGCGCGGCCGTTTGGTTTCTGTTCGACAGGGTCAGTCCGAGCGGGTTTTTTTCCAGGGCGCGATCCGGTCCTCGACATAGCGCACCCCGATGGTCAGCAGGATCCCCAGCAGCATCAGCACGATGATCGGGACGAACATGCGCGCCGTGTCATACTGGTTGCCATATTTGACGATCATCGCGCCAAGGCCGGTGATCGCGGTGAAGAACTCGGCCACGACCATGCCGATCAGCGCCCGCCCGATCCCGAGGCGCAGCCCGGTCATCATGTAGGGCAGGGCCGAGGGCAGGATGATCTTGGTGAAGATCTGCCGCTCGTTCGCGCAGAAGGAATTGGCAAGCTCGATCAGCGAGGAGGGCACGTTGCGGACCCCGGCGGCGGTATTGATCAGGACCGGGAACAGCGAGATCTGGAAGACGATGAAGAGCTTCGCCTCGAAACCCAGCCCGAACCACAAAGTCACCAGCGGCACGATCGCGACGAGGGGGGTCGCATAAAGTGCGTTCACGATCCAGTCGGTTGCTGCCTCGACCGAGCGGTAGCGCCCGATCAGCAGCCCGACGACAATGCCGAAGATCGACGCGACCACGAAGCCGATCAGCAGCGTGACCATCGACTCCATCAGCGCGCGCTGCAATTCGCCGGTCTGCATCAGGCCGATGGCAGCGCGCAGGATGGCGCTGGGATAGGACATGAAAAGCGGATTGACCTGCCGCCCGCCATATTCCCAAGCCAGCATCACGAAGGCGATGGAGGCGAGCCGGATATACCAGAGCCGGTAGGATTTCGGCGCGGGGCCGAGTTCCTCGATCTCTACCGCGGGCGGGGTGTCGGGGGCGGGCGCCATCGCGGTGGTGGCGGCCATGTCGTTGCTGGTCACGGAAGTTCCTTTCACGGTCAGACCGCCGCGGCGAGCGGGGCGTCTTCGGCCTTGTTGCGGATCAGGTCCCACATCTGGGCGCGGATGCGCTGGAACTCGGGGTTGCCGCGCAACTCCGGCAGGTCGGGACGATTGGCGCCGAAGGGGATCTCGATGATGGTCTTGACCCGACCCGGCTTCGCGCCCAGCACCACGACGCGGTTGCTGAGATAGATTGCCTCGTCGAGGTCATGGGTGACGAAAAGGATGGTCTTGTTCGCCTCGGCCTGAATGCGCAGCAGCTCCTTTTGCAGCACCTCGCGCGTCTGGGCGTCAAGCGCGCTGAACGGCTCGTCCATCAGCAGGATCGAGGGATCGATCGCCATGGCGCGGGCCAGATTGACCCGCTGCTGCATGCCGCCCGACAACTCATGCGGATAAAGCTCCTGCGCATGGGTCAGCCCCACCAGAGCAAGCAGATTCTGCGCGGTCTCCCTGCGGACCGAGCGGGGCGTCCCGGCCATCTCCAGCCCGAATTCGACATTCTGGCGTGCCGTGCGCCAGGGCAGCATGGTCGATTGCTGGAAGACGAAGCCGCGGTCGCGTCCCGGCGCGGTAACGTCCTTGCCGTCCACCCGGATATCACCCGCATCGCGGCGGATGAGGCCCTGGACGATCCGCAGAAGCGTGGTCTTGCCGCAGCCGCTCTCGCCGATCAGCGACACGATCTCGTTCTCGAACACGTTGAAGTTGATGCCGCCGAGGACGCGCAGGAATGCCTCGCCCTCGCCATTCTCGCCGCGGATTCGGAACGTCTTCTGGACATTCCGCACCTCCAGCTTGATTTTCCTCGCCTGCATGGCTCCTCCCAAATGCTGTGTTTCCCACCGGTCAGGCGGGATATGCGCAAAGCGCGGGTCCGCCGCCCCGTTGTGGCGCGCCGCCGCCGGACCCGGCAATTCCTGATCATTAGTCGCCGCTGCGGGCTTTCGTCGCAAATCAGAAAGCCGTCGCAGGCCATAGGCTTTCGGCACTGACCGCCGGTGCGGTGCCGACAAGAAGAGGCGCGCGTCCCGCAAGGAGAAGCGCGCGCCACCAGTCCGCAGGGAAAGGGTCAGATCAGCTTGTAGGGCGTCGTGCTGAGCAACTCCAACCCGGTTTCGGTGACGAGGATGTTGTTCTCGAAGCGGAAGGAATAGCTGTCGGTCCGCACCGAGGGCTGGAAGGACAGCACCATCCCCGGCTCGATGATGGTTTCGCGATGGGTCGGGTGCGGGAAGTCGTGGAATGGGCCAAGCCCGACCCCGTGGATCGCGAATTGCTGGCAGGGGAACTTCGCCTTGTTGGCGGGATAGCCAAGCTCGATCATGTAGGCGCGGATATGGTCGAAGATCTCGGCGAAGGACATGCCCGGCTTGAGGTAGGACATGAACTCGTCATGCGTCCGGTAGCAGTCCTGCGCGACCTTCACATATTCCTCGGCGGGGGTGCCGACGCACCAGGTGCGGGCAATGTCGAAGCCGTAGCCGAGATAGAGCGCGCCAAGGTCGATGGTCACAAGCTCGCCGTCTTCGATCTTCTTCCATTCCGAGGCGAAGGCGCGGTAATTCGCGGTCCTGATGCCCGCCTGGCACATCGTCTCGACCTCGCGGATGGCGCCCAGCCGCTTCATCTCGATTTCCATGGCAAATTGCACGTCCATCTCGGACACGCCGGGCCGGGCGGTCTCGATCGCGACCTGGATCGCGGATTCGCCGATCGTCACCGCCTTGCGGATCAACTCGATCTCGGCCGGTTCCTTGACCGAACGCGCGATGAAAAGCAGGTCGCCCGCCGGCACCAGCGTCGCGTCGGGCAGGGCGGCCGACAGGCTCTTGAAGGTTTTCGAGGTGCAGGTCGTCTCCTCATAGCCGATGCGGCCCGAGGAAAGCCCGCGCTCGGCCAGCACCTTGGCGACGCCGTCGGCGGGGCTGGAGGCGTAGCCGGTATCGTTGACCCGCACGTCCGTGATCCACGACCCCTCGCGGATCGCGTTCATGGTGATGAAGGCGGCCATGAAGACCGGGTCGCTGTCCTTGAACAGCAGAAGCGGCGCCTCGGTGATATGGGTGTGGGACAGCGGATACCAGGGCATGTGCTGGTAATGGCCGCCGTAATAATACTGGTTCGTCCAGTTGTGGACGATGAAGGCGTCGAGCTGCTTCTCCTCCATCACCTTGCGCAGCTTCTCGAGCCGCTTTGCGTAGTCGAAGCTGGTTCCGAAGATGTTCACGCCTCTGACCCTCTCGCCAACGGCGCCGTGACCAATGCTGATATCGTCCATTCGTCTCCCTTTCTCGCTGGCCGCAGGCGCGGCCCCATGCCGTCGGTCGAGGCCGCCGGCGGACTGATCCGGCATCGACGCTAGGGGAAGGTCGCGCGCGGATTAAGCCGGCAATTCAGCATGAGATATGTGACGAATATTCCGAAATAATCCGCTCGGTTCGTCGTATTTGTGAAGCAACAAGGGCGTTTCACAAACTATGGAGGACATCCGATGGCGGAGAATGTCAGGCTGGACATCTGTATCGGAGACTATCCCCACACACGGAAAATTCTGAGCGGCGAGATCGGCATCAAGGGGGTCGAGCCGAATTTCATCACCGTGAAGCCCCAGATCGGGGCCTATCGGCGCATGGTGCGCGATGTCGAGTTCGACGTCTGCGAGATCGCGCCCACGACCTATATCGTCGCGCGCGGCTATGGCGCGCCCTTCGTGGGCTTGCCGATCTTCCTGATGCGGCAGTTCAATCACGGCACGCTGCTGGTTCGGCCCGATGCCGGGATCGCCGGCCCGAAGGATCTGGAGGGGCACAAGGTCGGCGTGCGGGCCTATTCCGTCACCACCGGGGTCTGGCTGCGTTCGGCGCTGGTCGAGGACTATGGGCTGGACAGCAACAAGGTCACATGGGTCGTCGATGACGAGGAGCATGTGACCGAACTGACGCTGCCCGCGAATGTCATCCATACCCCCGAGGGAAAGACGCTGAACGGGATGATGGCCTCGGGCGAACTGGCGGCGGGATTTGCCGGAAACGCCGGGGTCGGGCGCGTCGGGTCGCCAACCGGCGGCTGGCAGGAGGTCGCGACCGATTATCCGAAGCTCTTTCCCGATACGCAGGCGGTCGAGGCGGACTATTTCCGCCGCACGGGCATCTATCCGATGCATGGCATGATCGTCGTCAAGGACGAGGTGCTGGCGCGTCACCCTTGGGTCGCGCAGTCGCTGAATGACGCGTTCACCCGCGCCAAGGCCGAGTGGTTGCAGGACTATCGCTCCGGCGCCGCCGATACCGCTTTCGAACAGAAGTACCGCAAGCTGTCCCGCATCGTCGGGGATGATCCGCTGCCCTATGGCATCGCCGCCAACATCCGCAGCATCGAGGCCCTCGAAAGGGCGGCCCATGATCAGAAGCTCTCGCCGCGCCGCATGACGGTGGCGGAGCTTTTCGCCGACCCGGAAGCCTGACACCGCGCATCGAGGAGGAGAAACCATGTCCACGCTTCGGGTCGATACCCACCCCCATCTGATCTCGCCCGATATCCGGCGCTATCCGCCCGCGCCGCTTGGCGGAAAGCGGTCGGAATGGTCGGCTGATGCGCATTCCAACACGGTCGAGGAACTGATCACCGCCATGGACGCCGCCGGCGTCGCGAAAGCCGCGGTGGTCCATTCCTCGACCACCTATGGGCACGACAACAGTCTGGTGCTGGATTCCGTGGCCGCCTGGCCCGACCGGCTGACGGCGGTCTGCTCGATCGACCTGCTCGCGCCCCACGCGCTTGACGTGCTGAAGGACATCCTCAATCGCGGCTGCTCGGGCATCCGGCTTTTCACCACCGGCACGACGATGCCCGGTCAGGCAAGCTGGCTCAATGACCCGCGGACCTATCCGGTCTGGGATCACGCGCAGGCGATCGGCCTGCCGATCTGCGTGCAGGCCAATCCCGCCGGGATGGCGATGCTGGGCGAGATGATGGACCGCTTCCCCGGCGTGACCATCGTGCTGGACCATGTCGGGCGGGCGGATGTTTCGGACGGCCCGCCCTTTGCCGAGGCTACTCCGATCTTCGACATGGCCGGGAAATACCCGAACCTGATCGCGAAATTCAGCCCCGCCGTTCTGGAGCGCGCGCGCAAGGGCAAGTCCACGCCCGAAACCTTCGTGCCGCGCATGGTCGAGGCTTTCGGCACCGACCGCATCGTCTGGGGGTCGAATTTTCCCGCCTCGAACGGGACGCTGGCCGAGATCGCCGACGAATGCGAGGCGGCCTTCGCGTTCCTGCCGTCCCGCGACGTCAGCCGGATCATGGGCGGAAACGCCCTGCGCATCTATCCCAACCTCGCAATCTGAAGGGAGAGCGGAACATGGCAACCTTCAAGACGGTTCTTGGCCCCCATGCGGCCGTCGCCGCGATCAAGTCGGGCGAATTGCGGCTGAAATCCGACGAGTTGGAATTCACCGATTTCAAGGAGACGCATCACGCCTTCAAGCCGATGGTCGATCGTCAGGCCTTCGACATCTGCGAAATGGCGATCACCACGCTCATTCTCGCCAAGTCCTATGGCCGCCCGCTGCATCTGCTGCCTGCGGTGATGATCGGGCGATTGCAGCAGCCCGTGGCATCGGTCAATGCCCGGTTGAAACTGGCGGGTCCGGGCGATCTGCGCGGCAAGCGGATCGGGGTGCGGTCCTTTGCCCAGACCACGGTGACCTGGCAGCGCGGAATCCTGAAATGCGACTATGACGCGGATTTCGACGGCGTCGAATGGATCAAGTTCGAGGATGGCCATGTCCCCGAAGCGCCCGACCCCGCGACGCAGGCTCCCGAGGGGCGGAAGATGGCCGAGATGCTGAAGGCCGGCGACATCGACGTCGCCCTTGGTCTGAAGGCCGATGGCGACGGCACGGTGCCCCTGTTCTCCGACGATCCGGAGGGGCAGGCATGGCACAAGCGGCACGGATGCTTTGCCATCAACCATGTGATCGCCGTCCCTGAAACGATGGTCCGCGACCATCTGGACGCGATTGCCAAGTTCTATGCGCTGCTGAGGGCAAACAACAGCCTTGCAGAGCCGGAGCCTTTGGCCGACGACCCGCGCCCCATGGGGTTCGAGGCCAACCGCGCCTCGCTGGAACTGTTGATCCGCTACATGAACGAGCTGGACATGCTGCGCGTCAGGATGACGCCCGACGACCTGATCGATCCGAGGATCTGCGAGGCGATCGGGGAATAACCCCCGCCTCCGACCGCTACCGTCACTGCTTCGGATCCGGGCCTGCCGCAAGGGCGAAGCTCGGATCCTTTCGCGCGTCGGTTTCCGCATTTCTGCACGTATTTCGGAATATTTTTCATAAATGTAATGCTCTATTCCCTCCTTAATCGCTGGGATTCCTTTGATAATCTGCGCTGGAGGAGGAGAAAGAACGCTGTCCCCGCGCCACGCGCCGGAAGAGGGACGGCACCGTTTCCGCGAGATACCTGATGCAGGTCTGGATGTCGGCCTGCGTCCCATGCCTTTCCCGACCGGAGTCGTGGAAGGGCGCCTATTCATTCTGGATCACCCGCCGCGCCTCCATGCCGCCGTATTCGCACGGCCGCATGCGCCCTCGGATATCCGCTTCCGGCGTCACCAAAATCAGGAGGTCACGAATTGACGATTCAAGAGCGTTTGCAACCGCAGTATTCCATGGTCACGGGCGGCATCGACGTGATGGTTCCGATGCGCGACGGCACCCGCCTCGCCATCGACATCTATCGCCCCGATGCGGACGGGAAATTCCCGGCGCTTCTCAGCCTCGGCACGCATAACAAGGCTATGCAAAGCCCGCGGATCTGGGAATCCTGCCGCAACCAGCCCGGCGATTCCGCGATTGCCCCGCCCGGCGCCCGGGCAGGCGACTCGCGGTTCTGGGCCAGCCGGGGATATGTCCATGTCATCGGCAATATCCGCGGGGTCGGCAATTCCGACGATGGCGACCCGGCGCGCGACGGCAAGATGGATGCCTATGACCTTGTCGAATGGATGGCTGCCCAGCCGTGGTGCGACGGCAATGTCGGGATGACCGGCATGTCGTCCTATGGCCGCCAGCAGATGCTGGCCGCGAAGAATCCGTCGCCGCATCTGAAGGCGATCTTTCCCTACAGCCCCGGCCATATGCTCAAGAACCAAGTCTATCCGGGCGGGGTCCTGCATTGCGAGCATTACCAGTCGATCGTATCCCATGTCACCGGCAAGGCCTACAAGGAGACCGAGCTGACGGCAGAGGAAGAGGAACTCTGGGAAGAGGCGATGGCCGATCCGGATTTCCAGATGTATGCCCATATCTACAACATCATCGAGCGCAAGGGCCAGCACAACAAGCGCTTCTATGGCGCGATGGTGAATCGTTACGAATCCGAGGATTACGCCAGGAAGCTGGACGAACTGAAGGACATCAAGGTGCCGATGTATACCGGCACCGGCTGGTATGGCTACACCTACAAGACCCACCTTCAGGGCATGTTCAACTACTGGCGCTATATCACCGACAACCCGAACATGAAGATGGTGATGACCCCGCTGGCCCGCGACCGGCGCCCGTGGATCGGCATGAACGAGGAGCTGCTGCGCTGGTTCGATTACTGGCTGAAGGGCATCGACACCGGGATCATGGACGAGCCGCCGATCAAGCTTTTCGTCAATGGCGCGAACAAGTATCGCTATACCGACCAATGGCCCCTGAAGGAGACGAAGTGGACCAAGCTCTATCTGGACAGCTGGGAGAAGCTGCGCTGGAACGAGTTCATCCCCGGCAGCAATGACGGGATCGAGCAGCCCGACGCCTTCCTGCAGATGCCGCTGAACCTGACCAGCAAGGTGCAGAAACTGCGCTATGTCAGCGATCCGCTGCCCGAGGATATGGAGGTGACGGGTCCGATCTCGTTCCATTTCTGGGCCGAGATCGATCAGGACGACACTAACTGGATCATCTCGATCAAGGATCTTGGTCCCGACATCGCGGTCGAGCGCACCAAGAAGACCCATCCCGACTGGCCGAACCTGTTCGAGCAGGAGATCACCCGCGGCTGGCTCAAGGCCTCTCATCGCTATGTCGATGAGGAGCGGTCCCGCACCGGACAGCCCTTCCATCCCCTGACCCGCAGCAAGCACCAGAAGGTGACGCCCGGCGAGGTGCTGAAATATGATGTCGAGATCATGCCGACCTCGACCCTGTTCCGGAAGGATCACCGGATCGTGGTTGAGATCTCGTCCATGGACGTGCCTTCGGGCGGGAACGGCATCAGCGCGAACCAGAGCCAGCCCTACCATGTCTGCTCCAGCAAGACGACCGTTCACAAGGTCTATCGCGGACAGACCTATCCCTCGCATCTGCTGCTGCCGGTGATCCCCGACCCGATCAGCTAGAACGGCCGGCGGCATGCGGCGGCCATGCCCGTCGCATGCCCTGCCGAGACGACCTTGGGCGCCGGTCTGACCGGAGCCGTCCCGATATGCATTGCTGGGAGGAGCGCGCATATGGAAAGGATCTTGCAGAAGACGAACGGGCAGGGCGGCGGCATGGGGAAAAGGACATTCCTCAGGCTTTCCGCCGCAAGTCTGGGCCTTGCCGCCGCGGCGGATATCACCGGCGGCGCGTTGCTGGCGGCCGAGCCGGAGGGGGAGGGCCTCGTCATCGCGCTCAGGCGGCTTGGCTTTCTGGTTCCCAATCCGCTGCGGGAAAGCGGCGGCTCGATGGAATATCTTCCGCTGATCTATGACCGGCTGGTCGCACCCGATCCCGACGGCAACCTGTCGAAGGAGAGGGGGATCGCCGAGGATTGGGACATGTCGCCCGACGGCAAGACCTGGACCTTCCACATCAGGCGCGGCGTCACGTTCCACGATGGCAGCGACGTTACCGCCGAGGACGCGAAATTCAGCATGGAGGCGGCGATCGGGCCGAATTCCCGCTCGTCCCGGGCGGCCGAGATGCAGGAATTGCTGGCCGGGATCGAACTGGTCGATCCCTACACGCTGGTCGTGCGCTGCAACCGGCCTTTCCTCGATCTGGCCGCGTTCTATTCCAACCGGTCGGGCATCATCCTGCCGAAGGCCTATTACGAGACGGTCGGCGACGATGCCTTCACCGACCGTCCGATCGGCAGCGGTCCCTATCGCTTTTCATCCGTCGTGATCGGATCGGAAATCCGGCTGGAGGCGACCGACCATCATTGGCGTGACGGCAAGCCGCGCTTCGGGCGGCTGAAGCTGCTGATGATCCCGGAGGAGGCGACCTCGATCGCGATGCTGACGACCGGGGCGGCCGACATCACCACCGTCGGGCGCGACAAGGTTGCCCAGATCGAGGGGGCGGGGCTGAAGACCATCCGCAAGACCAATGCCGCGATCATGAATTTCCGGCCGAACATGCAATGGACCTCGCCCGCATTCTCCGACATCCGCTTTCGAAAGGCGCTGAACCTCGCGATCGACAAGGCGGCGATCATGGCGACCGTGTTCGACGGCCAGGCGACGCCCACGACGACCTGGCCGGGCAGCGTCATCAGGGTCGCGGGAACCATCCCCGAGCTTGCCCCCTATGGCTACGACCTGGCCGAGGCGCAAAGGCTGATCCGCGAGGCGGGTTTCGAGGGTTACGAGTTCCGCGTCCCGAGCTATCAGCGCCCGCTGGCGCCCGAGTTCCCGGTGCTGGTCGAGGCGGTCGTCGGCTATTGGCAGGCGGTGGGTCTGAAACCGGTCATCTACAATACCGACTTCACCTCGTTTCAGGCGGATTGGCGCGCGGGCAAGGTCGAGGGGAACGTGATGGGCACGGACGGGGTCACCGATCCCAGCGCCTACGACATTCTCGACGCGATGAAGCTTTACCTGCATTCTTCATCGGGCAGGACCATCATCCGGGATGCCGAGCTTGACGCCATGCTGGACGAGGCATCCATGAGCCTCGATCAGGCCCGGATCAACGAATTGCTCGGGCGGGTCTATCAGCGGATCTACGACCAGTATTACTTCGTGCCGATCTGCGAAATCAGCGAGATCATCGCCACCACGCCGCGGACGCCGGACTGGTCTCCGGGCCAGTTGAGCGAGGAGCACATGTTCTATGACCTGACCCGGCAGGGCTAGGCGCCATCCGGAAGTCCGTGCAGGCGCGAACGGATTGAGGACAAAAAATCAATAGTAATTGGGCGAAACCTTATGTTGAGCGACATGATTTTTGCCCCAAGACTGGGCCTTGCCGACCGCCGGAGGGGAAGAGGACCGACGGGCAAGGACATGTGGTTGGAGGAGGAAAGTCTGCCATGAATCTGAAATCTCTGCTCGGCATGACTGCAATGGCGGTCTTTGCAGCCACGGCCCTGCCGGGGGAAACGCTTGCCCAGCAAGCCGCCCCGGAAGGCGAGATCATCACCCTCGGTGCCGGCTTCGGAAGCGAGATCCCGGTCCCGCGTCTGGCTCTCGGGCAGGCCAATGATTATACGCAACTGCTTTATGACGCGCTGATCGGGGTCGCGCCCGATGGCAGCTTCGATCCCGCCCGGGGGCTGGCCGAGAAATGGGAAATGACGGATGAGCTGACCTGGACGTTTCACATTCGTCAGGGGGTCAAGTTCCATAACGGCGACGACCTGACCGCGAAGGATGTCGCCTTCAGCATCTGGCAGACGGCCGAGCCGGATTCGCGCAGCGGCTACGCCGACTATATCCGCGAGACGATCAAGAGCATCGACACCCCGGACGATTACACGGTGGTCGTGCATCTGAACAAACCCTCGATCTATCTTGACCGCTATTTCACCGGCTCGCTCGCCATGGTGATCCCCAAGGATTATTACGAGAAGGTCGGGCCGGACGAGTTCGCCAAGCATCCCGTCGGCAGCGGCCCCTATAAATGGCACTCGCAAAGCGCGGGATCCTTCATCAAGCTGGAGGCCTTGCCGAGCCATTGGCAGATCGGCGTCCCCCGCTTTCAATACATGACCTTCCAGATCGTCCCCGAGGAAGCCACCCGCGTCGCCAAGCTGGAAACCGGCGAAGGCGACATCACCGAGATCAGCCGCTTTCGCGTCAAGGATCTGCAGGGAGAGGGCTTCAAGGTGCTGACCAAGCCCGGCGACACGCTGCTGAACATCCGCGGCGAGATGCAATGGACCAGCCCCGCCCTGAAGGACAAGCGGTTCCGTCAGGCGCTGGATCTGGCGATCGACAAGCAGGCCATCCTTGACGGCATCTTCGGCGGCATGGGTCGCCTCGCCGTCAGCTATCCGGGCAGCATCGTCGATACCTGCGCGCAGATCCCCGCGCTGGAGGCGCGCGGCTACGATCCTGAGGAGGCGGCGCGCCTGATCCAGGAAGCCGGGCTTTCGGGCTATACATTCGCCGTCCCGAACATGAACCGCGCGGGCGTCCCCGAGCTTGCGCAGGTGGTCGAGGTGGTCGTGGGCTATTGGCAGGCCATCGGCCTCAATCCGGTCATCCGCAACACCACCTATGAGGCCTACCGCTCGCAGAAGCGGAATGGCGATGTCGGGAACCATGTGGTCGTCATGGACAACAGCGCCGCGGAATCCTGCAAGAGCATCCTGCACGAATTGGCCGCGCGCTTCGATTCCGACTATGACTCCGGGGCCAATATCAAAGCCAAGGATTATCCCGAACTGGCCGCGATGTTCCGCGAGGCGCTGGAAACCACCGACGACAAGGTCGTCCAGGCGCGGGTCTCGGATATCTACCAGAACATCTATGACAACTGGTTCAGCACCGTCATCGCGGAGCTGGATCTTGCGGTCGCCACCAGCGCGAAGGTGCCGGAATGGGATCTCGGCCGGGCCAAGACCGGCAACAACTATCGCGGGCTGGTGACCCGCCCCTGATTTCCCGGCTGATCGCCGGAACGCAAAACCAGTCTGGAGACTGAACATGGAAGAAAAGATCCACTTCTACAGCGATTGCCTGAAGATCGCCGGCACGTTTCGCGCGCCCGACAGTCGCAAGGAAGGCGAGCGCCTGCCCTGCATCATCGGCATCCATGGCGGGTCGGGCACGAGCACGGCCAATGCGCTGAAGATCATCGGCGGCGAGCTGAGCGAGGCGGGCTACTGCTTCCTGACCTTTCACCACCGGGGCTTCGGCGAGAGCGAGGGGATACGCGGCCGCAGCATCTGGCAGAACCGCTTCCGCGACATCGAGGATGCGATCACCTATGCCCAGCAGCGCCCCGAAGTCGATCCCGACCGCATCGGCCTGATCGGGCTGTCGATCGGTGGCGCCTATGCCGTCTACACCGCAGGCGTGGACGAGCGCGTGAAATGCGCGGTCGAGGTCGGCGGCATGGGCGATGGCGAGCGGCGGTTCAGGCTTCGCATGCCCTATTACGAATTCCTCGAACTTCAGGACCAGATCAAGGAGGACCGCATTCGCCGCGTCCTGACCGGGGAATCCAAGCGCCGGGCCTATCGCGGCAACGAATATCTCGGCCCGGAGCACGAGGAGCTGCGCAAGAAGTCCAAGGACAAGGAGACCTACAACAAGGAAGGCTACCCGCTCGAGAACACCGACAACCTGATGTCGTTCAGGCCGGAATCGGTGGTCCACCAGATCTCGCCCCGCGCGATCCTGTTCGTGAATGCCGAGCGCGATGCCATCGTCCCGGTGGACGAGGCGCGCAGCATGTATGCCAAGGCGGGCGAGCCGAAGAAGCTGATGGTCATCCCCGGCTCGGGCCATGGCGAGGTCTATCCCGCGAACAATCCCGAAGTCTTTGCCAGCATCATGCAGGAAAGCCTCGACTGGTATGCCCGCCATCTCTGACGGGTGAGGCCCATGCGCGGCGCATCCCGCCGCGCGGCATGACCTGGAGGGAGGAGTCAGGAGAATGCACCGTTTCATCATCCGGCGGGTTTTTCAGGCGCTGATCGCGTTGTTCCTGTTGTCGATCGCCATCTTCTTTACCAGCCGGCTGACCGGAAGCCCCTGCGACGTGATGCTGCCGCCCGAGGCGCGCGAGGCGGATTTCGCCCTTTGCGAGCAAAGCCTGAAGCTCGACAGCCCGATCTGGATGCAATACCTCGCCTGGCTGGGCGGCGTGCTTCAGGGCGATTTCGGCCGGGCTTTCGTCACCGGGCAGCCGGTGATGGACCTGATCGCCGAGCGCCTGCCGAATTCCGCGAAACTGGGCGTCGTCTCGGTGATCTTCACCACGCTCATCATGATCCCGATCGGGATCCTTGGCGCGGTGATCAAGGGAACGCGTTTCGACGTGGTGCTGCGCACCGTCACCGCGGTCGGG
>Ga0160471_100144_pt1 | contig 28733 bp, 25 predicted proteins | sample HID1973K_E11MG_FD_108268 | JGI IMG/M metagenome (GOLD analysis project Ga0160471, IMG submission 108268) | Enriched mosquito-associated microbial communities from UW Madison campus, WI, USA - HID1973K_E11 MG | ecosystem: Host-associated > Arthropoda: Insects > Digestive system > Unclassified ... | reverse complement strand
GCGCTCGCCGGGCTTGAGGCCCGAGGCCACCACACGCAAGCCGTTGGCCGGTGCGCCCAGCGTGATCTCGCGGTACTCGGCCTTCTTGTCGCCGTTCACCACCATCACGAACTTCTTGTTCTGGTCGGTGCCGACCGCGCGCTCGTTCACCAGCAGCGCCGGCGCGGCGTGCGCCTGGCCCAGCCGGATGCGGGCGAACTGGCCGGGCATGAGCGCGCCGTCCTTGTTGTCGAAGGTGGCGCGCACGCGCACCGTGCCGCTGCGCGCGTCGACCTGGTTGTCGATCAGTTGCAGGCGGCCTTCGAAGGGCGTGTCGTCGCTGGCGGAAGTGCCCATGCGCACGGGAATGCGCTCGATCAGCTGGCGCGCGCTGGCGCCGGCCGACAGGTCCTTCAGCGCGCGCACCACCACGTTCTCGTCGACCTCGAAGCTGGCGTAGATCGGGTCGACCGAGACCATGTTGGCCAGCACCGGCGCGCCGGGGCCGGCGGCCACCAGGTTGCCCACCGTCACTTCCAGCCGGCCGATGCGCCCGGCGATGGGCGCGCGCACCTGGGTGTAGCCCAGGCTCAGGCGCGCCATCTGCAGCGAGGCCTGCGCCGCGCGCAGGTTGGCCTGCGACTCGTTGCGCTCGTTGGTGCGGTCGTCCAGCTCGCGCTGGGCAATGGCCTGTTCCTTCCACAGGCGCTGGGCGCGCTCGTATTCGTTGCCGGCGTGCGCCACCCGCGCCTGCGCCGCCGCCACCTGCGCCTGCGCGCGCTCGACATCGGCCGCGTAGGGCGCGGGGTCGATGCTGATCAGCAGGTCGCCCGGCTGCACCAGCATGCCTTCGCGAAAGTGCACCGCCTGCACCGCGCCGGCCACGCGCGAGCGCACGTCGACGCGCTGCACCGCTTCGAGCCGGCCGGAAAACTCCTGCCAGGTGGTGATGTCGGTGGGCACCACGGCGGCCACCGAGACCGGCGTGGCGGGCGGCTCGGCCGAGGCCGGCGGGTTGGAGGCCTGGGCGTTGACGCCGTGCAGGCCGATCAGCGCCGAGGCCACCGCCAGCACGGCGGTCAGCCCGGTGACGGTGGGCCACAGCGTGCGGCGGGCGAAGGAAGGCGTGGTGTGGTTCGTCATGGTGTTCGTCCTTGTGAGCGACATTGCGGATGCATGGGGCCTCCCCGCGCGGGTAGCGCGGGTTGGCGGAAAACGGTTTCGGCCATGCGGCGGCGCAGGCCGCCCGCCTGTTCAGGCGATGGCTGGGTCAGCTTGGAAAGGCGCCTGGGTGGAGGCGGCGCCGGCCCCTCAGGTCGCGGCGGGTGGCGGTGTGGGCGCGGCGGTCGCGAAGAAATCGCGGAAATGCTGCTCCAGCGTGAGCGCGCACGGACACTCGCCGCTGGCGCCGTCGGCCAGCGCCTGCGGCCACTGCGCGGCGGTCGGCAGCACCACCGCCGAGACGCTGTTGCCGGCACCGCGCAGCCGCTCGGCAAAGCTCAGCGCCTCGTCGCGCATGGCGTCTTCCTGGCCCACCAGCACCAGCGTGGGCGCCAGCTGCGCCAGCCGCAGCGAGCTGCCCGGCACGGCATAGGGGTGCAGCGCGTCCTTGGGCTTGCCCAGGTACTTCTGCCAGCCGGCGGCCCAGCGGCAAGGCGAATCCGCGTCGCCCTGGGCGTTGGCGGCGCGCAGCGAACTGGTGCCGGCGCAGGGGTCGAGCATCGGCGAGAGCAGGATCTGCCCGGCCATCGGCGGGTGCGCCTGGTCGCGCGCCAGCAGCGCCACGCCGGCCGCCAGGTTGCCGCCGGCCTCTTCGCCGGCCAGGAACATCGCCGCGTCCTTGCCGGCCAGCCGGGTGCGCTGGCGGAACATCCAGCCCAGCACCTCGTAGCCGACGCCGATGGCGTCCGGGAACGGGTTGCGCGGCGCCAGCGGGTAGGCCAGCGAGACCACCACCGCGCCGGCGCGCGCCAGCAGGCGGGCGACCATGCGGCCGTCGTCCAGGTCGCCGCACACGAAGGTGCCGCCATGGAAGTGCAGCACCAGCGGCGTGCCGCTGCTGCGGCTGCGCTCGCCGTAAGTGCGCGCCAGCACCGGCTCGCGCCCCTTGAGCGCGATCTCGATGTCCTGCTCGGCCACGCCGCCCGCCGCTGCAGAAGCAGCGTCGGCGGTGGAGGGTGCGGTGCGCGGGGCCATGGTGCAATCCATCAAGGAGGGAGTGGCGATGGATGGAATATAAGACCGCCGCCGCCCATCGGAAGTCCCCTTGGCGCGCTTCTCTGTTTCCACTTCTCGAACAATCGCACTGCAGCATGCATGTGAGAATCCGCCTCCCCGCCGCCAGCGGGGCAAAGAGGAGATCAGTTCGATGGATCCCATCCAGGCCATGCGCGTGTTCGTGCGCGTCGTCGAAGCCGGTAACTTCACCCGCGCCGCGGATTCGCTGGCGCTGCCCAAGGGCACCGTGACCAAGCAGATCCAGTCGCTGGAGCAGCGGGTGCGCTCCAAGCTGCTGAACCGCACCACCCGCCGCGTCACCGTGACGCCCGACGGCGCCGCCTATTACGAGCGGGCGGCGCGGCTGCTCAACGACTTCGACGAGATGGAGGCGAGCATGCTCGACGCCCAGGCCAGCCCCAAGGGACGGCTGCGCGTCGACGTGGGCACCGCCACCGCGCAGCTGGCGATCATTCCGGCGCTGCACACCTTCTGCGAGCAGTACCCGGACATCCAGGTCGACCTGGGCGTGAGCGACCGGCCGGTCGACCTGATCGGCGACAACGTGGATTGCGTGATCCGCGCGGGCGACCTGAGCGACCAGTCGCTGGTGGCGCGGCGCATCGCCACCCTGCCCTTCATGACGGTGGCCTCACCCGCCTACCTGGCGCGCTACGGCACGCCGCAACACCCGAGCGAGCTGGAGAAGCGCCACCTGGTGGTGAGCTACTTCATGGGCAACGGCCGGCGCGCGGGCCATGAATTCCACAAGGACGGCGAGCGCGTCGAGCCGCAGACGCAGTACCGGGTGGCGGTGAACGACAGCAACGCCCACGTGAACGCGGTGCTGGCCGGGCTGGGCATTTCGCAGTGCCCACGCATCCAGGCCGAGCCGCACGTTGCCAGCGGGGAACTGGTCGAGATCCTGCCCGATTGGGAACGCGAGCCGCTGCCGATCTACGTGGTCTATCCGCCGAACCGCCACCTCAGCCCCAAGGTGCGCGCCTTTGTGGAGTGGGCAGCGGACCTGTTCGGCAAGCATCCGGCGCTGCAGCGGCGTTGATTCGGCGCTGATTCAGCGCTGACCGCGGCGCCCTGCCGGGGCGATGGAACGGCTCTTGCACGACCCATTTGCGCCAACGCGCCAACGCGCGCACGATGGCGCCGCGCGGCACCACCAACGGGCACCGGTGGGCAGGCGCGTTGGCCGAGGTGCCCGACAACCGGACGCATCCCCATGCATTGGCTCTGGGCGGACTGTCTGTGGCTGTTGCCGGCCGTGCCGCTGGCACTGGCGGCCTACCTGTGGCTGCAGCGCCGGCGCCACCGCGCCGCCTTGCGCTACAGCAGCGTGGCGCTGGTGCGCGCCGCGGCGGCCGGGCGCCAATGGCGGCGCCACCTGCCGCCGGCGCTGTTCCTGCTGGCGCTGACCGGCCTGCTGCTGGCGGCGGCACGGCCGACGGCGCGGCTGCCGCTGCCGTGGGCGCGCTCGTCGATCCTGCTGGCGATCGACGTTTCGCTGAGCATGCAGGTGGCCGACGTGAAGCCGAACCGGCTGATGGCCGCGCAGGAGGCGGCCAAGCTGTTCCTGCACGAGTTGCCGCGCAACATCGAAGTCGGCCTGGTCACCTTCGCCGGCAGCAGCGAGGTGGCCCAGCGCCCCACGCTGGACCGCGGCGCACTGGCCGAAAGCATCGACGCCATCCAGATGCAGGTGGGCACCGCCATCGGCAATGCCATCGTGCTGTGCCTGGCCGAGCTGTTTCCCGACCAGGGCATTGCGCTGGGCGACCTGACCCTGCCCGGCCTGCGCAGCGCACGCAGCGGGCGCAGCCTGGACGAGAAGGCCCGCCCGCCGCCCAGGCCCTTCACGCCGGTGGCGCCCGGCTCCTTCGATTCGGCCGCCATCATCCTGCTGAGCGACGGCCGCCGCACCACCGGCGTCGACACGCTCGAGGCCGCGAAGATGGCGGCCGAGCACGGCGTGCGCATCTACGTGATCGGGCTGGGCACCGTGAGCGGTGACGCGGCCGCGCCGGAGGGCATGGCGATCTACCTGCAGCTGGACGAGCCGACCCTGCGCGAAGTGGCGCGCATGACCGGCGGCGAGTATTACCAGGCCGGCAGCGCGGAGATGCTGCGCACCGTCTACCAACGGCTGGGCTCGCGCGTGCAGGTGCAGGCGCGCGAGACCGAGCTGGCCGGCCCGCTGGCGCTGCTCTCGGCGCTGGTGGCGCTGCTGGCGGGCGGGCTGTCGCTGCTGTGGTTCGGGCGCTTCGCCTGAGTGCGGCGCTACGCGAGCGCGGCGGCATTGTCGGCCACCAGCTCGGCGATCAGGTCGGCCATCAACCGCACGCGCGGCGAGCGGCGCACGTCGGGATGCAACACGCACCAGATGTCGCGCGGCGCGGTGCCGTCCGCGCCCGGCATCTCGACCAGGCCGGGATCATCCTGCGCCAGGAAGCGGGGCAGCATGGCCAGGCCGAGGCCGGCGCGGCAGGCCTGGTGCAGCGCGGCGAGGTCGTTGCTGCGCAGCACGAAGGGCCGCGTGCCCGCCAGGCGCGCCAGCTGCTGCTGGTGCGGCACCTCGGCCAGTGGCTCGGCGTAGCCCAGGAAACACCATTGCGCCGCCGGCCGCGCCTGCCACGCGGGCGCCGCGTAGAGGCTGAAGGCCAGCTCGCCCAGCTTGCGCGCGGCCAGGCCCGGCTCGGCCGGCCGCATGAAGCGCAGCGAGATGTCGGCTTCGCGCCGATGCAGGTTGGCGGTGCGGGATTCGCCCACCAGGTCGAGTTCGATGCCGTGCCAGCGCGCGCTGCGCTGGGCCAGTTCGGGCACCAGGAAGCGGCTGGCGAACACCGGCGGCGCGGAGATGCGCACCTTGCCGCCCACGCTCGACGCGGCACTGGCGGCACGCGCGAAGGCCATCGCCTCGTGCTCGATGCGCTCGGCCGGCGCCAGCAGCTCGGCGCCGTCGCGGGTCAGGGCCCAGTGGCGCGGCAGGCGGTCGAACAGGCGCACGCCCAGGCTTGCCTCCAGCGCGCCGACGCGCCGCGCCACGGTGGAGTGCTCGACCTTCAGCGCCCGTGCGGCGGCCGACAGGCTGCCGCCGCGCGCCACCGCCAGGAAGAAGCGCACGTCGTCCCAGGCCGGGGCGGAGGCAGCGGTCGGGGGGACGGTCGGAGTGAAGGTCGGGGTGGCTTCGGTTGATTTGTGCACGGCAACTGCGAAGAAATCGGGAATGGTCATGCATGGCGCCGCTCCCTAGCATCGGCCGCTTCAACGACCCACGACAGGATCACGCCATGCACGCAGTTTCCCCGATCATCCGCTACGGCACCCCCATTTCGCTGGCGCTGGCGCGGGAGGTTGCCACCGCCGCCGAGACGCAGGCGCAAGCCATGGGCTGGCCGATGGTGATCGCCATCCTCGACAGCGCCGCCAACCTGGTGGTGCTGCACAAGATGGACCACGCCCAGAGCGGCAGCATCGCCATTGCCCAGGCCAAGGCCGAAAGCGCGGTGCGCTTCAAGCGCCCGACCCAGGTCTTCGAGGAGGCGCTGGCCAGCGGCGGCATCCACTTGCGCCTGCTCGCCACGCAGCGCGCCATTCCGCTCGAAGGCGGGTTGCCGCTGCTGGTGGACGGCCAGTTGGTGGGCGCCATCGGCGTCTCGGGCATGCAGTCGACGCAGGACGCGCAGGTGGCCGCCGCCGGTGCGATGGCGCTGGAAGGCGCGCGCTGAGCGGGTCGGATGGAGCGCCGCCGCGGCGGTTCAGGGCAGCCGGCTGACCTGCGGCAGCGCCCAGCTGTTGTCCAGCACCTGCGGCCGGGGCTGGTACATCCGCAGGATGACGAAGAAGCCGCCGGCGGGCGCCGGCAGCCAGTTGGCGGCGTTGCCGCCCTCGGGCCGGGCGGCCTGCACCGGGATCGTGATGGAACCATCGGCCGCCACCTTCAGGCCGGGCGTGTCCGAGCCGATCTTGTAGCGGTTCAGCGCGTTGGGCACCAGCATCCGGTCGCCGGCGCCGTACAAGGTGAGCGACCAGAAGGCGTCGACCGGCGGCGCGGACGGCAGCTTGATCAGGTAGCGGTTGTCGCCGCTCAAGGCGCGCCCCTCGCTGTCGGTAAAGCGCTGCGGATACATGGCCTCCTGCTCGCCCTGCGCGCCGAGGAAGCGGCTGGCCACCAGCGCGCGCAGCGGATAGTCGTAGCGCGCGCTGTCCAGGCCGTTGACCCAGTTCCAGCCGTCATGCAGGCGCGCGGTGCCGGCCAACGAGGCCATCACCATCAAAGGGCCGTCGCGCAGCCCGCGCACCATGCCCTGGCGCGTCGCCTCGCTGAGGCCGCTGGGGTCGAAGCCCTGTGGCGTGAGGCCGATGCGCTTGAAGCGCGCGACCAGCGCCCGGTCCTCCTGCTTGACGGGGGTCGTCTGCAGCACGAAGCCCAGTTGCCGGAAGAAGCCGAAGGGGTCGTCGGCGGTGTCGGGCAGCGGCGGCAGCGATGCCGCCGCGGCCGCGGTGCCGCTCAGCGGCCGGAGGCTGAACTGCTTTTGCAGCGCCAGCACCGGTGCGGCGTCCTCGCCTTGCCTGGCCTGCAGGCGCCCCCACAGCCAGACCCGGTTGGTGCTCACATCCAGCCGCTTCATGCCGGCCGGGACCTTGCCCTTCCAGCCGGGCGGCGCAATGAGGTAGTGGCCGGCCTGGGTGCCGGTCACGCGGCGCCCGACATAGTGCTCGATCTCGTGCCACATGTTGAACACGTCGATCACGTAGTAGCGCCCGTGCGTGGCCGGCACCGTGAGCACGTAGGGCTCGGTCAGTTCGAGCACCGTGCTGGTGGCGTAGGCGTCGATGTCGGGCGTCGGCAGGTCCTTCGCCTCGGGCGTCGCCAGCGCGGTGGCCCAGCCCATCTGGTTGAGCGGCGCGCGATAGCTGGTGGCCGGCCGGGGCGAAGGCACGTCGGTGTACTCGCGCATCATCCGCTCCATGCGCACCAGCGGATAGCCCCACGAGTAGGCCGAGATCGCCAGCGAATAGCCGTCGGCCTCCATGCCCTTGGCCACGATGTCGGGCGTGCCGGGCGTGGTCAGCAGTTCATCGGTGTCCTTGGGCTGCGCTGCGCTCGCGTGCGTCGTTGCCAGCGTTGCCGCCAGCAGTGCGGCGATTGAAAGAGCGCTTGCCAGTCGTCTGTGCATCGTGCTTCCTGTCGAACTGAAGGTCGATGAGGCTCCATGCGGCGCATCGCCGATGCCGCGAGGGCAAAGTATGCGCGCTGGGCATCACCATGAAAAAGCCCCGCCGGGGCGGGGCTTGGCCGGTGGGCGCGAGGCGCTCAGTGGCCGAGGATCTTGTTGAGGAAATCCTTGGTGCGCGGCTGGCGGTTCTCGGGGTGGTTGAAGAACTCGTCCTTCGAGCAGTCCTCCAGGATGCGGCCGCCGACGTCGATGAAGATCACGCGGCTGGCCACCTTGCGGGCAAAGCCCATTTCGTGCGTGACCACCATCATGGTCATGCCTTCCTTGGCCAGCGCCACCATCACGTCGAGCACTTCGCCCACCATTTCGGGGTCGAGCGCGGAGGTCGGTTCGTCGAACAGCATCACCACCGGGTCCATGCTCAGCGCGCGGGCGATCGCCACGCGCTGCTGCTGGCCGCCCGACAACTGGCCCGGGAACTTGTCCTTGTGCGCCATCAGGCCAACGCGGTCGAGCATCTTCAGGCCGCGCGTCTTGGCTTCGTCCATGGAACGGCCGAGCACCTTGACCTGCGCGATGGTCAGGTTCTCCGTGACCGACAGGTGCGGGAACAGCTCGAAGTGCTGGAACACCATGCCGACCTTGGAGCGCAGCTTGGGCAGGTTGGTCTTGGGGTCGTGCAGCGCGATGCCGTTGACGGTGATCTCGCCCTTCTGGAAGGGCTCGAGCGCGTTGACGGTCTTGATGAGGGTGGACTTGCCCGAGCCCGACGGGCCGCACACCACCACCACGTCGCCCTTGGCGATGCTGACGGAGCAGTCGTTGAGCACCTGCACCGGCCCATACCACTTGGAGACGTTGTTGATACTGATCATTTGTTCAGCCATGGCTATTCCTCTTCAGTGCTTGATCTCTAGCGGATGATGGCGATCTTCTTGTGCAGGCGCTTGACGACGTACGACAGCGAATAGCAGATCACGAAGTAGACGACGGCGGCCAGCAGGTACGACTCGTAGGGCCGGCCGAAATTCTTGCCGGCGGTCTCGAAGCCCTTGAGCAGGTCATAGGCCCCGATGGCGTAGACCAGCGAAGTGTCCTGGAACAGGATGATGGTCTGCGTGAGCAGCACCGGCAGCATGTTGCGGAAGGCCTGCGGCAGGATCACCAGCTTCATGTTCTGGCCGTAGGTCATGCCCACCGCCATGCCGGCCGAGACCTGGCCGCGCGGGATCGACTGGATGCCCGCGCGCATGATCTCGCTGAAGTAGGCCGCCTCGAAGGCAATGAAGGTGATCACCGCCGAATACTCGGCGCCGATCGGCCGCCCGACGACGAAGGGCACCAGCAGGAAGAAGCCCAGGATCACCATCACCAGCGGAACGCTGCGCATGCCGTTGACGTAGAACGCCGCAGGCAGGTCCAGCCACTTCTTGCCCGACAGGCGCATCAGCGCCAGGATGGTGCCGAAGAAGATGCCGCCCAGCGTCGACACGAAGGTCAGGAACACGCTGAAGTAGAAGCCCTTGAGGACGAAGTTGCGGATGACGTCCCAGTTGTAGAAGCTCAGGTCGAGATTCATGTCAGTGGCCTCCCGTGCCGCCGGCGGCGACAAAGCCCGGCACGCGCGCCTTCTTCTCGATGAAGGCGAACAAGCGGTTGATGATCATGGCGGAGATGACGTAGAGCACCACCACGCCGATGTAGACCTCCATGTTGCGGGCGGTTTCCTCGCCGGCCTGCAGGTAGAACTGGGTGAGCTCGGGAATCGACACCGCGAAGGCCACCGACGAGTTCTTGAAGATGTTCATCGACTCGCTCGTGAGCGGCGGCAGGATGATGCGGTAGGCCATCGGCAGCAGCACGTAGCGGTAGTACTGGAAGGTGGTGAAACCCACCGCCATGCCGGCGTAGCGCTGGCCGCGCGGCAGCGCCTGGATGCCCGAGCGCAGCTGCTCGGCAATGCGCGCCGAGGTGAACAGGCCCAGCGCGATCACCACCAGCAGGAAGGGCGGGAAGTCGCGCATCGGCGGCACCAGCGCCGGCACCACGAAATACCACAGGAAGATCTGCACCAGCAACGGGATGTTGCGGAACAGCTCGACCCAGGCATTGCCCAGGCGCACCAGCCACGGGCTGTCCGGCAGGGTGCGCAGGATGCCGATGATCGAACCGGCCACCAGCGCAATGAGCAGCGCCGTCAGCGCGACGGCAACCGTCCAGCCCCAGGCCCCGACCATCCAGTTCAGGTAGGTGTACTCGCCACCCATGCCATAGCAGGACGGCACCACGGCGCCATCTATCGTGTCCTTGCAGAACACCAACCAATCCCAATTTCCCATCGGGCACTCCTCGGTCTGATTCGTCTTTGCTACGCAACAAACAAACGCCCGCCTCGAAGGGCGGGCGTTTGCCGGTCATCCATGCGGATTACTTCTTGAGGTAGTCTTCCATCGGCTTGTTGTTGGGGCTGGCCCAGGCTGCCTTGGTGGCCTCGGAAATGGGCAGGTTCATGGTCACGTTGGCCGGCGGCACCGGCTGCATGAACCACTTGTCGTACAGCTTGGCGAGCGAGCCGTCCTTGATCTGGCGCGCGATGCTGGCGTCGACCGCCTTCAGGAAAGCGTCGTCGCCCTTGCGCACCATGCAGGCGATCGGCTCGACCGACAGTTCGGGGCCGACGATGGCGTAGTCGCCCGGGTTCTTCGACTTGGACACATTGGCGGCCAGGATCGAGCCGTCCATCACGAAGGCGTCGGCACGGCCGGATTCGAGCAGCAGGAAGCTGTCGGCGTGGTCCTTGCCCAGCACTTCCTTGAAGTCGATGCCTTGTGCGCGCTCGTTCTTGCGCAGGGTCTGCACCGAGGTCGTGCCGGTGGTGGTGGCCACGGTCTTGCCGTTGAGGTCCTTCAGGTCCTTGATGCCGGAGTTCTTCTTGACCACCATGCGCACCACTTCCACGTAGGTGGTGTAGGCGAAGTCGACGTCCTTGCCGCGCGTGGCGTTGTTGGTGGTGGAGCCGCACTCGAGGTCGACCGTGCCGTTCTGCACCAGCGGAATGCGGTTCTGCGAGGTCACCGGGGTGTAGGTGATCGCCAGTGTCTTGCCCACGTCCTTGCTCAGGTCTTCGGTGATGCGCTCGGCCATCTCGGTGTGGAAACCACCGTACTTGCCGCCGCCGATGGAGAAGGACAGGGCCGACGAATCGCGCACGCCGAGGCTGATCGCGCCGCTGGCCTTGAGCTTGGCCATCGTGTCATTGGCCTGGGCCATTGCGGTGCCCATGGCCAGCGCGGTGACCGCCAGTGCGACGATTTGTTTCTTCATGCGGAATACTCCTGATTGTTAGGAAAGGTAGAAATTCTAGTCACCCACGCGGTCGGCCATACCGGGTCCAACCCGGTGCACGGCGCACCGCCACCCCGCAGGGCCGCGACAAAAGGGGCACAAGGACGGTGCAACGCGCCATCGGCTTGTGGCTCTTCAAGCAGTCTTTGTGCCCGACTGACCCGGCAGGCGGCATTAAGTCACATCAGGGCGCATTTTGCGTGCTGGCGAGGTAGGCCCACAACGCATCGGCCGGATTCGGCCCACGCACCGACTCGCCGCCCCCCTTGCCCGTGCGGGTGCCGGCCCGGCCGGCCAGCGCCGCCGCCGCACGTTCGCGGTAGGCGCAGATCTCCAGCGTGATCGCCAGCGAATCGATCTCGGGCGGCAGCGCGCTCACCAGCTTGCGCGCCTGCACCTCGCGCTGCACCGCGCTCTGCGGCAGGAAGGCAATGCCGTGCCCTTCCAGCGCCATCGCCTTGAGCCCTTCGGCGATGTCGGTCTCGTACACCCGGTCCAGGTGCATCGGCACGCGCGACTCCTGCAGCACCTGGTCGACCACCTGGCTGAGGTAGGCGCCGGGCGCGTAGCCCAGGTAGGGCATCGGCTGGCCGGGCCGGCCGGGCAGCTGGTAGCGCGGCTTGCCGTCGGCGTCGGGCCGCACCCAGGGCGCCACCACCTCCTGCCCCAGGCGCAGCATCTCGTAGCGGTGCGTGTCGATCTGCAGCGGCAGCGTGGGATGGTGGTAGGCGATCAGCACGTCGCAGGCGCCTTCCACCAGGCGGTGCACCGCGTCGTGCACGTTGGCCGCGATAAGCCGGCTCTTGATCGGCCCGAAGTGGCGCCGCAAATCGCTGATCCAGGACGGGAAGAAGGTGAAGGCCAGCGTGTGCGGCACCGCGAACTCGATCATGTCTTGCCCCAGCGCCGCGTGGCCGCGCAGCATGGCGCGCGTGCTCTGCAGGTTCTGCAGCATGTCGATGGCCTGTGCATACAGCGTCTGGCCGGCCGGCGTGAGGCGTGTCGGGTAGGAACTGCGGTCGACCAGGTCGGTGCCGGCCCAGCCCTCCAGCGCCTGGATGCGCCGCGAGAAAGCCGGCTGCGTGACGTGGCGCAACTGCGCCGAGCGGCTGAAGCTGCGCGTCTCGGCCAGGCTGACGAAGTCTTCGAGCCACTTGGTTTCCATCGGCGAATTATCGCGATGCAGGACCCGGCGCAGGTGCGACATACTGGTCGCCTCTTCCTGCTCGCACGATCACGCTCCATGCTTTCTGCCGACACGCTGCTCCTGAGTGCCACCGAACTGTCCCGCCGCATCGCCGCGCGCGACATCTCCTGCGTCGAGCTGATGCAGGCCACGCTGGCGCGCATCGACGCGCTCAACCCGCGCTACAACGCCATCGTCTCGCTGGCCGATGCCGACGCCTGCCTGGCGCAGGCGCGCGAGCGCGACGCGCAGCTGGCGGCCGGCCAGCGCATGGGCTGGATGCACGGCTTTCCGCTGGCCGTGAAAGACCTGAGCGATGCGGCCGGCTTCCCCACCTCGCGCGGCTCGCCGCTGGCGCCGCGCACGCCGGCGCAGGCGGACTTCCCGCAGGTGGCGCGCATGCGGGCCAGTGGCGCCATCGTCATCGGCAAGACCAACACGCCCGAGTTCGGCCTGGGCTCGCACACCTACAACCCGGTGTTCGGCACCACGCTCAATGCCTGGAGCCCGCAGCACAGCGCCGGCGGCAGCAGCGGCGGCGCCGCGGTGGCGCTGGCGCTGGGCATGCTGCCGGTGGCCGACGGCAGCGACATGATGGGTTCGCTGCGCAACCCGGCCGCCTTCAACAACGTGATCGGCCTGCGCCCCTCGCGCGGCCGCGTGCCGGGGCCGGCGGCCGACGAACTGTTCTTCCAGCAACTGGGCATCGAAGGCCCGATGGGCCGCACGGTGGAAGACACGGCGCGCCTCTTGTGCGTGCAGGCCGGCCACGACCGCCATTCACCGCTTTCGCTGACCGACGCCCTGCCCTCGCCCGATGCGCTGGAACTGGAGACCGACCTGCGCGGCAAGCGCATCGGCTGGCTCGGCAGCCTGTGGCCCGAGCTGCCGCTGGAGCCCGGCCTGGTGTCCTTGTGCGAGAAAGCCGTGCAGCAGTTCGGCGCGCTCGGGTGCGCGGTCGAGCCCTGCACGCTGGAGGTGCCGCGCGAGCAGAACTGGCAGGCCTGGCTGCGTTTGCGCCAGTTGCTGGTGGGCGGCAAGCTGGCCACGCTGGACGCCAACCCCGCGCTGCGCGAGAAGATCAAGCCCGAGGCGCGCTGGGAGATCGAGCAGAGCCACCACCTCGACGCTGCGTCGCTGTACGAAGCGTCGACCTACCGCTCCAACGTGTACCGCGCCTTCGTGCGGTTGTTCGAGCGCTTCGACTTCGTGGTGGCACCGACGGCGCAGCTCTTTCCCTTCGACGCGCAACTGCACTGGCCCGATGCCGTGGCCGGCGTCGCCAGCGACACGTACCACCGGTGGATGGAGATCGTCACACCGTTCACGCTGGCGGGGCTGCCGACGCTGAACCTGCGTGCGGGTTTTGGCGGGAACGGGCTGCCGATGGGGATTTCGCTGGCTGGGCCGGTGAATGCGGATCTTGATGTGCTGCGCGCGGGGCATGCTTATGACCGGGCTTGCGCGTGGTCGGCGATGCATCCGCCGGTGCTGGGCAACGGCGCGTAGGCGCTGGGGTTGTTGTCACTGCGTGGGCTGTTGGCCGGGATGTCGCCCCGGCGGGCGAGTCACTTTCTTTGCTTCGCCAAAGAAAGTAACCAAAGAAAGGCGACCCCGCTGTCTGTGTCCCTGCGCTTCGCTTCGGGCAACCTGCGGTGCTCGCGACAGGCGGGCATCGCAGAACTCGCTTCGCTCAGACAGCTGCGATGCTTGTCCGCCTGACGCTGCGCTCCTCGGCACAGCCAGAAGGGGTTGGAAACCGAATACCGCTCGCCTGCGGCATTGCGAGGGCTCGTCCGTTGGACATCGCCTCCGACACTCGCGCGCCCTGCTCCTGCCTCCGGCGAGCGCAGCGAAGGCCACCGGTAGCCGAGCGCAGCGATGGCCCGTCGGCTGTCCAACCCTTCTGGGGGCGCTGAGGAGCGCAGGGGCAGGCGGGAAAAGAGCCGCAGCTGTCTGAGCGAAGCGAGTTCTGCGGCTCCCGCCTGCACCGAGCACCGCAAGGTACCCGTAGCGAAGCGAAGGGGCGCACACAGCAGGGTCGCCTTTTCTTTGCCTACTTTCTTTTGGCGAAGCAAAAGAAAGTAGGTGCCCCGCCGGGGGCACATCCCGGCCCCGGCCTCAGCAAAAACACAGGGCGACCAAAGGCCCGGACAAAATCAAACCAGGTAGGTTTCCGCCAGCATCGCCCAATAAGCAGCGCCAATCGGCAAATTGCTGTCATTGAAGTCGTAAGCCGGGTTGTGCACCATGCAGGCCCCGTGCTCGTCACCCCGGCCATTGCCGATCAGCAGATAGCTGCCAGGTCGCTTCTCCAGCATGAAGGCGAAGTCCTCGCTCCCAGTGGCGGCCCGGCCATTCGGCTCGACATGCGCCTCCCCCACCAGCGCGCGCCCAACGCTGCGCGCAAACTCGGTTTCCTCCGGCGTGTTGACCAGCACCGCGTAGCCCGTGCGGAAGTCGACCTCGGCATGCACGCCGAAGCTCTCGGCCTGCGCCTTGACCAACGCCTTCAGGCGCTTCTCCATCAGCTGGCGCACCTCGCGGTTGAGCGAGCGCATGCTGATCTCCAGCGTGGCGGTCTGCGGGATCACGTTGTTGGCCTTGCCCGAGTGGATCGCGCCAACGGTGACGATGGACGTCTCCTGCGGATCGGCGTTGCGCGAGACGATGGTCTGCAGCGCCATCACGATGCTGGCGGCGGCGACGATCGGGTCGGTGCACAGGTGCGGCATGGCACCGTGGCCGCCGACGCCGGTGAGCGTGACGGTGGCGTAGTCCGACGAGGCCATGGAGGCGCCTTCGCGGAACACCAGGTCGCCCTGGCGGCGGCCCGGCATGTTGTGCATGGCGTAGACGGCATCGCACGGGTACTTGTCGAACAGGCCGTCGTCGATCATGCGCACCGCGCCGCCCATGCCCTCTTCGGCCGGCTGGAAGATCAGGTTGAGCGTGCCCGAAAAATCGCCCTGCTCGGCCAGGAACTTGGCCGCGCCCAGCAGCATGGCGGTGTGGCCGTCGTGGCCGCAGGCGTGCATGATGCCCGGGCGCTTGCTGCTGTAGGCCAGGCCGGTCTTCTCCTCGATCGGCAAGGCATCCATGTCGGCGCGAATGCCCACGCTGCGCGAGCCGCTGCCGCGGCGCAGCTGGCCAACCAGGCCGGTGCCGCCAAGGCCGCGCTCCACCTTGTAGCCCCAGGCCGTGAGGCGCTCGGCCACCAGCTCGCTGGTGGCGTGCTCCTCGAAGCCCAGCTCGGGGTTCTGGTGGATGGTCTGGCGCACGGTGACGAATTCGCCGGCGTGCTCGCGCATGTAGTTCAGGTACTGGTCGGCGCTCTTGGGCATGGGTTCTGGCTCCAGGGAATGGTTGTTTCAGTTCAAGGCTCGCGCGCCATGGTGGCGGGCAGGCGCGTCCAGGGCAGGTCGGCGGGGTTGACCGCCATCGGGCCGGCGGCCTTGGCCACCAGGATGGTGCTGGCGATGGGCGCGAAATCGGCACGGAAGTGCACCGAACTCTTGTTGACCAGCACCTTCATGGTCTCGGGCTGGATGCCCAGGAAGCGGAAGAACTCGCGGTCGAGCATCTGCGTCTTCTTCGACGAGACCGCCACCAGCACGCCGTCGATGTCGAGGCAGGCGCTGGGGCCGAGCGTGACGCTGCCGCCCATGCCCATCGGGCCCTTCATGGTGACGTTGCCATCACTGAGCTGGCGCACCGTGGCGGTGGCCGTCACCGGCGGATCGCTGAACTGGCCGCCCCAGGTCGGCACCGATTCGCCCAGCTGCACGGTGATCTGCGCGCCGACACCGGCCGCGTGCGCCTGCGCCGCCGCCTTGGCGTCGGCCAGTACGCCCAGCGCCACGCCGCCGGGAAAGCGCTTGCCGGCTTCGAGCGCCAGCAGGGCGTGCAGCATGCCGGTGGTGTTGGCGTCGCCACCGGCGCCGGGGTTGTCCTGCGTGTCGGCGATCACCACCGGCTTGTCGGCCTGGGCCGCCAGGTCCAGCGCCTGCGCCACCGCCTCGGTGGGCGAGCGCAGGTCGAGCCGCCATTGGCTGCGCGGCTGGTCGACGCGCGCGAACAGCGCGTCGACGGCGGCCTGCGCATCGTCGCCATAGCCCCAGATGACCGGGCCGCATTCGGCGATGTCGGCCGCCGGAAAGGCCATCGCGAAGCTCAGCACGCAGTCGTGCGCCGCGTCGAGCTCGCCGAGCAGCCGGTACACGCCGTCGGCCGGCGCCATCATCGTGCACTGCACGTTGAGCGACATCAGGAAGGACAGGCGCCGCACGAACAAGGGCTCGCGCTCGCCGCGGGCCAGCCGCCGCGCCAGCAGCGTGGCGGCCAGGGCGCCGGTGTCGGCCATGTCGATGTGCGGGTAGGTGCGGTAGGCGGTCAGCGCGTCGGCCTGTTCCAGCATCTGCGCCGTGACGTTGGCGTGCAGGTCGAGGCTGGCGACGATCGGCACGGCCTGCCCCACCTCGCGGCGGATGCGCGCCAGCAGTTCGCCTTCGGGGTCTTCCAGGTGTTCGGTCACGGCGGCGCCGTGCAGGTCGAGGTAGACCGCGTCGACACCGCCGTCGGCCAGCGCCGCGCGCAGGTCTTCGATGATCTCGCGGGCGATGCGCTCGAAGGCGTCTTCGGTCACGTGTGCCGACGGGTTGGCGCCGGCCCAGACCGAGGCCACCAGCGACCAGCCGCGCTGCTCGGCCTGCGCGATGAAGCCGCCGATGGGGATGCCGCGGCCGCGGTAGGCCTCGATCACGCTGGCGCCACGCCGGTAGGGCGGAAAGCCCGAGCCCGCCTCGAAGGCGGCCCAGTCGGCCTTGGACGGCGCGAAGGTGTTGGTCTCGTGCTGGAAACCGGCGATGAAGACTCTCATGTCTGATCCTGTGGGGGAAGGAAAAATGGTGCTAGCGCGCAAAGGCGAAGTCGCGGCCCGGCGCCGCTGCCAGCAGGCGCTTGGTGTAGTCCTGCTGCGGCGCGAAGAAGACCTCCGACACGGGCCCCTGTTCGACGATCTCGCCCTGGTGCATCACCACCACGCGGTCGCAGATCTGGCTGGCCACGCGCAGGTCGTGCGTGATGAACAAAATGCCGATGGAAGTGGCGCGCTGGATCTCGTCGAGCAGCTTGAGGATCTGCGCCTGCACCGAGACGTCGAGCGCCGAGACGGCCTCGTCGGCAATGATCACCTTGGGCTCGCAAGCCAGCGCGCGGGCGATGGAAATGCGCTGGCGCTGGCCGCCGGAGAACTCGCTGGGGTAGCGGTGCAGGGCTTCGGGGCGCAGGCGCACCAGGTGCATCAGTTCCTCGGCGCGCTTCCAGGCGTCGGCGTGGCGCACGCCGAAGTTGAGCGGGCCCTCGATGATCGAGGCGCCCACCGTCTGGCGCGGATTGAGCGAGCGGTAGGGGTCCTGGAAGATCACCTGCACGTCGCGCCGGAAGGGCGAGAGCGCACGGCCGCGCAACTGGCCGACCGAGCGGCCGTTGGCCATGATCTCGCCCGAGCTGGCGTCGATCAGGCGCGCGATGCAGCGCGCGATGGTCGACTTGCCGGAACCCGATTCGCCGACGATGCCGACGGTCTCCATCGGCCGCACCATCAGCGAGACGTCGCGCACGGCGTGCACCTGGCGGCGCTTGCCGGGCCAGGAGCCCGTGGTGTAGGTCTTGTTGACGTTGCGCGCATCGATCAGCGGCTCGCTGCCGCTCGGCCCGGGCCGGTCGGGCACGGCCAGTTCGGGCACCGCCGCCAGCAGCATCTTGGTGTAGGGCTCGCGCGGGTGGGTCAGCACTTCGTGCTTGTCGCCCTTCTCGATCATGTGGCCGAGCTCGAGCACCACCACCTCGTCGGCAATCTCGGCCACCACGCCGAAGTCGTGCGTGATGAACAGCACCGCGGTGCCGTTCTCGGTCTGCAGCTCGAGGATGAGCTTGAGGATCTCGGCCTGCGTGGTGACGTCCAGCGCGGTGGTCGGCTCGTCGCAGATCAGCAGCGCCGGCTTGAGGATCAGCGCGATGGCGATCACGATGCGCTGGCGCTGGCCGCCCGAGAGCTGGTGCGGATAGGAAGCGAACATGCGCTCGGGATCGGGCAGGCGCACCCGCGCCATGATCGCCAGGATCTGCTTGCGCCGCGTGGCGCGGTCGAGCGTGACGTGGCGCGCCAGCATCTCGTCGATCTGCTCGCCGCAGGTCATGACCGGGTTGAGCGCGGTCATCGGTTCCTGGAACACCATCGACATGGCAGGCCCGCGCAGTTCGCGGAACTCGTGCGCCGGCGCGCCCACCAGTTCGCGCCCGAGCAGGCGGATGGAGCCGGCGGTGGGCACCAGGCCCGAGGGCAGCAGGCCCATGATGGCGTTGGCAATGACCGACTTGCCCGAGCCCGATTCGCCCAGCAGGCAGACGATTTTTCCGGGCGGCACGGCGAAGCTGATGTGCTCGACCGCGTTGGGCCGGTCGCCGCCGCGCGGCAGCGAGATGGCCAGGTCGGTCACGGCCAGCACCGGGTCGTGCACGGTGGCGTTGGCGGCGGAGCCTTGTGGGTTGAGGTTGGAAGCCATGCCGTTCATTCCCCGCGCTTGTTGAACTTGGGGTCGAGCGTGTCGCGCAGGCCGTCTCCCAGGATGTTGATCGACAGCACCGTGAGCGCCAACAGCGCGCCGGGCAGCAGCACGTTGTGCGGGAACTGGTTGAACTGGGCCCGGCCCTCGGCCATGATGTTGCCCCACGTTGCCTGCTCGGCCGGCAGGCCGACGCCCAGGAAGGACAGGATGGCTTCCACCAGGATCGCCGAGGCGCACACGTAGGTGGCCTGGATGATCAGCGGCGCGGTGGCGTTGGGCATGATGTGCTTGAACATCACCTTCCAGGTCGGCGTGTCGAGCGCGACCGCCGCCTCCACATAGGGCTCCTCGCGCACGCTCAGCACCACCGAGCGCACCAGCCGCGCCACGCGCGGAATCTCGGGCACGGAAATGGCCAGGATCACGGTCATCATGCTGCCGCCGAACAGCGCCACCAGGCTCACCGCGAACAGGATGCCGGGGATCGCCATCAGGCCGTCCATGATGCGCATGATCAGGCCGTCGAGGCGGCGGAAGTAGCCCGCCACCAGGCCGATCAGCAGGCCGAAGATGAGCGTGATGACGGCCACCGCGATGCCCACCGTGATCGAGACGCGCGCGCCGTAGACGGCGCGGCTCCAGATGTCGCGGCCCAGGCTGTCGGTGCCCATCAGGAACCAGTGGTTGAAGGTGTCGCCCGACAGGCTGGCGAATTCGCCATGCGTGAGAGGCAGCAGGTTGCCGCTGGCCGGGTCCATCTCGGTCGGGTCGATGGTGCCCAGCCAGGGCGCCGCCACCGCCAGCAGCAGCAGCACGCACAGGAAGCCGCCGCCCAGGCGGACCGACCAGTTGGACAGCACCTTGTGCCACAGCGGGCGGCGCCGGCGCGCCGGCAGCGGCGCGTCTTCCTCGGCCAGCGGATCGGCTGCGAGGATCGTGGGATCGGACATGAATTTTTCTCCCTTCAAGCTCAGTAGCGGATGCGCGGATCGAAGACGAGGTAGCTGATGTCGACCAGCAGGTTGACCAGCACGTAGATCACCGAGAAGAACAGCGTGATGCCCTGGATCAGCGGGAAGTCGCGCGACAGCACGGCGTCGACCGTGAGGCTGCCCAGGCCGGGAATGGCGAACACCGATTCGGTCACCACCACGCCGCCGATGAGCAGCGCGATGCCGATGCCGATGACGGTGACGATCGGCACCGCGGCGTTGGCCAGTGCGTGGCGCACCAGCACCTGCTTCTCGCTGATGCCCTTGGCGCGCGCGGTGCGGATGTAGTCCTCGGTCATGGCCTCGGCCACCGCTGCCCGCGTGACGCGTGCAATGAGCGCGATGTAGATCACCGACAGCGCCAGCGCCGGCAGCAGCAGGTGGCTCAGCCACGGCCACAGCCCCGCGGACATGCGATCGTAGCCCTGCACCGGCAACCACTGCAGCTTGAGGGCGAACAGCCAGATGAGCACGTAGCCGATCACGAACACGGGGATGGAGAAGCCGAGCGAGGAGAAGCCCATCAGGCTGCGATCGAGCCAGCCGCCGTGCCGCCAGGCGGCAATCACGCCCAGCGGCACGGCGACGATCAGCGTGAAGACCAGCGTCAGCGCCGCCAGCGACATGGTCGCCTCGATGCGCTGGGCGATCAGCTCGCGCACCGGGATCCGCATGAAGAAGGATTCGCCCAGGTTGCCCTGCATCACCTGCCAGCTCCAGCGGCCGAACTGCACCGGCAGCGAATCGGCCAGGCCCAGGTTGGCGCGCACCTTGGCCACGTTCTCGGCCGTGGCGTTGTCGCCCAGGATGGCCGCCGCCGGATCGCCCGGCGCCAGGCGCGTCATCAGGAACACGATCAGCGCCACGATGACCAGCACCGGCAGCGTGGCGACGATGCGCCGCAAGAGAAAGGCGAGCATGCTGCGCCTCAGTTCTTCTTGAGGCCCCAGAACACCTGCACCGGCGACTTGACCAGGCCGGTCACCACGCCCTTGCGCCAGGCGGTGAGCGGCTTGTATTCACCGATGGGCGCGAAGACGGCGGCTTCATAGACCCGTTCCTGGATCGCTTCGGCCAGCCGCTTGCGGTCGGCGTCGGTGCTGGCCGCCATGAATTCGCCCTTGAGCTGTTCCAGCTTGTCGTCGGTGGTCCAGCCGAACCAGCCCTTGTCGCCGTTGCCGGTCATGGGGGCGAAGTACATCGGGTTGAAGTTGTCGGCGTAGGACCAGCCGGTGATGAAGGCGTTCCAGCCGCCCTGGTCGGCCGGGGTCTTCTGCGAGCGGCGCGTCACCAGCGTGGGCCAGTCCATCGACTGCAGGTCGACCGTGAAGCCGGCCTGGCGCAGCAGCGCGGCCATCACCGACGGGTACTTGTTGAGCACCGGGAAGGTGGCGGGGTTCATCAGCACGATCGGCTCACCCTTGTAGCCGGCTTCCTTGAGCAGCGCCTTGGCTTTCTCGAACTGCGGCTTGCCGGTGAAGTACGCCGTCTTGCCACCCTGGTAGAGCGAGCCGGTCGGGTAGATCGAGGTGTTGGTGTTGTACAGCTCCTTGTTGTTCATCCCGGCGCGCATCAGCGCTTCCTGGTTGATCGCCATGAAGGCAGCCTGCGCGATCTTCACGTTGTTGAAGGGCGGCACCAGGCGGTTCAGGTGCAGCGCGAAGGAGCCCGAGGGGATCTGCGTGTCCAGCGTGATCTTGGGGTCGGCCTTGAGTGCCGCGTACTGCTCAGGCGGCAGAAATTCCAGCATGTCGACTTCGCCGTTCTGGAGGGCATTGGCGGCCGTTTGCGGGTCGTTCTGCACCACCCATTCCATCCGATCGACGTTGACCACCTTGCCGCCGGCGGTGCCGTCGGCCGGCTCCTTGCGCGGCACGTACTTGGTGTTCTTGAGGAACACGATGCGCTCGCCCGGACGGTATTCATCGGCCTTGAAGATGAAGGGCCCCGAGCCGATGGTTTCCTTGATCTGCTGGTCGGCCGGCGTCTCGGCCGTGGCCTTGGGCATGATGAAAGGCGGGTTCGACGAGGGCTTGGACAAGGCCTCGAGCACCATCGGGAACGGCGTCTTGAAGACCATCACGAAGGTCTTGTCGTCCTTCGCGGTGAAGCTGTCGAGCGCGGCCATCATGCGCTGGCCCAGTGCGTCGCGCTGGCCCCAGCGCTTGACGGAAGGAATCACGTCGGCCGAGGTGACGGGCTTGCCGTCGTGGAAGGCCAGGCCGTCGCGCAGGGTGAAGGTCCAGGTCTTGCCGTCCTCGCTGGACTTGTAGTCGCCCACCATCTGCGGATGCACCCGGCCCTTCACGTCGACGCCGAACAGCGTGTCGTACACCGCATAGCCGTAGTCACGGGTGACAAAGGCGGTGGTCCAGATCGGATCGAGGATCTTCAGATCGGACTGCGGCACGATGCGCAGCGCCTTGCTGGCATCCTGCGCGAAGGCACCGGCAGAGGTGAGTGCCAGGGCGCTGCCCAGCAACGCGGCGACGAGGGTCTTCTTCAACATGTACCTACTCCTTTGGGGTGTGACAGATCAGGGAATACGAGCCGTGCGGGCGCGTTGCGCTCGCGGCTTGGGGCGGGACGGGGGAGCGACGTACGCCTGCACATGCGCCGTCAGCTTGACGAGGGAGGATTCGAAGATGTCGAGCTCGGCGGGCGTGATGCCCGACAGCAGATACTTTTCCAGCTTGCGGCCGATGCGGTTGCAGTCCCTGACCACTTCACGCCCGGCATCGGTGAGCCGCAGGTGCACCCAGCGGGCGTCCTTCGCACCGATCTGGCGCATCAGCAGTTCGCGCCGCGCCAGGTGCGTGACCATCTTGGAGACCTGCGTCTTCTCGAGGTGGCTCTGCGCCACGATCTCGCCCTGCGTGATGTCCGGGAAGGCGTAGGCCAGGCGCAGCACGCGCAACTCGCGCAGGCTCACGCCGTGGCGTTCCTCGTAGGCCTGCGAGGCGGCGCGCTTGGCGATCTCGTTGAAGACGTCCACCCTGAAGGTGAGGAAGTCAATGGCAGCTTTGCTCATGTCCGGCGGTATGAAGTGCATTTGGCAACAGTTGCTCCTTGCAACTATTGTTTTCTTATGCAGCATTCGTGCCGATAGGGACAACCCTGCACGGGAACGGCGTGAGCAGATGTTTGCGGACACGGAGCAAGCCCACCGGGACGCGCGGCCTTGCGGCGACGCGCGTCGAATTGATCCCGGGGCTGTCCTTTGTGCCTGAGAGATTCACCGGCGTGGTGCGTCAGCACCGCGCGGCTTGCCCCTTCGGCGGCTGCCCGGCCTCAGCGGCGGCAGCGCTCTCCAGCTTGCGATTGCATCCAGTCCTTGGAACCTGAGCGTTGGTGGGAACTCGCCTTCGGTAATGCACCAGCGCGGTTCGCGCGGTGCATTTCTCCTGGATGCGCAGCGGATGCTAGCAACATGCGCGCCAGAAGTCACTCAGCGTTGACCCGGCCCGTGAGTCCTGCGATGGCTCAGACCGGCGAGACCACGCCGCGCCCTTCGAAGTGGCCGCGTGCGTTCTCGATGAAGCGGTTGACACTGGCCTGTGTCGCCTCGGGCGACCAGCCCGCCACATGCGGCGTGATGAGCAGGTTGTCCAGGCCCATCAGCACGTCCGGGCGCTTCGGCTCGCTTTCATAAACGTCCAGCCCGGCACCGGCGATGCGGCCGTCGCGCAGCGCCGCGGCCAGCGCCTCGGTATCGACCACGCTGCCGCGTGCGATGTTGACCAGGAAGCCCTGCGGCCCGAGTGCGTCGAGCACCGATGCGTTCACCAGATGCCGCGTCGCGGCGCCGCCGGGCGTGGCCACCACCAGGATGTCGCACCACTGCGCGAGCCCCGCCAGCGAATCGAAATACAGGTGCGCCACCTCCGGCTTGGGCCGGCGGTTGTGATAGCCGATGGCCATGTCGAAGCCCGCCGCGCGCTTGGCGATCTTGTGGCCGATGGTGCCCAGCCCGAGGATGCCGATGCGCTTGCCCGAGACGTTGGGCGGATGCGGAATGTGGTCGCGCCAACCGCCCTCGCGGCACAGGCGGTCCAGCGGGCGGATGTTGCGCATCACGCCGATCAGCAGGCCGAAGGCGTGGTCGGCGACGCAGTCGTCGTTGGTGCCCGCGCCGGTTGCCACCACGATGCCGCGCGCGCGGGCGGCGTCGAGCGCAATCGCCTCGTAGCCTGCGCCCAGCGCGCACACCAGTTCGAGCTGCGGCATGGCGGCGATTTCCTGCGCCGTCAGGCCGATCGCGCCGATGGTCATGACGGCGCGGATGCGCGCGCCCTCGGCCTGCACCGCGGCGGCGCGCAGCGCCGGCGTGGGGGCGTAGATGAGTTCGAAGTGCGCGCCGATCTGCGCCTGGTGCGCCTGCGAGATGCCGTGCAGAACCAGCAAGGGAATCTTGTCGGACATGGGAAGAAAGGGCTCCTGGAAAATACGGATCAAAGAATCTGGGGCGTGGCGATCTGCTGCAAGGTCCACATCTGGGCGTAGCGCCCTTGCAGCGCCAGCAATTGCGCGTGCGTGCCGCGCTCGACGATGACGCCGGCCTCGAGCACCAGGATCTCGTGCGCATCGACCACCGTCGACAAACGGTGCGCGATCACCAGCGTGGTCTTGCCCTGCGAGGCGCTGGCCAGCTCGGCCTGGATGGCGCGCTCGTTGGCCGAATCCAGCGCCGAGGTGGCTTCGTCGAAGATCAGCACCGGCGGGTTCTTCAACAGCGTGCGGGCGATCGCCACGCGCTGCTTCTCGCCGCCCGAGAGCTTGAGCCCGCGCTCGCCCACCGGCGTCTGGTAGCCCAGCGGCGTGGCCATGATGAAGTCGTGGATGCGCGCCGCCTTGGCCGCGGCCACCACCTCGTCGTGCGTGGCGCCGGGGCGGCCGTAGGCGATGTTGTATTCGATGCTGTCGTTGAACAGCACGGTGTCCTGCGGCACGATGCCAATCGCCTGCCGCACGCTGGACTGGGTGACGCCGCGAATGTCCTGCTCGGCGATCAGGATGCGGCCGCCGCCGCCCGGCGCGGTACCGACGTCGTAGAAGCGGTAGAGCAGCCGCGCCAGCGTCGACTTGCCCGAGCCCGAGGGCCCGACCACCGCCACCGTCTTGCCGGCCGGGATCTCGAAGCTGACGTGGTGCAGGATGGTGCGCGCCGGCTCGTAGGCGAAGCTCACGTCGTCGAAGCGCACGCTGGCGCCTGCGCCGGGCGGCAGCTGCAGCGGCTGCGCACCGGGCGCATCGGCCACCTCGCGCTCACGCTCGAGCAGGGCGAACATCTTTTCCAGGTCGGCCAGGTTCTGCTTGATCTCGCGGTAGATCACGCCCAGGAAATTGAGCGGGATGTACAGCTGGATCATGAAGGCGTTGACCATCACCAGGTCGCCCAGCGTCAGGCGCCCATCGGCCACGCCCTGCGTGGCGCGCCACAGCATCGCCACCAGGCTGACGGCGATCAGCAACTGCTGGCCGGTGTTGAGCATCGACAGCGTGGTCTGGCTTTTCACGGCGGCGCGCCGGTAGCGCTCCAGGTTCTCGTCGTAGCGGTGCGTCTCGAAGTCTTCGTTGTTGAAGTACTTCACCGTCTCGTAGTTGAGCAGCGAATCGATGGCCCGGCTTTGCGCGCGCGAACCCAGCTCGTTCATGGTGCGGCGGTACTGCGTGCGCCACTCCGTCACCGTGACGGTGAAGCCGATGTAGATCACCAGCGCCACGCCGGTGATGACGGCGAACCACGGGTCGAAGCGCGCCGACAGGATCGACAGCACCAGCACCAGCTCGATCAGCGTGGGCACGATGCTGTAGAGCGAGTACGAGATGAGCGAATGCACCGCCTGCGTGCCGCGCTCGATGTCGCGCGTCATGCCGCCGGTCTGGCGCTCCAGGTGAAAGCGCAGGCTCAGCGCGTGCAGGTGGCGAAACACCTCCAGCGAGATGGTGCGCGACGCCCCCTCGGTGGCCTTGGCGAACACCAGCTCGCGCAGCTCGGTGAACAGCGAGGTGGAAAAGCGCAACAGGCCGTAGCCCAGCAGCAGCGCCGCCGGCACCACCAGCAAGGCTTTCGGGTCGCCCGGCTGGAGCGTCATGGCGTCGACCAGGTGCTTGAGCAGCACCGGCACGCCGACATTGGCGACCTTGGCGCCGACCATGAAGGCCAGCGCCGCCAGCACCCGCCACTTGTAATGCCACAGGTAGGGAAACAGGCGCGCGAGGGTGCGCCAGTCGGTGCCCGGCTTGGGTGCCGCGCCTGAAGGCGAGGGAGTGGCCGAGGGAGAGCCCGAAGCTGAGGCCGTGCGACTCGCCGGGGGTGTTGAAAGTGTTTCGCCGCTGCGGCGCATGGGGGACAATCCTACTTGTTTTGTTTTCGCCGATTGTGCCCATGTCCACCCTTTCCAGCGCCAACGCCGCCGCCACCCTCAACAGCCTGCCGGCCGACATGGAGCTGGTGCTCAAGGTGATTCCGATGCCGGCCGACTGCAACGTCAACGGCGACATCTTCGGCGGCTGGGTCATGGCCCAGGTCGACCTGGCCGGTTCGGTCATTCCGGCGCGCTACGCCAAGGGGCGGCAAGCCACGGTGGCGGTCAACGAATTCGTCTTCAAGCAGCCGGTGCGCCTGGGCGACATCCTGTCCTTCTACGCGTCGCTGGTGCGCATCGGCCGCACCTCCATCACCGTCAAGGTCGAGGTGTTCGCCGAGCGCTTCCGTGCGCAGGGCGAGTACATCAAGGTGACCGAGGCCACGCTGACCTACGTGGCGATCGACGAGAACGGCCGCCCGCGCCCGATCGAAAAAGACTGACATGGCCGCCGCCGTGCTGGTGATCGATGTGCAGCGCGGGCTGTGCGAGGGCGAGGACGCCTCCTGGCAAGGCGAGGCCGTGATCGCGCGCATCAACGAGGTGACCCGCAAGGCCCGTGCGGCCGGCGTGCCGGTGTTCTTCATCCAGCACGAGGAAGCGGCCGGCGGCTTGCTGGTCCATGGCACGCCCGCCTGGCAACTGGCGAACGGGCTGCATGCCGAGGCCGGCGACCGTTACGTGCGCAAGACCGCGACCGATTCCTTTCACCGCACCGACCTGCAGGCACAGCTGGCGCAGTGCGGCGCCACCGAAGTGGTGATCTGCGGCATGCATTCGGAGTTCTGCGTCGACACCACCACGCGGCGCGCCCTGGCGCTGGGTTTTCCGGTGCAGCTGGTGGCCGACGGCCACACCACGGCGGACAAGGCCCACCTGAGCGCGGCGCAGATCATTGCGCACCACAACGCCACGCTGGCCAACATCGCCAGCTTCGGGCCGCGGGCCCGGCCGGTGGCGGCCGCGGCACTGCGCTTCTGAGCTTCATGGCGGTCGGGTCCGACCGCCACGCCCGATCAGAGCTTGCTGAAGTCCGGCTTGCGCTTTTCCATGAAGGCCGTGAAGGCCTCGCGTGCAGCGGGCTCGCGCAGCATGCGGCCGAAGCTCTGCGCTTCCTCGCCGATGCGCGCACCGACTTCGGCGCCCTGCGCCTTCTTGAGCAGGCGCTTGGTCTCGATCAGCGCCGACAGCGGCTTGGCCGCCAGCTTGCGCGCCTGCGCCTGGGCGATGGCGTTGCATTCGGTGGGCGGCACCACGCGGTTGACCAGGCCCACTTCCAATGCGGCCTCGGCCATGAAGGGCTCGCCCAGCAGCAGCGCTTCGGCCGCGCGGTGGTAGCCGAACATCTGCGGCACCAGCATGCTGGAGGCAAATTCGGGGCACAGGCCGAGGTTCACGAAAGGCATGGCAAAGGCCGCGTTGTCGCCGGCGTAGACCAGGTCGCAATGGAACAGCAGCGTGGTGCCGATGCCCACCGCCGGGCCGCAGACGGCCGCCACGATCGGCTTGGGGAAGCTGGCCATCTCGCGCATGAAGCGGAACACGGGCGACTCGGTGGTGGCCGGCGGCGCGTTCAGGAAGTCGCCAATGTCGTTGCCCGAGCTGAAGATGGTGGCATCGCCCTGGATCAGCACGGCGCGCACGGCCGCGTCGGCGGCCGCTTGCACCAGCGCATCGGCCAGCGCGCCGTACATGGCGCTGGTGATCGAGTTCTTCTTCTCGAGGCGGTTGAAGGTGATGGTGGTGACACCGCTTTCGGTGTGGACGAGGATATCGGTCATGGTGCGTTTCTGTAGGGAATGAGGGGTGGGTCAGGCGGCCAGCGCCTCGCGGACGAAGTCCAGTCGGTCCTGGCCCCAGAACATCTGCTTGCCGACGAACATGGTGGGCGCGCCAAACACGCCGCGCTCGATCGCCTCCTGCGTGACGGCCTTGAGCCGGTCCTTCACGTCCTGCTGGGCCGTCAGCGCGAGCAGCTTCTGCGCGTCGAGGCCGGCGGCCTGCAGCACGGCGCCGACGGTGGCCGGATCGTTCATGTTGCGGCCGTCGACCCAGATGGCGCGGAACACCGCCTCGACGTAGGTCTGGAACTGGTCCGGCGCGTGCAGCTGCAGGCCGATGGCGCCGCGCATCAGCAGGAGGGTGTTGATCGGGAAGTGCGGGTTGTGGCGGTGCGTCACGCCATAGCGCGTGGCGAAGCGCATCAGGTCGTTGATCATGTAGACGCCCTTGGCCGGCACTTCGACCGGCGAGCGGTTGCCGGTGGCCTGGAACACGCCGCCCAGCAGGATCGGGCGCCACACCAGTTCGGCGTGGCTTTCGCTGGCGATGCGCGGCAACTGGGTGTAGGCCAGGTAGGCAGCGGGGCTGCCGAAATCGAAAAAGAACTCGACGCTCTTGTCTGTCATGGGGTGTGTCTCCTTGTCGGTTGCGCCCGCTCAGAACTTCTCGGACCAGGGACGCAGGTCCAGTTCATGCGTCCACGCATCGCGCGGCTGGGCGTGCAGCATGGCATAGGCGTCGGCGATGTGCTCGGGGTTGAGGATGCCGTCCTGCGCCTTGAGCGCATAGCGCTCGGGAAAGTTCCTGCGGATGAATTCGGTGTCGATGGCGCCGTCGATGATCGCGTGCGCCACGTGGATGCCTTGCGGCCCCAGCTCGCGCGCCATGCTCTGCGCCAGCGCGCGCAGCGCCATCTTGGCGCCGGCGAAGGCGCCGAAGTTGGCGCCGCCGCGCAGCGAGGCCGTGGCGCCGGTGAAGAGGATGCTGCCGCGGTGGCCGCTGGCCGGCATGGCGCGCGCGACCATGCGCTTGGCCACTTCGCGCCCGCACAGGAAGCCGCTGAAGCAGGCCATTTCCCAGACCTTGTAGTACTTGCGCGCGGT
>Ga0160471_100134_pt1 | contig 30441 bp, 30 predicted proteins | sample HID1973K_E11MG_FD_108268 | JGI IMG/M metagenome (GOLD analysis project Ga0160471, IMG submission 108268) | Enriched mosquito-associated microbial communities from UW Madison campus, WI, USA - HID1973K_E11 MG | ecosystem: Host-associated > Arthropoda: Insects > Digestive system > Unclassified ... | reverse complement strand
GCTCTGCAAGCTCGACGGGGAGCTGGAGGGCTACCTCCGGGCCCCCTGCGACTGTGCCTTCTGGAGCGTGAGATGACACTGACCAGCGGCGATCTGCGCGCGGCGATCAGCCGGCTGACGGTGGCGATGGAGCGCGAGTTCGATGCCCTCAACGCCGCCGACGGGGCGCTTGGCGACGGCGATCTGGGCGTGACGATGACGCGCGGGATGCGGGCGATCTCGGCGCTCGCAGACGATCTGCCGGACGATCTCGGGCAGGCGCTGCTGGCTTGCGCGCAGGGGTTCACGAAAACCTCCGGATCATCCTATGGCACGCTGATGGCCACCGGGTTGATGGCGATGGCTAAGGCGCTTCGTGGGCGGACCGGCGTGGAGACGGCAGAGATCGCAGACCTCGTCGCGGCGGCACGCGACGCCATGCAGGCACGGGGCAAGGCCGAGGTGGGCGGTAAGACGGTGCTCGACAGCCTCGACGCGGTGGCCAAGGCAACGGCCGGGCTCTCCGACCCCGAAGCGGTGGCGGAGGCTGCGGCAAACGCCGCCCGCGCGGCACAGGAGGCGATGCGACCACAGCCGGCGACCATCGGCCGAGCGCGGATCTTCGGGGAAAAGACCAGAGGGATGGATGACCCCGGCATGATCGCGATGACGCGGATCGTGGAGGCGATCACCGGGAGGTAGGGCAGCCCAGGAACATGACGCCAGCAGCGGTGGTGGGAGGAATAGCTTCGGGGCGATTGGTCAGTTCCCTTCGACCTCTTTGCCCACCGGATACCAGCAATGGCTGACCATGGCGACCGGGCGGCTGCGCAACCGGAATCCTGTTTCTGAACGAAGCCACCAGCGGCATTGACCCGCCGGCCCGCAGTGTCCTCTGGCGGACGATCACGGCGTTGGCGCAGACCGTCGCGGGTGATACCGAGAGCCACGTAAACCGCCTTGTTTTTGACCGTCCGGCTGTCGGCATCGCGGAGCTTCACCCGCAGGGCGTCGAAGATAACGATGGGATACATCCGGTCCAATGCCCGGCTTTGCCATTCGCGAACCTCGTCCAGAACGGCATCGGTGACGCGGCTGATCAGGTCGGGCGAGACCTTCAGGCCATAGAGATCGAGCAGATGCGCCTGGATATCCCGGACCGTCAGACCGGCGGCATAAAGCCCGATGATCTTGTCATCCATTCCACAGGTCCGGGTCTGACCCTTCAACACCAGCTCGGCTCGAAGCTGCTGTCACGGTCGCGGGGCACGGCCACCGGCAATTCGCCATCCTCACCCTTCAGCACCTTCGGCGTCGAGCCATTGCGCCGGTTGGGCTGGCCAGACGGTGCCTCCTGACCTTCCTCATAGCCCAGATGCGCCGTCAACTCAGCACCCAGCATCCGCTCCATGAGCCGGATCCTCAGCTCCCTCACCAGCCCTGCATCGCCGGGCAGATCCTCAGAGTGCTCCACACCTTTCAGAAGTTCGTCGAGGATTTCCTTGGAGATCGTCATCATGCTTTCTTTCGGTGAAGTATGCACCGGATCAGTCATACACATTGGACACTCTCGTCGGTCATCGCCGACGACATCCTCGACCGTGACTTCCAGGCGGACCGGCCGAACCAGAAGTGGCTCGCCGATTTCACCTGCATCTGGACAGCGGAAGACTGGCTCTACGTTGTGGTCGTGCTGGACCTCTTTTCCCGGCGCGCCGTGGGCTGGTCCATGAAGGCTGAGGCATACGTCACTGGTCATGGATGCGCTGACGATGGCGGTATGGCGACGCGGCAAAACCGATGCGCTTCTTCATCATTCTGACCAGGGATCGCAAGGTGAATTCCACCGGTCGTCGCAACACCTTCGACTATAGCCTGTTTGATCAGCCGGTCGAGAGCCTCCGCTGGCGTCTGCCAGCCGAGCGTTTTGCGTGGTCGCGTGATCAACGCATGAGCAACAGCGCTCAATTCATCGTTGCCGTGTAGGCTGAGGTCCGTCCCCTTTGGAAAGTATTGTCGGAGCAATCCGTTGGTGTTCTCATTGCTGCCACACTGCCAAGAGCTCTGAGGATCGCAGAAATAGATCTCGAAACCGGTATCGATGCGAAGTTGCGCCTGATGTGCCATTTCGGCACTTTGGTCCCAAGTCAGCGAGCGTCGCAGGTGTCCAGGCAAACTCCTGAGCGTCCCGGCGATGGGATCCCGGACTGCCTCGGCGCCGTGACCGGCGAGGGCCGGTCCGTTTTTGACGGATTTACCCGTCCCGTGCCCTTCCATGCGCGGCAGATGCAGGAGCATGGTGAAGCGGGTCGTGCGTTCGACCAAAGCTCCGATCGCCGAACTTCCAAGGCCGAGGATGAGGTCACCCTCCCAATGGCCCGGCACAACCCTGTTGCCAACCTTAGCTGGAGGATCGCTTATCATCAGCGCATCGATGATGAATGCCTTGCCACGGTTCCGAGCGCGTTCACGAGCCAACCTGAGTGGGCGACCGGATCGAAAACAGGCGGAGAGCTCTCGTTTCGGGGCTCCACGCCCTTGGATGTAAGCGCTTGGCAGATGGCTTCATGGCTGATGCGCATGGTCGGATCCTCGGGGAAGTCCACCTTCAGACGTTGCGCGATCTGTTCCTGGCTCCACGCCAGGGACCAGCGTCGGCTTTGCCGGTGAACCGCCCGCCTCCCTCTCCATATCACGACAGGCCCATCGAAGGCGATGCCGTCCGGCGTGGCGATCGACCCCGCAAGACGGTCCTGCACGTCGTCACGTAGGGCAGGATTGTTCGCGAGCTTGCTGACCCTGGGGCGTTGGGCGGCACGATCCGCATGCCATTGCGCGGTGGTGGCGCGATAATCGAAATCCCCGTTGCGGGTCGCGGAGTTGCGCTTGATCTCACGGGAGATCGGGCTGGGCGAACGCCCCGGCTTCCGAGCTATGGCGCGGACCCCGTTCTGCCGCGCACATTCCAAAGCTATTTCCTCCCGCTCGGGGAAAGAAAGATTGCCGCCCTGCGGTCGACGCGCAGAGGGGGACAGATGTGTGGGTGGCATTCCGCCGGAACTCCGAAACCACCGGATACCGACTGGGCCGGAAACACCCGCCTCGACCGCAGCAACCGGCAGCAACTCAGTTCGGCATGGTGCCATAGAAAATTGAGCAGCGTTGCACGGGTCCTTGTCATGAACCCACCGACCTATTCAATTTGGCAACCTGCCCCGATGACCTGTGTGCAACTGATGTTCCTCTGCATGATGCCAAACCGGAAGGCCGCCGTCGGCACGGCACGCCTAGGTCAGATCTGGAACTCCTCGGCGAACTCCTAATAGGCCAACAGGTTCCAAAGCCCAATGATTACGCCGACCTTCTTGCACTCCGATCGTGGTGACGCGATCAGATCGCTCGCCGCTGGCATCGCAATCTGAACCTTCATCAAAACGTCCTATGCAAATGAATCTTGACATACAGGATATGATGAAATTACTTCAGAATCCAGAAAACCTGTAGTATAGGTTTTAACAAACTAAGGGGCGGAAAATGGACAGCATGCACATCAGCACCCCCGGATTGGTGAACTCTGCTATCGGGGCCATTACCGCGCATATCCGGCAGCATGAGTTGGGTCCGGGGGACAGCCTGCCAAGTGAGGCGAACCTGTCGCGGGAGTTAAGTGTTTCGCGCACGGTGGTGCGTGAGGCGTTTCGGTCTCTGGCCGCGATGCGGCTGATCGACCTCAGCCCCGGCAAGCGCGCCACCGTGGCCCAACTCGACCACGGCGCGATGTCCCTGATGATCGAGCACGGCATCGATACCGAGCAGATCAGTGTCCAGCAGATCTATGACGTGCGCCGCACCATCGAGGTGCGCACGGCAACCTTGGCCGCGCTGCGCCGCTCGGACCGCGAAGGACAGGAGATCCTGGCCTGCGCCCAGGGCATGGTCGAGAATTTCGACATGCCGCGCCAGGTGATGGAACATGACCTGAGTTTTCACCTGGCAATCGCCAGGGCCTCAAAGAACCCGATCTTTGCCATGATCGTCGGGGCGTTCCAGGGCGTGTCGCGACAGACCTGGCCGGTCGGCTGGCGCAGCCGGGCGTCGGATGCCGAGCGTCACAGCATGAACCAACTTCACGTCGCGATCGCCGAGGCCATTGTCGCCGGCGACCCGAACACCGCCAGCCAACTCATGGCGCAACATTTCGAAGAGAGCGCAAAGGCGCTTCTGGTCGCCGGCATCGCATAGGAACCGATACAGATGAAGATCACGAAACTTGAAACCGTCCGGGTGGCGGAACGACCGAACCTGCTTTGGGTGCTGGTCCATACCGACGAGGGGCTGACCGGCCTGGGTGAGACCTTCTTCGGCGCAGAGACGGTAGAGACCTATATCCACGAATATATCGCCCCTCGGGTCATCGGACGCGATCCGCTGCAGATCGACCTCCTGGCCTTGGAACTGGTCGGCTATCTGGGCTTCCGCTCCTCCGGCGCCGAGGTGCGGGGCAATTCCGCGTTCGACATCGCGCTCTGGGATATTTTCGGCAAGGCCACCGGCCAGCCCATCGCGCAATTGCTGGGCGGCTTCAGCCGCCAGGAAATCCGCACCTACAATACCTGCGCCGGGACGGAATACATCAAGAAGGCGACCGGCCAGACCACGGCCAACTATGACCTGTCCGCGACCGAAATCCGCAGCTACGACGATCTGAACGGCTTCCTCCATCGCGCCGACGAACTGGCCCATTCGCTGCTGGAGGAGGGGATCACGGCGATGAAGATCTGGCCCTTCGACATCGCGGCCGAAAAGACCCGCGGCCAGTATATCTCACTTCCCGACCTGAAATCGGCGCTGAGGCCGTTTGAAAAAATCCGTTCCGCCGTCGGCGATCGCATGGATATCATGGTCGAGTTCCACTCGATGTGGCAGCTTTTGCCCGCCATGCAGATCGCCAAGGCGCTGGCGCCCTATCAGACCTTCTGGCACGAAGATCCGATAAAGATGGACAGCCTGTCCAGCCTCCGGCGCTATGCCGCGGTGTCGCCGGCGCCGATATCTGCCTCCGAGACGCTGGGCTCCCGCTGGGCCTTCCGCGATCTACTGGAAACCGATGCGGCGGGCGTGGTCATGCTGGACATCAGCTGGTGCGGCGGCCTCTCCGAGGCGCGCAAGATCGCCGCGATGGCCGAGGCATGGCACCTGCCCGTGGCACCGCATGACTGCACCGGGCCGGTGGTCCTGTGCGCGTCGACCCACCTTTCCCTGAATGCGCCGAACGCATTGGTTCAGGAAAGTGTGCGGGCCTTTTACAAGACTTGGTATCGCGATCTCGTCACCGCCCTGCCGGAAGTGCGCAACGGCATGATCACCGTGCCGCCCGGTCCGGGACTGGGAATGGAACTTAATCCCGAACTGGACAAGGCATTCAGCGTCTCCCGACGGGTGGCTGAGGGTTGAGGGAGCCTGAATACCAAGGGCCAGGCTAGGGAGAAGAAACAGACGGGGAAGCGGGGCTTTGACGATGCTTACGGATCGTCGCCGACTGCGGGCGGTCCAGATCCCTAACTGAACCGCCGACGACGGCCTGTGCTTGAGTCTGTGTCGAGGGGTCGTCGATCAGGGAGTGCATCTGGCGCGAGTAGTCATCAAATTTCTCCACACAGCCGCGATCTGCACCAGCAGCCCTTCACCTCACCCCGCAACCCTGCCCCCGACTCACGAACGGGAATTACCTGGCCCGCTCCTCTACTACCGAACCTGTGACAATCGGCCCCAAGCTCCGTGCCACGAGATGAACCCCCGCCAGCATGCATCGTACCGATCCCCCCGCCAGTTCGATCGTCGGGATTTGCAGCGGCAATATCTGCCCCTGTCGCTCTAGCGCCGCGCGTTGCGCGGGCGTGAGCGCTGCCAGCGCCCGCGACGAGATCGCGATGACCGCTCCTTGCGCACCGCGCAACTCCAGCGCATTGCCGCAGAAATCGGAGACCTGCTCCTGCGACAGGTCGATGACAGTGCGGCCGCTGTCCTGCAGCCGGGCGAGAATTTCGGTGCGTCGGGCGGGATGGTTAATCGTTGCCAGCGAAATCAGCGCGAAGCCCGTCCCGATACACATCAGCACGTTGGTATGATAGATCGGCCGACCCTGCACATCCACCGCGTCAAAAACGATGGGTTCGAAGTTGAAATGCGTACAGAACCGTTCAAGGATCACCTCGTTCGTCCGCATCGAGCGCGCCGCATAGGCCACGCGCTCGATATGGTCCAGCACCATGGCACCGGTGCCCTCCAGGAACATCGCATCCTGTTCCAGCCCGGAATAGTCAATCACATCCTGCACGCGATAGTGCCGCTTCAGCATCTCGATGATGTCGTGACGGCGTTCCTGGCGACGGTTCGGCGAGTACATCGGATAAATAGCAACGTGCCCACCCGCGTGGGTGGAGAACCAGTTATTGGGAAAAACGGAATCCGGAGTCTCGGTCCCCTCGTCCTCGAACAGGTGAACGGTGATCCCGACCGCCTCCAGCATTTCGGCGGCGCGGCTGGCCTCGGCATGGGCTTCGCGCGCGACTTGCGCGGAACTGCGCAGCTCATCCGTCCTTTGAAAGCCGTTGTCGGCCGCGGTCGAGGGGTTGGGCGTGAAGTGATGCGGCCGGATCATTACCACCGCGCGAGGGGCTTGCACCAGTGCCGACATCACAACGCCTCTGCAAACAGCCCGAAGAGGTCACGCGGATCCTCGGGGTCGGTCAGCAGGTCTATCTCGCGGCTGTGGCCGGTGTGCTGCACGGTGTCCCACAGATAGCGCAGGGTCGAGAAATCCTCGGTTGCAAAGCCCACCGAGTCGAAGATGGTGATCTCGTCGCGGGAGAGTCGGCCTCTCTCGCTGCCAGAGATCACGCGCCAAAGCTCCGTCACCGGGAAATCCTCGGGCATCTGCTGGATCTCGCCCTCTACCCGGGTCTGCGGAGGGAATTCGACAAAGACCCGGCCACGTGTCAGGATTCGGGCCTGAAGCTCGGTCTTGCCCGGGCAGTCGCCGCCGACTGCGTTCAGATGCATGCCGGCGCTGACCATATTGTCAGAAAGGATCGTGGCATTGCGTTTGTCCGCCGTCACGGTGGTTACGATATCCGCGCCCTGAACCGCCTTGGCGGCAGAGCCGGCCACGACGATCTCCAACCCCGAATCCCGCATGTTGTGCAGGTATTTGCGGATGGATTCCGGGTCGATATCATGGACTTGCACACGGGTGATGCCGTTGATCTCGCGAAAGGCGATGGACTGGAATTCCGATTGCGCGCCAGCGCCGATCAAAGCCATGACGCGGCTGTCGGGGCGCGCCAGGTGCCGCGCCGCAACGGCAGAGGTCGCCGCCGTGCGCAGCGCCGTGGCAATGGTCATTTCCGACAGCAGGATCGGATAGCCGGTCGCCACATCGGCCAACACGCCGAACGCGGTCACAGTCTGCAGCCCGGCGCGAAAATTGCCCGGATGGCCGTTGACGTATTTGAAGCCGTAGAGCTCGGCATTCGCGGTCGGCATCAGCTCGATCACCCCCTCTCGGGAATGGCTGGCGACGCGCGGCGTCTTGTCGAAATCGGGCCAGTGGCGGAAGTCCTCTTCGATATATTCCGCAAGCCCCTTCAGTATCGGGCCGATGCCCACATCGCGGACCAGCCTGATCATCTCCGTTACGCCAAGATAGCGGGTCGCCTGCATTTTTTGCCTCCGAGAAGTGACGGTTCCGGGCAATGTAGGCCATGCATATTGCGCAGAGTATATTCAAGTTTTCCAGATTGTCGGCTATCTTTGCAACAAATGCCAATCAGAAACGAGCAATAATGATGATGGTTCTGGACGATTTGGACCGCAAGCTGATTGCGTCGCTGCGCGAGGACGGGCGATCGCCGGTTTCCAGTCTTGCGCAGATACTGGGGGTGTCGCGGGCGACGGTGCAGACCCGGCTGGACCGGCTACTGGACAGCGGGGTTGTGCTGGGCTTCACCATCCGCGCGCGGCAGGATTACGACCCGGACGCGGTGCGGGCGATCATGCTGATCGAGGTGGCCGGGCGTTCGACCACGCAGGTCGTGCGTCAGCTGCGCGGGCTGCCGGAATTGCATGCGCTGCACACAACCAACGGTGCCTGGGATCTGATTGCCGAGATCCGGGCCGAGAACCTGCGCGACTTTGATCGCGTGCTGCGCGAGGTCAGGCTGATCGACGGCGTGCTGAACAGCGAGACCAGCATCATGCTCAGCTCGGTGTGACAAAGGCCCGCCGGCGGGGCGGGCCTCTGTCGGATCACTTCTGACGGGCGATGATGCCCATCGCAGTTATGATGGTGCGGGCAAAGGTCAGCGCGCCCAAGCCGTCGATGTCCCGTTCGGGCATGAATTCCACAAAATCCATTGCGCGGATGCGACCCTTGGCGGCGGCGGAGTAGATCAGATCGCAGACCTGATAATATTCCAGCCCACCCGGCCCGCGCGCGATCACGCCCGGCAGATCCGACGAGTTGAAGGCGTCCGCATCGATACAGATGACGATATCCGTATCTTCGGGGATCGAGTCCAGCGCGCGCTCGGCCCCGATGCGGTGCATCTCGGCGGCGGTGACGACGCGGGCACCCCATGCCAGCGCGTCCTCGAGATCAGCCGTAGAGCCCGAGCCGATGCCGCGCGCGCCCACCTGCACGATATGGCGCACCTGCGACAGCTCCGAGGCACGCCGCATGGTCGAGGAAAGGCCAAGACTTTCGCCCATATGCGTTTCGCGCCAGTCGATATGTGCGTCGATCTGCACGATGCTCAACCCGCGCCCCTCGGCTGCGGCCTGAGCGTTAACTGCCTGAAGCATGGGGATCGGGATGGAATCGTCGCCGCCCATGATCAGCGGCACCGCGCCCCGGTTCAACAGGGTAGCGACGGCATTGCGGATACGGTCGCGGTTGCCGCTGGCATCCGCCTCGTCAAAGGGCAGGTCGCCGCAATCGACAGCGCGCCGCGCCGGGTCGGGAAAGACCTTGCCGCCGATGTCGAAATCGTGGCGGTCGATATTGGCGATGAAGCTGGCCGTCGCCGCCCGCAGCGCGGCGGGTGCATTGCGGCAATAGGCCCCGACCGAGGCATAGGGCGTGGCGCAGCCGGCGCCAAAAACTGCCATCGGTGCCGAGACCGCGGCAAAATCGCGCTGTTCCTGCAAGCCCAGGAATGTCGTCACATCGGTGCTGGCGCCGAACAGCGCGCCGAGGTCAACCTTGCTCATTCTATATGTTCCTTCCAAGAATTTCTCAGCGGCCGAGACGAAGAAAGCCAGCAAAGCGGCGCTCGGCCAGTTGGACGGCCGCGACCAGAACCGCGCTCAGGGTCAGATAGATGATCGCCGCCGCCACATAGGGTTCCAGCTGGATGTAATAGTTCAGCGTGATGTTGCGGGCGACGCCGGTAATCTCCATCAGGGTGACGGTGCTGGCCAGCGAGGTGGCATGCATCAGCATGATCATTTCGTTGCCATAGACCGGCAGAGTGCGGCTGAGCATGCCGGGAATGAAGATGCGCCATGCTGCCCTCAACGGCGTGAAGCCAAAGGCCTGCGCGGCCTCGATCTCTCCCTTGGGAATGGCGCGCAAGCCGCCGGCAAAGATCTCGGTCGTATAGGCGGCGCTGTTCAGCACAAAGACCAGCAGCGCACAGAACAGCGGGCTGGACAGCCAGGGCCACAGGATCGTGCTGCGCAAAAGCTCGAACTGTGCCAGCCCGAAATAGACCAGAAACAGCTGCACCATCAGCGGCGTGCCGCGAAACACAGTCGTATAGGCGATGACCGACCAGCGCAGCGTTTGACTGCGGCTATTGCGCAGAAAGGCCAGCGGCAGCGCGAGCAGGAAGGCTGTCGCCAGCGAGACTACGCTCAGTCTGATCGTCAGCCAGGTGCCTTCAGCATAAAGGCCGAGGTTCTCGATCACCACGTCCCAGTTCATGTGCGCCCCGCGTGGTTGGTCTGTTCCAGCCGCCGCGCCAGCGCCAGCAGCCCGAAGGTCGAGGCCAGCGTCACCGCAAGGTAGAACCCGCCCGCGACCAGGTAATAGGTAAAGGGCCGGCCGGTTGCCTCGGCCGCGCCCTTGGCGCGGAACATCACATCCTGCAACCCCAGTAGCGAGACCAGCGCGGTCGCCTTGACCATCACCAGCCAGTTGTTGGTGAACCCCGGCAGCGCCAACCGCGCCAGTTGCGGCAGGGTGATGCGCCAGAAGATCCGCCAAGGATGCAGCCCATAGGCTTCTGCCGCCTCGATCTGACCGCGCGGGATGTTTTGCAGGCCGGATTTGAAGGTCTCGGACATGTAGGCGCTGAAGATCACGCCCAGCGTGACCATCCCGGCCCAGAAGGGCGAGAATTCGACCCAGAGCCCACTGCCGCTCCATTCCAGAAACTGGTTGATCGCAGCCGGCAGGCTGTAGAACACCAGCAGCATCAGCACGAGATCGGGGATGCCCCGGATCACGAAGTTGAAGCACTGGATCAGCCGTACCAGCCAGCGACGGCGCGACAGCCTGCCATAGGCCAGCGCCAGCCCCAGCACCGAGGACAGCGCCAGCGCCCCAAGCGCCAGCAGCAGGGTCAGCGCCCCCGCTGCCAGAATCGTAGAGGCGAAATCCGCGAACATTACTGCTCGAAGTATTTCTTGTTCAGTGCGTCGAGCGTGCCGTCCTCGCGGATCTTGGCCAGACCCTCGTTGACCTTTTCGACCAGTTCGCTGTTGCGCTTTCCGATGGCAATGGCGACGCCCTCGCCAAATTCGGGAGCGTCCGCACCGGTCAGTTCGGTCCCGACCAGCTCATAATCCTTGCCCGCGTCGGATTTCAGGAAGGAATGCACGACCTGCGCCTGATAACTGATATGCACATCGGCCCGGCCGCCCGTCAGCTCCAGATAGGGGGCACTGCCGGTGTCATAGCGCTTGATGGTCGATTGCGGATAGTGCGCGGTCACATAGGCATCCATCGGCGTACCGGTCTGCACGGCGATGGTCTTGCCCGCCAGCCCCTCGGGCGAAATGTCGAGCCCTGCACCCTTTTTCGCGACGAAGCGGAAGGTCGGATGGCTGTAAATGTCGGAGAAGGCGATGACCCGGCGCCGCTTGTCCGTCACCGTCAGTTGCGAGATCAGGGCGTCATATTTGCCGTCGATCAGGCCGGGGATCATGCCGTCCCATGCCGCATTGGCGATATTGCACTCCAGCGCGGCGGCCTTGCAGACTGCCTCCATCAGTTCGATGTCATAGCCGACCAGCTTGCCACTCGCATCGATCGACTCGAAGGGCGGAAAGGTCGCGTCGGTGGCGATGTTCAGGGGGGCGGCAAGGGCTGGGGCGGCAAGCAGCGACATCGCAAGTGCCAGTTTCAGGCGGAGCATGGTGAACCTCTCTGTGTGTTCTTGTGTCAGTTTTCAGGCGCGTTCGATAAAGCGCGCCAGCCGTTCCGAGCGCGGCGCACCAAAGATTTCGGCGGGCCGGCCCTGCTCTTCGATCAGCCCGTCGCGCAGATAGATCACCTGCGTCGAGGCATGGCGGGCAAAGGCCATCTCATGCGTGACGACGATCATGGTGCGGCCTTCCTCGGCCAGCGACTGCATGACCTTCAGCACCTCGCCCACCAGTTCAGGGTCAAGGGCACTGGTTGGTTCGTCGAACAGCATCACTTGCGGGTCCATCGACAGCGCCCGCGCGATGGCGACCCGCTGCTGCTGGCCACCGGAAAGCTGGCCGGGATAGCGGCTAAGATGGTCGCGGCCCAGTCCGACCTTTTCCAGATTCCGGTGGGCGCGGTCCAGCGCCTCTTTACGGTCCAGACCCAGTGCGCCGATCGGCGCCTCTATCACATTGGACAGCACGGTCATATGCGACCACAGGCAGAAATTCTGAAAAACCATCGCGAGGCGCGACCTCATCTGCCGTAACTGTCGGGCACTGGCGGGGTGCAGCACGCCGTCGGGGCCCCGAACGGTCTGCAACTCCTCGCCCTCCACTACGATCCGGCCGGCATTTGGGGATTCGAGAAAGTTCAGGCAGCGCAGTAGGGTGCTCTTCCCCGAGCCCGACGAGCCGATGATGCTGATGACGTCGCCCGCGCTGGCAGCCAGAGAAACCCCCTTCAGAACCTCATGCGCGCCGTAGGATTTGCGGATCCCTGTTGCGGTCAGCTTGTCCATGCGTCGTCCCTTGAATTGGTCCCGAGAGAATTCACTTGCTGGCGGGGTATAGCGCAAATGATGGATTGTCATCTGATTGATGAAATTTCTTCATCTTTCGGCTTCGCGGGAAACGTCCCTCGTTAATCAATTGATATTTAATAATATTATTTGCTCGCCAAAAGTCTTATGCTGAAGTTCTCAAAATCTCTGGAAATATACGATGTTCTGGAACAGAGAAACTGCACAAATTCCGGGCTTCGCCTGCAATCTTGATCAGTCCAGAAAGTGTTCTGCGAGAGATTGACCAAATTTCCTCAGGATCCACTGCAGAAACAACCGCACCCTTGGCCGGGCCAGGTTCTCGGGCGATACCACCACATACCAACCGCCATTCGGGTTGATTGTATCGGAAAAGGGCCGGATCAGCGAGCCGTCACGCACGTTCATCCCGGTCAGAGTTTCGCTGGCCAGTGCGCAGCCCGCACCATTGAGCGCAAGGTCGATGGCCGCGCCCAGGTCGTTGCAATAAAGGTTGCGCGTGAACAGCGAGACGTCCATCTGCCCGGCCTGCGCCAACCAGCGTCGCCATTCCGAACCGTCGTCCCAATGCAGCAGGAAAACACCACGCAGATCCGACGGGTTGCGCAGCCCGCCGGCCGTGCCACTCATCAGCACCGGGCTGCAAACCGGGCCTATCAGAATGTCCTCCAGCAGAATGGCGTGCAGGTCGGGCCAGTTGCCGGTGCCGAAGAGGATGCCGATGTCGGTGTCACCGGGGTCGGGGATGGTCTGGTTTTCGGCCAGCCGGATATGACATTCGATCTGCGGATGTTCGTTGCAGAATTCCGCGATATTGCGAGACAGCCAGCCGCTCGCGAACATGGGCGGACAAGTCAGGTTCAACCGGCCGCCCTGCTCCTCGTTGCGTTCGGAAAGGCGCAGGACCGTGCCATAGATCTCCTGCAACGCCCCTGTCACCGTCGTGGCAAGGCTGTGGCCGGCCTCGGTTAGCTGGACGCCGCGTCCGGCCTTCTCGAACAAGGCAAATCCCAACGCCGCCTCCAAACGGCTTATCTGGTGGCTGATCGCGCTATCGCTGAGGTTCAGTTCTGCCGCCGCCTTGCCAAAATTTCCATGCCGCGCCGCCGTTTCGAAAGCGCGCAGATTGGCGAGCGGCAGGTGCCGGACGCTACTTTTCATCTTGATCCCGGTTCAACTGAATTTTCTTTTATTCAAACGCCAGTCAGGCGCAATCCTTGCCTCAAAGATATAACTTGTCCTCGCCGTTGGGGCCGGGCAAGCCCGTGGCCGCGCAAGGAGCGTTCTCACATCTGCATGCCGACTACCCGGCACCGGATCATGGCGTTTGGCAAATGCGCGATGTCCGCCTCGGTCAACCTTGCCCTTGCATTGGGCAACACGATTGCGTTCTCTACAGAGGTGACTGCGGAGGCGGTCGGCGAAATCGGCCAGAAGCGCGGCCTTCCCCTCACTGGCGGCCCGCTTGCAATCGCGCATCCGGTTCAGTGCCGGTGCGAGGCGCGGATACAAATCACCAAACACCTCATGCTCGGCAGCCAACCACACAAGTGTGGGCTCAATCTCATCTTCCAGCATGCAGTGGATCAATAGCAGTTCGCGGAGATCACCATCTTCATCCTGGATGAAGAGGCCAAGTTCGTGCTCGTGAAAGTGGCGCAAGCGCAAGATACGCCGGTCTCCGTCTCCGGGCAGCGAGAGAGATCTTCGATTGCCTCGCAGACAGACCGCATATGCATACGGTCCTCGCGAATGTATTCGAGAGGATCTTTCAGCAATTTCAGATCAGCAGACCATCTGGTGGCGTCACCGCGCCCGGCCTTCGGGAGCTTTCCCTTCATGGCAGCTCGTCATCTGCCGGGCTTCCCAACTCAGCCCCGGAAATCCGGGCGGATGCGACAAGATGGCTCACGAACTCTCGCGCACCGCGTGCCCAGGCCGCCTTTTCCATCGCGTCGGAAATCTTGGAACTTACCGCGTCGAAAGGCAGGACCGCGCCTTCCGCGATGGCATCCATCCGGATCACGTGCCAGCCATGCCGGGTGAGGACCGGCTCGGCGGTGATCTCACCCTCGTTCAGCCTGCGCAGAACAGCTTCGAATTCCGGCACCGTATCCCCCGGACCAAGCTGACCGAGCGAGCCGCCAGATGCCTTCGAGCCGCAGTCGCTGTTCGACGAAGCCAGCTTGGCAAATCGCCGCGGATTGGCTGCCGCGCGCGCGGCAAGGTCATCGGCCCGTTTCCGCGCTGTCTCGCGCTGGTCGCTGACGCGCGGATCGCAGGCGCAGAGGATATGGGACACCTCCCACAGGGGCGGCGCCCGGAACCGGTCGGGGTCACGGGCCCATTCGGCCTGGATTTCCTCCTCGGTGGGCGGAAGAACTTCGACCGTCGCATCAAGGAGGCCCCGGATCAGGGCCTCATCCTCCGTCTCGAAGCGGCCGGGGCCGACTTCCGCGGGGGTCGCCTGCATTCCACGCCTTCGCGCCTCCTGCAAAAGCAACGTCCGCATGGCGACCGCGTTGGCTGCCTTGCGCCAGGCAATCCCGGGCTTGCCTTCGGGCGCGGGGTGGTTTTGCGCCTCGCTGGCCACCACGGCATGGGGCACGGTCTCGCCATTGACCACGAGGTCGGGAAAAAGAGCAGTCGACATGGTCCTACTCCGCCGGATGACGCGGGGCGCGACGCCGGGTCCGCACGACCTGATAACCCTTGCGGGCGAAGAGGTAGCGGACAGGGGCCGCAAAGCCGGAAATGATGTGCACAAGCCGGGTAAAGGGGAAGACCAGAAAGATCGTCAACCCCAGCGCGATATGCAGCTTGTAGATCAGGGGCACGTCGTCAAGATGCGCGGCATTGTCCGCGCGGAAGAGGAACACACCCTGCGCCCAATCCATGAACTTGATCACCTCTCCATGCTCGGCCGTGGCGATCGAATAGGGCACGCTGATCAGTCCGAGCGCGAGCTGGGCGATCAGCAAAAGCAGGATCGCGATATCCCAGAAGCTTGAGGTTTCGCGGATACGCGGATCGGTCAGCCGGCGATGCGCCAGCATCAGCCCGCCGATGATGGCCACGACCCCGGCGATTCCGCCGGCGATGGCCGCCAGCAGTTGCTTGGCCTCGGCATGGATGCCGACCGCCTCATAGATCTGGTGCGGCACGAGAAGCCCGAAGAGGTGGCCGAGGAAGATGAACAGGACGCCAACATGGAAAAGGATGGACCCGATCATCAACTGCTTGCGCCGCAGCAACTGGCTTGACGAGGATTTCCACGTGAACGGATCGCGTTCATATCTGGCAATCGACCCGATCACCAGAACGCTGAGCGCGATATAGGGATAGATCCCGAAGAAGAAATCGTTCATTTCAGCCTCCGTTGCTCGGGTGTGACGCGGGGCGCGCGGGATTGATCGGGACGTCCATCTGGGCAAGCATGTCGCGCACCTGCTGGCATCCGCCGTTCGGGTCGGGTCCAAAGCGCACCTCGCTTTCCTCCCAGACCTCGTCGAGCGCCTTGAGATCGTCGTGCGCGATGTCCGGCCGTTCGAGAATTTCCGCGACCGCCGCCTTGTCCGGCGCCGCCCCCGCAAGCTGGAACAGCGCAGCGAACACCGCGCCATATGCGCTTTCGCGACGGACAAGCCGCGCGTTCAGGGCCTCGAAGATATGCGCGGCATCCGCCAGAACCTCCCGCGCCTCGGCAAAGGGGCGCGTCGACAGGAATTCCAGCAATACCGGCAGGTGGTCGGGCAATTCGGTGGTGACGGGTTCAAAGCCGCCCTCGCGATAGGTTTCCAGAAGCGACACCATCGCCCCGCCCCGATCCCGGCTTTCGCCGTGGACATGTTCGAAGAGGTTCAGCGACAAGGCGCGCGAGCGGTCGAAGAGCATCACATACCGCTCTTCGAGGTCGAAGATATCGCGCGCCTGCAATTCCTCCAGCAGCGGGCGCAAGGCGCGGCGCGCGGCGGCGGTCAGACGGGTTTCGGCGGCAAGGACGCCCGCGATCTCCGGCATGGCCTGCTGAAGCTCGCGCGACGGATAGCTCATGATCAATGAAAGGGCCTTGAGGGTGCGGTTTTGCAGGACGGGTGCCATCAGCGCACCTCCTGCGGCATGCGCAGCGGCCGCTTGGAACCACCGAAAAGCGAGGCCTTGGACGTCCCGGAGGAACAGCCGTTCCCATCGGTGAATCCGCATCCGCCGCGCAGTTCATAGGCGTCCTCGACCTGCTCGCGATGCGTCGTCGGAATGACGAACCGGTCCTCGTAATCGGCGAGCGCCATGATCTTGTACATGTCCTCGATCATGCGCCCCGAGAGTCCGACGCGGCCGGCGATGCCCTCGTCGATCACGCCGTCGACAGTCTTGGCGCGCATATAGGCGCGCATCGCCAGCATGCGCTCCAACGCCAGGGCGATCGGTTTCTCGTCGCCCGCCGTCAGCATGTTGGCGAGATAGCGCAGTGGAATGCGCAGGTTCCTGACATCCGGCATCGCGCCATCCATGCCGATCGCGCCCGCCTCGGCCGCGTTCTGGATCGGCGAGAGCGGCGGGATATACCACACCATCGGCAGCGTCCGGTATTCGGGATGAAGCGGGAAGGCCACCTTCCATTCCATCGCCATCTTCCAGATCGGGCTGTCCTTGGCGGCCTGCAGCCAGTCCTGCGGAACGCCCTGCCTTGCAGCCTCGGCGATCACGGCCGGATCATGGGGGTCGAGGAACACGCCAAGCTGCGCGTCGTAGAGGTCCATGACCTCGGCCGCGTTCGCCGCCTCTTCGATCTTGTCGGCGTCATAGAGGATCACGCCGAGATAGCGGATGCGGCCAACGCAGGTTTCCGAGCAGACCGTCGGGTTGCCACTTTCGATCCGGGGATAGCACAGCGTGCATTTCTCGGACTTGCCGGTCGACCAGTTGTAATAGACCTTTTTGTAGGGGCAGCCCGAGACGCACATCCGCCAGCCCCGGCATTTCTCCTGATCGATCAGGACGATGCCGTCCTCCTCGCGCTTGTAGATCGCGCCCGAGGGGCAGGAGGCCACGCAGGCCGGATTAAGGCAATGCTCGCACAGCCGGGGGAGATACATCATGAAGGTGTTCTCGTATTCCCCGTAGATCTGCTTTTCGATGCCCTCGAAGTTGTAGTCCTTCGAGCGCTTCTCGAACTCGCCGCCCAGGATCTCGTCCCAGTTCGGGCCCTTCTCGATCTTCTGGATCCGCTTGCCGGTGATTATCGAGCGCGGCCGCGCCGTTGGGAAGGCCTTGCCTTCCGGCGCCGATTTCAGGTGGTCATAGTCGAAATCGAACGGCTCGTAATAGTCGTCGATCTGGGGCAGGTCCGGGTTGGCGAAGATATTCGCCAGAATCCGCCACTTGGCCCCCTGCTTGGGTTGCAGCTTGCCGGATTTCGTCCGGGTCCAGCCGCCGTTCCAGCGCTTCTGGTTCTCCCAATCGGTCGGATAGCCCAAGCCCGGCTTGGTCTCGACATTGTTGAACCAAGCGTATTCGACGCCGTCCCGGCTGGTCCAGACGTTCTTGCAAGTCACGGAGCAGGTGTGACACCCGATACATTTGTCGAGGTTCAGCACCATGCCGATTTGCGCACGAATCTTCATTCCGCTGCCTCCTTCGGGGTGGCTTCATCGTCGAGCCAGTCGACCTTGTTCATCTTGCGCACGATGACGAATTCATCGCGGTTCGAACCCACGGTTCCGTAGTAGTTGAAGCCGTAGGATTGCTGGGCATAGCCGCCGATCATATGTGTCGGCTTCAGCACCGTTCGCGTGACCGAGTTGTGGATCCCGCCCCGCAAACCGGTCTTTTCCGAGCCGGGCGTGTTCACGATCTTTTCCTGGGCGTGATACATGAAGGTGGTGCCGTCCTTGATCCGCTGCGACACCACCGCCCGCGCCGTCAACGCGCCATTGGCGTTGTAAAGCTCCACCCAGTCGTTATCGACGATGCCGGCCTTTTTCGCGTCGTTCTCGGAGATCCAGATCACCGGCCCGCCGCGGTTCAGCGTCAGCATCAGCAGGTTGTCGGTATAGGTCGAGTGGATCCCCCATTTCTGGTGCGGCGTGATGAAGTTCAGCACGACATGCGGCTTGCCCTTGTCGGTGTGGATTGCATCGGTCACGGTCTTGAGGTCCACCGGCGGGCGATAGGACATGAACCCCTCGCCGAAGGCGCGCATCCACAGGTGGTCCTGATAAAGCTGCTGGCGGCCGGTCAGGGTGCGCCACGGGATCAGCTCATGCACGTTGGTATAGCCGGCATTGTAGCTGACATGCTCGCTTTCGATGCCCGACCAGGTCGGGGAGGAGATGATCTTGCGCGGTTGCGCGGCGATGTCGCGGAAGCGGATCTTGTTGTGATGCTCGCCCTCGGCCAGATGCGCGTGTTCGCGCCCGGTATATTTGCTCAGCGCCTCCCAGGCCTTGACCGCCACCTCTCCGTTGGTTTCCGGCGCCATCATCAGGACAGCCTCGGCGGCGTCGATCGCGCTGTCCATGATCGGACGTCCCTTGGCCGGGCCGTCAAGCCGCTCGCCGCTCAGATCCCTCAGCGCCTGCACCTCGTCCTCGGTGTTCCACGAGATGCCCTTGCCACCATTGCCGAGCCTGTCCATCAGCGGACCGAGCGCGGTGAAGCGATCATAGATCGCGGTATAGTCGCGTTCGACCGCGATGTAATTCGGCGCGGTCTTGCCGGGGATCAGGTCGCATTCGCCCTTCTTCCAGTCCCTGACCTGATCCTGCGCGATCTCGGAGGGGGTGTCGTGCAGGATCGGAACGGCCACGACATCGGTTTCCTGCCCCAGATAGCCCTGCGCGATTTCCTGGAACTTCTTCGCCAGAGATTTGAAGATTTCCCAGTCCGATTTGGATTCGTAGGCCGGGTCCACCGCCGCCTGCAGCGGGTGGATGAACGGATGCATGTCCGAGGTGTTCATGTCATCCTTTTCGTACCAGCTGGCGGTCGGCAGGACGATGTCGGAATAGACGCAGGTGGTGGACATACGGAAGTCGATCGTGACCAGCAGGTCCACCTTGCCGCGCGGCGCTTCCTCGTGCCATTTCACCTCCTTCGGAAGCTGGCGGCCCTCCTCTCCCATGTCCTTGCCCATGACGCCGTTATCGGTGCCAAGCAGGTGCTTGAGGAAATATTCATGCCCCTTGCCCGATGACCCCAAAAGGTTCGAGCGCCAGACGAACAGGTTGCGCGGCCAGTTCTCCGGCGCATCGGGATCCTCGCACGCCATCTGGAGCGCACCGGATTTGAGCTGCTCGGCGATATAGGGCCCGACGTCCTGCCCCGCGGCCTTTGCGGCCTTCGCCACCTCCAGCGGATTGGTCTTCAACTGGGGCGCCGAGGGAAGCCAGCCCATGCGCTCGGCGCGGATGTTGTAGTCGATCATCCCGGCATCCCAATCGCCTTCGGGTGCGGTCGGCGACAGGATCTCGCCCGCGGTCAGCGTCTCATAGCGCCACTGATCGGTATGGGCATACCAGGCCGAGGTCGCGTTCATCTGCCGCGGCGGCCGCCCCCAGTCCAGCGCGAAGGCCACCGGCAGCCAGCCGGTCTGCGGGCGCAGCTTCTCCTGCCCCACATAATGGGCCCAGCCGCCCCCGGACTGTCCCACGCAACCGCACATCACCAGCATGTTGATGATGCCGCGATAGTTCATGTCCATGTGGTACCAATGGTTCATCCCCGCGCCGATGATGATCATGGACCGCCCACGCGTCTTCTCGGCGTTGTCGGCGAATTCGCGGGCGACATGGACGATCTTGGCGCGGTTTACCCCGGTAATTTTCTCGGCCCAGGCCGGGGTGCCCGGCACGTCATCGTCATAGGACTGGGCGACCCATTCCCCGCCCAGCCCGCGATCCAGACCGTAATTGGCGCAGAACAGGTCGAAAACCGTGGCAACGGCGACGTCGCCATCGGCGGTGCTGATCCGCCTGACAGGCACGTTCCGGGTCAGGATGTTGGGACGCTTGTCGCCTGTCGAGAAGGCCTCGGTCGCATCGGCGCCGAAATAGGGAAAATCGACCCCGACCACCTCGTCATGCTCGCCGTCCATGACCAGCGAAAGCTTCAGCCGGGTGTCCGAACCTGCCGCCCTCTCCTCGAGGTTCCATTCCCCCTGTTCGCCCCAGCGATAGCCGATGGAACCGTTGGGTGCGACCAGCCCGCCGGAGATCTCGTCCAGCGCAACCGTCTTCCATTCGGGGTTGTTGTCCTCGCCCAGCTTGCCGTCGAGGTCGCCCGCCCGCAGGAAGCGGCCGGGAACGAATTTGCCGTCCTTCTCCTCCAGCTTCACCAGCATCGGGAAGTCCGAATACTTCCGGCAATATTCCTCGAAATACTCCGCCCGCCGGTCGAGGTGGAACTCGCGCAGGATCACATGGCCGAAGGCCATCGCCAGCGCCGCGTCGGTCCCCTGCTTGGCGTTCAGCCATACATCGCCGAACTTCGCGGCCTCGGAATAGTCCGGGCAGATGACCGCCGACTTGGCGCCCTTGTAGCGCACCTCGGTATAGAAATGCGCGTCCGGGGTCCGGGTCTGCGGCACGTTCGAGCCCCAGAGCAGCAGGTAATTGGAATTGTACCAATCCGCCGATTCCGGCACGTCGGTCTGTTCGCCCCAGGTCATCGGCGAGGCGGGCGGCAGGTCGCAATACCAGTCGTAGAAGGACATGCAGGTTCCGCCCAGAAGGGACAGGTAGCGGGTGCCCGCCGCATAGGAGATCATCGACATGGCCGGAATGGGCGAGAAGCCGAAGATGCGGTCCGGCCCATAGGTCTTCGCCGTGTAGGCATTGGCGGCGGTCACGATCTCGGTCGCCTCGTCCCAGGTCGTGCGGACGAAACCGCCCTTGCCGCGCGTCTCGACATAGCTCTGGCGCAGGATCGGATCGCTCTGGATCGCGGCCCATGCTTCGATCGGACCCTTGGTCTCGCGCATCTTGCGCCAGACCTTCATCAGCTTGCCGCGGATCAGCGGGTTCTTCACCCGGTTCGCGGAATAGAGATACCAGCTGTAGGAGGCGCCACGGGCGCAGCCGCGCGGCTCGTGGTTGGGCAGATCGGGCCGGGTGCGGGGATAATCGGTCTGCTGGGTTTCCCAGGTGACGATGCCGGATTTGACATAGATCTTCCAGCTACATGATCCGGTGCAGTTCACCCCGTGGGTCGAGCGCACGATCTTGTCGTGACGCCAGCGGTTCCGGTAGGTGTCCTCCCAATCGCGGTTCTCGCGGGTGAGCTCGCCGTAACCGTTCGAGAAGGTTTCCGTTTCCTTCGACTGGAAGAAATTCAGTCTGTCGAGTAGCTGGCTCATCTGGCTATCCTTTCGTGTGGCGTATCGCCGGGCAGCGTCCTGCGCCGCCCGGCTGAAGCTTGGCTATTGCGCGGGGTTCGGGCTGCTTGCCGCGATGCCTGCCTGCCCGTTCCGTTCCACGTCGTGCAGAAGCCCGCCGCGCCGCGTGTAATAGGCCCAGGTGATCACCAGGCAGATCACGTAGAAGATCAGGAAGGCCCAGAGCGCCCCGACGGGAGAACCCGTCATCGCGATCGACGTGCCATAGGCTTTGGGGATGAAGAACGCCCCATAGGCGGCGATGGCGCTGGTGAAGGCGATGATGGCCGCGCTTTCACGCTCGGTCTGCCGGTGAAGTGCGCTGCCCTTCAATTCGGGCATCAGTCGCGGCACCTCGCGGCCCATGATCACCGGGATCATCTGGAAGGTCGATGCGTTGCCTACCCCGGTCAGGAAGAACAGCGCCATGAAGCCGGCGAAGAAGCCCGCGAAGTTGCCCGCGCCAAGCGCGACGATCACGCCGAAGGTCGCAAGGATCATTGCAACGAAGGTCCAGAACGTGACCCTGCCGCCGCCGAAGCGATCGCTGACCCAGCCGGTTCCGGCACGGCTCAACGCGCCGACAAGCGGCCCCAGGAACACATATTGCAGGGCGTTCACCTCGGGGAAGGCCAGCCCGGTCAGCAGCGGGAAGCCCGCCGAGTAGCCGATGAAGCTGCCGAAGGTGCCGGTATAGAGAATGCACATCAGCCAGTTGTGCTTGCGGCTGAAGATGATCGCCTGCTCGCGGAAGCTGGCCTTGGCGTCGGCGATGTCGTTCATGCCCAGCCAAGACACGACGGTGGAGATCAAGATGAACGGCACCCAGACGAAGCCCGCATTCTGCATCCAGAGCTTGCCCCCGTCGGAAAGGGTCTGCGGCGCGCCGCCCATGACGCCGAACACGCCCGCGGTGATGGCGATCGGCACGAGGAACTGCATCACCGAGACGCCGAGATTGCCCAGACCGGCATTCAGCGCCAATGCGTTCCCCTTCTCGGCCTTGGGATAGAAGAAGGCGATATTGGCCATCGAGGACGCGAAGTTGCCGCCGCCGAAACCGCAAAGCAGCGCCAGCGTCAGGAAGATCAGATAAGGCGTGTCGGGGTTCTGCACCGCATAGCCGATCCCCATGGCGGGCAGCAGCAGCGACGCGGTCGAGAGCGTGGTCCAGAGCCGTCCGCCAAAGATAGGCACCATGAAGCTGTAGAAGATCCGCAGCGTCGCGCCCGAGAGGCCGGGCACCGCGGTCAGCCAGAACAGCTGGCCGGTCGTGAACTCGAAGCCGATGGCGGGCAGCCGGGCCACGACCATGGACCAGACCATCCAGATGGCGAAGGCCAGCAGCAGCGCCGGGATCGAGATCCAGAGATTGCGACGCGCGATCCTGCGGCCCTTGCTGGCCCAGAACGCCTCGTCTTCGGGGTTCCAGTCGTCCAGCACCCGCGGCATCTCGGTCTTGCCGGGGATATGAACCTCCTGCAATTCCGGAACCGTCGGCAACGTATCAAGCTCGCGGCCGAGGGCGGCACGCTCCATCGCACGGATCGACAGGTGCATCCAGGCCAGCATGATCACGACCAGACCGGCGAGTATGACGAAGCAGGACGTGTAGATGCCTGTCAGATCAAGCGCAGCCCCAAATATGATCGGCAGAATAAAGCCGCCCAGACCGCCGATCATCCCCACGAGGCCGCCCACGGAGCCGACATGCGCGGGATAATAGACCGGGATGTGCTTGTAGACCGCAGCCTTGCCGAGGCTCATGAAGAAGCCGAGGCCGAACAGAAGGATCACGAAGGGCCAGAAATCCATCTGGGTCGAGAACGCGATTGGCCCGTCCTTGCCCTGAACCACATAATCGGTCGGTGGATAGGACAGCATGATGAGGAAGATGAGGGCGAAAGTGAACGTCCAGTAAAGCACCGCCCGCGCGCCGAACTTGTCGGAGAGGTGTCCTCCATAGGCGCGGAACAGCGAGGCCGAGAGGCTGAAGGATGCCGCCGCCATGCCGGCTGCCTTGACGTCGACGCCGTAGACTTCGATCAGGTAATGCGGCAGCCAAAGCGCCAAAGCCACGAAGCCGCCAAAGACAAAGAAATAATACAGCGAGAATCGCCAGACCTGCAGATTGCGCAGCGGCGCGAATTGCTCGGCAAAAGACGGGGCGCGAATACCCTTCGCGCGCCGTTTCACCAATTCGGGATCGTCCTTGGCAAAAAGGAAAAACAGCACGCCCATGATGGCGAGTCCCGCAGCCCAGACATATGCCACCCCGTGCCAGCCATAGGCAACCATAACGAAAGGCGCGACGAATTTCGTGACCGCCGCCCCCACATTTCCCGCCCCGAATATCCCCAGCGCCGTGCCCTGATGGGCTGCGTCATACCAGCGGCTCACATAAGCGACGCCAATGATGAATGATCCGCCCGCAAACCCGATCCCGAGCGCGGCGAGCAGATACATGGGATAGGTGTTGGCGTAGGTCAGCAGCCAAGTGGCCAGCGCCGTCAGAAGCATCTGGGCGGAAAAAACCAGACGGCCACCATATTTCTCGGTCAGCACCCCTAAAAACAGTCGCGTCACCGAGCCGGTCAGAACCGGGGTCGCCACCAGCAGCCCGAATTGGGCTTCGGTCAGGCCGAGCTCTGCCTTGATTGCGACACCTATGATCGAAAAGATCGTCCAGACCGCGAAGCATGCGGTAAAGGCGATTGTACTCAAGCCTAATGCTCGATTCTGTTCCGAGCTTGAGGCTGTGGCTTCAGTCTGCATGGCAAGGCCTCCGGTTCGTTTGACATCCGGTCCAGCAAGGGATCATGCGCAGAGTTGCTGGAAAAAGCGGGGCAGCGACTTGATCCAGATCATATAACGAAAAAATCTGTAGCGAAATAAATTGCTTACAGAAAAATATCGGTCACTCGATTGAGCGACTGCAAGAGCGGATCGCAGGTGCGACAATGTGGCCATTGACGTTTATCATCCACATCATTGATAAATATCAAAAGAGGGTATGATGCGCACAAGTATACCAGAGGCAGACTATCCAGAAGTTCGCAGGCTTCAACTTTTTTCCGCAATGGACGAGGCGCATTTCGCTTCTCTCATGCGGGGAGCGTATGTGCAGAATTTCCCGCCGCAGATCGAACTGATCACCGAGGGCGAGCCAAGCGATTTCCTGCATATCATCCTGTCGGGCTCGGTGGATTTGTTCTCGACCTGGAATGACCGTGAAACCAGCATGGCAATGGCAAGGCCGGTTTCGACTTTCATTCTGGCGGCTACGATGCGGGACGCTCCTTATCTTATGTCCGCGCGGACGCTGGAAAAAAGCCGGATTGCCCTGATTCCAAGTCAGGACGTCCGCGCTATATTCGACATGGACAGAGAATTCGCCCGTGCGATCGTCATGGAATTGTCGCTTTGCTATCGGTCCGTAATCAAATCGCAGAAAGACCTGAAGCTGCGAAGCTCGATCGAGAGGCTTGCGAACTACCTGCTCCGTCTGCAGATCCGGGCTGGCGGCCGTGCAGATTTCGATCTCGAATTCGAGAAACGCCGTCTGGCTTCTTATCTCGGGATGACGCCCGAAAATCTGAGCCGCGCATTCAAGGGATTGCAACCCTACGGCGTATTGGTGGACGGAAACCGGATCACCATCAGCGATCAGCACGATTTCGAGCGTTTTGCGAAACCCGCCGCGCTCATCGATGACCCGAGTTCATAGGGAGCTTGGAATTGAGGCTCAGGGGATCGGACTCACGCCGATGACAATCGGGTGCAGCATGATCAGGGCGAGGTAGAGCGCGAAGCCAAACCCCACCCGCAGCATCGCACCGCGAGAGGCGGAAAACTGGCCGATGGGGTGAGCGCGAACCTCTGCCCTGAGATGGTCCCACCCTGCCCCCATCTCCCGACGCTTGCGTCGATCGACAAGCCGGCCACCGAGGATGGCGAAGGCCGCGAATGTCCCGAACAGCAGGATATGCGCCACATCACCATTGGCGACCAGATGCGCGAGGGACCACAGCGCCAGCGCGACCAGCAGCGGATGACGGGTGAAACGGACGATCCCCGGATGCCTCGGATCGAAAGCCGCATTACTCGCGCCGCCGAACGAAAGCGGGTTCGGTCTGCCCACCGAAAGGGCGATGATCAGGCAGACCGGCAGCATGACCGCCAGAACAAGATGGTTCTGCCACGGTGCCCAGCCCCAGACCGGCAGATAGGGCGCCCGCGCCGTCGCCACGATCAACCACGCCAGAACCCCGATCGAAAGGGCCGAATAGGCCAGTCCGAAACCGGTCGCCCCCAGCCTGCGCACAAGGATCGGACGCACCGGGGCGCGGATGGGCACGGAATGGCTCAGAAAGAATGCCGCGAAGGCCAAGGCGAGGCCGGACCATTCCATCCCTCAGCCCTCGGTCCGCGCGCGCAGAAGCAGGGGGCCATAGAGGATGGCAAAGCCGCCGAAAGCCGCGAGCCAGCACAGGCCCGAAATCATATAGAGCGATCCGGCAGCCGCCGGCAGGAAACCGGCCAGCAGCCGCGCGAGGACCGCACCGATGAGACAGATATAGGTCGCGAGCGTCCCCTTCCCCGCCGTCAGCGCCCTGCCGGTATGCCCCAATGTCGCGCGGGTCATCACCGCAAGCGTCATCAACCCGATGGCGCCGGCCATCCAGACATGCTGCGCGGGCACCTGCCCCAGCAGATCGGGCCAGAACGCCGCCATGCCAAGGATCACTGCCCCAAGCGGCAGAAAGGCATAGCCAGCGTGCAGCACCCAGAGCAGCGGCTCGGCGAATGTCCGATAGCCCCGCCACCGGACAAGGCGAATGGCATGGGCCACGCCTGCAAGGATCAGGGCAACCCCGCTGACAGGCTGTTCCGGAAGGACCACCCAAAGCAGAAGCGCCACCAGCAGGATCAGCAACGCCACCCGATCGAAACGCTGCATCGGGGGCGCAGGGAGGGCCGGGTCGCGCCGCTTGACCAGCCAGTTGCGCGTAAAGGAGGGCACGATGCGTCCACCGATCACAGCGATCATCATGATCCCGGCCGCAAGCCCGAGGCGGAGCCCCGATTCACCCCCGGCAAAGCCCCCTCCCGCCGCCTGCCAGTGGAAAATCCCGTTCGCGATGGCGAAGGCCACGAGCATTCCAAGAACGATCAGGTTGCGCCAGTTCTTCCCCCTCACGATCTCCCGCGTCAGGAACCCGATCAGCGCGAGAGGCAGGGAAAGATCGGCAAGCGCCACAAGCCAGACAGGCAGATAGATCGAGACGGCGACGGCGACCCTCCCGATCAGCCATAAAAGGCAAAGAAGGCCGAGGGGCCAACCCACGACGGGCAATCGCCCTGTCCAGTTCGGCACCGCAGTCAGCAGGAATCCCGCGACGACTGCGCCCAGATAGCCGAAAAGAAACTCATGCGCGTGCCATGAGACAGGGTCGAAGCGGGTCGGCAGCTCAACCGCGCCGGACAGCAGCAATATCCACAGCACCATCGAGACCACCGCCCATAGCGATGCGCCGAGGAAGAAGGGGCGAAACCCGTAGGTGAGGACGGCTGGGCCTCGCCATGCCCGCATCTGCTCTGCAGTGGTCGTCATTTCAACTCTCGTCCGGTTCGAATCCCGGCCTCGGTCAGGATCATGTCGAGGCGGATATCGTGGGGTTGCGGATAGATGGTGGCCAGTTTCGCCGCCTCGAAACCCACCCCTATGACCAGAGGCTTGGGCCGGAGTGCAGCAAGGGTTCGGTCGAAATATCCCCCACCATAGCCAAGGCGGTATCCATCCTCGGTCCAGCCGACAAGCGGGGCAAGCGCGACGTCCGGCATGACGGCAGGAGCTTCCGGAGGAGGAACGGGGATGTTCCAGACGCCATGCACCATGCGCGTCGCGGGCGTCCAGCGGCGGAATGTCAGGGGCGCCGACCGCGTCTCGACCAGCGGCAGGGCAATTTTCACCCCGGCCTCATGCAGTTCGGCCATCAGCGGGCGCAGGTCAGGCTCGCCCTTGATGGGCCAATAGGCCGAGAAGATCATTCCCCGCGCGGCATCGAAGTGATCCTGCAGGATCCGCTTCAGGTGGCGCACCAGCGCTTCGCCGGACGCCCTGCGTTCGCTTGCGCTCAGGGCCATCCGCAGGTCGCGCAGGCGTTCTCGTTCAGCCTTGCGCCAGCGCGCGACGTCGCGCGCCTGCTCGGGATCGACCGCTAGCGGGTCGAAATAATCCGGCGCGATGTCGGCCGCAAAACAGGGCGGCGATGAAAAGCCGCTGCGGCAGCGGAAGCTGTCATGGTCGTCGCCCACCGGGTTTTCCCCGCCGTCACGCCCGGAGGTCGTCACGCGCGCCTCCCCGCTTGCAGCGATCGACGCAGATAGTCCTGCAAGACAAGCGCATGATTGCGCTCCTCATCCTTGGCTGCATAGAGCAGCGTGACCACCCCGTCCGCAGCATAGCCCGCGACCTTCGCGACCAGATCCGGCATCGCATCCAGCTCCTGGCGATATCTTACCTCGAACTCCTCCCAGCGATGCAGGTCCGCGTGAAACCAGCGTCGCAAGGCATCACTGGGGGCAATCTCCTTTTCCCAGGCGAAGAGGTCTGCGCGGTCCTTTGAAATGCCGCGCGGCCACAGCCGGTCGACAAGGATGCGCCGCCCGTCCGAGGCCTGCGCGGCGCGGTAGATCCGCTTGACGCGGATCCTGTCGGCCAGATTGTCGGACACGCCGGACAAATCCGCCTCAGACATGCGAGTCTCCCCCATCTCTGGTTGCAATATTTTCTAGGCGGCTTAATAAGTATTGTAAATACCAATTCAGAGGCGAAACATGCGTCTGACCACCTTTACCGATTACGGACTTCGCATGCTGATGCGTATGGCGAGTGAGCCGGACCGGGCATTTTCCACCGCGGAACTTGCCGGAGAATATGGATTGTCGCGAAATCACCTCGCCAAGATCATGCAACATCTGGCGCGGGCCGGCCTTGTCGACACGCGCCGCGGCGGTGGCGGGGGCGCGACGCTGGCCCGGCCCGCGGATCAGGTCCGCCTGGGTGATGTCATCGCGCTTCTGGAGGAAGGCCAACCCCTCGTCGAATGTTTCGCCGCGGATGGAGGGGATTGCACGATCGGAGGCTGTTGCCGCCTGAAGGGCCGGCTGCGCTCGGCAGAGCGCGCTTTTCTGGCCGACCTGAATGGCGCGACCCTCGCCGATGTCGCGCTTCCCAGGATCGGAGTTGCGATATGACCGAATGGCCCCGGAAAGGACAGATCGAAATCTCGAACGCCGGCATCCAGATAGATGCCGCCATCATTGCCGATGCCTTCGCATTGGATCCCGCAGCAGTCCAAAGCCTGATGCGGGATCGCAAGATCACCTCGAAATATGAACGCGGTCAGGATGAGGACGCGGGCCGGTTCCGGGTGACGTTCAGCTATGAGGATCGGGCGCTGCGCCTGACGTTTGACGAAGCGGGAACCGTGCTTTCCCGGAGCCGCTTTCCCCTGCAGCGCAAACCCGTGCCGCAGTCGGAGTAGTCCCGACAACCGGATCAGGCACTCCGCACGGCGGTCCGTGCCAGTGCGGCAATCAGATCGGTGCGCGTCACGATCCCGACGATACGCCCATCGTCGAGGACCGGCACGGCATCGACTTCCCCGTCGGCCATCATGGGCAGCAGCGCCCCGACTGGCGTGTCGGGTGTCGCGCGCGGACCGGCCATATCCATGATGTCGCCTGCCTTGACCGGCTTCAGCCTCTCCCGGTCCAGAAGACGCTTGAGCGCGGAGAGGTAGCCCCAATGTAGCCTGAGCGCGTCCTCCCGCGCCTGCGTGATCAGGTGCATCTGGAAAATGACGCCCAAAAAATGGGCATCCGTCCCGACCACCGGAAGCGAGGTGAACCTGTGCTTCTTGAACAGTTCCGCAATCTTGCCAAGCGCCGTGTCGGGACCAACCGTGATCAGGTTCCGGGACATGATATCCTCAGCCGTCAACGGGCCGGTCGCGTGAGAAGCCGCCTGCAATTCCGCCGCGCCGATCAGGCGGGCCAGATCCTCGACCCCGAGGTTGAAGGACTGCCTGTAGCGTTCAAGGATGCCTGTCAGCTCCCCCTCCGACAGCCCCAGCCGCTCTGACGGATTGCGGTCCGCGGTGTGGTGCTTGCTTGGATCGTCGAATTGCCGGAACGGATAGCGACGTCCGGTGAGGCGCGCATAGACCGCCGCAAGCATGACAAGGATAGCTGTCCCGACCCCGATGGGCGCAAGGGCAAACCAGAATCCCAGATGATCGATGGCCGCAGGACTCATCGCGGCGGTCATGGCAACTGCGCCCGCCGGAGGATGAACGGCCCGACACAGGATCGTCGCGGTAATGGTCAGCCCGACCGCCAGAGCGACCCGCATCGCGGGATCCACGATCATCATGGAAACCGCCACGCCGATCAGCGCGGCCAAGGTGTTTCCGACAATCGCGGACCAGGGCTGCGCAAGCGGACTGTTCGGAACGGCAAACAGCAGGACCGAACTCGCGCCGAAGGGTGCGACCAGATAGAGGCCAAGGTCCAGATCAACGCTCGGTGACAGCAGGAACAGTCCGGTCACGCCCAGACCGGCAAGAGCCCCCAGACCCGCGCGAATGGCTTCGCCGGGCGATACATGGGCGACCGCTGGCCCCAGTGACCTTAAAATATGCACGCTGCGCGACTCACGATTCATTTTCGCGCAAAATTTCAGCAGAATGAAAAAGTTTCAACCGGGAGGGAAGCGGACGGCGACGAAAGTCTACGCTCCCGGCTCACCGACCTTGTGCTAGTCTCGCCTTTGGGGAGGACGGCATG
>Ga0160471_100131_pt1 | contig 30713 bp, 29 predicted proteins | sample HID1973K_E11MG_FD_108268 | JGI IMG/M metagenome (GOLD analysis project Ga0160471, IMG submission 108268) | Enriched mosquito-associated microbial communities from UW Madison campus, WI, USA - HID1973K_E11 MG | ecosystem: Host-associated > Arthropoda: Insects > Digestive system > Unclassified ... | reverse complement strand
GCGATTAACCTTTAAAATAAATGCCTTCCGGTAGGAAAGGCATTTAGAGCGAAAGACGAGATTCGAACTCGCGACCCCGACCTTGGCAAGGTCGTGCTCTACCAACTGAGCTACTTTCGCATTTAATACAATCGCTGTATTCCCTTTGGGGTTGCAAATATAGAAATATAATTTTCAGATACAAAAATAATTAATAATAATTTTTACTCCATTGATAAGTATGGTGGTTTGTAAATCCATCTGAAATTTATTATCAATCAGCCAAATTTTATATGTTTACGGTAAAAGCCCTTTGGGTAAAAACATTGTGTTAAATTAACTGTTTCTAAATTTTCTATACACTTAAATCTTTATTATCGCGATATGACCCAGCTTGAAATCTTCGGCTATACACCCGAACAAGAATACAATACATCGGTTGCTTACTTCTCAATGGAATTCGCAATAGACCAATCATTAAAAATTTACAGTGGAGGGTTGGGCTTTCTTTCTGGTTCTCACCTAAGAAGTGCCTTTGAGCTTAAGCAAAATCTTATTGGGATAGGCATGTTGTGGAAATATGGTTATTATGACCAGGTAAGAGACCGGGATGGGAAAATGGTTCCAACATTTATTCAAAAAGATTATTCCTTTCTGGAAGATACTGGAATTGTTTTTTCTGTTCCTGTGCACAGTGCAATGGTAAAAGTAAAGGCTTTCTTGCTTAAACCCCAAACCTTCTGCTCGGCTCCATTATTTTTATTGAGTACAGATTTAGAAGAAAATGATGAGGTGAGTAAAAGCATTACCCATCGCCTGTACGACCCGAATGAGGCTACCAGGATTGCGCAATCTATTATCCTGGGTATCGGTGGCGGAATGCTATTAGATGAGTTAGGAATCAAGCCCGATTTTTACCACATGAATGAAGGACATGCTGTGCCACTCAATTTTTATTTATACTCAAAATTTAAAAGTTTAGAGGAGATTAAAAAACGCGTTGTCTTCACAACCCATACGCCTGAATTAGCAGGAAATGAAGAGCATGATTATAAATTATTGAAAGAAATGTCTTTCTTCTACCACCTGCAAGACCATGAAGTTAAATTTATTCTTGGTTTAGAGGGCGATAAATTTAATTACACACTAGCCGCACTAAAATTTTCGGGTAAGGCGAACGGGGTGTCAAAACTTCATGGCGAAGTTGCTCGTGACATGTGGGGAAGTTATAAGGGAATTTGCGAAATTACATCAATTACAAACGCACAAAACCATAATTATTGGCAGGATACGGCGCTCGAAAATAAGTTGAAAGCCAAAGATCCAGCCGGCATACAGCAGCGGAAAAAGGAATTGAAAATTCAGCTTTTTAAAGAAGTGGCTAATCAAACAGGGAAATTGTTCGATGAGCATATTTTAACTATTGTTTGGGCAAGGCGATTTGCAGCTTATAAAAGAGCCGACCTTTTAATGTACGATTGGGAACGCTTTTTGAAATTAATGAGTAACACAAATTCACCGGTGCAAGTAATTTGGGCAGGGAAGCCTTATCCTGAAGATACCAAAGCAAACGAAATTTTTAATCAGATAATTACCAAAACAAAAAACATATCAAATTGCGCAGTTCTTGTGGGCTATGAGCTAGGCTTGTCGGCTTTGTTAAAAAAAGGTTCTGATGTATGGTTAAACAACCCGAAGATGTACCGTGAAGCTTCGGGCACCAGCGGAATGACGGCAGCAATGAACGCATCTCTAAATCTTTCTATTCCTGACGGATGGATTCCTGAATTTGCAATTGATGATGAAAACTGTTTTATTATTCAACATGCGCCTGATGAACTTTCAGAAGGCGAAAAGGATTTAATTGAAAATGCTAACCTGATGAAGACTATTGAGGATAAAGTTTTGCCGACTTATTATTCAAATACTGAAAAATGGAATCAGATGATTTTAAAGGCTGTTGAAGGTGTGTTACCCGCTTTTGAATCGACTAGAATGGCAAAAGAATATTATGAGATAATGTATCAGAAAGCGTAATTAATAAAGAATAATACCGTTACAAAGATCGCAAACTTTACAAAAAACCCTTCAATTATTTGAAGGGTTTTCTTGCATTAAACTCATCGCTTTGGTATTAGTTTTAATGATAATTTACTAACTCGCTTTACACCGCACAGTAAATGCAAAAGTTGTTTATAATCAAATATTTCTTACTTTAGAAACATCATTCTGTTGTATCAAACTCATCTCGCATGCTGTAAAAAAAATATAAAAATTTGTGGAGTTCGTGGATCCAAAGAAATCGGGATTTTAATAAATGACCTTTGAAAGCGATTAAAAAGCAACCAGAAATAATATAACGCTCTGAATGATAAGAACTTTAATAATTGAAGATGAGCCTGCCGTTCGTAAGGAAATAGAATGGCTCCTGCAGCAAGAAACCCAGTTTAATCTATTGGGATCGGCCTCTAGTGTTGCCGAAAGCATGGTGCTGATAAAAGCCACTAAGCCCGAGCTTGTTTTAATGGATATACAGCTTACCGATGGCACAGCATTCGATATTTTAAATCAATTGGAAGAAATTCCTTTTAAAATAATTTTTATAACAGCCTACAACCATTTTGCCGTTAACGCCATTAAATTTGGAGCGCTCGATTATCTGTTAAAGCCTTTAGATGATACTGAGTTTAAAGCTGCCTTAAGCAAAATAGCTACAAATGGTATTAACCAGCTTAGCGCACAGGCACAGCAAATAACCCTGCTAAAAACACAAAATAATGTTGCTGAAAGCAATCTTGAAAGTCGCATCGTATTACATACTTTAGAATATGTACAGATTTTGCAGTTAAGCGAAATTATTTACTGCCAAAGCGAGGGCGGTTACACCAATTTCTTTTTAACGGAAGGAAGGAGGATTATGATTTCCAAACCGCTTAAATTTTACGACGATTTGCTGCCCGAAAAATGGTTTCTCCGTCCGCATCAATCTTACCTTGTAAACATCTCTTTTGTAGATAAATTTTTAAAATCGGGAACAATTGTACTTAAAAACAAAACTGAAATTCCTGTATCGGGCCGGCGAAAGGATTACATTATACAACGCATCAATCAGATTTAGTAGTCGCTAAGCGTTTAGCTTGCTTGTGCTTAGGCGTTTAAATTTTGAAAATGAGCATTCAGTATTGCTTGGCGGCTTCCGGTCCCGCCATTTGCTACAATCTTTTTCAAACTTCTGCTAGCATATTTATGGTCACTGCAAATAAAAAGTATTTCCGCTGCTGTCGGGTTTAGGGTTTAAGTTTCTGCATCAAACCGTTCATATTACGGATTTATTGGCCATTTAGCCCTGGGTGAAGCGTTACCCTGCAGGGTTGAAGAATGAAACCCGAAGCGTAAAGCGAAACACGGGAACCAATTTTAATTTCAGTATTGTCCTTGCGCTTCAAAAAATAATACCTCGATTAAATAAATCTCAAAAACAGTTGATTATAAAGCGAATAATAAAGCAAGGCCAACGAATAATAAATGGCGAACATCGGGGTTGAAAAAACTAATAAATTGCTATTAAAAAATTTGAAAATCGACAATTAATGAGAACTAACATCGCAATTAAACACGGCTTTACCTTAATTTTAATCTGTATGGTAAACCTGCTTTTTGCGCAGGTACCTGAAGAAATAAAGTGGAAATTTCTTGTTAAAAGCTATAGCGCCGATAGCAGTCAGATGGTGTTGACCTTAAACAATAAACCGCTGGATGGGCAATACAAAGTACCATTTGATGAGGGTGGTTTTGCATTGTATAGCATTAAAAAGGGAATGATAACGGGCGAGGCGTTCTGGTATTCGCAAGGCGGCCGGATGGAGTGTAAGTTGTACTACAAAAATGGCGTTCGTAACGGCTCGAAAGAAAATTATGATAACAATGGTGCAGTTTGGTTGAAACAACAATATAAGGATGGGAAGCTTGATGGGGCGGATGAAATGTATAGCAGCGGCAAACTGATGAGCAAGGGCCAGTATAAAAACGGCTTAAAAAATGGTATGCAGTACAGCTACATGAACGGAACGCTAACCAGCGAAACGAATTATGTTAACGGTTTAAAAAACGGACTGGCGAAAGGTTACGGCACTGATGGAAAACTTGTAATGGAGGTGAATTTCAAAGATAACAAACGCCATGGTTTATACCGCACTTATGCTGACGGGGCAATTATGATGGAAACGAATTATATTGATGGTGTTGAAAATGGTTTGTCAACGATGTACGCTTTAGGTAAAAAAAATATGGATTTTGAATACTTAAATGGTAAGCGTAATGGCATTGGCCATTTGTACAAACTCGATGGCACAATTCTTTTTACACAATACTTTATTAACGGCTCAAAGGTTACAAAAGAGGTTTTTGAAAAATATCAGCAAAATCTGAAAAACAGATAATAATGAAAACGTATTGGTTGTTATTGTTTCTTTGCTTCTTTATTGTGCTAAGAACTGGTGCGCAACAAAAAAATAAAAAAGTAAAACTCGAGGATACCGATTTCCGTTTCGATACGCGAAAGACTTATTTGAAGGAGAGTGGCGTGCCCTTAAACGGTAGATTCGCCATCAAAATGAATCCGTATCAAATAAATAATGAAATTTTCATTGATGGGCTAAAACACGGAGAAACTACGATTTATAGAAACAAAAAGTTAGCCGAAAAGGGATGGTATCTCAATGATTTAAAAGCGGGGAAATGGCTGTATTTTTATGAAGACGGCTCAATTAGAGAACAAACATTTTTTAAAAATGGCTTGAGAAATGGTATCGATACACTTTACGAGAACAACCACATTGTAGCTACTTTCGAATATGTAAATAACCATCTTAACGGCTGGAAGAATCGTTTCGATAATACGCCGCCATACCTCCTTGCCGAAAAAACACTTTACCAGCAAGATAGAAAAATTAAAAACATTCGCTATAGAAAGGTTGATAAACTTCAGTTTGCGATAATGGACAGCTTGTTTTACAATGAAAATAACAAATTGGGTTTTGTAAAATCTTTTGTAAACGACACGCTAAAACTGCAGACGGAAATTAAATATTTTGTAAAAATTAGGGATATAATTGATATTACAGCCACAAAGTTTACCAGTATGAATAGCGATGGTGAATACATGACTTATTATTTGCCGGTTGATGATGACGACTTTTCACCGGCAACTGTGGTTACAAGTATGTTATATTATAAGTTTGTTTATTACACCGACATTCAAAAAACTAAACTTCTTTACGTTAAAGCTGAAGATATGGCTTATAATAAAGCAACATTTTACCGAGAGTGGCCAAAAGGAAACTTACAATCGGTAACTTATGATGAAGCCGTAGGCGGTTGGTATTATCGAGATATTAATTAAATAAGCTTTATTAAGATAAGCAATTTTTTTTCGATGAAATACCGCCCGGATAGTAACTCAATGCCAGCGAATAATAATTGAACCAAAAAATATTACTGCAAAGATTTATTTTTATAATACTTAGCTGATTTAAGTTAAGCTAACCTTAGTTTTAATATCATTAATAATACAAAATAGTATAAGTTAACATCGAAATGAATAAAATATGTTAGTAATTTTTGGAACCAGGGTTATAGGAAAAACAATTAAGGGAGGAGTATAAATATTGTTATGTGATTTAATGATAAACATACAGATTGCCATGACTTTGTAGGAAATACAGTTGTAGTTGAAAAATAAATGTATGGAATAGGAAATTGATGTTACTTTATCTGTAATGAAAAGACGAAAATTTACAATCTTACTTGTGCTATTATGCTTTGGTTTGACCAATGTTTATGCCGGCTGGTACGAGTGCTATAATTTTAAAGGCACTATCGGAAATTACCCAATCACGTTATCCATACAGATTCGGAAAGGTTATTTTGGAGAAAAAGAAAAGAAAAACTTCAACGTAATTGGGGTTTACAAATACGATAAATTTAACAATCCGATTAATTTGGAGGGAAAAATAGATTTTGCCACGAACAAGGTGTCGTTATATGAAATTACCGGCAATAAGTATACGGCAACAATCGAATTTGAATTTACAAAGGGCTCTCCTCAAGGTATCTGGAAAAATCTGGCTGCTAGGAAAGTACTTCCATTACAGCTAAAGTACATTTCGCAACTTTTGGATACGGTTGCTGAAAATGAAGTATCGGATGTTGAAATTTTACAGACGAATTCGCTGCCTGATTTTTATTTTGTAGGAGATTATTCCAAAATAGCCGGTGCCGACAGGGCTCAAATGAATAAGCTAAATATTATCCGGAAAAAAGATAATTCTATTTACCAGACCATTGATTTCTCTAAAATAAACTCGCAGACAGGAAATGTGATGACAATAATATTTTCCAATGTAGAAATTATGGATGAGAAGAAACAACGATTAAAGGTTACCAATAATATTGGAAGGGTAGGTGGCTTTTTAACTATTGTATTTAATTCTAAAACCAAAAAGTTTATCCTAAATCCCGAACCCAAAGGCGATGGTCCTGGATAAGCGACAATACAAGAACACATCTGGAAATTTAGGATTAACAGTAAAATGTTTAAAAACGATACAATATAATGTTCATGAGATTTTATAAACTTTCTGTTTTTCTATTAGGATTGAGCCTGCTAACAAGCTGCGTTGGAAACATGAACCCAACGGGAGGAAACTCTACTCCAAACTACCCGTATTTTATTACTAGGAAACCATTATTGGTTAAAAAAATACTGGTTCCCGCGGGAACGAGATTGGTTTACGAAGAGCAGTATTTTAAAGAGGGCGAACAAAAGGAAATGTTGAGTGAGGAAAAACTTATCACAATCTCACTTCAGGATAGTTCAACCATATACTGGGGTGGTGTGCCTATAACTGAAATCAATAAATTTTTCAACAGCGAAATGCGTGGCTATACGGTTTATGCAGATTTTAAAAGATTAGATATTAAAAATGTAACCAGGTTTTCTGAACTGTGGAAAAGTTGCAGCGATGGTTTGGGAATTTCCATTAAAAATGGAGATGACTGGTCTTTCAATCCCAAAAATATAGATGATGTTCAAAGTTGCAGTGTACTTTATCAGCGCTATTTTAAGGATGATATGCAGCAACAGCAATTTTTAGATAATTTATATTCTGAGTTAAAAAAAGCAGGTTTAAAATAGCGGAACAAATATGAAAAAGAAAATATTTTATATAATAATGGTTGGGCTTTTTACCTGGTATTTGTTTATTTGGTGTAAGTACAGTGCGTTTAACAAGGTTTACACCCAGCAAGAAATTGATAAAGAATTTAACGCTTTAAAAATGGACGCACCCTTATATGATTCAATAAATATTCGCGGCTATAGTATTAAATACATCAGCAATAAGAAAAACTATAGCGAAAAGGGCGATGCATATGGAAAGAAAAAGCCATACCTGGTGCTCTTGCACGATAACAACAAAAATGCTGGTGCTTTTCTCAATTATTTTAAAGATAAAGAGCTGAATAAAAAGTTCCACATTTTGGCAATTGATAGAATTGGTTTTGGCAATAGCAGCTTTAATAAACCTGAAAAGGAAACCAATTTTCAACAGGAACAAGAAGAATTTGGTAAAGTGGCAGATTATGCATCGTCTGTTTCCGTGCCAGAAATTTTAAAAAACGAAGGTCATTATTTAGAAGAGGTAAGAATAATAGCTAACGGAAGTGGCGCCATTACAGGCTTGCAGTCTTATCTGTACGAAAGTTTATCGTTTTCTAAAGTCTTTTTGTTTGATGGCGCTTTTAGCGACAGGTTCCTGCTTAGCAAAATTTTTAGTAAAATGATTGTGAGTCGGCTGGTAGCTCTTGCTTTTCCAAGAGCCTTTGTAAGTAAACATCACGATTTACTTTTAACAGATGAGAAAAGAGGAACAGATTTCGAAAACATAATTCAGAATGCGAAATCCCTTGAAGATAAGGAAACAGAAAGCGAGGGCTATATGTATCGGAATGGCTTTAAATCTGTATTTTTTTTAGGCTTAAATAAAAGCCAGGCGGAAAGAATTAAAAATACCTCCGGTAAAAAGAATTTTATTTTTGCTGATAGCGATATTAACATTTACAAATCTCCGGAGGAAGTTCTTAAAACGATATTAGCAAATGATATCTATACTTTAGGTTTTAACAGAATAAGATAACTTCAAAATCAATAAAGTCATTAAAACGAATAATAACTGAAGTAAAGCAAATACTAAATAAAGTGCAGCGCTTAAAAATCTTGAGGAATTTTTTGTAAACGAATACTTAATATCGGACAATTATATATGCCGGAAGGCTGATTTTTTTACAAATAAATTTGATGATGACAGTTACTTATATGATGTTGGCTTTCACAACAATTTACCTTACAGGAACCTACTTTTATTACAGATACACAGTAAAAAAAGGGCAGGTATTTCGCTACAAACCAATCGCGTTATTAATTATAGGCCTATTGTTTATGCTTTCATTGTACGGCACTGCATTTGGAAAACCGTTTAATGAAATCGTTCCGTTTATCAGATAAAATCAACTTGCACTCTTAAATTCATCAAAGATTAAGTAAATAACGTCATCTCCACAAAATTACAGCGAATTTAGGTTCGCTGTATTTTGGTAATTATTTATTCAACAGATTATGTTTAAGCCATTAAATTTTTAAAGGAATTAAACAAAAACAGAAAAAAATAAGCAGATCCTATTCATCCTAAAAAATTATTTCTTTATTTGATGCGTTTGCTGATGGTAATCAAAATTCGAATATTATGATTTTTGAATACAAAATACTGTAAATCAGATAGTTATTTCAAATGTCAATTGGTTTATTCAACTAAAAAAATATGGTAAAGCTTTGAAAACTGTTAAGTATTGTTCGAACCTGACTTACCCAGCGACTATTTTTAATCAAGAAAATAAGCTATGCAAAACCTGCTAATCATTCTTTTTGTATTTTGTTACACTTACGGTTTTTCACAAAAAAAGCTTGTTAAGGACATCGATTTCGATGGCATACAAGATACCACTTACCTTGATTCGAAAACCGCAGGGATTATATGTAAACTATCCGGTCAGGGTTTTAAAAAGGTAAAAACCAAAGTGTTCGAAACATCGAGTGACAATGCTCATATTGAAGGTACCAAAAATGGTTTTGAATATCGTTGTAATTGGATGCGGGCAGGTTATGCCAATCAATTTAGGTACAATAAAGCCTTAAAAAAAGTGGAGTTAATTGGCATGAGCAGATACGAATTTGGAAATGCGGCTAACGATGGAAGCGGAGAATCCAGCGTAAATCTTTTAACCGGAGATTACATCGGTAATTGGAATTACTTTGATGAAGCCAAACAGAGGCTGATAAAAATACCGGTCATAAAAACGAAAATGCCTTTCGAAAAAGTTTTCCTCGAAGATTTTAGTGAGGAAACTTACTTCAATTATGCCGATAGATGCTATAAGCTATATGAAAAAGCGAAATTGCAAATGCAAAAAAGAAATGGTTAAAACGATGAAGTATATAACACTATTCCTTGTAATCTTTTCCTTAAATGCAGTGGGGCAAACGCTGCCCGATTTTACTGTGCCAGCTAGTTATAAAAAGGTTTTAGAAACAAAAGGCGATTTAGATAAAGATGGTGTCGAAGAGGTGGTAATTGTTTATGATGATACCAAAAAACCAGAGGATGATGGCTTCAAAAGGCATTTATACATTCTAAAAACAATTAACGGTAAATTAAAAACCTGGAAAACAAACAGCACCATTTTGTGGGATAGTAAAGATTGTGGTTTTTGTGCCGATGCCGGTATAAACTTGTCTGTAAAAATTAAAAACTATACCCTGATTACGGCACAAACTTTCTGGCACAGCACCAGGCATACCAGTATTTTCCGCAATATTTTTCGCTATCAGCATAACGATTGGTATTTAATTGGCTCCACCTACAACGACCGCTATAATTGTGGTTACAATCATACTTACGATATCAATTTCTCTACCAATCAAGTGCATATTACTTATGCTGATGAAGATTGCGACGGAAACGAGCAGCAATCGGCAATTCATAAGGATTTCAAATATTCTTTTAAGTCAGTTCCAAAAATGGATGGTTTTTCTACGGGTAAAGGAGAAATAAAGATTCCAGGTTCTGATAAATATTTTTACTATTAACTTTTACAGAAATGAGGAAACTTTTCTACTTAATCATAATTACTGTGCTAGCTTTTGGATGTAAAAATCGTGCTTCAGGTGTCGATAACCAAAGCGATTCTATCGCAAATGCTACAAATCCTAATGCCGTAGATACCACTTCGATTACATCAGTGCCGAATGAAATTGTATCTAAAACTGCAAAAGCACAAGCTGAAGAAACGGCTAGTGAGGTGGAAATCAGCTATGCTGATAGCATTGATTTCGGTAAATTTCATGTTGATGTTCAAAAATCGCAAACTGTTCCTGCACCGATAGATTGGTCGAGCTATCCTGAAGCTAAAGATTTTCGAACGCGAATTACAGAGGCTTATCAAACAAACGAGGTTTCATTTGCAGGCCACTACGTACTTGCAACATTTGGCTGTGGCGCCAGTTGTATAATGGGTTTTATGGTTGATGTTAGGGATGGTAAAATTTATGATTTACCATTGGGCGAAGAAAATTCCTGCTTATTTGCCGAAGATAGAGCGCTTTGTACCAGCACCAGCAAAATTTTTGTTGCAGGCGTTTGTAGAGAGAATAATGAAGCTAAAAACGTTTACTACAAAGCTTATTTGTGGAACGAGGATAAAAAAGAATTCGCGGAAATTATAGCTGCGGAGTTTTTAAAGAAGAACTAAAGACTTAACTTTTTCTTTACTTTTAATTAAAATAATTTCAGAAAAGCAGATTCCGCATTCCATTGGCTTCGAAAGTCCTGCTATCCGTTTCAATTTTTTTGCGCTGCTTAATACTTAAGAAGCCTTTTGAAGCAATTAGTTAAACTTCAAAGGCATAACAAACAACACAAAAAAAATTCCACTGCTATCAGGTTTATAAAAACCGGGCATTTTGCTGCGAATTGTAAACGAACTCCAGCGGATTGTAAACAGATTATTAAAATGCTTAAAAAAACAACTTATTTGTGTATAAGTAATCGAAGATTTCAATACTGGTAAAATATTATCTTTCATTTAAAAATAGAGTAGACATGCACATCAGGCTAAAACCAATTTTAACCTTAAGTTTAATTATAGTTTGCAATACTGCGTTTGCTCAATCGAAAAAACCAGTTAAAAGTTTTAAACTTGGTACTGTAAGTTATACGTTGTTTGAAAGCAAAGGAATATCAAAAACGGATAATGATACTACACTTTACCTGCTTTACAAAACGGGCAAATCAAAAATAGTGGCTAAAGAAATTAAAACAATTTATCAAAAAAGCTATGGTGCTAACATTGCGGCTGCAACATATAAAATCAATAAAAATTCTATCGTTTTTTACCAGTCATTATCAAACTCATTTTACCATAGAATTTACATCCAGCAAAAAAATGGGTTGCTAAGTTTTAAGAATAATTTTATTGAAACCATTAGGGAAGAGCCATTTGTAACAACACCAGAAAACCCGGTTCCCGCACCTGATTACGAAGGTATAGGCGATCCGATTTCGGTTGATATTTTACCTGAATTTCCAGGCGGAATGACTGCTTTAAGAAAATTTATCGGAGACAATCTGCAATATCCTGATGCAGCCCAGGAGGCAGAAGCATCCGGAACGGTTTACGTAAAATTTGTTGTTACCAAAGATGGTTCCATCACAAACATCCAAATTGAAAGAAAGTTGGGTTATGGATGCGAAGAGGAAGTAGTAAGAATTTTTAAAAGAATGCCGAAATGGGCGCCAGGACGGTTAAATGGTAAGGCTGTTAATTGCCAGTTTCGATTACCGATAACCTTTGCGCTATAATAATAATTAATTTGCGATAGTTATGCTCAAAAAAGCTTTTAGGTTTACAGGGATTTTAATCTGTGTTATAATAGGTGTTTGTCTATTGTTTTTTGCCTTTATATGGGGCTCAGTGAAGTGGAGTAGCTATGCTAGAAAAAAAGAAGCCATCCGTTATCAAAAAGAAGTTTGTGATACGATTAAGACAGTGGACGGAAAATTTGAAATGACTTTGTCGGGCTTTAATAAAAAGGAGCTTAACAAAGTTCACTTTTACTTGCAGCAAGATAAATTTCTGATAAAAGACACCATACTTACAGTTTCTTTCAACAGCAATACAAATTCGCAGAATGTGATACTGCCATTCGATAAATTTAACATCCACGATCGTGTCATTGTAGAAGTCGCTGATAGATATTTTGTCTTATCAGGTATTAGCTATGTTGTTTATTATAACTATGGCATGTTCGGTCCTGTAGGCCCTTGCAATTGTGGTAGGAGTAATTTTGAAATCATAAACGGTAAGCCTGCTGGGTCAGGCTATCTTATTAAAGATTATGGCATGCTGAAATATCAATTGCCACCGTGGTGATAAATTTGGACGAAGCCCAGGTTTAATAAGCAGAGAATATTCAAACGGCAGTAATTTTTTGAGTTGGGTGTTTCAGTTTTATTGCACCTTATTTCTTCAGCATCGGCATTGTAAAGCAAATTAGAATACTTTACCAAAAGCCATTAACTTATTTAAAACTTTACTAATGAAATTTGAAACCACAACCATCTGTTTAATAGTAATTTTATTTTTTTATGCTTGCAGACATGAAGACGAGCAAAAACCTAGCAATACCGTTTCAATTACCAAAACTGAAACTGGTAGATTGGTAGAAAAACACGAAACGATTTCGCAAAACAAAGAAACGGATGAGCCGATTTTTCCGACTTTCGCTAAAACAGTTAAAGATTTTATCCCTGAACACTACGATATCGATTTGGAAGCCGATGGCGATTTAAACCATGATGGCTTGAAAGACCAGGTTATGATTTTGATTAATACCGTTGATACAACTTCACAACGGGTGGCGTTAGTATTACTTTTACAAAATGACAAAAGCTATAAACTCGACACCAAATCTTTCGGTGTTGTTGAACCAAAATATAGAGAAGATGGCTATCAAAATTACGATTTTGAAGACATTAGCATTGATAAGGAAGGTGTACTTACCATTACACAGCAAGCAACAGGGCCAAACGGGAGTTTGGAAAGCATTTACAAATACATTGACGATAAGTTAATTTTGACCGATATAACTAGTTTTACTATGGGTGCAGGCGGACAAACTGAATTGAAGCTGAATTTAATAAAAGGCATTTTTGAGGAAACTGACATTAACACCATGAAAGAAGATATGCCGAGTAAAACGACAACCAAAAAATATAAGATTCCCGAAGTTTCATTCGAAAATAGTAATCCGAGGGATGTGATAATTAAAGCTTTTGATGTTAACGGTGTTAATTAGAAAAATTGATTTACGGTGAATTTTACGCGTGAGGGATGTATAGGGAGGCGAAGAACGAGCCTGTGCACAGTGCAACGAAGCACGGAAGCGAAGCGTACCCCGAAGCAGCCCGACCCGATTGCATTTTCTGCGGGAAGGTACTAGCCTCGGAAAAAATGCATAGGGGCACGCCCGAATTATTAGAATCCTTTTTAAATATTGCGAATTGTAATCGATCTCCGGCGAATTGTAAATGATGAATACATTTTTTAGGCACAGGTGTTAACTTAAATTATTATATGTGACATAACTTTTAATAATTTAACTGAAATCCCTATGGAAAATAATGCAAATCAAGGAAAAAAGAAAATCACTAAAGCACACATTTTTCTGCTTTTGGGCGTGCTTGTAGTTTTTGCCGGCTACGGGTATTACGATGCGGTTTGGAAAGCTAAAATAAACGGCTCAACATTGATTGATAACCCGACAGCTAAAAATTTATCAGTAAGTATTGATGGTAAAACCTACGAGGTGCCGGCTAATAGTTTTTTGGATATCGATTTGGCATTAGGTCATCATAAAATTGATTGCAAAGCTTACAACATTAATGGATCGGATTTAAATATCGACCCGGTTGAGTATGGTGTGATTAACCCAACTAAAGCGAAATATGTAATTTATAATATCATTTATACTGAGAAAGATCTGAAAAGCCAGTTTAAGCCATACCAAGTTGAGGGACGTGAAATTTATTCACTTTTGGGGGAACCTAAAGTAACATCCGATTTATTTATTGCAGATTTAACAATGGGTAAGGGGAATATTGATGATAAAGAGCCCTCATTCGAACATTATAATAGAATTAATCAGGATTATTCTTACCTATCCAAAATATTCAGGCTGAATGATTTTTTCGAGTTTTATGATAAGAATAACAAGTAGTTAAGTTAAGACGTGTAAATTGAAGGTGACTTGTTTGTTCGAAATTTGAACTTTACGGACAGTGTGAGCAAGTGATTCATCAAGGATTTTTCTCACTGTTCATTACCCTAAAAAAATGTAGCTAAATCTGGTTCTGATTAAAATCATTTTAGCGAATTGTAATTCAAACCCAGCGAATTGTAACTCGTTTTTCCAAAAAATGTAATCTTATATATTTTGCTGGCCTAATTTTATTTAAGCTGGAAAAGCTGAAACTTATCTAGTAAAACAATATGGAAGAAACTAATTTATCCAACCAGCCCAGAATAGATTTCGATAGCCAGAAACCAGCTAAGAAGCGGAATGTAGTAAAGCTAGTAATCTGGGTGCTGGTTATCGTAATACTTATTGTTACCACCGCGGTTATGGCTTACCGTTTTGGTGGTTACAAAGAACGTTTAAGTTATAATGGAACTGACTCCACTTATATTGCAGATAGCGTTTTTGTAGACGGTTGGGCAAATCCACAAGATTATGAGCAGTGGAAAGGTGCCGTTTTTAGTATACCACAGTATAGTGATATTCCGGTAGCTTTTCAGAGAGGAATTGTAAAAATATTTTTGGATAACAATTATTTTGATAAAAGTAATACCGATAACGCTTACTTCTTTACCAAAATTAAGGATCGGGCCTACCGGGTAATTGCCTATGGCGATTTTACAGGTCAGGGAGAGCGTGAAATGGCATTTTTATTGGAAAAAACGGATTATGCCAGTAGCGCCATTTTTATCATTCCTCAAAAAGGTAATGTATTGTATTGGAAAGCCCTGGATAATGAGTTGCCAACAATCAAAAATTTTAGAAAAGGTGCACTAATTTTTATGGGCGACATGAAACTCGTACCCGCACCAAATGACGGCATTATTAAACAAACTAAAACCAATAAATATGTGCTTATCTATAATCATCAAACCAAAACTTTTGATGAATATTATCAGTATACGGATGAGGACATAAAAAATGCGCAAGAAGAAGCTAATAGTGATGATGATGAGGAGGAAACGGAGGCTGACACTGTTAAGGTTGCAGAGCAGTAATATGCATTACGACATGGTTTTAAACAAAAACAGCTCGAAAACGATTTAGCGTAAAACTCTAATTTTATAATAACTATTTGACAACGTGAAGGCTTAACACAGGATCTGTTATCCAAAATTGATGAAAATTAAAATCGCTTTGCCTGTTACCGAGTAGTAAATTAATCAGCATAAACCAAAAAAAAGTATTCCATTATCAAAAAGTTCTTTTGCAGGAGATGTTAATTACCAGCTGATGTTAGGAATATCGATAGCATGTTTTATTTTTTATCTCATGTTTTTCAAATATTATGCTTTTTGCAACTTATAATTGCCCGAAGTTGGTTTATATCAATTTGAGTTTTATGACAATTATTTTCTTCGTCAATTTTTCTGGCTTACTGATCAAAGAACCAATTAATGAAGTTGCTGGTAATTTAACCGCCACAGTTTTTATGGGATTGATGGGTAACATCCACGTATTGCCAGTTTCATTAATAATTGGGTTAATAAACTTTGGAATTATAGCATATTTGAATACTAAGTTAAAGGCGTTAAATAATTGAAAAAAAGAAAATTACTAAGTCAGCGCCACCCGTATTTATACTTTTTAGCGGTTTGGGCACGGCGATTAAAGCGGAGACTGGAATGGGTTTTTGATGGTAAGCAATATGCAAAAGCTAAAACTAATGAAGAACTAGAGTTCAGGGTAAAAAAGCATCAATCAGTTTTACTGAAAAAGCTTGGTGAAAATAACGAGCAGTTGCAATTAAATAAAGTTGCCAATCTTAAAATCGCTGCTGCACAAATTAACGGCATCATTATAAAACCTGGCGAAACTTTTTCTTTTTGCAAACTCGTAGGTCTGCCAGCAAAGAAAAAGGGCTACCAACTGGGAATGGAATTGTCTTTTGGCGAAGCAAAAGCGGGTATTGGTGGTGGGATATGTCAAATTTCTAACCTCATACATTGGTTAGTAATCCACAGTCCGCTAACGGTTACAGAACGTCGTCACCATTCTTTCGACCCATTTCCCGATGATGGTAGAGTTTTGCCTTTCGGCAGTGGAGCTACTGTGTTTTATAATTATATTGATTACCAGTTTACCAATAATACCAAACATACTTTCCAGGTAAATTTATGGTTTACCGACAAGTGTTTAGAAGGCGAGCTTCGTATTGATACCGAATTGGATTATGCATATCACGTAATAGAAAAAGAGCATCAGTTTTTAAAAATAAACGGACAATTTTTTCGAAAAAATGAAATCTGGCGGGAGAAGCTGATGAAGTTCGAGGGTGGAAAAATTGTTGCAACTGAACTTGTGATGAAAAATTTCGCCAGGGTTACTTATACGCCCGAGCATTTCATGGAAAATAAAGATTAAAAGTAAAGCTTATTTTAACTTTTATGGGTGATAATTTCTACCGCCTCATTATTGTAATATTTATCTTCTAACATTCTGCTCGTGCATAGAAATTGCCCCCGAAGGATTAGAATTGGGCGCATTTGCGTTGTAAAAAAAATAAATAGGCTCTTCGTTGCACTTTTCCAACAAGAAAGCATTTGCATTTTTCAAATCACGAAATTTTAAAACAGGTTTTTCCAACGAATTGTAATCAAAACCCTACGAATCGTAAATGCTTGCGGTGGTCTAGATGCCAAACACTATTTTTATTAAAGCATTACCAATCCACTTATGCAACAAACCGTTTATAAATACCCTAAACTAAAACTTCTCTGTGGCGTTCTATTACTTATTTTGAGTTCAAATTTACTCGAAGCAAGCGAATGTTATGAAAATGGAACATCAACTTCGTTTCAGATTTTAAGGAAAAATGGCGGAGTTTATTATCAATATACACAAAAGGACCGAAATGGTTTCAGCTATGTAAAACAGCAAAATAAGCTTTTAAAAGGAATTGATCCTCAAACTTTCAAAGTTTTGGGCGAGGATGAACGCACCTTCATGGTTGGTGATAAAAATGGTTTCTACGTGATTCCTAAGCTGGAACAATATGAAGAACACGGAGCAGTTTATTTTAAAATTTTAAATGCAAATGCCCATCAAAAACAGATAAATGGCCGGCTGTTTTTAATTAATGGTAAATGGACTTACTTTAATGCCTGGGCAAAGGATATTACTAAAATAGTGTTGAATGAATTGCCACAAAAAATAAGCAACATAAAAAGTTATAGTAATGGATTTTATGTTAAAAGTGATAAAAATGTTTTTGTCATCAGCATTGATGAGGCTTCCTTACCAAATTATAAAATCTCAATTGTTCCGGGTTTAAATCCTGCAACAACCGTTTATTATGCAGGTAAAGAATTGAATAATGAAGATTTTCTCGCAGATGCCACTCATTTTTTTTCCATCAGGCGGGAGGGAAGTATTGATGACCTTACGCCGCAATTAATGGCTTTAGGTTTAAAAACCAACATGAACAAGTTTACACTTTCTCGGGGTGATATACCCATCTGGTTTTTAAATGGTAGAATGCTTAAAAAAAGAGAGGGTACATCAAGTGAGGGTACCAATCCGGTAACTGGCGATGCGATTGATATTGATTATAGTTTTACCGCCGCCCAGGTTTTGAAACCACTTTTTGGTGGTAACCGTTATACACTTTTTCGTAATAAAATATATCCGGTTTGGGATGATAATTTTAGTCAGCCTTATGATTTGAAAACCGATCCAGGTACATTGAAAGCTATTGAGGATAAGTTATTCAGAGGCGATGATTTTTACTATTCCGAGGCTGATGATGACTTTAAAATCATTAGCACTAAAATACCAGCTGATGCGAAATTCTTTCCCAGCGTTAACAGTTACCTGAGCTATTTGCCTAAAGCCCTCGTTGATGATGAATATATCCATTTTATCGGAGACAGGTTTAATATCGATTTAGATAATAAAAAAAAATTGACTAGTAAAATTGTTAAGCAATTGGGCATGTTTTACATGTTCAATCATACGCTGTATGATGGTAATAAAACTTATCCTATTATAGCTGACGAAGAAACGCTGACCTATTTGGGTTCCTTTGTAGAAATTGTAAATGGTTGCTCTGATAGTATGCCGAATTCACCGCAGGTTAATGTAAAATACCACAATTTTTTTAAGGATAAAAATCATGTTTATTATCTTGATAATCAAAAATATCAGCTTCAAATTATACAAACTGCCGGGGTAGAAAATACAAGAGCTGATGACTATGAAACCATGCAAGCACTCTACAAAATTAGGGATGTAAAAGGTTCAGTTAAAAATAAAAAAAGTGCGCAGGCAAATTATTATCTAATTTTTGGTTCTAGCTTTTTGGTTTTGGGTTTAGGGATTTACTTATTAACGAGAAAAACATGAATGTCAGAAAGTGGTTCCTAATCGCCTCGGGGGCAATGTTGATTATTAGCCTGTGCGTTATTTTTCCAATAGAGAAAAAAAGTGAATTTGTTGGAGATTTAGTGTACACCTTTATAACACTGGGCATAGCAATATTTCTTGGTATGTATGGGTTAATGGGTAAAAAAATCATCAATGGTTTGTTTTTGATACTGTCAAGCATCGTCATCAGTTTTGTTTGTTGGTACATTGTTTTTTATAATGATTTTTGGGGTATTGTTCCGGCAATTTATGGTGGTATTCCGTCGGGAATTATTTCTGGTTTATTATTTTTAATCGTTGATTATAAATGGATTGAAGGTGAAGACATACTTAGGTTATTTTTCAAAAGACTGATAGTTTATTCTATAATTCTGCTCATTGTTTCTGTAATTGCCGCAAAGGGAGGCGATTGGATGTTTAATATTTCTCAATACTTTAAAACGAAGTAATAGTTACGGTAATGGCTGAAAGCGTGGTTTATAAACTTAATAGTGTTGCAAAAGTATCAATGAAATAAGCTAATGAAAAACCATACTTACCTACCGATTTTAATCGCAGTTATGCAAATAATAAGTTGCGGACATTTATATTATAACTACACTCATGAAAGCAGCCAGATTCTAATTGCATTTATCGAACTTAATATTCTGTCTTTAGCTAACATGTTGCTGTTGGTCATAATTGCTATAGTATATTTCAAAATCAAACACGCCGGAAGTTTATGGTTAATCCCCGCAATATTTGCTATAATGGTTGTTTTACTGTTATTATTTTTTTACACGGTAATGTTGATGTATAAATATGATTGATTTTCAGTACCAGATCTTTTAAACGCAAATGCTAAACCAACTCATCGCTAATTCAGATTTACTTTCAAACACAGTTATGTTTTCTTTTAAACTGCATTGCTTTTCAGTTTTATAATTTAAATTTAAAACGACATTTAAAAATGAATACGAAATGCTTAATTATTGGGGTACTCGCTATTGGCTTTCTTGGCTGTAAAATAAATAAGGGTATGAATAGTTCATTTGGTACTGCGCAAGAAGACGCAGCGTATACCGATGCTAAAAACGAAACATCTTCCTCTGTTTCACCCAAAATTTCCAATGCATACCAAATCTACAAATCCGTTGCAGAAGGGCTTTCTAATCCTGATGGCGTTATGGTTTTAGATTTATCTTCACAATCTCTTAAAGTGTTGCCGGTAGAGATTAGGAAGTTTAAAAATTTAAAGTCACTAAACATCTCAGTAAACGAAATTGAAATCCTGCCAGATTGGATTAGTGAATTTGCCGGATTAATAGAGTTTGATTTATCATCAAATAAAATAAATTTTTTCCCTTTGTCTCTTTACAAACTGAAAAATCTAACTCATTTAAGTGTAGAGGGTAATAATATTGAACGATTACCTGAAAATCTGGGAGAATTTAGATCTCTTACTATTTTTAAATGTTCAAACAATCGCATTTCTGTTATTCCTAAATCTATCGGAACATTACAACAGCTTTATCTTTTTGAAATCTACAGCAACAGCGTAGAGATTGTGCCAGATGAAATTTCAGAATGCAAAAATTTAGTTAATTTAAATTTATCATACAATAAGCTCAAACAACTTCCCCAAAATATTGGGGCGTTAAAAAAGTTGACTTGGCTTTATTTTGAGCACAATGAAATTGCTAATTTACCAACCTCATTCACACAACTTTCAAATTTACATTTCCTGGGTTGTAGCGATAACGATATCAAAAAACTACCCGAAAATTTTAATCATTTGGATAAACTTATTGGGCTGGTGATTAATAAAAATCAATTAACAACCTTGCCAGATTCTTTCTTTATGATGAAAGCACTTGACGATATACACATGGAGAACAATAATTTAACTGCACAAACAAGAAATAGGTTGAAGAAGACTTTTAAGTCTGTTCCATTATACCTATAAACAAGTTATAGACATTAAAAGAATTGATAATTTCACGCTGATAATTCTGAACATAGACAGAAAATAAGTGGAACTTAGTTCTGCCCGGTAAAGATGAAACACCTTAGCGTTAATGAATAATTCCAGACGGAGTATCCGGTGTTTAGGCAGAAGTTTTAAAATTACAACGAATTGTAAATCAAACCCAGCGAATTGTAGTTAATTTTCGAGATTAAATGTTTTGGATTTACTATTGGTTAAAATTTGAACCAACCATGGGTAAATCGTTGATGAAAAATACGTTTATTTCGGGCTTATTTATACTAATGTTAAGTGCAGAATGTTCATGTCAAAATAATAGAATACCGCCACAATCTACCGTTACTGAAGGCGATACCACTTTTAACATTGGCAACTACCTTATAAATCCATCAAAGAAGCTAATTTCCGTTGGCAGGGAATTTGGTGAAGGCGAGGTCGGTACTATGTTTGGTTACTTTCCAGATGAATCCATTAATTTTGATAAAACCTCATTAATAATTTTAGGTAAAGATGTTTTATGGAAAGAATATCTGCCACCAGGGGTTGATTTCAACAGTTTAAAGTATATTGGCAAAAAGGATAATCAAATTATATATAAGGATAACAACTATATTTATTGGGATATTCCATTCAGCAATACCGCTAAAAACAGCAGTCCGGATAAGAAAATACCTATTTCTGGTTTTGTCTGCATCAACAACTATATTTATGAAGATAAGTTTGGGGCGTTATACTTTTTAAATACCTATACAAACAATGGTAAATTAGAACTCACTAAAATTGTAAACTTAACCAATCTGGATAAATCGACATTAAAGCACTTACAGGGCCAATATTATGCAGATAAAAATGGTTTATATGCACTTGGTGTTCATTACTTTGGGGCGCAGGGCGATTACAAAAACTTTAGTCAGCAGCTTAAATTTATTCAGCTGGAATACGCCAATGGAAAGAGAATTAAACCAATTATTACCAGAAATTATCTGGTTTATAACAAAAGTGTTTATGCTCAAAATTATTCGGTAGAGAAACTTAAAATCGATACAGATAAGATGGTTGAATTTCCCTGGAGTTACGCCCAGAATATTTACTTTATTACCGATGGTTCTAACCTTTATGAGAATAGAAATTCTAGCTATTACGAAAAGGATTGGAATAAGAATAATGATTATGCAAACGACTTTTTTAAATCGGGAGTTAACATATTAAAAATTTTCCCTCACAAAGTTGCTTTCGCTCAGAATAGCGATTTAAACACACTTTATTTTAAAAATGCGGTAAGAGGTAAAACTGGTTTTAGCGATAAAAATGGCATTCTGATTAAAACCGATGAAGGCTATTATTATGCAAATGGCGGTCGCCCGCATGTAAAGCCCCAAAAAATTGACAATATTATCATCTACAATTACGCCCTGAAAAAGAATGAACCCTTTGATGATAGCCAATTCTTAGGCATAACAGCAAAAATGTATGCCTACAAAGGATTAGTTTTCTTTGATGACATTCCTTTAAAAGAAATCAACGGACCGCATCATTTTAAGTTGCTAATTAGCAACGGTATTAAAACCAATTTTTTAATCAATGATGATATGTTGATTGCAATTGGAAATATTGGTGGTTACCAATCTGAAATGATTAACGGTTCTCAAAAAATAGTTTTCGAAAAGATGATGAAACGAGGGATTGATGCCAGCAAGCTTAAAGTAATAAACGAAAACCTGTTGGTAGATGATAATAATTTTTATAGTTGTAATAGGGGTGAACTAAGTGTTATACCCATAAAAAAACTGGGTTTAGATATTAAAGTACTCGTCGAAGAACAGATAAATTAGTGTACATTTTTATTTAAACTGACAAAGATTATATGAGAAAATGTACATTTTGGAAAATAAATATAGTCATTCTATTTTTTCTATTTATAATATATCTATGCTTAGGATGTTGGGCAATTTTTATTAGTAAAACACATTTTATGTTAGTGGAAATTGCTAGCATTTTTCCGCTGTTAACCTTTGCCCTATTTTTGATTCAACTGGTTTTTCTCGTCTTCAGGCTAATGCAAAATAAAACCAACAAATTTGCTATTATAGCAATTACCATAACTTTCGTTACCACGGTTTGTCAAATTGCATTTTTGTTGAAGCTATTATCTATAAGGTGATTAATTTGTTGAGAACCGGCAAAGCTTCATAATTGTTCTTTCAATCAATTTACGCGATTTCTAAATTTGTCTTTGTACTTTAGGCTAGAGATTTTATTTCAGCTTGAATTTTCTTGCCCGGTTTTTGCGTAATGGATAGATATATTGGTGAGGATGGCATATTTCTATTGAGTGAAATGCAAAGCATAGCATTAACAGTGAAAGCAAAACCTGTCGTAATTTTTTTTCAAGGTTTAGCATGCCACAAAATAAAAGAACACCAGATACCACAAAATTAACCTAGTTTATTTGATTTAAAGATGCTCACAATTGCTATTATTGAAGATGAAGTTGCTATTAGAAAAGAGATTATATGGTTACTAAAAAAGCAATCCGATATTAAGATTATAGGCCATAGCGATAAGGTTAAAGATGCTATTAAGCTAATAGAACTACATAAGCCAGATGTAATTTTAATGGATATCCAGCTAATTGATGGCACCGCATTCGACATTCTGAATGGACTTAAACAAATTCCTGAAAATATTATTTTTATTACTGCCTACAATCAATTTGCAATTAAAGCAATAAAATATGGAGCGCTTGATTACCTCTTAAAGCCAATTGCTGAAGATGAGTTGCAGGATGCCCTGGAGCGGTACCGAAAAAAGCGAGACAAAGAGTTACATTGGAACGAGCGCCTTTCAATTGCCCAGCAATCCCTTATTGAGGAAAACTTGCCTCAAAGCATTGTATTACACACAATAAACCAAATGCATATCGTATTGGTGCATGATATCGTTTATTGCAAGGGCGATGGACCATACACTTTTTTTAATTTAGTAGATGGAAAAAATCTCCTGATATCAAAACCTTTAAAACATTACGAGGAAATACTAGCCCCACCACAGTTTTTACGAACCCATCAATCTTATTTGGTCAATAAAAATTATGTGGATAAAATTTCCCATTCTGAGTATTTAGTACTCAAAAATAAGGAAGAAATACCCGTTTCTTCCCGCAGAAAAAATTATGTTCTTAATGCTTTAGCCTCGCTTTGATGAATTTTCGATTATTTCTCTTATGGATTTTAGTTTTACTTATTGCCGCTTGTAAACCACATGCTCCAGAACAGCAGGGAGATAAAATCATGGTTTATCGTAAAGCTATTGATGAACTTTTAAATAAAGTAACTACGCCAACAAATGCCGATAGCATTCTAAATGCCTGGCAAAAGTATAATTCAAATCCTATAGTATTGGCCGATACCGAATCAAATGCTAGTGTAAAATACGCTCTGGGGAGAATGTACGCCCGAAAAAATGCCGATACATCGAAAATGTACTTACAGCAAGGTTTGGAGCTTGTAGAAGCAAGTAAAGATTTTTTATCGGTAAAGGCTCGTATTTATAATGGAATGGGCAATCTGGCCTATAGCGAAACCTTAGAGCATCAGGCAAATTATTATTACAATAAGTCGGCTATGATTGTCCTTTCTGATACTACAGTTAAATTGAGTGCATTAGCAAAGTCAATAATTCTTTTATCTGCATCACAAAGTAATAATAACCTGCAACAATATAGTTTGGCTTATAAAATGGATTTGGCGGCACTAAAGTTAATGCCCCAATTACCCCCCAATTCCGTAAATCAGCAAAGGGTATTGGTGCAATTACTGGTTGATATTTATCGAGCTGATTTTCCGGATAAAGAAGTTGCCGGTTATCTCAAAAGGCTCGAAAAGCTACAGTCAACTTATCCTGAGAATTTCAATCCGAGGTTTTTATACGATTGTAAGTTGTTTTACTACGATAAGCATAAAAATGCCGATAGTGTTTTAAAATATGCACTCCTTAATACTAAGATCGATGAAACATTATACCAGAATAATCAGTTAGCAGAAACAACAACCAGCAATCTGTATATTTCTTACATTAATGTTTTCATAAACTATATTAAGCTTAAAGATTTTGCAAAGGCAGCTATCTACAAAGAAAAAGCCGACGATATAATTAAGCAACATGGTAAACTATTAAAATACGAAGACCTTATCCGGGGTTGTCAAGCAAGATCTGAGTATTACGCAGCTATCGGGCAGAAAGATAAGGCTTTGGAGGAGGCAAATGATGCACTAAACCTGCAAAGAGAAAATTTTGAGTCTGAAAACACACAGGCCATTGCCGAAATGAATGCCCTTTATCAAATTCAGGCGAAGGATAAATCTATAAATAGCTTAAACAAAGATATTAAGCTCAATAATTTAAAGTTAGAACGAAACAGGCTGATTTTACTTATTACGGCTTTAATTGTATTGTTGCTGCTTATCTTTATTTTCTTGTTTTACAGTATTTTCAAACAGCGCAAACTCAAACAAGAAAAAGAAAAAGTTCAATTGCAGCAGCAACTGCTCCGCACCCAAATGGAGCCCCATTTCATTTTTAACACCCTTTCGGCATTGCAAAGTTTTATCCGCCTTGATGAGAAAGATGAAGCCATTAAATACCTGAATCAGTTTAGCCGCCTGTTGCGAAGCAGCCTGGAACTTAGTCGCGAGAAGTTAGTGCCTTTAAGCCAGGAAATTGAAACCCTAGAAAACTACCTTAGTTTGCAGCAGATGCGCTACAACAATATATTTAAGTTTAACCTGCAAATGCCAGATGAAGATTTGGATACCATTATGTTGCCGCCAATGCTTATACAACCTTTTGTAGAAAATTCAATTTTACACGGTATAAATTTAGGCGATAAAGAAAGTTTTATAAATGTAAATTTTGTATTGTTGAATCAGATTTTAAAGGTTGATATTATTGATAGTGGCAAAACTGCAGCTGAAAATAAACCGCAAAACCATCATTCACTCTCGGGTATCATCAGTAAAGAAAGATTGGAATTACTGGGTAAAGAACGCAATTTGAATGCAGGCATAGCCTATACTAAAAATGATGGTGGCGGTACTACAGTTACATTACATATTCCAACAAGCCCAATAGCGTAAATTGATTTTGGAAGGCAGGGTTCTTTCAGCATTGCTTCCGCAAGCCGTGCTGTACGTTTCAATTTCCGATAGAAAAATCGGGAGATTTCTAACTGCTATAAAGTTTATTTTATTAGGGTTCATCTCCAAAACTCAGGTTTCCTCTTGAAATTAATAACGAATTGTAATTCAAGCTAAACGAATTGTAAACCATTTTAATTCTAAACTTCAAATACGATAATTTGCGCTATGAAAATTGAATTTCTGTTCCTGTTTTGCATTATTTCTATTTGCGGTTACGCACAAAAAATCAAATCAATAGAAACTGATAATGTTACCATTTTTTACGATACACTGGGTAATCCTATGCGAACCTTAGAAACATCGGGTAAGAAAATTAGTGCTTATCAATATAAAAACGCTTACGATGGAAATAAGCATTTACTATCGCGTACTACTTTTTTGGATACCGTAGAAGTTGCTTATTACGGAAATCAGTACTCGGGTAAGCACCTTATCAGAAGTGATTTTAAAGAAAGAACAAATCATGGTCTATCGCAAAGGCATGTGTTATATACCTATAATGAAATAGATAGTTTACAAAGAAAAATGCTGTTTAACGGTGTCGACACTATAAAAATAATTAGCTTTTCTTATAATAACGATAAAAAAATCTCCAAAGAAATTGAAGAAAATATTGAATATAAAAGCCTGGTCGAAAAGCAAATTAGTTACAACCCATTATATACAACATTTAAAGAGTTTAAGATAAATTCCGGAACGAGAGATACAATAGCTGTAAGCGAGAAGAAAGTGTATAAAAACAATCGGGGAGATGTAATAAAAATAGAAGATTGGAAAACACAAAAGACTTTGTTTGATATCCGTGGAAAGGAAATTGATTTGAGTGACGAGGAGTTTAGAGGCAATAGGAAAGGATATTTAACTATATATACCATCGATTATGTTTACGACCGTTTTGGCAATTGGATAAAAATCAAGCGTTATGCAAAGGGAAAACTTATCGGAATCGAAAGCAGAATAATTAACTATTATTAATTAATTGACCGATTGTTTAAACCCATATTGAGATTACTTAGTAATTTATTTAATGAAAACAAGTTTACTCCTCCTTTTATTCTTTCCGTTGTTTTTGAATGCAGAAAGCAAGCAAAACTATATTTATCTTGGTTTCGCCAACACCTGTTGTGGTCCGCCTGATGGAAAGCCTGTTTACCTAAGATGTTTAAACAAAAACATTCGACAGTGAAACTTGACGACTATTTTTTCGGTCCGCCTGGTCCTGAAGGAGAACATTCATATCTCATCAATATAAAGAAACTTAGCGATAGCGATAAAACGGAATTGATAGCCCAAATCAAGACTATCATCAAGCAAAACTGAACCAACATCAAACGGCGTTCTGGAAATATCCATTGAAGAAAAGGCAAAATTGGCGAGCAAAAAAAGGTTTGCCAGAGGGAAATATAAAAAGATAATGTTTTTTTATAAGTAAGGCGAATAGTTCTTGCCACTTTGGTGTATGAAAAGGATCCCCAAGTAAATTGACACTTGAAATTATAGATGACATGAATAAAAAAGTTAAATTATTAATGGTGGTTATAATGAGCTTAATATTCCTGTTTTTAATTTATAACAGCTTTATTCCTATTCCGCACTACACTAAATGTAAAGACAAAAAAGTATACCGTTACCGGTTTACCATTTCTAAAATAGACAGCTTAAGAGATAGTGTTTATGTTAAAAAAATTGGTGGTGCACTGAATTATTTTGGTCTAAAAAATGTTGAATGTTTAGATACCCTTGATAAAAAATCAGTATTGATGATTAAGAATAGTTTGGATAGCTTAAATACAACTTTAAAATGGAAATTAATAAGAGATGGACTATACATAAATAAAAACGGTGAAATTGGCTTTTATGAAGTTCGTGCTTTAGGTGCTGAAGCGATGCTTTCTGTTGATAATTACATTACCAAATTCGATTGGGGTGAGGGCAAATCATTAAATTCAGTAATAGATACGGCAAGCTTTATTGGTTTAGGCAGTTCATTCTATAAAGATAAAAATCACATTTACGAATATTACGGTATGGCCTATGGTGGCTATTTGAGTATTTTCGGTAAGGCCGATTATAAAACCTTTGAGGTAATAGGCGATGCCTATGCGAGGGATAAAAATCATATTTATGCCGAAAGAACAGGTGTTTTGGAACAGGTGGATTATAAAACCTTTACTTCAGTTTTTGGTATCGGTGCTTACGCTAAAGATAAAAATGGTTACTATTGGTGGGGCGATAAAATTGATACCTCAAATTATAAAGTACCCGAAATTAAGGCTGCAATAGATGCGCTGAATAGAAAATAAATAAATTATTTGTAACGAAATCAGCTATAAGGTTGTAGAAAACAGTATACAATGAAAACTTTTATTCTTCATCGTAAATCAAGAAAACTATTAAACCCCAAGTTATTTTACGTTTGCTATATGCGTAAGGCTTATTGGTCTTTGTAATAACTGCAAAAGCGCAAGATATGCCGCCAAAACCACTCGATTTAAACTCATAATTTTACAATAAAGCACCCTGATGAATTTAACTAAAGCGCCACTGCCAATTTTTGGTTTAGGGTTTAATGCTTTTATATTCGGATTTCGCCAATCATCAAAAAGGTAAAGTCTGCCAAGCTTAGTAAATTATAATATGAAGAAATTTAAATATTTCACTTTAATAACTCTTTTATGCTTATCACACCAATTGATGGCACAGAACAAGAAAATTGTGCCTCCACCACCTCCGCCAAGAGCATTTAAAGAGAAGATCCCTACTTTAAACAAAAATTACAAGGTAGTTAGCTTCGAAAAAAGATTAAAGAATTATCCATTTTCATCAGCGACAAAAATAAAGCTGATTTCATTTAATTTAAATGAAAGTGGGTTTTCTGAACCAGTAATAACAGAAGTTAATCCACCTAAACCAATTAAAAAAAATATTCATATTGAGTTACCAACTATAATGAACACGAACGATTTAGTTGGAATAAATCAATCAAAAACACTAACCATTGCTCAAATAAATAAACTTACCGATATACTTTATAACACCTGCTCCAAGTATAATATTACCAGAACTGATGCTTATGGATGTTACAACCCAAGAAATGCCATTGTATTTTTTGATAAGGAAGATATGGTTTTCGCTTATTTGGAAATTTGTTTCGAGTGCAAGGGCAACCAAGCCAGACCGGAAAAACTAACCGAGTTCCCAAAATTCTGTTCTTATAGTTATGATGAATTAGAGAAGTTTTTTAACCAGAATGGCATAGAAACAAAGAACTTAAAGTGATGGTAGAGAAGTGAACCAAATTAGCATTTAGAACATGAAATCATTGACATTTAAATTAGTAATTCCGCTAACAATCATATCTTTTGTAACCATTACAAAGTGGTGGTTTGTAGAAATTGTTGATGCGCCGAACGAGATTTTAACAGGATTTCCTTTGCCTTTTGTGTGCAGGGCATGGCATACATCTATGGCATTACAGTTTTTTGTCGTTGCATTTTTTGGCGATTTGCTTTTCTATTTTCTATGCTGTTTTGGATTCGTTTTGTTGGTTGATAAGTATGTGATTCAAATCAGGCCCTATAAAATAATAACCATTTTGCTTTGGCTATCAGCGATTATCGTAATTTTTATAACCTCAATAATTATTGCAAATGGAGATAATGTTTTTTATCTCATTAAGCCTTTTAATACCCAAACCCAATCATCGGGAATAAGGCTAATTTGGGATGTTTTTTAATGAAATAGCTACGAATAAATTCAACCCCAGCAAATTGTAACGGTTTAGAAGTTAATGGCTAATCGTATTTTCATAAAGAGCACAACAAAGCAACAACTATACTTTTCTCTATTTTAATGATAATCTAATTTCTAAAACTATTGCGATTTTACCAATGCTCTTAAGCCGAATAAGATTTATAGTTTAACCTTTTGCGACAATAAAACTAATCCAAGTAAAGCCGATATCATAAAAAACTGCAATTAAAATGAAATGGTACTTTACAAAAACAATATTACTTAACAATGTAGTAGGTTTAATAATAACAGATGCGTTTATAAAAAAGCTAATGCCTATGGTGGATAGCGAAGCTTGGTGGGCTGGAGTATTAAATATTGGAATATATTTAATTCATTTATTTTCATTAAATATGGTTTTCCTTTTAACGCTTTCATCAGGTACTATATTTTTTAATCTCTTTTATAAAATAAGGAATAATTACTTTTTCTCGTTGCTTACTTATTTATTAATCCCATTCATATTCTTTATTTGGAACACAATTAATGATTTAACAAGAGTAGATTTTACGGTCACTAGTCCCTTAAATGGGATGGTTTATGGCTCAGCATTATTTTTACCTTATTTAATAATGATGAGTATTTGTTTTATTCACTTTAGGTATTTTAAGCTAAAAAACACTAAAGTTTAATTAGTTAACAGTCAACTATTTCAATGCTGATTGATGATGGTATATCTTAAGAGCCAGAATCAATGATTTATTTTTCTTCCCAATGGGGGGATTTTTTTCTATAATTTCTTAGAACCAACTTTTTATATCCGTAGCCAGCATAGAACAAAAAAAGCCATCATTTCTGATGGCTTTGATTCGATTTTTTTTTGAAGTACTCGGGGCGGGAATCGAACCCGCACGCCTTTGAAAGCACAGGATTTTAAGTCCTGCGTGTCTACCAGTTCCACCACCCGAGCAGGCGATTAACCTTTAAAATAAATGCCTTCCGGTAG
>Ga0160471_100127_pt1 | contig 31414 bp, 25 predicted proteins | sample HID1973K_E11MG_FD_108268 | JGI IMG/M metagenome (GOLD analysis project Ga0160471, IMG submission 108268) | Enriched mosquito-associated microbial communities from UW Madison campus, WI, USA - HID1973K_E11 MG | ecosystem: Host-associated > Arthropoda: Insects > Digestive system > Unclassified ... | reverse complement strand
CGGGGCCTGTTGATCGTGGTCGCCATGCACGATCTGGGCCATGCCCTGCGCTTTTCCGACGCCGCGATGGTCATCGGCAATGGCGGGCTGATGGCCTGCGGCCCGACACAACAGGTGGTGACGCGCGATCTGCTGCGCGACGTTTTCGATGTCGAGGCGCGGATCGAGCCCTGTTCCAAGGGCGCGCCGCAACTGATCGTCGAGGGGCGCGCGATGGGCGCGCGCTATGCCGCCGAATAAGGCGGCGCATCCACGCCGCCTTTCGGTGCTGCAAACCGGGTCTAGACCGGGCTGCGTTCGATCAGTTCGATCTGGACCCCGTCCGGGCCCTGAATAAAGGCCATGCTGACCCCCGGCCGCACCTCTTTGGGTTCGACCACGAATTCCACACCCTCGGCCTTTAGCCGCGCCGCCGCCTCGTTCAGGTCGGGGACGCACAATCCGATATGTTCAAGGCCCAGCGTCCGGGGGGCGGGCAGATTGCCCTCGCCGCCCTTGATCGTTTCGATGAACAGCGTCAGGCCGCCCAGTTCGACCACCACGCGCAGCATCTTGCCGCTGCTGGTCCGGCTGATCTCGGTCGCGCCCATTTTCTGGACATAGAACCCCGCCGCCATGTCGGGATCGGCGCTGCGCAGGTGGATGTGGTCAAGCGTGAATGTCATGGATATGTCCTTTGGCCGGGCACCCGTGGCGCCGTCACCGGGCCGGTATACATGACCCCGACAGGACCGAAATCCCCCAAACGCCTAGCAATCGCGGTTCAGTTTTTCCATCAGATCGCGGATATCGGCACAGTCGAACAGGGCTTCGGTCCCGGCGATGATCCGATCGGCATCCAGATCGGGCCGGTTCGCCAGACAGTTCCTGAACTTGGCATGGCGCTGATCGGCGCTCAGCGGGCTGTCGGCCCAGCCCGACAGTTCGCGCACCTGCTGGCGCAATTGTCGCCCATCCGCCAGATCCAGCGTGATGACGCAATGCATCCGCGTGAAATCGGCGGGAATATCGGGGTTCTTGTCGACCCGCACCCGGCCCAGCATCGCCTGCACATCCGGGGCCGACCAGCGCGCCTGCGAAAAGGATTGCAGCCCCACCGCCCCGTCCAGCACCGCCACGGCGGCGGTGTATTGGATGCTGAATTTGGCATCCAGCCCGCTGTCGGGACGCGGGCGGATGACATAGTCGAAATCGGGAAACTCGATCCCGATGCCCTGCACGTCCCCGGGGGCGAAATCATGACCGGCGCGCAGCGCCAGCACGCCGTCGATCACCCGATGGGTGAAATAGTTGCAGGGGTATTTCTTGATCCCCACGCCCGGACTGACCAGATAAAACGGCGCGGCGAAATCGCGGGTCAGCGCCTGCGGGTCGGTATCGGCGCCGACAAAGCAATCCAGCACGCCCCCTTTGCCGAACACGTCACCCGTGGCGGTCCAGCCCATCTGCGCCAGCACCGCGCATTCCACGCCCATGCGCGCGGCATGGCCGGAATGGCTGGATTTCGTCATCGTGCCGGTGTTGATGGCGATGGCCCCGGCGCGTGAACCGGCCTGCCCCAGCGCCATGACCATCTGACGCTCGTCCAGCCCAAGGATGCGGCCCGCGCCGACCGTCGCGCCGATCAGCCCGACGATGCCGGGCTTGTGGAACCCCTGCCCCGCCGACCAGCCCCGCGCGGCCAGCCGCATACGGGCCTGCACCTCGACCGCCGCGACATAGGCCGCGACGACATCCGCGCCCGAGGCACCCACATATTCGGCGGCGGCCAGAATTGCGGGGACGCTGGGCGATGACGGATGGATCAGCGGAAAAAGCGTGCTGTCGAAATCCAGCGCGTGGCCCAACGTGCCGTTGACGAATGCCGCCTGCGTCATCGGCAGGCGCAGCGACGCGCCCAGCACGCCCGCCTGCGGCGCGCCGCCCATCATCCGCGCGTAATCGCAGGCGATGCGGCCCACGCCCAAAGGTTCCTCATGCCCGGCCACGATCACCCCGATCGTGTCGAGGATCAGCGCGCAGGCATTTGCCCGCGCGGCCTCGTCCAGTGCGGCGGGCGTGATCCGGGCAACCCGCGCGACCAGTTCGGCGGTCAGCCCGGTCATGCCGCGGCCTTTCGCGGCAGGGCGTGGCGGTCGGCCAGCCGGGCCAGTTCCGACAGATCGGCCATCGTGTCCAGCGCGCTGATGGCGTCGATCAGCGCGTCGATCCCCTGGGGCGTCACGGCGCGACAGGCGCAGTCGCGGAACTTGTCCAGCCGTTCGTCCCATGTCACCGGATTGTCGGGCACACCGCGCGGGCGGCGCACGGTGCGCGAGATCTCGCGCCCGTCATGCAGGCGCACGGTCACGCGCCCTTCGGTATTTTCGAAATCAAGGGCGTTCATGCCCTCGATCCCGCGCGTGGTGATGCGGTCCAGCATCTGGCGCAGGTCGGGTTGCTGCCAGCGCGCATCGCCAAAGCTGTCGATGCGGACATGCCCGTCCAAGAGCGCCACCGCGACCGTATAGGGAACCGAGAATTTGCCATCCAGCCCGCTGGCCGCCTGCCGGTGCAGGGCGGGGTTGTTCGCGCCCGCCTGAACCAGCACGCTGTCGATCTGGGCCAGCGGATCGTCCAGTTCCTGACGGATTTCCAGCGCGGCGTTGATGACCCAATGGGTGGTGTATTGCGCCGGGAACCGCTTGACGATCAGGCCCGGCTTGACCATGCGCAGCGGGGCCGCGAACCCTTGGTGCAGGGCGGGCAGGTCCAGCTTGCCGTGGAAAAAGATCTCGTCGATGCCGCGCTGTGCCTCGAACACATTGCTCGAGGCGGTGAAACCCCGCCGCGCCAGCAGCGCCGATTCCAGCCCGATGCGCGCGGCATGGCCGGAATGGGTGGATTTCGTCATCGTGCCGGTATTGGCCGACAGCCCACCGATGCGCGAGGCGGCGATGCCCATGGCATGACGCAACTGCCCCGCATCCAGCCCCAAAAGCAGCGCGGCGCTGGTTGCGGCACCCATGGGGCCGACAAGGCCGGGGGGGTGAATGCCCTCGGCCGCCAATTCGCCCGCGCCCAGCGTGGCAAGGCGGAAGCGGCCCTGAACCTCGAACCCGGCACATAGCGACAGCATCGCCTGCGCGCCGCTGACCGGGACCATTTCCGACAGCGCAAGGATCGCGGGCAGTGTGGTGCCCGCCGGATGGGTCGGCGGTATCCACATCAGTTCGAAATCCAGCGCGTGACAGAACGCGCCGTTCACGAAGGCGGCTTCGGTCGGGGTGGTGCGAAAGCCGTGACCAAAGACGGTGGCGACTTCCGCGCCTCGGAATTCGGCGGCATGAGCCGCAAGGATCAGGCCCAGTTCCTGTGTCGAGCCGGCAAGGATATTGCCGACCCCGTCCAGAAACGCGCCCCGCGCCGCCTCGCGCGCCTCGGGGGGCAGGTCGTCATATGACATCGTCATCACGGCTGCGGCCAGTTTTTCGGTATGCATGGCGTTCTCTCCCCCTCAGTTCACCGGATAAAGCATCACTGCCTCGGGCGGCAGATGCAGGTGGGCCTTTTCGCCCAGCCGCCGGGTGGTCTGGACCCGCAGCATTTCCTCGCCCAGCCGGGTTTCGTATTGCAGGATCGAGCCCAGATAGATTTCCGCCCCCACATCGGCCAGCACCGTGTTGTCGCCCACGCCGTCGCGGATGACGATGCGTTCGGGACGGATGGCCAGCTGCACCTGCGCGCCCTCGGCGATGTGCTGGGCCGACAGCAGTTCGGCCCCCGTGCGCAGCCGCACCACGCTGCCGCCGTCGCGCTGTCCGACCACCTGCCCGTCGAGGAAATTGGCCGAGCCCAGAAAATCCGCGACAAAGGGCGATGAGGGGCGTTCGTAAAGCTCGGTCGGTGTGCCGATCTGCAGGATGCGGCCTTTGTTCATCACCACGATCTTGTCGGAAATCGCCAGCGCCTCGAACTGGTCATGCGTCACGTAGATCGTCGTCAACTGCAAGGATCGCTGCAATTCGCGCAGCCAGACCCGCGCGCGTTCGCGCAGTTTCGCATCAAGGTTCGACAGCGGTTCATCCAGCAACAGCAGGTCGGGCTGATAGACCAGCGCCCGGGCCAGCGCCACGCGCTGTTGCTGGCCGCCCGACAGCTCGAACGGGTAACGCTCGGCGAATTCGGTCATCTCGACCAAGGACAGCGCGTGGTCGATACGGCTTTGCTGCACGGATTTCGCGACCTTGCGCAGACGCAGCGGATAGGCCAGATTTTCGCGCGCCGTCATATGCGGCCACAGCGCATAGGATTGGAACACCAGCCCAAGGTTGCGCCGTTCGGGCGGCACGCGGGTGCGGGTCTGGCTGTCGAACAAGGGCTTGCCGCCGATGGAGATGCGCCCCTCGGTGGGCGTATCCAGACCCGCGATGGAAAACAGCGTCGTCGATTTGCCGCAGCCCGAGGGGCCAAGGAAGGTCACGAATTCGCCGTCGTTGATGTGCAGCGTCATGTCATCCACCGCGACAAACGCGCCATAGCGGCGGGAAAAGTTCTGGATCACCAGATCAGCCATAGATTTTCACTCCCATGATGCGGCGGGCAAAGATGATGAAGGTGATGGTGACGGCGATCTGAATCGTCGCCAGCGCCGAGACCGCGCCGTTTTCACCGTTGTTCCACAGACCCAGCATTGAGGTGCCGATGACCTCGGACCCGGCCTGCGTCACGAATGACGCGGTGACGTAATCCTTGAAGAACTGGATAAACAGCAGGCAATAGGCGGCGAATGCCGCGGGCTTGACCAGCGGGAACACCACGTCGCGCATGGTGCGCCACCAGCTTGCGCCCGAAATCCGCGCGCCCCGGTCCAGCTCGTCCCCGATCTGGGTGACGGCGGGTGCGATCGAGCTGAAGGCCAGCGAGACATAGCGCATGATATAGGCCAGCGCGATGATCCAGATCGTGCCGCGCAGGATGGAAAATCCGGGCAGCCAGATCAGCATGTAAAAGATGCCCAGGCCCGCCACGATCCCCGGCACCGCGCGCGGCAACAGCGCGATGCTGTGCAGCGCCCGGCGATAGCGGAATTCCGACCGCATCGCGACCACCACCACCAACAGCGCGAAAGCCACGCCCACCGCACCGCCGACGGCGGATATGGTCAGCGAATTCAGGATGGCGCGCACATGGCTTTCGCTGTCGAAGATCTGCTGGAAATTCGACAGGGTCAGCGCGCTGCCGATCGGCACAAAGGGCGACAGAAAGCTGACGAAGGCGCGCAGGATCACACCCAGAAACACAAGGATGATAAAGAAAAAGATGTATCCGCCCAGAAGCATCGCCAGCGGCCAGCGCGCCCGGCCCAGATCCAGCCGGGTGACGCGGCTGGCCTTGCCCTTGACCGACACGAAGCGGGCGGCATTGCGCATCAGCCCCGCCTGCGCCCAGATCAGCACCAGCACCACCGCCAGCAGCATGACCGAGGCCGCGCCGACCAGCCCGTAATCGGGTTGGCCCACCGCCTTCAGCCCGTTCTGATAGATGAAGGTCGTGATGGTCGAGATATTGACCGGCGCGCCGAACAACAGCGGGATGGACAGCATTTCGATGGCGATGACGAGATTGGTCATCGTGGAATAGACCAGCGCCGGGCGCATCATCGGCAGCGTGACCCCCAGCATGGCGCGGAACGGGCTTGCGCCCACCGACCGCGCCGCATCCTCGAGCTGGCCGTCGATCTTCATGACCGCGCCGATGCAGAACAGATAGGCCATGGGGGCCAGCGTCAGCCCGCCCACGACGCCCATGCCGGTCAGCGTATACAGATCCCACGGCTGCACGCCCGTCAGGCTGCGCACGAACATCGAGATATAGCCCGAAGGCCCATACATCGTGACCCAGCCAAAGGCGATGACCAGATGGCCGACAAAGATCGGCCAGATCACGATCTCGCCCATCCATGCGCGGCCCGGCAGGTTGGTGCGCCCGATCAGGATGGCCATGCTGGCCCCCACCACCTGCGCGATCACCGTGGCGATCAGGGCGAAGGCTACGGTGTTCCACACCATGGTGCCCACGCCCGAAGCCGCGAACAGCCGGGTGAAATTCCCAAGGCTGAAGCTGTTTTCCGCCGAATACAGCGGCGCGGACAGCACCCCTTGCAACAGAATGGGGATCAGCGGCCCGGCCACGATGACCACCAGAACGGCGGCCACGGCCCATTGGATCAGGCGGGAATAGTCGCGTCCCTGCATCGGGTCCGGTCGCACGTCGCCCGTGCGCTGCATCAGACCCTGACCTGTCGGTTGCGTCATCATGTCCTCCCTGCCCGCCGCCTTGTGTCCGGCGCGGGTCATGTCATTCGTCTGTCCCGGCGCCCCCACGCGCCGGGCGGCATGTCACAGTTTCGCGCCGACCTCGCGGCCTTCGGCGGTGGCATAGGCCATCGCGCGCGCCAGCTTGCAGTCGCCGATGCGGTGCAGTTCCACGCCCGCAGCGCGGATCGCGGCGTCCAGATCGTCATTCGGGCGGCGCGGGCTGGAATAGGCAAAGAACACCACATCCGCGATCTCGCCCCCCGGCCCGCCATAGACATCGCCGTATTCCAGCACGCCTTCGTCGATGAAACGGTCGCTCCAGCGCGGTTCGACCAGACAGCGGTAATCCAGCCCCGAGCGGCGGAACCGCCGCAGCAGGGTCTGGCGCGTGGTCATCGGGCAATCCTCGGCGATGCGTTCGCGCGGCGTCAGGATCACCACCTTGTCGAAACATTCCTGCAGATGTTCGGCGGCGGCATAGGTGCCTTCGGTATGGTCCATGTCGAATATGACGGCGGTGCCGGGCTGGCGGCGACCGGGGCGCAGACCCGCCAGAGCCTCGCGCAGGTCGGGGACCATGCCGGTATCCTTCAGCTCATCGGGCAGAACGCGGGGCCAGACCATGCGCCCGCCGGTGGCCAGAACCACCGCATCGGGGTTTTCGGCCAGAACCATCGCCGCATCGGCGCGTTTGCCAAGGCGCAGGTCCACGCCGTAACGCGCCGCCTCGAGCAATTGGTTGTCATAGACGCTGGACAGCGATTCCTGTCCGGGCAGCACGGCATTGCGGCGCGCATTGCCGCCCGCCTCGTCGCCCGCGCCAAAGACCACGACGCTGTGCCCGCGCGAGGCCGCGACCCATGCGGCCTCCAGCCCGGCGACGCCTGCGCCCACCACCACGACCTTGCGCGGGGTTGCGGCCATCACCGCCTCGGGGCGGTAGTCCAGTTCGTCCGCCATGCCGATGCGGGGGTTGTTGTCGCACATCAGAACGTGCCGCTCGACCGCGATTTCCCAGCATGTGTTGTGATTCAGGCAATAGCGGATGTCGCGGGCCCGCCCGGCGCAGGCCTTGCGCGGCCATGCCGGATCGGCGATCAGCGCACGGCCCAGCCCGATCAGTTGCACCGGTCCCTGTTCCAGCGCGCCCTCGGCCTCGGCGGGGTCGGTGACGCGGCCCAGCAGCATGACCGGCACATCGGGCGTCGCCGCCGCCAGCTTTTGCGTGGTCGCGGCAAAGGGCACGCGCGGAAAGCTGTCATTGGGGATATGCAGGTCCAGCGTGATGTGATGCGCGCCGTAGGCATAGGCGATGTAATCCACCTTGACCGCCGCCGTCAGCGCCTGCGCGATCCGGGCGGCCATGTCGGGGTCGATGCCGCCCGCGATGCCGTCATCGCCGGGCAGCTTGACCCCCAGAATATGGCTGCTGCCCAGTTCCGCCCGCAGCGCCTGACAATATTCCACCAACAGGCGGATGCGGTTTTCCAGCGGGCCGCCGTAATCATCGTCGCGTGTGTTGGAATGGGGCGACATGAACTGGTGGAACAGGTGGCCGTGACCCGCAGAGACCTCGACCCCGGAAAAGCCCCAATCGACCAGCCGCCGCGTGGATTGGCCCGCCAGATCGACCAGCCGCCGGATTTCGCCGGGGGTCAGTGCGTGGGGCATGGTCAGGCTGATATCGTCGGGGTCATAGGACGGGCCGACCGCACCGTGATTGCGCCCCGGACGGTGGCGTCCGCGCCCCGGATCCTGCAACTGCGCCAGCAGGCGGCAATCATGCGGCTCGACCGCCTCGGCCCAGCGTTTGCCGTAATCGGCCATGCTGTCATCGAACACGCGCAGGCGCGTCTTGGGCAGATGCGGCGCGAATGCCACGGGTTCGGACACGATCGCGCCGCAGCCGCCCTTGGCGCGGTTGCCCAGATATGTGACCTGCTTGTCCCAGGTTTCGGGGCCGTCGCTGAAATGGTTGTTGATCGAGATGTGGAACAGCCGGTTGCGCACCATCCGCCCGCCCAGCCGGATGGGCGAGAACAGGTTGGGATATGCGCCGCTACTGGAAAATGCGCGGTTGGGATGCGAGGCGTTCATCGGGGCGTTCCTGTCGTATGAGGCACCGGAGGCGGGGCGTTCGCGTCATCGGCCTCGAAGGCGCGGATGCGGTCCATCAGCTCCAGCGTGTGGGTCAGTTCGTCGCGCCCGCTCAGCAGCAATTCGCGCTGGAACGGGTCGATGCGGATCGGCCATGTGTCGCCCGAGGCATCGCGGATCTGCTGCGCCGCCAGATCGACGGTCAGCGCATAGGCCGGATCGGCCAGCGCGCGTTCCAGCAGGATTTCCACCTGATCGGCGGGCAGGGTCACGGGCAAGAACCCGTTCTTGAGCGAATTGGAATGAAAGATGTCGCCAAAGCCCGGTGCCACGACCACGCGATAGCCGCTGTCATATAGCGCATAAACCGCGCCCTCGCGCGACGAACCCGATCCGAAATTGTCGCGGGAGATCAGCACCTTGGCATCGGCGCGCGCGGGATCGTTCAGCACGGTGCCCGCGCGGGGCCGGTCGTCGTCGTCCAGCCGCAGGTCGCGAAACAGCACGCGGTCCAGCCCCTCGGCGCGGGTCAGGTTCAAGAACCGAGCGGGCAGGATCTGGTCGGTATCGACATTGGCCAGACCCAGCGGCATCACGCGCGAGGTGAAGGTGACGAAAGGTTCGGCCATCAGCACGCCTCCGCGAATTGGCGCGGATCGGTGATCCGCCCGGTGATGGCGCTGGCGGCGGCGGTGGCGGGACTGGCCAGATGGGTGCGCGCGCCCTTGCCCTGACGACCGACGAAATTGCGGTTGGTGGTGGAAATGCAGCGCTGCCCCTCGGCCACGGTGTCGCCGTTCATACCGACGCACATCGAACAACCCGCATGGCCCCAGCGCATGCCCGCCTGAGTAAAGATGCGGTCAAGGCCCATGGCCTCGGCCTCGCGGCGGACGGTTTCCGAACCGGGGACCACGGTGCCGATGACGCCGGGCGCGATGTGGCGGCCGCGCAAAAGGTCGGCCGCCACGCGCAGGTCGTCCAGCCGCCCATTGGTGCATGAGCCGATGAACACCTGCTGGATCGGCAGCCCGGCCAGCGGCGTTCCCGGCGCAAGATCCATATAGGCCAGCGCATCGGCCACCGTCCGGCGCTGCGCGGCGGTGGCGGCGGCGACGGGGTCGGGCACATGGCCGGTGACAAAGCCGCCCTGATCGGGCGCGGTGCCCCATGTCACCATGGGTTCCAGCGCATCGGCGTCCAGATCGAACACGCGGTCATGGGCCGCGCCTTCGTCCCCCGCAAGAGCGCGCCAGCGCGCGACGTGCCGGTCCAAATCGGCGCCCTTTGGCGCAAAGGGGCGGCCCGCGATCCATTCGATGGTGGTGTCGTCGGGCGCGATCAGCCCGGCGCGCGCCCCCGCCTCGATCGACATGTTGCAGATGGTCATGCGCGCGGGCATCGCCAGCGCCCGGATCGCCGCACCCGCATATTCGATCGTATGGCCCTGTGCGCCCGAGGTGCCGATCTGCTGGATGATGCGCAAGATGATGTCCTTGGCCCCCACGCCGGGGCGCAACGCGCCATCCACCCGCACCAGCAGGCTGCGCGATTTCTTTTGCCACAGGGTTTGCGTGGCCAGCACCTGACAGGCCTCGGACGCGCCGATGCCGAATGCCAAGGCCCCCAGCGCGCCATGGGTCGAGGTATGGCTGTCACCGCAGACGATGGTCATGCCGGGCAGCGACAGGCCCTGTTCGGGGCCGACGACATGGACGATGCCCTGATGCGGGTCGGCCATGCCATAGGCGTGCAGGCCGAATTCGGCGGTGTTGCGGTCGAATTTGCCGATGACGCCGCGAATGCCCGCGTCCTCGACATCCGCAAGGCTGCGCCCATGCGAGGGCACATAGTGATCGGCCACGCCCACCGTCAGGTCGGGGCGGTGCAGCGCAAGCCCCGCCTCGCGCAGCATGTCGAAGGCCTTGAACGACCCTTCGTGGACGTAGTGGCGGTCGATATACAAAAGCGCCGCCCCGTCGGCCCGGTCGCAGACGCGCCGCGCGGCCCAGATCTTGTCGTAAAGCGTGGCCCCCATCTCAGCGCCCCTTGTCGGTCGAGAAACGGGCACTGACCGCGTCCCATTCCGGACCGCCCAGCCGGGCGAAACCGCCCTGCGGCGTGATCTCGGTGCCCGGATCGGCGTGACGGCCCCCGGCGCGGGTATCGGCCAGCATCCGGTCACAGGTCGCCATGAAGGATTTGAGCAGCAGGCTGGGCAGGATCATGATGCGATAGCCCATGTCCTGCGCCTGATCAAAGGGCAGGTCCGGGGTGCGGCCTTTCCAGACATTGTTGATCAGGCAGGGGCCTGCGACCTCGCGCGGGACGGTGGCCAGTTCCTCGATCGTCTGGGGGGCCTCGACGAATGCCATGTCGGCCCCGGCCTCCAGCGCCAGATTGGCGCGGGTGATCGCCTCGGCCAGACCGTGGCTGGCGCGGGCATCGGTGCGGGCGATCAGCCAGAAATCGGGGCTGCGCCGGGCGGATGCCGCCGCCGCGATCTTGGACAGGAAGGGTTCGCGTTCGATCACCTGCTTGTCGGCCAGATGGCCGCAGCGTTTGGGAAAACCCTGATCCTCGATATGCAGGCCCGCCACACCGGCGCGCTCGTATTCCTGAACACAGCGCACGGTGTTCAACTCATTGCCGAAACCCGTATCGGCATCGGCGATCACCGGCACATCCACGGCCCGTGCGATGCGCCCGGCATTGGCGGCCATTTCCGTCAACGTGGTCAGGCCGTAATCGGGATAGCCCAGCGTCGCCGCCGTTCCCGCCCCGGACATGTAGATCAGGGGATAGCCCGCCTGTTCGATGAACCGGGCCCCGATGCATTCAAACGCACCGGGCGCGACCACCATTCCCGGCGCGGCGATCAGGTCGCGGATGGTTCTTGCTGCCGTCATCGCCGATGCCTCCTTAATACCGCCCGCCGGTCACATGCACGACCTCGCCGGTGATGTAACCCGCGCGCGACGACGCCAGAAACGCCACCGCATCGGCCACGTCATCCACCTCGCCCATGCGGGCGATGGGGGTGATCTTGCGCGCGGCCTCGGCGATCTTGTCGTAATGGGGCAGGTCGCGGACGGCGGCAGTGTCGATGATGCCGGGCGCGACCGCGTTCACGGTGATGCCATTGCGCCCCGATTCCAGCGCAAGCGCGCGGGTAAAGCCCAAGATCCCCGCCTTGGCCGCCGAATAGTTCACCTGTCCCGGATTGCCCATATGCGCGCGCGACGAGATGTTGACCACGCGGCCGCTGCCGCTTTCGGCGAGATGGGGCATCGCCTCGCGGCAGCACAGGAACGCGCCGGTCAGGATCACGTCGATGACGGCGCGCCAGTCCTTGAGGCCCATCTTGCCGATACGCATGTCGCGGGTGAAACCGGCATTGTTGACGAGGATGTCCAGCCGACCCAGATCGGCCACCACCTGCGCCACCAGCGCGCGGACGGCGTCCTCATCGGTGATGTCGGCGGCATAGCCTTGGGCCACATGGCCCTGTTGGCGCAGGGTTTCGGCCTGTGCGCGGGCCTTGTCGCCGTCGATATCGACCACGGCGACCGCCGCGCCTTCATGCGCAAGGCGCGCACAGATCGCGGCCCCGATGCCATTGCCGCCCCCGGTGACCAAGGCCACGCGACGTTCCAGATCAAGTTCCATCCCAGCCCCCATTGTTTTCAGTTCCCGCCGAAATCGACGCTGTCCAAGGTTTCCACGCGGCAGAACCGGCTGATGGTGCCGATCGAATTGGCGTGTTCCTCGGCGCTGGCGGCGGCGCAGCAATCCTCCAGCACGACCATCTGGAAATCGCGGTCATGCCCGTCGCGCACCGCCGCCTGCACCACCGCCGAGGTCGAGACGCCCGAACAAAAGATGCGCTCGACGCCCATCGCGCTGAGCTGTGCCATCAGGGGCGTGGCATAGAACGGGCTGACGCGGTGCTTGGTGACGTGGAAATCCTCGGGGTGGACATCCAGCGCGGGGTGCAGTTCGGTGCCCCATGTGCCCAGCTGGAACCGCCCCGCCTTGCGCGCCGGACCAAAGATCGGCGAATCCGGCGGGCATTCGATATAGCTGGGCGAAAAGCCCACGCGCACGAAACCGATGGGCAGGCCCGCCGCACGGGCGCGTTCGATCGCGGTGACGGTGTTTTCGATCACGCGGCGGCCGGTGATCTGTTCGCCCACAGGCCCCTTGCCCGCCGGTCCTTCGACGTTCGAGGTGTCGTTTTGCACGTCAAGCACCAGATAGACGGATTTCATGTCAGTTTCCTTCCCGGGTTTCATTGTGTTCGCGCAGCAGCGCCTTGGCGATGACAAGCTGCTGGATCTGGGTCGTGCCCTCGTACAGGCGGAACAGTCGCACATCGCGGTAGAAGCGCTCGGCCTTGGTGTCGCGCATATAGCCCGATCCGCCATGGATCTGGACGGCGCGGTCGGCGATGCGCCCCACCATTTCGGAACAGAACATCTTGGCGCATGAGGCCAGCGCCGACACGTCCTGACCGTCATCACAGCGCCGCGCGGTGTCCATGACCATGCATTCCGCGGCGTAAAGTTCGGCCTTGCTGTCGGCCAGCATCGCCTGAACCAGCTGGAATTCGGCGATGGGTTTGCCGAATTGCTGGCGTTCCAGCGCAAAGGCCACGGCGTCGTGCAGGATGCGCCGCCCCTGCCCCACGCAAAGTGCGGCGATATTGATGCGGCCCCGGTCCAGCGATTTCATCGCGGTCTGGAACCCCTTGCCCTCGGCCCCGCCCAGCAGGGCGCTGGCGGGCAGGCGCACATCGTCCAGATACAGATCGGCGGTCTGCGCACCGTCATGGCCCATCTTGCGGTCGGGTTTGCCGATGCGCAGGCCGGGGGTGTCGGCGGGCAACAGGAAGGCGCTGACATGGGCGTTGCGCGGCAGCCGTTCGGGATTGGTGCGCGCCATCAGGGTGAATACCCCGGCCAGCGGCGCGTTGCTGATAAAGCGCTTGGTGCCGTTCAGAACGTATTCGTCGCCTTCGCGACGCGCCCGCGTCGTCAGGCCCGCGCTGTCGGATCCCGAACCCGGTTCGGTCAGCGCGAAGGCCGCGATCACCTCGCCCGAGGCGATGCGGGGCAACCATTCGGCGCGCTGTTGCGGCGTGCCGTCCATCAGGATGCCGCGCGCGCCCACGCCAAGGTTCATCGCCACCAGCGACCGGAAGGCGGCAGAGGCCCAGGTCAGTTCCATGACCATCTGCACCTCGCCCACGGCGTTCAGGCCAAGCCCGCCATATTCCTCGGGGATGGTCAGGCCGAACAGGCCCATGTCGCGCATCTCGGCCACGATTTCATCGGGGATCGCGCCCTCTTCGGCCACGCGATCCTCGGCCGGGACCAGTCTTTCGCGCACAAAGCGGCGCAATCCGTTGCGGATTTCGGCGATATCTGCCTGATCCATAAGGTATTCTCCTAAGGTCGAGGGCGTCAGATCTGGCGCCCGGCATTTTCCCAATAGGGCTGGCGCAGCACGCGCTTGCGGATCTTGCCGGCATCGTCGCGCGGCAGGCTGTCGCAGAATTCGATGACGCGCGGCACCTTGAAGCTGGCGATGCGGGCCGAAAGGTGACGGCGCACCGTATCGGCATTGATGCCGATGGCACCGGGCGCGGCCTGAACATGGGCGGCCAGCGCCTCGCCGAAATTGGTGTCGGGGATGCCGAATACGGCGCAATCCTGAATGCCGGGCATGGCCTGCAGCGCCGCCTCGATCTCTGCAGGATAGATATTCACCCCGCCCGAGATGACCAGATCGCGCTTGCGGTCGCAGATGAAGACGAACCCTTCGGCGGTCTGATAGCCGATATCGCCGGTCGCCACATAGCCGTCGCGGTCCAGCGCCTGACGTTCCTGTGGCAGGCCGATATAGGTGAAATCGGTATAGTTGTTGTTGCGCACGATGATTTCGCCGGGGTTGCCCTGTGCCACGTCGTGACCCGCGTCATCGACGAAACGGATGTCGACCCCCGGCACCGGACGCCCGGCGGTGCCGGGATGGGCCAGCCAGTCATGGCTGTTGCAAAAGGTGTTGGGCCCCGTTTCGGTCGAGCCGTAATATTCGTTGATGATCGGCCCCATGCGGTCGATCGCCTGCGCCTTGAGCGCCACCGGGCACGGACTGCCCGCATGCAGCACGAAGCGCAGCGATGACAGGTCGTGGCGCGCCCATTCCGCATCGGACAATTGCAGCAGGCGCTGGAACAGCGGCGCGACCAGATAGGCATGGGTGATGCCGTGACGCGCCACCAGCTCAAGGAATTGGGCGGCGTCAAAGCGCGTCATCAGCACCAGCAGATCGGCCTGACGCAGGGCGCGCAGCGCAAACAGATGCGGCGCGGTGTGATAGATGGGGGCGGGCACCAGCACCCGCGCACCGGGGCCGATGTCGAAAACGGTCTGGCGCATCGTCTCGGACCGCTGGGCCAGATCGCCGCTGGCCGCGGCGCGGATCACGCCCTTGGGCCGCCCGGATGTGCCCGAGGTATAGATGATCGTTTCCGCCGCCATGCTGGCATCGGGCGCGGTCGCAGATTGCGCGGCAAGCCAATCGTCCCACAGCGTGGCCCCGTGGCCAAAGGGCAGTTCCGCCCGCCCGGCGCTGGCACCATATGCCGCGACGATGGTGGGGCTGACCGGCACCTCGATCAGCGCAAGGCGGGGCGGCAGATGCGGATTGGCCGCCGCCAGCAGGTCGCGATGCCCGATCAGCAGACGCGCGCCGCTGTCGGCGATGACATAGGCCGCCTCTTCGGGGTGGCTGTGCCAGTTGATCTGGACCGAATAGGCGCCCACATGCTGGATGGCGGCGGTGGCCACGACGGATTCGATTTCGTTGCGCATCAGGATGGCCACGCGGTCACCCGGCGCAATGCCCATGGCCAGCAGGCCGTTCGCCGCACTGGCGATCATGTCGCGGATGGGTCCGGCACCCAGCATGCGGTCGCCGCAGATGATGGAATTCAGCATGTTCGGTTCTATCCATGAAGCCGTTTTCAGCATGGGCGGCCCCGACTGGCGGGGCCGCGCCGGATCGCGTCAGCGTTTCGCCGCGATCTCGTTCCAACGGGTGCGGAAGGCATCAAGCGTGCCGATCACCTCGGGGTTCATGTCGACGATCACCAGATCCTGCAACGGCACCTTGGCGGTGATGTCGGCCAGCGTGGTGACATTGTCGGGCACCTGCACATCCTCGCGGTAAGGGGTCAGACCGCCTTCGCCCAGCAGCCCCTGCCCCTCGGCGGACAGCACGAAATCCATCAGCAGCTTGGCCGAATTCACGTTCTTGGAATTCGCCGGGATCGACACGAAGCGGTGCTGGATCATCGAGATATCCTTGGGATAGCTGACGCCCAGAATTTCGCCGCCCGCCTGACGCAGCTTGGGGAACACGACGATGCCGGTGCCCGCGACGGTGAATACATATTCGCCGGTCGTGACCTTTTCGGTCATCGGGCCGCTGCTGACCTCGAGGCGCATCATCGGGATCAGGGTTTCCAGCGATTTCCAGCCCTCTTCGCCCAGCTTGTGGGTGATGGCGCGCCAGATGGCGACGCCTGCGACGTGGCGGGCGGGGTCATAGCTGGTGATGCGCTGATTGAAGGTGCCGGGATCGGCCTTGGCCGCCTCGGCCAGCTCGGCCAGCGTGGTGATCTTGTCGCCTTCGGGCAAAAGCGCGGTGTTGTAGACGAACATGAACGGGTCGGTCGACAACACATAGATGCCCGGACGCGGCTTGGCGAAATCGGGCAGCGCGGCGGCCTCGGGGCTTTCATAGGGCATCATCTTGTCGGCCACGCGCAGCCATGTGTCGGGATCGCCGTTGACGATGATGTCGCCGGTCTCGACGCCCGTGCCGCTTTCGACCTCCCAGCGGGAAAACACTTCGTTGGTGGTCAGGTGCGGGATGTCGATCTGGATCCACGGATATTTCTCGCGGAAGCGGGGGATCAGCTTGGACCAGTTCGCTTCGGAAATATTGTCATAGATCAGCAGCTTGCCCTCGGCCTTCGAGCCTTCGATGATCTGGGCATATTCCGCAGGATAGCCCTGCGGCACGTCCTGGGCGAAAGCGGTGCCCGCAAAAGTGGCGGCGGCAAAGATGCCACCCAACAACCTGTTCATGCTTACCTCCCTCGCAGCCCGGCCGGGCTGGCTGTGATGAGTATACGTTTTCAAAAATCATTTTCAACATATAACAGCTATCGACGCCGGTGATCGGGCGGTGGCTGATTTTTGTATATTATTTATATTTTACAGTGTGTTGAATGGGTGCTTGCGCCAATGTGCCGATCCGTCTGGAAATTATAAACGAAATTCATTTTCGTTTCCGGTCGCGCGATTCTGCGTCTGATGCGGCGTTCGGGGCGCTGTGCCCCGCTGCGGCGTGGGCTGTTGCGAATGGAAACGGGCCACCCGGTGAATACAGGGTGGCCCGGAAAGCGATTGCAAGGGATTATTGCCGCACCGGCCCACGCAGCAAAGCAAGGATCGGGTCGATATTCGGTTGCTGCCCGATTTCTGCCAGCAAACCGTGCAGTTGCCCCGCCGTGGCATCGCCAAAGACCGGGGCGGCCAAGCTCATGAACTTGACGCGCAGATCATCTCCGGTCAGGGGCGTCGTCGGTGAGCCCTTGGCATTGATCGAACGCACCGCGATCTTTTCGCCATCCTTGCGCCACACGTCGATGGACGCGCCGCGCAGGGGGGGCCAGCCCTTGGTTTCCTCGGTCCCTTCGGTCACGGTGATCTTGCCGATCAGATCGGCCACCACCGGGTCGGCCAGCGCGCTGTCCTCGAACTCGGCCACGGTCAGGCGACCGTTGCGGATGGCGGCGGCGACGCAATAGGTGATGCTGAGAATGGCGCGCAGGTTGTTTGCCGGCATCTCGTTGCTGATGTGCCATTCCTTCATAGCCCATTGCGGCACCCGCACCTGAATGCGGTCCACCGCCTCGGGGCGCAGGCCGTGCTGGTTGTGCAGATCCAGCGCCAGATCCGAGGCGCAGCTGGTCTGGCGGCAGGACGGATACAGCTTGGTTTCCGTCTTGAGCAGCTCATACCGGCTGCCAAGATCGGCATCCAGCTCGGCAAGGTTCTTCATGTTCGCGTTCAGTTGCAGAAAGCCCAGATCGCCCTCGAACGCCTCGGCGAAACCGCGCAGGCCGTTGCGGGCAAGAAAGGCCGCCTGCCCGCCCTTGCGCGCCGCGATCCCGGCATGCAGGTGCTTGATCGGGCTGCCGTCATGCTTGTATTGCCCCAGCCCCGAGGATTCGGTGCTGGCAATCGCCAATGCCCATTCCATCCGTTCCGGATCCAACCCCAGCATCAGCCCCCCCGCAGCCGCCGCACCAAAGATGTTGCAGGTGGCGGTGGGGTGATAGCCGCGGATGCGGTGGTCGATCCCCGCCGCAAGGCTGGCGCGGATCGAGGCCTCGTAACCCGCGGCCACCGCGCGGATCACCTGATCGCCGCTGGCACCGACATGCTGGGCAAAGCCCAGCGATGCCGGCACCGACACACAGCCGGGATGCAAGAAATTGTGCCCGTCATCGAAGTCGATGCCATGCGCCATGGTCGCGTTCACCATCAGCGCCTCGAGCAGCGGCAGGCCCTGCGCCTCTCCGGTCACGGTGATCGGGCCTTGGCCATAAAGTTCGCGCGCGGTGGCCAGCACGACGCGGCTATGCGGCTTGACCGAGGCGGCGATCATCACCCCCACCGTGTCGATGATGCGTTCGGTGACGAAATCGGCGACTTCCACGGGCAGGTCGGACGCGCCCATCCGCGACAGGAATCCCGAAAGGTTCTGGCTATGTGTCATCATGTCTGTGCAGCCGTCAGTTGAAGGTCAGGTTGGCGCTTTTCACCACGTCGCGCCACCGTTGCAGGTCGGCCGAGATGCGGGCGGAAAGCTCGTCAGGCGGCGAGGTCCGGATGTAATAGCCGATCGATTCCAGCCGCTGCCGGATCTCGGGGCGCTCGACGGCCTTGATCGCGGCGGCGCGGATCTTGTCGCGCAGGGCCGGGTCCATGTCGGCGGGGCCGATCAGGCTCATCCAGCCCTCGAGCTGGAAATCCTCGAGGCCCTTGAACTCGGTCACCAGCGGCACGTCGGGGAACATGTCGATGCGGCTGTCAAAGGCGATGACCAGCGGTTTGACCTGACCCTCGCGGATGTGCTGCACGGACGAGGCGAAGTTTTCGATCAGCACCGGCACCTGACCGGACACCACGTCGATCTTGGCCTGACCCGCGCCTTTATAGGGCACATGCAGCATCTTCATGTCCTGCTTGTTCAGCAGATATTCCATGCCGAAATGGCCCAGCGTGCCCATCCCGCCCGAGGCATAGGCGTATTTTCCGGGATTGGCGCGGACCAGATCCACGAATTCCTGAAAGCTGTCCGCCTCGAAATTCGGATTGGCGACGACGATCATCGGCACGGCGGCCAATTCGGAAATCTGGGTGAAATCCTTTTCGACATCATAGGGCAGGTTGCTGTTCACCACCGGCGAGGTGCCAAAGCTGCTGGACGAGCCGATGCCCAGAATATAGCCGTCAGGCTTGGCGTTATCGACCTTTTGCATGCCGGCGATCCCGCCCGCCGAGGGCAGGTTTTCCACCACGAAGCTGGTGCCGGTTTCGGCGGTCAGCCCGTCGGCCAGCGCGCGGCCCACCACGTCGTTCGATCCGCCCGGCGCAAAGGGCACGACCAGCGTGACCACCCGGCTGGGCCAGTTGTCCTGTGCCGCCGCTGCGCCCGAAAGGCCCAGCAACAGCGCCCCCGCAAGTGCGGTTCCCTGAAATTTCATGTCTTTCTCCTCCCCTTTGTTATGCCGGGCTACAGCTTGACGATGCCCTTGCCGGCGGAATTTTCGATGACCGTGCCCCAAGGCCGGCTCAGCGTCTGAATATGGTCAATCATCTCGCGCGCCTGATCGGGTTTGGGCCGGAAGGGCATGCCGATATGGCCCGCGATGCCATGCGTATGGACGAACGGATGCAGTTCGATCGAGGCAAGCCCGCCTTCGGGGCTGTATTCCAGCACCGGGACATAGCCGGTCTGCTGGCGGTCCTGACGATAGCCGCCGGGCGGGTTGATCATCATCGGGTTCTGGTATTTTGCCCGCGCCTCGAGCGCGTCCACCACAAGGCATTCGCTGATCGGGCGGTCCAGCAGATCGGCATGACGGGCATAGAAGTCATGCGGATATTTGGTGATCGTGCGCACCATCGCAAAGACATCGCCCACATCGTAGAAGATGGGCTTGCCCTTGTACATCTCGATGCCCCGGAACGGCGCGTGGCCGCCCTGCGCCATCATGATGTCGGCCCCCGCATCCATCGCCATGCGGGCAAAGGGCGGAAAGCTTTCATTGGGATATTGCGTGCCGAGTTCGGCGGACCATTCGTGGTTGTGGACCTGAACGATGACGACGTCCGAATAGGCCTTGGCATTGCGGATCGCGCGCAGGTTCGCAGCCACGTCGCTTTCGTCCAGCACGATGCCATAGCCGGGTTCGTCACTCAGGAAATATCGGCTGATCGAATTGTGCAGCCCCGGCGGGTTGATCTGCCATTCGCGGTCGCTGATCTTGGCGATCCAGTTGCCCAGACCCTTGTTGACGGTCAGGATCTGTTCCATCTCGGCGGGGCCCGCCTCGAAATGGAAACGCAGCGGGTTCACGCCGGGACGGCCCGGAATGCCGTCATGCGGCATCCCCGCGCGGCTGGCCGCGGTCGAGCTGGTGGTCATCGACACCAGACTGACGCGCAGGTTGCGGGTATCGGCGAATGCGGGCGAGCGGGCCTGCGACAGATCGCGCCCAGCCCCGGCATGGCCGATGCCCACGCGGTCCAGCTGCGCCATGGTCGAATAAAGCCCGCCATAGGAATAGTCGAAGCTGTGGTTCGTGGCCAGGCTCATCAGGCGGAAGTTCAGCTTGTGCAGGTCGTCGGCGATGTATTTCGGCGCACGCATATAGCTCCAGCCCGCTTCGACGGCCGGAAAGACCTCGGGGTCGGAATAGTCGTGAAACAGCATCTCGCAATTGGCATAGGCAAGGTCGCTTTCGCGGAACAGGTCAAGGATGGCGCGCACATCTGGATGTTCGCAATCCGAGACCCTGCGCGTGATCATGGCGTCGCCCGCAAGCGCCAGCCGAAGATTGTTTGTCATATCCATACCGGAATTGTGTCAGGGATTCGGCCCTTGGTGGCCATGGATGATGATACATCAAGTCACATGTTTGAAAATGATTTTTGTTTTATAAATTACAGATTTTCAGATAGTTAAGCATTGTCCCATGCGGGAATACCGCCAAGCCGGGGCGGTTTTCCGTATCCATGGCAATGTCGCGGTCAGTTCCGGTATTTCAGGCTTCGCAGTCGGAACAGACCGGGAAAGACGCGTATCATCAGACCGGCTGCGGTGATCGACATCAGCCCGCCGGCCATCAGCGCGGCGACCGGGCCCATCAGCGCGGCGGCGGTTCCGGCACGGAATGCGCCGATCTCGTTCGAGGCACCGACAAAGACCAGATTGATCGCCTGAACCCGTCCGCGCATGTGATCGGCGGTGTTCAGTTGCAGCAGGCTTTGTCGGATCACCAGCCCGACCATGTCGAACATGCCGGCAAAGAACAGGCACAGCATCGACAGCACCATGCTGGTCGAGACCGAGAACATGACCGAAGCCACGCCGAACAGCATCACCACCGCAAATAGCTTCTGCCCCACCGCGCCACCGATCTGTCGCTGCGCGATGGCGAAAGCCGCAAGGATCGAACCTGCCGCAAGACTGGCACGCAGCACGCCCAGCCCCTGCGGGCCGACATTCAGGATGTCGCTGGCATAGACCGGCAACAGACCCACCACGCTGCCGAACAGCACCACCAGCATGTCCAGCAGCATCGCGCCCAAAAGGATCGGCTGGCCGCGCAGATAGCTGAAACCGCCCAGCAGGCCATGCGCACCCGGCACCGCAACCGGGGGTCCGGGCGGTGCCGCGGGGATGCCCGCCATGCAGGCCAGCGCCAGCCCGTGCAGCACGAAACCCACCAGATGCGGCAGCGTGGCGGAATGCGCGCTCAGCACACCGCCAAGGATCGGGCCGATGATGATCGCCATCTGGCTGGCCATGGAATTCATCGACACCGCGCGCGGCAAGGCGTCATCGGCCACGATGCGCGACAAGATCGCCTGACGCGAAGTGTTGTAGAATGCCCGTGCCACCCCCGCCCCGAACAGCAGCACCAGAATCTGGCCGATCAGCAGGTCCGGGCGCGAGGCCGTCCATGCCAGCGCCACGGCCATCGCCGCCATGCCCGCGATGCTGGCCGCCATGACAGCGCGGCGGTCGCGCCGGTCCACGATCTGGCCGATGATGAGCACCAGAACCAGCGCGGGCAGAAACTGCGTCAGCCCGATCAGCGCCAGATGGAACGGATTGCCGCTGCGGGAATAGACCTGCCAACCCACGGCGACCGTCTGGATTTGAATGCCAAGCTGGGCGCAAAGCAATGCGCCCAGATAGCAGCGATAGGGCGTGATCGGTGACGTCACGCCACGCCCCCCGCGTTCAGGCCAAGGCCCGCGACAATCCCGCAAGATCGGCGCGGGATGGCAGGGCGATGATTTCGACGGCCAGTTGCGCCGCGCGCGCCTCGCCCAGCACGGGGGCGACCATGCTGTCGAACTTGGCGCGCAGGTCGGCCATGGTCAGCGGTTTCGACACGCTGCCCTTGGGGTTGCGCGCGACAAGGGTGATGGTGCGCCCGTCCTTTAGCACGCAGTCGATCTGCGCGCCGCGTTCGGGCGGCCAGCGGCGGGTCTGTTCCTCGCCCTCGATCACGGTGATGCGGCGCATCAGGGTCATGACCTGCGGATCCACGATCTGGTCGGGGGCGAAATGCGCCTCGAGCAGGCGGCCATGCACCAGGGTCGCGGCAATGCCATAGGGGAAATTGATCCGCGCCTTCAGCACGTTGGGCGGCGGCTCGGTCGTGGTGAACCAACTGCCGTTCATGACGTAATCGGTCACGCGCACCGTGACGCTGTCGACCTGATCGGCGGTGACGCCGTGTTCCTCGGTCAGCTCATGCGCAAGGTCCAGCGCCGAATTGGTCTGGCGGCACATCGGATAAAGCTTGGTCTCGGTCCGCAGAAAGGCGAATTCGCGGCCCAGATCGCGGGTCATCTGATCGACGTTTTCCAGATCGGCCATGATCGACAGAAAGCCGAAGCGCCCTTCGAAGATCGCGCCCGGTCCGTGCAGCCCGTCGCGCGCCAGCAGCGCCGCCAGCACGCCGTTGCGCGCGGCCAGCCCCGCATGCAGATGCTTGGTCGCCGCCCCGTCATCGCGGTATTGCACGATGCCGCCCACCATGCTGCCCGCGATGCCGAAAGCCTCGGCGATGCGGTCGGCGGGCAGTTCCAGCAGGACCGCGCCCACCGCCACCGCGCCAAAGACGTTGCAGGTGCCCGTGGGGTGATAGCCGCGCCCGCGATGTGCCAGACCCCCGGCCAGCGATGCGCGCACCGCGACCTCGTATCCCGCGACCACGGCACGGATCAGCCGGTCGCCGCTGACGCCCAGCCGTTCGCCAAGCGCCACCGCCGCCGGGATGATCGCAGAGCCGGGATGCAGAAACGCATGGGTGTCGTCAAAGTCGATGCCGTGGCCCATGACACCGTTGACCAGCATCGCATCCAGCGCCGAGGCGCTGCGCCCGCTGGCATAGATCGTCGAATTCCCCGTGCTTTCCAACCATTCCACCGTGCGCAGCGCCGCATCGGTATGGGGCATGTTGCGCGCCCCCACCGACACACCCAGCGTGTCCAGCAGCCGCTCCACGGTGAATTGCCGCACCTCGTCGGGCAGGTCGGCGGTGATCATGTCATGCACGAATTCCGCCACCCGGTCGGTGACGGGGATCGCGGTCTGTTCCGGCAGGGTCTGCGCCAGCTGCATGAGGTTTCCTCCCTTGGGGTTATGTCAAAGCGTGATGCGGGCGATGCCGCCCGAGGATGCGATCATGGTGCCAAAGGGCCGGCTGAGTTCGGCCAGCCGCGCGATCAGCATGTCGGCCTGTGCGCCCTGTGCGCGGAACGGCAGGCCGATATCGGCCTTGGTGCCGTGGCGATGCTCGAACGGGTGCAGGTCGATGCCGGTCGCGCGGCCTGTGGCGTCGAATTCCACCACCGGCACGAAACCGTTCTGTCCCCGCCCCTGCCGCGTGCCGCCTTGGGGGTTCAGCACCATTTCCGTGCTGTATCTGCCGCGCGCCTTCAGGCTGTCGACGGTCAGCGCCTCGGCCACGGGCCGGTCCAGCAGCAGGTCGTGGCGTTCATAGAAATCATGCGGGTAACGCTCGATCGTCGAGGCCATGGAGAACAGATCGCCCGGATCATAGAAGATCGGCGCGCCTTCGTGGATTTCCACGCCCCGGAACGGCGCATGGCCGCCCTGGGCCACCACCGTGCTGGCCCCGGCCTGCACCGCGCGGCGGGCGAATTCGGGCATGAAGGATGCGGGATATTGCGTGCCCAGATCCTGATCCCATTCGTGATTGTGGATATGGACCACCACGACATCGGCATAGCTGCGGGCATTGCGGATGGCGCGCAGGTTCGCGGCCACGTCGCGTTCGTCCAGCACGCGCCCGATGCCGGGTTCGTCCTGCAGGACATAGCGTGTGATGGTGTTGTGCAGGCCCGGCGGGTTGATCTGCCATTCGCGGTCGCCGACCTTGGCGATCCACCAGCCGAAATCGCGGTGCAGGTCCAGCACGCGTTCCATGTTCTGCGCATCGGCGGTGAAATGGAACCGCAACGGGTTCACGCCGGGCCGTCCCGGAATGCCGTCATGCGGCATCCCCGCCCGGCTGGCCAGAATGGATGTCGTCGTCATCGACACCAGCGCCACCCGGAACCGCCCCGCATCGACAAAGGCCGGCGCGCGGGCCCGCGCCAGATCGGCCCCCGCGCCCGCATGTGCGATCCCCGCCTTGTCCAGCGCCGACAGGGTCGAGAACAGCCCGCCATAGGAATAGTCAAAGGCATGGTTGTTGGCGAGGCTCATCAGCCGAAAGCCCAGCCTGCGCAATTCCTGCGCGACATGGGGGGGCGAGCGCATATAGCTCCAGCCCGCTTCGACCGCCGGATAGGTGGCGGGGCCGTCATAGTCGTGAAACAGCGTCTCGCAATTGGCATAGGCCAGATCGGCATTGCGGAACAGGTCGCAAATGGCGGCCACATCCGGGTCGGCATCGTCTGCGACATTGCGGTTGATGATGGTGTCGCCGCCGATGGCGAGCGAAAAGCGGAAATCGTCGGGGTTCAAGTCAGTCTCCGTGATGTCGGCGCCTTGGATGCGCCGCCGCGACAGCCGCGGCGGCGCCGATGCGTGGGATTACTGCGGCAGCTTGACCCGGCCCGAGCTGACCACGTCCTTCCACCGCTGGCTTTCGGCCTTGATATGTTCGGCGAATGCGACGGGGTCGGCGGCGGATGCCGTCTGGCCCTGCGCGTCCAGAACCTTGATGATCTCGGGATCTGCCAGCACCTGCTTCATCGCGTCGCTCAGCTTGGCCACGATTTCGGGCGGTGTGCCCGCCGGGGCCAGCAGGCCGTTCCACGAACCCGCCTGAAATGCCGGATAGCCGGATTCCGCGATGGTCGCGATGTCGGGCAGATCGGAATGGCGTTCGTTTCCGGCAATCGCCAGCGCGCGCAGCTGTCCTTCGCGGATCAGCGGCAAAGTCGAGCCTGTGCTGCCAAAGCCCGCATCCACTTCGCCGGAAATCAGGTCGATCATGGCCGGACCGCCGCCCTTGTAGGGGATGATCTGGACGTCGATGCCGGTTTCCAGCATCAGCACCGCCGTCGCCATATAGGCCCCGGTGGAGCTGGAGGCCACGTTGACCTCGCCCGGATGGGCCTTGGCGTATTCCACGAACTCCTTGAAGTTCTTGTAGGGTTTTTCGGGATTGCCGACAAAGATCAGCGGATAGGTCACCGTCTCGCCGACCGGGGCAAAGCTTTCGACCGGGTCATAGCGCAGATTGTCCTTGAGCGCGGGCGCGATGGTCAGGGCCGAGGCGTTCGCGTAAAGCAGCGTATAGCCGTCGGGCCGCGCGCGCGCCGCCTCGCCCGCGCCGATGGCCCCATCGGCCCCGGCAAGGTTTTCGACAAAGAACGAGCCGTCCAGTTTCTTGCCCAATTCCTCGGACAGGCGGCGGCCCACCAGATCGGTGCTGCCACCGGGTGAAAACGGAATGATGACGCGCACCGGCCGCTGGGGGTAATCGTCGGCGGATTGCGCCATGGCGGCCGGGGCAGTCAGCGCGGTCGTCAGCATCACGGCGCAGGCGGCAAGCCCACCCATGATGCCACGACCGCAGGCTTGCCACGTCGCCCATGCGGGATTGTTCATCTTTCTCTCCATTTCAGGGCTGTTCGGCGTTGGTGTGTCGGGGTGCCTTACGGCACCCACTCTTCGCTGTTGGCGGCGACGGCCAGTTTGCGGCCTGCATCGGCATAGCCGATGCGGCGCGCGTCCTCGGCGGCGTTGCGCCCGGCGATGCGGCCAAAGATCGCGCCCGCGACCAGACCGGAACCGGCGGGATAGTTGTCATAGAACAACCCGCCCACCATTTCGCCGCAGGCGTAAAGGCCGGGCACGGGACGCCAGTCGGTGCCGATCACTTCGGATTCGGTGCTGATCTTGACGCCGCCAAAGGTGAAGGTGATGCCTCCCGTCGCGCTGTAGGCGTAATAGGGCGGCGCATCCAGTTTCATCGCCCAGTTGGTCTTTTCCGGGGTCAGGCCGGTGGTGGCCAGCCCGTCGAGGCGCTGCGGATCGAACCCTTCGGGGCCGTGGGCGACCTCGTTATAGGCGCGGATCGTCTCGATCGCTTGCTTGCGGTCGTCGATGTCCAGCTTGGCGATCAGCTCTTCGATGGTGTCGGCCATGATCGGCTTGCTGGTCGAATAGCGCGGTTCCAGATATTCGATGACCTTGCTGTCAAAGATCTGCCATGCCAGCGCGCCGGGCTGACCCAGCACCGCGCGACCGTATTTGGCATAGGTATAGCCCTTGAGGTTCTCGCCCTCGTCGACGAAACGCTGGCCGCGACGGTTCAGCATCACGCCATAGGTATAGCTGAGCCGGTTCGAGCGGTCGGTCATCTCGCGCGGGGCGAATTCGCCCCAATCGGCGCTGATGGGCGTCGCGTGACAGCCGCTGTACTGGCCCCACGGCATCGCGCCCACATCCAGCGCCATGCGGATGCCGTCGCCTTGGTTATGGGGGGTGCCGCGCACTTTGGCGCCGCCCATCTCGGCGCCCATGTGCTGGGTGCGCATCTGGACGTTCGCCTCGAACCCGCCGCAGCCAAGGATGACGGCGCGCGCGGTCAGCGTCTCGACGCCGTCATCGCCGCGCACCTTGACGCCGGACACGCGGCCGTCGTCGCCCACGATCAGCTCCAGCGCGGCGGTGCCGTAACGCACCTCGATGCCGCGCTTGTCCACCGCCTGAAACCAGCCGCGCGACAGGCCTTCGCCTTCGTGCTTGGTGCGGATGGCGATGCCGTAACCCCAGACCGGCTTGCCGTTCACCACCACCTTGGAGTTGAAGGCGGGCTCGAATTCGATTTCCGCGGTCTGACGCATCCATTTCACGACATCCAGCGAGGTGTCTATCAGTACCTTGGACAGTTCGGGATCGGTGCGGCCATTGGTGACGCGCATCAGGTCGTCGCGGAATTTCTCGCGGGTATAGGGGGTGACGCCTTCAAAGAACTCGTCGCCCACGCCCGGCACCATCGGTTCCAGATCGGTCGCCTTGTCGAAGGCGATCCGCAGCGAGCCGCCCGCCCAATGCGTGTTGCCGCCGCGCATGGCGCGAGGTGCCTTTTCCAGCACCACCGTGCGCTTGGCCCCGGATTCCCAGGCCGAGACGGCGGCGGCCAGCGCGGCATTCCCTGCGCCGATTACGATGACATCATAGTCGTTCATGTGGTTCCTCCTTACAAAGACGGGGCAAGCCGGGGCCGATCAATCGGCCTCTTCGGCGGCAAAGGTTTCTTCGCGACGCTTGCGGATCGAGGGGGCGACCATCGCCACCACCACCAGCAGCGACAGCGACAGCAGCACGGCGGTCAGCGGACGCGACAGCACGACCATCCAGTCACCCCGTGCCAAAAGCAGGGCGCGGCGCAGATATTCCTCGAGCATGGGGCCAAGGATGACGCCCAGGATCAGCGGCGCGGCACCGCAGCCCAGTTTGGAAAAGACATAGCCCACCAGCCCGAACACCGCGACCAACCAGACGTCGAACACGCTGTAATTGGTCGAGAAAACCCCGATGACGCAGAACAGGATGATCGACGGAAACAGCCAGCGATACGGGATCGACAGCAGTTTGACCCAGATGCCGATCAGCGGCAGGTTCAGGATGACCAGCATCAGGTTGCCCAGCCACATAGACACGATCAGGCCCCAGAACAGATCGGGGTTCGTGGTCATCACCTGCGGGCCGGGAAAGATGTTGTGGATCATCATCGCCCCGACCAGCAGCGCCATCAGCGCGTTGCCGGGAATGCCCAGCGTCAGCATCGGGATGAACGAGGATTGCGCCCCCGCATTGTCGGCGGATTCCGGGCCCGCGACGCCGCGGATATTGCCCTCGCCCATCGGGATCTGGCCGGGTTTGGTGGGGATGCGCTTTTCGATGGCATAAGAGGCAAAGGACGACAGCAGCGCCCCCCCGCCCGGCAGGATGCCCAGCACCGAGCCAAGGCCCGTGCCGCGCAGAATGGCCGGGATGGCCTCGCGAAGGTCGGCACGCGACGGGATCAGGCTGACGATTCTGGCCACGCCTGCGGAACGCTGTTCGGGCGGCGCGGTCAGGTTCTGGATCACCTCGCCCAGACCGAATATGCCCATGGCGATGGGAACAAGGTCGATGCCTTGCGACAGTTCGGGAAAGCCAAAGCTGAACCGCTCGATCCCGCTGTTCACATCCGTGCCCATGATGCCGATCAACAGCCCGAGGATCGCCATGCCCAGCGTTTTCAGAAACGCCCCGGACCCCAGCGCGATCGCCCCCAGCAAGCCCAGCACCATCAGCGCGAAATATTCCGCCGCACCAAAGCTGAGCGCCAGTTTCGACATCGGGAACGCGAACACCGCCAGCAACAGCGTGCCCATCGAGCCGGCAAAGAACGACCCGATGGCGGCCACGGCCAGCGCGACGCCCGCACGGCCCTGTTGCGCCATCTTGTAGCCGTCGATGGCCGTGACCACGGACGAGGATTCACCGGGCAGATTGACCAGAATGGCCGTGGTCGAGCCGCCGTATTTCGCCCCGTAATAGATGCCCGCCAGCATGATCAGCGAACTGGTCGGCCCCATCGTATAGGTCATGGGCAGCAGCATCGAGACGGTGGCCAGCGGCCCCAGCCCCGGCAACACGCCCACCAGCGTTCCCAGAAAACAGCCCAGAAACGCAAAGAACAGGTTCTGCACCGAAAAGGCGACGCTGAAACCCAAGGCTAGATTGGAAAACAGATCCATGACGTCAACCCCTCAGTAGCCGCTGATGAATTCGGGCAGGATGCGGAAATAAAGGCTGAGCGCCTCGACGAAGATCAGATAGGACAGCGCGGCCAGAAACAGCGCCAGCAACAACGCGCTGCGCCATGTGAAGTCGTGCCCCGCGGTCGAGACCAGCAGCACCATCCCCACGATGGCGACCAGCAGGCCCATCGACGGAATGCCCAGCGAGGGCACCCCCGCCAACAGCACCCCGAACAGCACGGTCGAGCCGATCACCGTCAGCAGGGGACGCCACGCGACCTGTGTGATGGGGTTGTCGATATCGGCGTCGCGCAAGATGACGCGGGCGATGATCATCAGCCCGACAATGGCCAGCATCGTGCCCAGCACGGTCGGGAAATAGCCCGGCCCCATCGAGGAACTGCTGCCAAAGCCGTAGCTTTGCGCACCCAGCGCATAGCCCCCACCCAGCAACACGAACATGACGCCGCTGTAGAAATCCTGCTTGTTGCGGATCTTCATGACATGCGGCCGTCGCGGGTCTTGCCGGGCGCCGTGTCCCGGTGGCTTTGTTGCGTGGTGACGTGCATTACAATCCTCCCTGTTCTGTGCGGCTGAGACCCGCATCATCGGTGCCGCAGAGCTTCGGGGGGATGGCAAATGGCGTTGAACGTCGCCGACAGACCCGTGCCGCGCAGGCACTGGCGATATGGATGTGCGATCGTCTTCAACGGTTCCGCCAACGTGCCCGGCGTATTCGCGGGGCGTTCCGCCTTGTCCGCGCAAGGGGCGTGGCAAGGCAGGCGGGCGGATATTGCAGTTCCCCCAAGAAGCCCGGTTCCCTGCCTGCTGCCTCCGCTCAGCAATAGCCGGGAATCGTAGCGTATCCGAGTTCATTTAGGCCGTGATAAAAATCATTTTCAACCTAAATTCTTTTAAGCGATCCCATTTTTGAGCATATCGCAGGAAGGCGATTTGTCATCTGCATGATATACATAAATTTTATTGACAGATGCCGTGGGAAAATCTTTCTGTTGCACGACGGACCCATGTCATGCGAAAACTATTTTCGCGTAACTGCATCGGACCAGCAGGAGGAGAGCTGCCCATGGTAAACAACGTCCATATCGTCGGAGCAGGTATGACGCCCTTGGGCAAGCATCTGTCGAAAAGCGTCAAGGACCTGACCGCCGAGGCGGTGACCGCCGCCCTGACCGACGCGGGCGCGCAGATGGACCAGATTCAGGCCGCATGGTTCTGCAACACCCGCCAAGGCGCGCTCGAGGGACAGCACGGCGTGCGCGGGCAGGCGGCATTGCGCGGATATGGCTTTGAAAGCATTCCGATTTTCAATACCGACAATGCCTGTGCCAGTTCCAGTTCCGGCGTCTATCAGGCCTTTGCCGCGCTGCGTGCGGGCATCCATGACGTCGCCATCGTCGTGGGCGCAGAAAAGATGAACTATCCCGAAAATCGCACCGGCATGTTCGAGGCTTTCAAGGGCAGTTGGGACCGCCAGCTGGCCGATGAACACATGGCGCAACTGCTGGCCATGGGCGACGGGCTGGAGGTGCCGCCGGGCAATGACCCCGCGCCGGAACGCTCGGTTTTCATGGACATCTATGCGGCGATGGCGCGCGATCACATGCACCGCTATGGCACCACGCAGAAACAGATCGCCATGGTCGCGGCCAAGAACCACTGGCATTCGCAATGGAACCCGTTCGCGCAATACCGCAACAGCATGACGACCGAGGAAGTGCTGGCCGACAAGCTGATCAACTATCCGCTGACCCGTTCGATGTGCGCCCCCATGAGCGATGGGGCCTGCGCGCTGATACTGGCATCCGACGCGGGGCTCGCAAAATTCGACCGCGCGCGGGCGGTCCGCATTCGCGGCATGGGCGTGTCCAGCGGGTCGAACCGCACGCCCGATCAGCCCGAACGCCACCTGACCCGCGTCGCCGCCGACCGCGCCTATGAGATGGCGGGCGTCGGTCCCGAAGATATCAGCCTGGCCGAAATCCACGACGCATCCGCCATCGCCGAGATCATCCAGTCGGAAAACTGCCGGCTTGCCGAATACGGACGCGGCGGCGAGCTGGCCGAAAGCGGCGAAAGCCGTCTGGGCGGGCGGCGGCCCATCAACGTCTCGGGCGGGCTGCATTCCAAAGGCCATCCCATCGGCGCGACCGGCGCGATCATGCTGCACGATCTGGTGCGCCAGCTGCGCCACGAGGCGGGCGAGGCGCAGGTGCCGAACGCCCGGCTGGGTCTGGCCGAGAACGGCGGCGGTTTCTATGGGCTGGAGGAAGCCGCCTGCGTCGTCACCGTGCTGGAGCGGGCCGATGCGTGACGGCCAGCCCGACCTGTCCCGCCTGATGGACTGGGACATCCCGCAGGCGCGTCAACAGCTTT
>Ga0160471_100124_pt1 | contig 32279 bp, 30 predicted proteins | sample HID1973K_E11MG_FD_108268 | JGI IMG/M metagenome (GOLD analysis project Ga0160471, IMG submission 108268) | Enriched mosquito-associated microbial communities from UW Madison campus, WI, USA - HID1973K_E11 MG | ecosystem: Host-associated > Arthropoda: Insects > Digestive system > Unclassified ... | reverse complement strand
TTACAACAACCCGAGCTTCGGCTATGGCGGCTATTGCCTGCCCAAGGACACCAAGCAGCTTCTGGCGAACTATGATCAGGTGCCCCAGCAGTTGATCGCGGCGGTGGTGGAATCGAACCGCACGCGCAAGGATTTCATCGCCGACCAGATCATCGCGCGGCAGCCGAAGCTCGTCGGCGTCTACCGGCTGGTGATGAAGGCGGGATCGGACAATTTCCGCGACAGCTCCATTCAGGGCATCATGAAGCGGATCAAGGCCAAAGGCATCCCCTGCATCGTCTATGAGCCGGTGCTGAAGGAGGATCACTTCTTTCACAGCCCGGTGGTGCGCGATCTGCAATCCTTCAAGGCGCAATCCGACCTGATCATTGCCAACCGGACAAGCTCCGATTTGATCGATATTACTCACAAACTCTTCACTGCAGACCTGACCGGGCGCGACTGAACCAATAGAAGGCGCAGGCATGCACACCTCCCACAACCAATTCAACTTCGCCGGGACCGGAAACGCCTATGAAAGCTGATACATTTGATCACAACCTCGGGCCGGATAAATTGCTTCTGGCTCGAGATCGCAATCCCCCTGCAGATCGGGATTTCGTCATCTTCTTCACGCCCCGCAGCGGGAGCAGTTGGCTCACTGATATTTGCGAAAGAACACGAAGGCTAAGTCGCCCCGATGAGTGCTTTAATCCACAATTTATGCCAGAAATGACCCGCGCGCTTGGCGCCAGAAATATGAACGAATATGTTGAGTTGCTCCGCAGGCGCCGGAACACACGCGGAATATACGGCTGCCAATTGACCTACCATCAGCTGAACGTCACCTTTTCTTCCGAAGACGAATTTATGGATTACTTCGGACGGTCTCAATTTATCTGGCTCATCCGGAAGGATATCGTTTCACAAGCTATATCACTGGCAAAGATGGTATCTACCTCCGTTAGTCACGCTCCATCCGCATCAGTCGACGACATAAGAAAGAGTGATCTGGATTTCGCCTACGACCGCAGCAAAATCAAGCATTGGCTCAATCATATATTGGCAGCCGAAATTAAAACAGAGAGCCTTTTTAAGAAGTATAGACTTAAACCATTGCGATTGAGCTATGAAGGGGTAACAAGTTTGGGCGCGCAGGGTGCGGTCAATCTGGTTGCAGCTCATGTGGCCGCTGATCTGGGAGAGGTTTCTGACCTTGACACAAAGCACCGTAAGATCGGCACCGAGGTAAACGATCACTATTCTGATAAATTCCGTAGCGAAGAGGCCGACTTTCTTGAACAGATAAGACAAATTCGCCTCGAAACAGTCGAAAACTGCGAAAAGTGAAGTAAACATTTATAACCGCTACAGGCCAAGTGTGTTAAAGAGAATCAATAGTAGGTTAAATCCAGAGGCACTCCTCTGCTTATCCAAAATGGGAGTACACGACAGTGTATTGATTGCGAATGCACAATTTCCGTCATATAGCTTCGCGAAGCGAACAAGTTGGTCACAACCGCTGGATCTCGCTTCTGGCTTCCGAGCCACGGTCGAGGCCATTCTTAGCATACTTCCTCTCGCCGCCCCTTCCGAATGGCCAGTCCTTACACACGCAGATGATGACGGGTTTCCGCCCGAAGCGATAAATGAGTGCTCCGAAATTTTTTCGAACGATAAAGTTGAAGTCGGCGCAATCCCTTATCAGAGCTTTGCAGAAATGGCATCGTCAGCGTTTGCCGTAATACGCACTTCTGATCGGCGGGCTGAATCGCTGCTAATTCTAAAAAAGGGAGCTATAAATAGCTCCAGCAATATTGAATAAGTTATTATGAAAAGATTCGGATCTCTTTTTAAGCGGTACTTAACAGCAAATATGGTGGTGAGATCTGGACTTCGCCCTATAATGGCTTCAGATTCCACCATTGGATACGTTGAAAAAGTAGAACTAGCATGCGGGCGACTTCGTGTAACTGGATGGGTGGAAGCGCAAAAGATCACCCTGAACTTCGGAGGAATGAGTTCATCAACCTGCCCCAGAATTAGACGCGAGGATGTTTCAGCCGCAAAGAATATTTCTGCTGAAGTTGGCTTTGAACTGGCCCTTCCTTGTGTTTGGGACACGGTGCGCGAGAGCCAACCTCCTTCGCTCTTGGTCACACGGTTTGACGGATCATCGATACGCCTGGTCCTCGATAGCTACAATGTCAACGCACTGCTCCTAGAGCATGGGTTGGGTTACACGCTTGCTCTGGCCCGTTCTGCGCCGGCCGCCGCAATGTGGATTCTGACCAAGCGAGCAACTTACAAGGCCGAGCTGAAAAGGGCATTAGGCCTAGCCCGCCGCGCTCCCAGCATCCAACGAATGGATGCCATGCAATTGGTACGTGAGAGAACAGACCTTCCTTTCCGTAAGACATTCCATAGTGATGCGGTGAGTATTATTATTCCGGTCTATAATGCGTTTGATATCCTCCCGAACGTATTGCAGCGGATTATCGATAATACTGAGATTCGTTACAATCTGATTATAATCGAAGATTCATCGACCGACGCGCGGGTAAGACCATTTCTGCGCGATTGGTGTGCTCTAATCGATCGACAGAACCACGAGCTTCTCCAATCTGTAACGTTGCTGGAAAATGCATCAAATGTAGGTTTTGTCAAAAGCATCAACAAGGGCTTGAGCGCCTACAGGACCATGAGCACCCATGGTCCAGTTGTTCTACTAAATTCCGATGCATTTGTCCCGGCGGAATGGCTCGGTCGATTAGTCTTGCCACTTTACTTGGATAGCACCATCGCGAGTGTAACACCCATGTCAAATGACGCCGAAATATTCTCGGTTCCCGAGATCTGCGAGAGGCGGGATTTAGAGGAAGGGTGGATCGACATTCTGGATCAAGTCGCCAAAGATGTTATATCTGATGAAGCATGGGTCGATGCGCCTACCGGGGTGGGTTTTTGCATGGCCATGAGTAGAAGCTGGGTTGAGAAGCTACCAACCTTCGACACGATATTCGGGAAGGGCTACGGTGAAGAAGTAAATTGGTGTCAGAGCGTTAAAGCGCTTGGAGGAAGAAACGTCGGCCTTCCCAACTTGTTTGTCGAACACCGGGGGGGCATGAGCTTTGGCTCAAAAGAGAAAGTCGAACGAATTCGAAAGAACAATGCTGTTATATTGGCACGATTTCCACGTTATGACAGTGAAGTTCAGTCTTTCATCACCTCTGATCCCCTATCGCTGACTCGTGTGGCCCTTTATATTGGTCTTATAGGAAGAGTTTCAAATCGTCGCATTTCGGTATATTTTGCACACTCTCTCGGCGGTGGAGCCGAGGACTACCTCTCCCGCAGAATTCGTAAAGAAATAGATACCGGGGGCGGAGCAGTTGTTCTTCGTGTGGGGGGAGAAGCGAAATGGGAAGTCGAAGTTCACGGATCTCTCGGCGTTGCCAGTGGCCTGACGGACGATTTCGACGTAGTTGTCAAACTTGTCCAAATTCTTAAAACATCACATATCGTTTATTCCTGTGGAGTAGGATACCCGACCCCATACGAATTGCCTGGACTTATGTCCCGTATAAAAAGGGGCGACGACACCTCAGAATTGTTATTCCATGACTACTTTCCATTATCACCGTCCTATACCCTGCTAGATTCTGATGGTGTTTATCGCGGCCTTCCGGGGGCCTCCACGAACGACTCGGCCCACACGACTAAGGATTCCGAAGGAAATAGCGCGAGTGTACAGATTTGGCAGAGGGCGTGGTATGAGTTTGCGAAGGAGGCGGACGATATCGTAGTATTTTCCGAGAATAGCGCCCAACACGTCAAATCTGTGTGGCCAGACTTAAGCGGACTTGTGCGTATTATTCCTCATATTTTGGAAGTACGTCCCAACCCGTTCCGGCAGATTTCGCGCGATCGACAGGTAATTGGCATTCTCGGGAACATCGGCCTTCAGAAGGGAGCGTTGGTGATACGTGATCTTGCTCGTATAAACTTGCAGCGTGGCCGCCCTTTTGATATTGTTTTGGTTGGCAATATCGATCCAGCATTTATTCTGCCATCTGATGTTGTTGTAACTGGATCATACAGTGTTTCCGACATTTCTCATATTATTGAGAATCATAAGATTACGCATTGGTTTATTCCGTCGATTTGGCCGGAGACTTTCTCATACACAACGCATGAAGCGTTGGCTACAGGCTTGCCTGTGTTTTCTTTCAATCTCGGAGCACAGGGGGATGCGGTCCGTGAGGCTAGAAATGGTATTGCTCTCGAGTTGATTGAAGCAGGATCATTGCATGACACTTTTGTTGAAATTTTTGGGCGGGAATTGTGTCTTGACCCAGATGAACCTACTGAGGTTAAGTTGCTAATCTGATGCCTGTGCCGGGGTCTGCATGGCAAGTTCCTGATGCTGGTTCCTGCTGTTGTAAATCTGGATCGAATCGCCGATTTTTCCGGCGGCCGGAGCTCTATATATTTGAACGCATCAAAGAGGTGCAGCAGATAGCCACCGAATGGCTATGGACCCTACAACGATGAACGCCCCAACATAGGCATCGACGGGGTTACACCCGCCATGAATCTTAAATGGCCGCGTGAGTTCTGCGATCAAGCGCCGTTAGAGCGGGGAGGATTACCACCTTAGCGGCAATCCAGCACACACAGCGGAACTTCTGATTGACCCGCTGTGTGTGAGCTTGAACCAGGCTGCGTCCTGTAGTCAAACAGCTCAATAACAACCCTCCCATATCGGACCCTCTATGCCCAGTATTACGGTAAACGGAACCAACGGAAATAACCGGCTAATTGGAGGTAGGGACCTCATTGGCTATACCGTCTACCTGAATGGATTCGGCGGGGATGACCAGCTGTCGGCCGGTCGGCTTACGCGCGCGATCATCCATGGCGGCGCAGGCAACGATACAGTCATTGGTGGCAGTCTCTACGATCAGTTCCTCTACGGAGATGCTGGGAACGACCAGATCGAGCTTACCGCATCCAACCTCCCCGAAGATCGTCGTGAGGCCTATGGTGGCGCCGGTAATGACGTCATCTATAACTATTCGGGTTGGGGTGAGGCCATCCTGGATGGCGGAGCGGGAGCCGACACCATGTATGGTGACCAGAGCAGGGACATCTATGTCGTCGACAATGTCGGCGACCGGGTCATCGAGTATTTTGCACCGCAATGGGACAATATCCCCAATCCGCGGGATGAAGTGAGGTCCTCCATCAACTACACATTGGGCAATCTCCTCGAGAATCTGACCCTCACGGGGACCGCGGCAATCTCAGGGACCGGAAATGGAGCAGCCAATATACTGACCGGGAATGCCGCCTCGAACGTTTTGAGCGGCCTCAACGGCTCCGATACGATTTACGGTCTGGGCGGTCGTGACCGCCTCGTCGGAGGCAATGGAAATGATGTGCTGGATGGCGGAGTCGGGGCTGATACCCTGGATGGGGGGGCCGGTCTCGACACCGCAAGCTATGCCAGTGCGGCGCGGGGCGTCACTCTCGATCTCCGCGGCATTCTGGCCATGACCGGCGAGGCCGTGGGCGACGTGCTCATCGCGATCGAGAATTTGGCGGGATCAGCTCATAACGACACCCTTTTCGGGAATTGGCTGGACAATGTGCTGACCGGAAGGTCCGGCAACGACACCTTGGATGGGTTTAGCGGCAACGACCGACTGTTCGGAAACCTCGGCAATGACCTCCTTCGTGGTGGAAACGGCAACGACATCCTCAATGGCGATGCAGGAAATGATACGCTGCAAGGCCAAAGCGGGAACGACACCATCAACGCCGGTATGGGTGACGACATATTGCAAGGCGGCATGGGCAACGACAGGCTGGTTGGAAACAGAGGCGCAGATACGCTGGTCGGGGGAGAAGGAAGCGACACCTTCGTCTTTGGTAAGTTCTTCGATCGGGACGTCGTGACGGACTTCAAAGACAACGTTGATACGATCTCCTTGCTGGGTCTCGGCGTGTCCAACTCGACACTGGCTCTAAGCCACGCCACCCAAGTCGGGGCAAACGTGGTATTCGACTTCGGCACCGACATGCTCACAGTAAGGAATGTTCAGATTGACCAGCTGTCAGACGATCTGAGTTTCTGAAGCACCTCAGCCCGCCAAGTATCTTGGCGGGCCGATCGATCGTGTGCGGTTAGCCCTGCTTCATGCCTTCATGCCGCTCTTCTCCCAGCTGGGAAGTCGTAACGGCGGAAAACTCCGACTTCAGACGATCCCGTATCAGGGCGGCAAAGCAGTCTACTGCTCTGCCGCCTCAGCTATCACATGCCGCACTGTGCCAAAAGCCTCCCAAAACCCCAAATGTTTTGCCACCGGTTTTTGTCCAGCCTAAGCGCTTGATGTGAGGCAGGGCAGCTCAGTCCGGAACAAAAACGGCCGTTTCAGGACACGCGATGCAGTATTTCGATGGTGTCGAGGATTCTCGCCATGCTCAGAATCGGGATGAAGCAATGGCGGTTCTTGATCCGTTCCATATCCAGCCGCGTGGCACGTTTGACCTCGCGCTCGCCGCATCCATGCGGAAACCCCGTCAGTGCCGAGGCGCAGACCAGCGCCATGGAATTTCTCTGTCTCGTGGTGAGTTTAGCCGCTTTTGGCGCGAAATGGGTGTTCGGAACGGCCATGTCGCGCTGTATGGTTGGGAAGGACTAAATTAATTTCATGGCCCCGCCCGAAACAATCTTTGGGTCGGCATCTAGGATATATGCCGCGACATTCCGAACGGTTCTGGTGACGATCATGGCCGCAAAGGAGGCGCGATGGGATTTCCGGTCAAAAATCCTTCGCTGACAGGAAAAGGCATTGCGGGCCGATCCCGCAATGGCCCTCCACAAGCCGCCGCGCCGGTTGATGAGTCGTCCGCATGGCTGGATCTGCGCATTGCGGCCTGCGGATTACCCAAAGCATTTCGGGCACAAGGCGAATTCCATTCCTTGGGAGTTAGGATCCATGTCAAAACTGGGTAGAATGATAACCGGATGGGGGATTGGCACCACCCTAATGTTCGCTGCGGGCGGGGCCATGGCGCAGCAGGCGTTGCCATTTCCGCCGACGCCTTCGGGCAGCAAGGCCGGGCCAACCATCGCTGAATCCACCTATAGCCCGTTGCCGCCACAATCGCATCTGCCGGCGGACGCGCCCAATATCGTCATCATTATGCTGGATGATGTCGGTCCGGCTCTGCCGCATACCTTCGGCGGCCCAATCACCACGCCGACGCTGGACGCATTGGCCGAGGAGGGCGTAGCGTATAGCCGCTTCCACAACGCGGCAATGTGTTCGCCGACCCGCGCCGCGCTGCTGACTGGGCGCAATCACCACCGCGTGGGCAATGGCCAGATCGCGGAACTCGCGAATGACTGGGATGGCTACTCCGGTCGCATCCCGCGCAGTTCGGCTTCGGTCGCGAAGGTGCTCGGAGGCTACGGATATGCCACCGCCGCTTTCGGTAAATGGCACAATACCCCGGCGAACGAAACCACGGCGGTGGGCCCCTATACCGACTGGCCCGCAGGCGAGGGCATCGGCTTCGATTATTTCTACGGATTCCTCGCCGGAGAATCCTCGCAATGGGAACCTGCTGTAGTTGAAAACACCGTGCGCATCGATCCCTCGCACGGCAGGGAAGGCTATCATTTCACCGAGGATATGACGGACAAGGCTGTTTCCTGGATGAAGCAGGTCCATGCCCTGACGCCGGAGCGGCCCTTCCTGGTTTACTGGGCGCCGGGCGCTGCGCATGGCCCGCACCATATCTTCAACGACTGGGCGGACAAATACAAAGGCAGGTTCGATGCAGGCTGGGACCAGATGCGAGAGGAGATTTTTGCGAAGCAAAAGGAAATCGGCTGGATCCCGGATAACACCGAACTGACCGCGCGCCCAGAATCCCTGGCGGGCTGGTCCGATATCCCTGAAGACGAGCGTCCGTTTCAACGCAGGCTGATGGAGGTCTTCGCCGGCTATACTGAACATGCCGATACGCAGGCCGGGCGTCTGCTGACGGCATTGGACGAAATGGGGGTCCGCGACAATACGCTGATTTTCTATGTCTGGGGCGATAACGGATCCAGTGCTGAAGGGCAGAACGGCACGCTTAGCGAACTTCTGGCGCAGAACGGCATCAAGACCGAGATCAAGGACCATATCAAGGCAATGGACGATCTGGGCGGTCTGAATGTTCTCGGCACGCCCAAGGCGGACAATATGTATCATGCAGGTTGGGCTTGGGCCGGATCTACCCCGCATCGCTCAACCAAACTGGTGGCCGCACACTTCGGCGGCACCCGCACCCCGCTGGTGATTTCATGGCCCGGCCATATCCAGCACGACACCACGCCCAGAACGCAATTCCATCACGTCAACGACATCGTGCCGACAATCTATGACGTGCTGGATATCACGCCGCCGCAAACCGTGGACGGGATCGCGCAAGACCCGCTGGACGGGATCAGCATGGCCTATAGTTTCAACGCGCCCGACGCGCCGGGGCAGAAGAAGGGCCAGTATTTCGAGGTCATGGGCAGCCGGGCCTATTATAAGGACAACTGGATCGCGTCGGTTTTCGGGCCGCGTACGCCATGGACGCCCGGACTTGACCCCGCGATCTTCAATTGGTCACCAGACAACGACGTCTGGGAGTTGCACGATCTTGGCCAGGATTTCTCGCAGGCACGCGATCTGGCGGCTGACAACCCTGATAAGGTTCAGGACCTGCGCGCGGCCTTCCTCGCCGATGCGAAGGATAACAAGGTATTCCCTGTCGGCGGCGGGTTGTGGTCGGCGGTCTTCCACCCCGAAGATGCGCCTTCCAATCCGGCAAAGGAATTTACCTATACGCAAGAGGTGATCGGCGTCCCCGAATTCGCCGCGCCCAAGGTCGGCGCGCGCAGCAATCTCGTGACAATTGAAGCCGAATTGAAACCGGATTCAGCGGGCGTTCTTTATGCTCTGGGCGCTTTCTCCGGTGGGCTGTCGCTATGGGTCGACCAAGGCAAGCTGACCTATGAATACAACCTGTTCGAGATCGAGCGCACGCAGATCGCGACCAGCAGCAAATTGCCCGAAGGCAAGGTGAAAATCGAGGTCGAGACCAAAAAAACTGGTGCGCAGCATGACGCGCCGCTGGATGTGGTGATCCGGGTGAACGGCATGGAAATGGCACGCGGGTCCGTTCCGCGCTCGGCTCCTCTGACGTTCACGGCGAACGACGCTTTCGATGTCGGAAGGGACAGCTATTCCCCCGTCTCCGAGGCCTATTTCGACCGGAAGCCCTTTGCCTTCAATGGCAGGATTGGTCAGGTCAAAATCGCCTATCAATAATCCCCATCCGTGAAGATCCACGGGCGGTAGATTTCCGCCCGTGCCGTTTTCCTCGTCGTCGACGCGAAAGATCAAAGGACCAGCTTGATGAAGAAGAGTGCAATCGTGGCACTTTGTGGCCTGATGCCCGTTTCGGCCATGGCGCAAGACCAACAATGGGAATTCTCGGGCTCGATCTATGCCTGGGTGCCGGGCCTAGGCGCGGCGGTGGACACGCCATACGGCGAGTTGGAAAGCGATTCCTCCGGCGGGAATGTGCTGGACAATCTGGACATGGCCTTCATGGGCACGTTCGAGGCCCGGCGCGAACGCTGGAGCGTGCTTCTGGACCTGCTTTACGCCAAGCTTTCCACCAGCAAGGACACGCCCTTCGGGGCGCTGTTCTCGGAGGCGGATGTCAAAGCCGAGGTCACGGCGCTCAGCGGCTACGGGCTCTACCGCACGTATGAAACCGACCACCTGATTGCCGATATCGGTTTCGGTCTTCGGGCCTTCAGCCTCGATCTCGGGACCGAGCTTCGCGCGACGGGCGCGGACGGCGACCGCAGTTTCGGCGGCGACAAGAGTTGGGCGGTGCCGCTGGTCGCGGGGCGCTTCATTCTGCCATTCGACGAGAAATGGTTCGCCACCGCCGTCTTCGATTATGGCCGGACCAGCGACGACGTGTCGACCTGGCAGGGGCTGGCCACACTGGGCTATCGCTTCGACGACAGATGGTCGCTTCAGGCCGGATACAGGTATATGGATATTCAGCACAAAATCGGCGGGCTGGATGCCGATCTCGAGCTCAGCGGCCCTGTCATCGGCGTCAGCGCGCGATTTTGACCCGGAGCGGCACCCCCTTACCGATCGTGGGCGGATGATCGCGCGAGGGGGATCGCGGTTGAAAACATCTCACGGCTTCCCGCCGCCCAGACCTGCCGCCGGAATTCCTGTGGCGCAACCCCCGTCGCCTTCCGGAACGTGCGGGCGAAATGGGCCGGGGCCGAATAGCCGAGCGCGCCCGAAATCTCGGTCACCGAAGCCCCGGTGCCCGCCAACAGTTCGCGGGCGCGCTGAATGCGGATCATGTTCGTCAGGGAGCGGAAATCGGTGCCTTCCCGGTTGAGCACGCGTTGTAGCGACCGGACACTGGTGCCAAGCGCCAGCGCCGTGCTTTCGACCGACGCCGCGCCCGCAAGAACTTGCGCCCATATCTGCGCAACGGTCACGTCGAGGAAGCTGTCGAGCGTCGCGGGAGAGAGCCGATTACGGACGACATCGCCGAGCGTGATCATGCATGGGTCGGCATGCCGCCCCACAGGCACATCAAGCAGATTTGCGGCGAAATGGATCGCAACTTCTGAGGCGCCGAATGCGACTGGGCAGGAAAAGGCATCCTCGAATGGAGTCGGAGAAGGCGGGCGGGGAATGTCCAGTTCGATCATCGATGGTCGCCAGCCGGGCGGGACGAAGGGCTCGAGCAGGCTAAGCAGGGCAGCGGCGATCCCTGTGGCGAGATGGTTGTAGCCAGGCCGACCGCGCGCGGCGCTGACATAGCGAACCCGCGCTATGCCGCTAGCAACAGATAAGGCGATCCGGTCGCCGCTGCAGTGATAATCCAGCGTGGATGCTGCGCGGACGATGGCGGCGCGCAACGTGCCGACCGCCAGGACATAGCGGCCCCAATGGCCGAAACTAGGCATCGACACCTCCGGCGCGAACAGCAGTCCAAGGTTTGGTTCGCGCCCTTCGCGTTCGATGGCGTCGAGAAAGGCCGTCGCCGTGGCCTGCGGAATGAAGCAGTCGAGATGCTCGATCGATTCGATGTTGAGCATGATCGCCTGATTGGCGCGCCGCAGAACCCTGTCCCCGAATGCCTCGCGGACGAAGCTGGACAGTCCGGCCATCGCTACGACCGAGATTACCGGCGGAGCTTTGCCCCTGCCGCCTGACGACGGGATCCCGGCTTTTGGCACCAAATGGGTGGTGAGTTGAGAAACGAGGTGCATTAGAGTTTTGGATAACCCCTTCGATACAGAAAGGCGGATGAGAACCGCTGCACAAGAGAAACCTGTGCCAAGCTAGCCGAATTCAATGAAATCTCCACGAAATTACGAGAAGGATGGAACGATGATCCGCCGCACTTTGCTCAGCAGCCTTGCCTTCACGGCGGTCGCAGCCGGGCCTGCCGTTTCGGACCTGTCCATCAAAACGGTGGAATCGCTTTCCGCGCCGGGGACGATCGAGACGCGGGTGGGCAAGCTCGATTTCCACAACGGGGTGCCGAGCGAGGAAACCACGCGGAAGGTCTACGACGCGCTGGATTTCACGAATGCACTCAACGTCTACAACAACAGCTTCCGCGGCGCATCCGCGCTGGCACTGGTCAAGGGTTTCGAGGAGATCGGCGCCAGGCCCGGCGATGTCGTCATCTTCTCGGAGCTGATGGATTCGAATTCGCTGTTCCTGACTGCCAATGCCGACACGATCTATTACCTGTCGGGACTCGATCTCAGCAAAGGACCGGTGGTGATCGAGCAGCCGTCGGGCGGCATCGGCACGATCAACGACATGTGGTTTTCCTGGATCGTTGACATCGGCGCACCCGGGCCCGATCGCGGGCTGGGCGGGAAATACCTTATCGTCGGCCCCGATTATAAGGGGCCGCTCCCCGATGGTGGTTATTTCATTGCCCATTCGAAAACGAATTTCGCGCTTTATGCCTCGCGCGCAAATCTGGTCGGGAACGATCCGCAACCGGCCGTGGAGAACATTAAGCGCAATATGAGGATCTATCCCTACCGGCCCGGTGCTTTCGGCACCAGCATTGCCCAGGCTCTCGAGGGACACGTGCAGATCGCCGGTGAGCCGAAGATCCCCGAGACAACCTTCATCGAGGCATCCGGTCGGGCGTTCAACACGATCCCGCCCAGCGATTCCGGCTTTTTTGAGATGATCAACGAGAACGTTCAGAACGAGCCCGCCACCAGCTACGACGTGGAGCTTGCAGGCCAGCTCGCCGCGATCGGCATCGTACACGGCAAGGAGTTCAAGCCTGACGAGCGGATGAAAAAGATCCTCTCCGACGCCGCCGCAGTCGGGCAGGCGACGGGACGGTCGCTCAACTGGCGTTTTGCGATGAAGCACCCGGATTGGGCCTATTACGACGGCTCGCACTGGGGTAGCATGTTGTGGGAAGGCGGCGCCTTCTTCGAGACGCCCCCGCCGCTCTTCGAACAGGGCTTGTTCAAACCGCTGCCGCCGACGGGGGCGCGCACGCTGGATTCGCGGACGGCCTTTTATTACGCCTATACGCTGGATTCGCCAGGCATGATCATGCGCATCCCCGGCGTCGGCTCGCAATATCTGATGGGTTTCCTGGACGCCGGTGGCGTGCCCTTCGACGGCGCGAAGACTTATAAGGTCAGCTTGCCCAAAGGGATTCCGGCCGAAGCCTTCTGGTCGCTGACGCTGTACGACAATCAGACGCGTTCTATGTTGCAGACGCCACAGAAATATCCGCGCGCCGGCAGCCAGAGCTACCCTTCTCCGGCCGCAGAGGAAGCTGCCGACGGCGCCACAACGATCTATTTCAGTCCGGCTCAGCCCGAGGGAGTCTCCCGAGGAAACTGGATCCAGACAGATCCGAGGAAGGGCTGGTTCACCATTCTGCGCCTCTACAGCCCGCTTCCATCCTTCTTCGACAAAAGCTGGCGTCCGAGCGAAATCGAGCCGGTCGAATGAGCCGCTGAACACATCGAACGCGGGCCGCCGCCCCATTTTGCGGGGCTGGTCCCGTTACGGTTCCGGATTTTGCACACCCATCCTCGTCCTCTGTGCTGAGGTGGGTGCATCCGTTACTATCGATCACCTTGGCATCGATACGGACCAATGCTGCCGATCAGACAGCGGTGCACGCCCGCTGCTCCGAGACTTCGCAGCCCTTGATCTGGCCGCCGCAGCAATCCTCCATCAGGAAGCGCACAAGGCCGTTCAGCACCCCGAAATCAACACTGTATAGGATCGACCGGCTTTCGCGCCGCGATGTGACCATTCCAGCTCGCTCCAGTTCCTTGATGTGAAAGCTGACGTTCGAGGCGGACACGCCGGCCTGGGCAGCAATCACTCCGGCCGCCAGTCCCTCGGGACCGGCGACGACCAGCAGCCGCAGGATGCGCAGGCGGGTTTCCTGGGACAGCGCTGCGAAGGCGGCGAGCGCTTGACGTTCTTTCATATTTCAATAATCCTAGAAATGTCGAATCGAAAGGTATCGCACATGTCCATCCAAGGCAACCTCGGCGCGCTGACCGGCGCGGCCGACCCGGAAGATATTACCATCGGTGAACTGCTGGCTGTGCTCGACGGCGCGGCCGATACGCCGCTGGTGTTCAGCTACGACGGCCGGGATGTGAGGCCCGGATACCACGTCACCGAGGTCAAGGCAGGCCGCTTCGAGGCGCTTGATTGCGGTGCAAACCCGGAAAGCTGGACCGAAATCTTCATCCAGCTCTGGGATGTGAACGAGGACCGCGCCCACATGCCGGCCGGCAAGTTCATGAAGATTATCGGCAAGGTGATCGAGCATGTCGATCTGGATCGCGGCGCGAAGCTGACCTTTGAGGTCAGCGACGGGGTGCGGCCGATGCAGCTACACCGGGCGGCGCTGCCCCGGATCGAGGGCGGGCAGGTCCGCGTGGCGCTGTCGCCGCGACCGGCAAGCTGCAAGCCCCGTGACCGCTGGCTGCTGGACCAGAAAAGCTGCTCTGCCCCGGCCGCGGCACAACCCTGCTGCGGGTGAACCTCATGTCCGATCAAACTTCGCGCGTGTTCAACGTGCTGTTCCTCTGCACCGGTAACTCGGCCCGGTCGATCATCGCGGAAAGCGTCTTGCGCAAGGACGGCGGAGGGCGCTTCCGTGCCTTCTCGGCCGGAAGCTACCCGAAAGCGGAAGTCCATCCCACCGCGCTCAAGGTGCTGGAAAACTTCCATTACCCGACCGATGGCCTGCGCACCAAGAGCTGGGACGAGTTCGCCCAGCCGGACGCGCCGGTGATGGATTTCGTGTTCACCGTTTGCGACAACGCTGCCGGGGAAGCCTGTCCGATCTGGCCGGGCCAGCCGATGACGGCGCATTGGGGCATCGAAGATCCCGCCGCTGCGACTGGAACCGAGCTTATGCGCGAAATGTCCTTCATCAACACGCTGAGCTATATGAAGGCGCGGATCGCGGCCTTCGCGGCGCTCCCCCTCGCATCCCTTGACCGGCTGAGCCTTGTGACCAGGCTGCGCGAAATCGGCCAGGCCGAGGGCGCGACCCGGCCCCGGCCGGATGTGGCGTGAGGGCGGGTCATGGATGTCGTTATCTACCACAATCCCGACTGCGGCACGTCAAGAAACACGCTCGGCCTCATACGCAACGCGGGCGTCGAGCCGCATGTGATCGAGTATCTGAAATGCCCACCCTCGCGGGAAATGCTGGTGCAGCTTGTCGCCCGCATGGGGATCCCCGTGCGGGCGCTCATACGCGAGAAGGGAACGCCCTTTGCCGAGCTTGGCCTTGGCGATCCGGCGCTGACCGAAGATCATCTTCTGGACGCGATGATGGCGCATCCGATCCTCATCAACCGGCCCATCGTGGTCAGCCTCAAGGGGGTGCGGCTCTGCCGTCCCTCCGAGGCCGTGCTGGACCTGCTGCCCCCGCAACAAGGCGCGTTCTCGAAAGAGGACGGGGAAGTCGTGGTGGGGGCTGACGGCGACCGCCTGAAACCCGCCGCAAGCTGACCGGAGACCAAGCCCATGACCACCCTCGCGCCGCCCTCGCGGCTCTCTTTCCTCGACCGCTGGCTGACGCTGTGGATCTTCGCCGCGATGGCGCTTGGTATCCTGCTTGGGACGGTCTTCGCTGGCCTGCCGGGCGCCCTCGATGCGCTCTCGGTCGGCACCACGAACATTCCCATCGCCATCGGCCTGATCCTGATGATGTATCCGCCCTTGGCGAAGGTGAGATACGAGGAACTGCCCCGCGTCTTCCAGGATCGCCGGGTGCTGGTTCTGTCGCTGGTGCAGAACTGGATCATCGGCCCGGTGCTGATGTTTGCCCTTGCCGTGATCTTCCTGCGCGACCAACCAGAATACATGACCGGCCTGATCCTGATCGGGCTGGCGCGCTGCATCGCCATGGTGCTGGTCTGGAACCAGCTCGCCCGAGGCGATGGCCAGTATGTCGCGGCGCTGGTCGCCTTCAACTCGGTGTTCCAGATCCTGTTCTTCTCCACCTATGCCTGGTTCTTCCTGTCGGTCCTGCCGCCGCTGTTCGGGCTGGAAGGCAGCGTGATCGACGTGAGTTTCTGGACCGTCACCGAAGCCGTGCTGATCTATCTCGGCATTCCCTTCGCGGCCGGGTTCCTCACGCGGCGCGTCCTCGTAGCCCGCAAAGGCGAGGGTTGGTATGAGACCGCCTTCCTGCCGCGCATCGGCCCGATCACGTTGGCGGCGCTGCTGTTCACCATCGTCGCCATGTTCAGCCTGAAGGGCGGCGACGTGGTGCGCCTGCCGGTCGATGCCCTGCGGATCGCGGTTCCGCTGGTACTCTACTTCGTCATCCAGTTCATCGTCAGCTTCGCCATGGGGCGGCTGATCGAGGCCGACTATCCCCGCACCACCGCCATCGCCTTCACGGCGGCCGGCAACAACTTCGAGCTGGCGATTGCCGTCGCCATCGCCGCCTTCGGCCTGGCCTCCCCGGTCGCCTTCGCGGCGGTGATCGGCCCGCTGGTCGAGGTGCCCGCGCTGATCCTGCTGGTCCATGTCGCGCTGCGCCTTGGTGCGCGGTGGTTCCCGCAGGATGCGAAGGCGGGCCGGTCTGCGGCCATGGCAAGGACCAGATGATCGCCGCAGACGCGCCGACCTCACGGCGTTGGCCGGTGATCTCGGCCCTCGGGATCGTCCAGATCTTCGCCTGGGGCAGTTCTTACTACCTGCTCGCGGTCTTCGCCGGGCCTGTCGCAGCCGAGACGGGATGGCCCTTGTCGTGGATCGTCGGCGGCCTGTCCCTCGGCCTCTTCGTCGCCGGCATGGCCTCGCCCCGAGTGGGCGAGGCGATCCGGCGTGATGGCGGCAGGCCGGTCCTGGCGCTGTCGAGTATACTGCTCGCTGCCGGGCTGCTGATCCTCGCCACCGCGCCGGTCCTGCCGGTGTTCCTTGCGGGGTGGATCGTTCTCGGGATCGGGATGAGCGCGGGCCTCTATGATGCGGCCTTCGCCACCTTGGGCGGCATCTACGGCCGCGAGGCCCGATCCGCGATCACCACGCTGACGCTCTGGGGCGGCTTCGCCAGCACGGTCTGCTGGCCGCTGTCGGCGCTCCTCATCGAGCATCTGGGCTGGCGCTGGTCCTGCGTAGCTTATGCGGGGATCCAGCTCGGGATATGCCTGCCGCTGATCCTCTTCCTCCTGCCGGGGAACAGCCGCGCCGCTCCCGCTACCGCAGATCGACATGGCTCGATCCGGCTTACCGGCCCGGAGCGGCGGGCCTATCTCACCATGACGGCGATCATGGTCCTTGCTGGTCTCTCCGTCACCATCGTTTCAGTTCATCTTCTGACCATGCTGCAAGGCCGGGGCCTGTCGCTGGCCGAAGCCGTCGCCCTCGGGGCCTTGATCGGCCCCGCCCAGGTCACTGCCCGGCTGATCGAGATGGCAGGCGGCGGACGGCATCACCCGATCTGGACGCTGGCCGCTGCGGCGAGTCTGTCCGCTCTGGGTCTGGTCATGCTGGCGCTCGGCCTGCCGCTCGTCGGAGCCGCGATCTTCCTCTATGCGGCGGGGAACGGCATCTTCTCGATTGCGAGGGGCGCTCTGCCCCTGACCCTGTTCGGGGCAGAGCGCTACGCCCTTGTAATGGGAAGGCTGGCTCGACCCTCGCTGATTGCCCAAGCTCTTGCACCGACCCTGGGAGCAATGTTGATTTCGGTTGCCGGGACTGACTGGACGCTGAACGTGCTGGCGCTTCTGGCCCTCGCCAACATCACGCTCGTCATATTCCTCTGGAGGGGCATGGATTAATTTCGTGCAGCGCTTGGGGGTGACATGTCGCGGGAATCCTGCAACCCGCAGCATTCTAAACTACCGCTCCGGTGTCGGGAAAATCGATCCGACCACTCGTTCACTCGATCCACTGCGCCGGCAAGCCGTTCTCCCCAAGAGAAAGTTCAACCGCTACTGACCAGCTGCGAAAGTCACTTACCTCTCCACTTCCGTGCAAGCCCCATCTATGATAGATCTAGTGGTACTATCGATAATTGTCTCAACATGTAGAGAGATAGTGATCATGGCTAAAGGGAAATCAACAGGTAGCAGCTACCGCAGCGCAATCAGCGGGCGGTATGTGACGGCAAAGCACGGAAAGGCCAGCCCCCATACGACCGTCCGCGAGACAAAGGGCGGTGGCTCTACTGGCAGCGCCCGGAGCGCGGTTTCCGGCAAGTTCGTATCGGCCAGCTACGCAAAGACCCATCCGCGGACAACCGTCAGCGAATCCTGACCCTGTCCTGCTGAGATGCCGGCCTGGAGATCAGGCTCACCTCTCCCAGCCGTCATCCTGCTCGCGGCTGCTCCGTGATCTGGCTGACCGTTCTTCTGCGGCGCTTCGCCCGCCCGGCTGGCGCCGATCGCGGTCGAGTTCGCCATAGGTCCGCCCCAGTATCGCGATGCCCCGTGCCACCTGCCGCCTTGTGCCGGCATCGGGGAAGTCCGCGACCAGGGCCTGGTCGTTCCCGGTCGCGAGCTCGGCGAATATCCCGGTCCCGTAGCTCTGCTTCAGGTCCCTGAAGAAGGCCCGCGCGTCCTCATCGCGCCCGAAGGTCGCAGGCGCACCGCGGGCCATCCCCGCGCCGATCTGAGAAAGTACGCGCAGCAACTGCGGATTCCGCTGCGGCGAAGTCTCCCGCCTGTCCCCTTGCCGGTCCTGATCGCGCTGCAGGAGCCCGGCGAGCCGCTCCCGCAGGTCAGGACGCGCTGCCGCAGCCTGCTCTCTGGTCGCCGCGACCCGAAGCGCCGCCAGCCCGGCGCTGACCCGGTCCTGGCCGCTGTCGCGGGCCAGCGCATAGACGTTCCGGAGCTGGCCGACGCGTTTGCGCATCTGCGCAAGAGCCATCCGGGCCTGACGCAGGGCATAGACCGCCCTGCCCCGCTCGGTCACCGGCTCGTACTCCCGGCCCTCCTTCGCTGCCTCGCGCTGCGCCCGCCGCTCCATGGCATTGACCGCCGGCCCGAGCTTCACCTCCGGCGCCCGGTCGAGCGCCTCGGCGGCCCGATCGTCGCCCCGCACCTGCGCCGCTTCCCGCTGCACCTCCAGCGAGCGGTGATCGACACGGATCTCCTCTCCGGCGCGCTCCAGCGCCCGGTTCTGCATCCCGGCCCAGAGCGCGCGCATGGCCTCGATCTCGCTGCCGCCGGTCTTCGCCGCATCCAGCACCCGGGTCTTGTCGCCGAAACCTCCGGCACCGATCGCCCTTGTGGTGGTCAGCACATGAGCATGGTGATTGCGCTGGTCGCCTTCGCGATGCGGGCCATGCAGCGCCACGTCGACGGCAATGCCGTAGCGCGCCACCAGCGCCGCCCCGAACGCGCGCACCAGTGCGGCGCGGTCCTCCGCCCCGAGCTCAGCCGGCAGCGCCAGCTCCCATTCCCGGGCGGTGACCGAGTTCTTCCGCGTCTCCCGCGCCTCGGCAGCGTTCCACAAGGCGGCGCGGTCCTGCACCCAACCCGGTGCGCCCTCGGGGGCGAGGATGAAGCAGGCCTCGACGCCCTGCTTGGCGGAATAATCATGCACCCGGCCCTCGCGGTCGCAGGCGATGACGGAACCGCTGCGATAGGCCGCGGCGGCGGGGGCCGATCTCCCGGCGCTGCGTTTGATGGTCTTTACCGAGAGATGGTAGCTGGCCATGCTACCGCTTCCGGAAAAGGCATCGTGGTGGAGACGCAGTCGCCGGCTCTGCTTCCCGGCTTGCAGGTTGCGCAGAACCGCATGAGCAGGCCCGGGAAGCAGCCGGCATCCGCAAGGGTTGCCAGACACGTCCCGCAAGGCCGGCAGGAATGCGGGGACGCGATGGCGCAAGCCATGACAGCGCGCCCGGCGGCAGGCAATTCTCTGCGGTTGCATCCCGCGGCACGGTCCTCCGGCTGATGCCGCAATGCCGCAGCAGGAGGCCGCGGCGCGAGGATGCCGCCGCCGGATGCAGAGGCAGGGCACTGACGCGACGCGCGGTGCCGGCAGCACGGAATGCCGGAAGCGGGGACGCGGAAGCCGGAGATGCCGGTCTGCCCTGCGACGATTGCAGGACAGACCGCAGCGGGAAGGTGACGTCCCCACGCGCGTCCCCCGCAGTCAGACAGGCGCCCACCACAGCACCTGCAATCCGTGCCGTCATGCTGCCAGCCGGTGGGGAATCGCGCAAGCGATCCGTCCCGCGCGTCTGGCGGCATAACGGCGCGGCGGCGCGACAGGATGAGGCTACACAGACGACGACGCGCCGCTGCCGCAGCACCGGGCCCATCGAGGCCCGGAGGCAACGCGGCACCCGTTCCGCCGCGGGGCCAGGCAGTCTGCTCCAGCGCCAGCGAAGAGCAACGCCCCTGGCGCCGGGTTGCGGAACGGCGGGCGATCCAACCGCTAGGGTTGGTCCTGGCGGGTTTGGGAGGGCGGAAAGCGCCTCCCATATCGATGCGGCAACGCGCATCGAAGGGGTTCGCCATCGGCCGGGGCTTGGCCCCGGGGAGATCGCACGCAAACTGCAGTCGAGCCGCAGGTGAGCGGAAGTTTGCATAAGTGCGCCCTTGTCCTTTACAGGCCCACGGGTAACGCGCTAGCGGTTGTGCTTTCAAGATCATTTTCAATCATTGGTGTTTCTGGACAGCGAAGGAGATTTCATGACCGGGACCGAGCTCGAACGCGCCGAGAAACGCTATGCCCAGGCCAAGGCCCGTCTGCAGGCGCTGAAGAACCGCGAAGCGGCCAGGGAAAGAAAGCTCGACACCAGGCGTAAGGTCATCCTTGGCGGGGCGCTGATCGATCTTGCCGCCCGTGACAGCAATGCGAGCGCCATGCTCGAGCGGCTGATCCGCAACCTGCCCCGCGAGCAGGATCGCGTCACCTTCGCGGGCTGGGATGTCAGGACCGCCGCTGTCGTGGCTGCGGGTGATGCCGAGGGCGATGCGGGAGCTGAGGCTGAAGCCGGCACTGCCGCTGCGGGCGATGCCGCGGCCGGGGAGCCGGAATTTGGCGAAGCGGTCGATAGCGATCCGGACGTCGCAGAGAGGGCGGCGCCGCGCTCGCCCTTTGACGTTGGGGAGGTAAGTGACGAGGACCGCCGGCTGCGCGAGGAACTGCGCCGGCAGGCAACGGAACTGAACAGCCGGCGGGGACCGGGAAGCCGGCTGTGATCGGCCGCGCCTTCCGGGCGCTGCTGATGCTCGGGATCTTCTCGGTGGCGCTGCCGCTCTGGATCCTGCTGCTGGCTTTCGCCCTGCTCTGCGGCACCGGGGCCGGCATGCTGGCCTATGTGCTGCTGCGCTTCCTGGTCCTCGGCGTCGATACCGGTCAGGATGTCGAGACCACGCTCGGGCAACTCGGCATGCTGCTCTGCCTGCTGCCGGCCTGGGCGGTGGCGCTCTACTTCTGGGCTGGGTATTGCGGGCTCACGCCGCTCTTCACCCGGCTTGTCCAGGGCAGCCATGGCTCGGCCCGCTTCAGCTCGAAGGCCGAGCGTGCCGCGCTCCAGCGCGGCGGCGGCTTGCTGATCGGCCGCGATGCCGAAACGAACCGGCTGCTGCGCTATGACGGCCCGGCGCATCTGATCACCCTCGCGCCCACCCGGGCCGGCAAGGGGGTTGGTACCATCATCCCGAACCTCCTGACCGCCAACCGCCCCATGCTGGTCATCGACCCCAAGGGCGAGAATGCCCGCATCACCGCCGCGGCCCGGGCAAAGTTCGGCGCCGTGCATGTCCTCGATCCCTTCGGCGTCACCGGCTTGCCCGGCGCCGCCTATAACCCGCTCGACCGGCTGACGGCGGACAGCCCCGATCTCGGCGAGGATGCCGCGGCCCTCGCCGAGGCGCTGGTCATGGACCCGCCCGGACAGGTCTCCGAGGCGCATTGGAACGAAGAGGCCAAGGCGCTCCTCGGCGGGCTGATCATGTTCGTGGCCTGCCACGAGACCCCGGAGCGCCGCAGCCTTGCCGCGGTGCGGGACTATCTCACCCTGCCGCCGGAACGCTTCCGCGAGCTGCTGGATCTGATGCAGCAAAGCGATCAGGCGCATGGCCTGATTGCCCGCGCTGCCAACCGCTTCCTCGGCAAGGCCGATCGCGAGGCCGCCTCGGTGCTCTCCAATGCGCAGCGCCATACCCATTTCCTCGACAGCCCGCGTATTACCGCCGCGATGAGCCGCTCGGATCTGCGTTTTGCCGATCTGCGCCACGGCGTCACCTCGGTCTTCCTGGTGCTGCCGCCGAACCGGCTCGATACCTATAGCCGCTGGCTGCGCCTGCTGGTCTCCGAGGCGCTGCAGGACATCGCCCGCGACGCCGAGCGTCCGGCAGGCGCAGAGAAGCCGCAGGAGGCCCTCAGGAGCCGTTCAGGGCCATCAGTCCCTTTGGTGACCCCGGAAGGGCCGCAGGCGGCCACAGAGCGTCTGACAGGCCGTTCAGAGGCTCTGAGAGCCCCAGAGGCCGGTACGGAGCCCCGGAAGGCCCTCAGCGCCGCTCCACGGGCCTCTGAGCGGCTCAGCAGCCCGAGGCCCGCCACCTTGGCCCCTGCCCTGTTCCTGCTCGACGAGTTCGCGGCTTTGGGGCGTCTGGAGGCGGTGGAACGCGCCATGGGGCTGATGGCCGGCTATGGCATCCAGCTCTGGCCGATCCTGCAGGACATGAGCCAGCTGAAAGATCTCTATGGCACCCGGGCCAATACCTTCATCGCCAATGCCGGGGTACAGCAGGTGTTCGGGGTCAATGATTTCGAGACCGCGAAATGGCTGAGCCAGAGCATCGGCCAGGAAACCCGGGCTTACCAGAGCACCAGCCACAGGCCCGGAGAGCCGGACAGCACCACCACCAGCGTCACCGGCCGCGACCTGCTGACCCCGGATGAGATCATGCAGATGCCGCCCGGGGCCCAGCTCCTGCGCATTCAGGGCCAGCCCGTCACCGTGGCCCGCAAGCTGCGCTACTACGCTGATCCCGAGTTCAGGGGGCTGTTCGAGCCCCAGCATGAGAGCAGCGCAACATCCTGACGACAGGAGGACCGAAACATGCCGCCATCCTTGCCCCCTGCCCCGCAACCCGACGCCGAGATGCGCGAGACCGTCGGTCTGCTCGCCGAGGTCGTGGCCGAGATGTCGCAGCGCCTCGGACAGCAGGACGAGAAGCTGGAGCATCTGCTCCGGCTCATGACTGAAACCCATAAAGCCAGCCTCTCGGCAAAAGCCCAGACCGATCCGGAGCTTTACGGCCGGTTCATCGGCAATGAGGTCAACCTTGCCCTTGATCCGGTGCTCGACCACTTCGCCGATGCCACCGTGTCTCTGCGCAAAAATCTCGATGAGACCGCGACCCGTCTGCAGCAGCTCGAAACCGCCGAGCAGAATGCCCTGGACCGGCTCCGGGACGAGCTGGCCAAAGCCGAAAGCTGGCGCCGGCAGCGCCGCTGGGTCTGGGCCGGAGCGCTGGCCGCAGGCGCGGTTCTGGGAGGCGCCGTGAGCCTTCTGGCCGGCGCCTGAACCACTTATCCACAGGCTCCGGGTGTTAAATAGGTGTTAGAATCTGTGTTACGGCATTTTAAACCCACTTTTTTACGATAAATAACAATCATTTACCAATGAGCGCTGTGGGTAAAGTGACGTTGTAGCGTGGGTAAAGTGGTGATTCGCCGTGTGTGAAGTGACGTTTTCCTTGTTTGCGTGTGTGAAGTGACGTTATAGGTTCATGTGTGTGTGAAGTGACGTAGGCGAGAATGGCTGAATATCCCCTACTGCCCGACCGACACCCGCAAGGGGATTTCTTTGTGTGCGACATCTTCGACGCCGCGCCAAAGGGTGATATCGGCTCGATGGAGCACCCGATTTTCTCGCTTTCGACCAAGCCAGATACCCGTCCTCGTGTCTATGAGCACAACGGGATCAAGGTCGAGGTTAAGCCTTCGGTGGATGGACTTGCGACGGTTCATGACCGAGATGTTCTGATCTTCTGCATTAGCCAGATCATTAGGGGTATGAATGACGGGCGGGAGCCGCAGCAGATCGTCAAGTTTCAGGCTTCGGATCTGCTAAGGGCTACAAACCGAATGATTTCCGGGCGCGGCTATGACCTTCTCAAGGCGGCTATGGAACGGCTGGCTGGTACGCGTATTTCGACGAATATTGCGACCGGGGGCGAAGAGGTGTTCGAAACCTTTGGCTTGATAGAGCGGGCGCGTATCGTGCGGGAGACTCGCGACGGCCGGATGCAGGAAGTTGAAATCAAGCTATCAGACTGGGTTTTCAATGCCATTAAGGCGCAGGAGGTCCTAACCCTCAGCCGCGATTATTTCCGCCTTCGCAAACCACTCGAACGGCGGATTTATGAACTGGCGAGGAAGCATTGCGGAAGGCAACGTGAATGGCGGATCAGCCTTGAGACTCTGCAGAAGAAGTGTGGCTCGGGATCCTCGCAGCGTGAGTTTCGACGTCTTGTATCGGCAATCGCCGAAGAAGATATGAAGCATAGTCATATGCCGGACTACGAGATTAGGTTCGACGCGGAAACAGATATCCTGCAGGTGCGGAGCCGAGGTACTATCGCCCCGGAGGTGCCCGATGCTGAAACCAACATCCCTGCCCTAGATCCTGAGGTCTACGATATGGCCCGAGAGGCAGCGCCTGGTTGGGATGTGCGCTATATCGAAAGCGAATGGCGAGCCTGGGCGACCGAGATCCCCCGCAACCCGGAAATGGCCTTTTTGGGCTTCTGCCGGAAATGGTATGAGAAGCGAGGCAGGCCGTAATTCACAATAGCACAGGTGCAGTTGTGCACAAATGCAAAGGGGCAGAAATGCAAATCATCGCAATTGCAATGCAGAAAGGTGGGGTAGGCAAGTCCACTCTCGCCCGCTCGTTGGCCGTAGCTGCCACCCGTGACGGGCTGTCGGTCCTGATCCTTGACATGGACGCGCAACAAAGTGTCAGCCAGTGGGCCGAGCGCCGAGACGCCGATATGCCGGTCGTCGTGTTCTCGACCGAGAATGAGCTTCCCAAGCGCCTCGACCAAGCGAAGGGCGCGGCCGATTTAGTCATCATAGACACGCCCCCTGCTCGCTCGACCGAAGCGCCGGCAGCTGTCGAGGCCGCCGATTTGGTGCTGATCCCGACAACACCTGACGTTGAGCCGCTAGAGCAGATGCCGCGTACTCTACGCCTCTGCCGTGGCTTTTCGCGCCCGGTCTATGCCGTCGTAAATATGGCAAACCCAACCGGTCCGGCCGAGGTGGTACAGACGCGTGAGGTGATCGAAGCCATGGGAGCGCAGGCAGCGCCGGTAGTGCTGCATCGCCGCAAGGCACATCGCGACGCCAGTGCCTCTGGCCTGACGGTTCAGGAGAGCGAACCTGATAGTAAGGCGGCCGAGGAAGTTGGAAACTTGTGGGCGTGGGTTCGCGCAGAATTGCAAAATAGCAAATAAGCACATGAGCAACTGTGCTAAAGTGCACAAGTGCAATTAAGCAGAGGTGCGGAAATGAAGAAGACAAATGCGTTGCTGGCGGCGATGGGGAAGGTGACGGAAGCCGAGTTGATCGAGTCTGCCCCATCACAAGTCAGGGAGCCTACCACCAAGCGGAGCGGACAGAAACATTTGGGAGCCTATTTCGATAAGGGTGATCCCATTCTGGAGCGAGTGGCTATTCTGCGAGCTCGGTTGGACATGACCAACTCGGAGCTGATCGAACACGCACTTAATGAGCTATGGCGGCGACACGAGGCGGGTAGGGCGTTTGGTGAATGAGCATAAGTGCAGGACTTCAATTGTGCTAATGTGCACAATTCATGCTGATCAAGCTTTGCTTACGCTTCATGGGCGTTTGAAGGAAAGTGCGACCGCCTCTTTGCGGCGATCTTCGCTGGGATTGCGGGATAATACTTTTTGGTATAAGTTGAATTTTCTTAGAAACAGGAAAGGCGGCAAGGATGGCGCGAAATACATCTGTGACGATAGGTGACCACTTCGCGGCATTCATCAGCGAACAGGTGCAGGCAGGGCGTTACGGCTCCACCAGTGATGTTGTGCGGGCTGGGCTGCGGTTGCTTGAGGAGCACGAGGCCAGGATAAAGGCGCTGGAAGCGGCCCTGATCGAGGGCGAGGAATCCGGTGAACCGCAGCCTTTCGACAACGAGGTGTTCAAAGCCCGAATGCGGGCTGAGTATGGGAACTGATCGGGGGTATCGGCTTTCCCCGGCAGCGACGAACGATCTGGTGCGCATCTGGCGGCACACGGCCCGGAAATGGTCGGTTGCGCAAGCCGAGAGGTATCAGGACGATTTGGCGGCAGCTTTCGAGGGGCTGTCATCAGGCGTGAAGTTCGGTCGCCCGGTTGAGGTCAGGCGCAAAGGCTATCTGAAATACGTCACCGGGGCGCATGTGATCTATTTCCGCGAGGCAGGGGCGGAAATCATTATCGTCCGCATCCTGCACGGCGCACAGGATGCTGTACGGCATCTTTAGTGATCTGATTTCCGTAAACTGGACCGATTGAAGCTGGAGTTTTCCGCTAGGCTTGCCTGGCTGGGAGAGAAGCGGATTCGCATGAAGGTGAACGAATGCAGGAGGTAACGCCATAACTAAGCTTGCCGAACTAAAGCAACGTTTGCTGGACAACTCTGAGGTCCGGGCGGAGTACACACATGCCGATGCAGAGTTTTCGTTGATCGAGGCTATGATCCATGCCAGGCAGGATGCGAAACTGACACAAGCCGAGTAGGCCAAGAAAATCGGTACAACTCAGTCTGCTATTGCCCGTCTTGAAGACGGCCGCATTTCGCCGTCGATCGCCACTTTGCGGCGCTACGCCGAGGCCACAGGGCACCAGCTCCACGTCAGGTTCACCTGAAAAGAGGCCCAGAGCGACGGATCCTTCGCAAGGATATTTACACTCATAAGATGTAACTTTATTAACTATGTATTCTATTAGTTGAGTAGGGGATTTGCTCGTGACGCATGCTGTCGATGTTCGTGTCGGGAAACGCCTGCGCCATCGTCGGTGGATGATCGGAATGACCCAACAGCAGCTGGCGGATAAGGTGGGCCTCCGGTTCCAGCAGATCCAGAAGTACGAAACCGGCCTTAACCGTATCGCAGCCTCACGGCTTTGGGAGATCGCGCAGGCATTGGAAGTGCCGGTTAGTTTCTTCTTCGAAGGGTTTGACACGAACCAGCACCAGGCGAGCGAGGAGGATATTCGGGCTGACAAGGACGCGGTGCAGCTGGTGCGTGCCTACTACGCGATGCCCCAGGCGCAACGTCACCAGATCTTCGAGTTGGCGCGGGTTCTTTCTTCCTTGGGCTAGCCCACCGTCCTGATGTGCCATGTGATAGCATTTCGGTATGGTCATCCTGCTGGCTGACAGTGCGGTTGCGAAAGATATTGGCTGATGGAGGGGGAGCTGGCCTGTGGGCGCGCCATGACAACACCTCCGCGACCAGTTCGGCGGAAGGGCCAAGACAGATAGGACTCGGCGCGCTAGGGTCGAGAAATGAAAGATTCGACCAGTCTCGACGGACCGCCGCTGCTTTTTGGCCCCTATTTTCCCCCGGATATTTCCGATGGTTGGCTGGTGGACTGGATCGACGGATCCGTTGAAGTTGGAAGTTGGACAGATGCACCGCTGCCGTGGCCGCGGCGGAAAAGAGAGGGCAGAAGCTCGGTCATCCTTTGCGATGGCTTGATCCGAGCGGTGATGATGGAGAGCAGAGCAGCAGTTCAATACCACTGGGGCGTTTCCGGAGGCACGGTCTGGAAATGGCGTCGGGCATTGGGCGTCGGTCGAATTACGCCCGGCACCCGAGAGCGGCTCAGGAGCGAGACAGGCGTTCCACCCGAGGCTGCGGCAAGGGGCCGATTGACAGCATACCTGAACTCAAAAAGGCCCCGCCTCGGGGCAACCGAGGCAGGATGCTTCGACGAAGGCCGAACCGGGATCGCAGATGCAGGACAGGCAACAACGGCAGATTTCCTGATATGCCGGAACCCTGCCGACCAGTAAAAGGCGTAATTCCTCGGTCGAACTAAGGTTATGATTGTGCTCGCAAAGATTGATGCATGACGTAGGGGACCGTGGCCCCGAGTTTCCTTGACGCCTTCACGTATCATAAGCTGTCGCCGTTCAAACTCGGCTCAATCCCTTCGCGTTTGGCCGTATGCGGGCGTTGCCGCCTTCACTCCAGCAGATCCGTGGCCGGGTTCTCTGCAATGTCGACATCGGCATAGTAGCTCTGGGCCTGGGCGACGCTGCGGTGGAGGGAGAGCTGCATGGCGGCGGGCAGGGGGGTATGGTCGAGCGCGGCCTGGGTCAGGAAGCCGGCGCGCAAGCCATGCGGGCTGGCGAAGTCCGCCGGGTAACCGGCCAGCACCAGGCGATGACGCAGGATCTGGCGCAGGCCATCGGCCGAAAGCCGGCGCTTCAGCACCCGATCAGCCTGGCTTACCGGCCGGAACAGCGGCCCGTCCTCGATCCGCGCCACCGCGATCCAGCGCATCACCGCGCGGGCTGCACGGCCCTTCAGCGGCAGCCGCGGCGCCAGGGCCGGACCGGTGGTCTTGGTGCTGAGCAGGCGGATGCGCAGCAGGCCGTTTTCGGCAAACTCGTCGCTGTCGATATCGGCCCGGTTCAGGGCGACGATCTCAGCCCGGCGCCGGCCGCCGGAGGCCCAGCCCAGCATCAGGCAGGCGCGGTCGCGCAAGCCGCGATGGCTGGCATCACAGGTGGCCAGCAGGTCTTCCAGCACCGCCCGGGTAATCGGGTTCGCCGATTTTCGTTGCCGTGGCCGGGCGGCGGCGCGGCGGGCGCGGCTACGGGCCTCGGTGATCAGCGGCGCCTGAAAGGGCGATGGCAGGTTCTTCATGCGGTGGAAGGCACGCCAGGAGGCGATGCGGCGGTCGAGTGTCGCGGGGGCAGGGCAGGCGAGGCTGCGGCGCAGCCCGGCGGCGATCAGCGCCTCGGCCACCTCCCGGGCCGGGCCGGAAGCCGCGCTCAGGTCCTGGGCATGTTCGAGCAGGAAGCGCAGCGCCACAGACTCAGATTCCGGCCAGGCCAACTCCTCGCCATAGGCCAGCAGCTTCCAGGCGGCGATATAGGCCAGGTCGCGCTCCCAGGCCCGCAAGGTGTTCTCCGGGGTGCCGCGGCGCCAGAGATCGATCAGCGCTTCGGCCTCGGCGGCGGAGAGGGCAGGGGGCGCAATCGGCAGCTTCATGGCGCCATTCTGCGCGGTATTCTCCGGGATCTCAAGAGTCACGATAAGCGGGACTTATCGCAAGCACTTAGGTTGAAGCAAAGCACGGATGTAATCCGTAAATAGTTACATTATTGCGGATATATCATAATAATAGCAATATATACACGAGTTAATCTAGGCCGAACAGCTTTTGAGCCCGAAGATATCTCTGTCCTCAAAATCTTTGGAAGCGCCATCTCTGGCGGCAGAATATCTGTCAGACGGATCTCACATCGCTGGCTGACCAGCACCTTGGCCATCTGGCACCAGTCGGCCAGATTGGCCCCCCGGCCGGAGACGCCTGTCCCGTTGCCGACACCGCGAAGTTCGACCAAGCGGCGTGGATCATTTCTGATGGCGACCATGGCAACGAGTCCTTTGGGCGAGCTCAAGCCCCATATCTCTTCTTGCCCCGCTTAAATACCGAGGTGGCGCTTTCGTGGTGACGCGCGACTACCTTCTTCTAAGCGGAAAAGGATCAGAGGAGCCTCCCCCAGCCCGGCGCGGTTCAGCCGCTTCGGCCAGGCAGGCCTATCTCGGAGCGGCAACTCTATCAGGCCAAAGTTGCATGCTGCCAGAAGGGCACAGATAAAAGCTACCCGATAAAAAAAGCGACTGAACCGGCTTTCGTAGCCTTGTCTTTCGCTGGATGCCTGAAGATAGAGCGGCATGAATTTTTTATCAGTTGAAGTAATGCAGATTGAGCAGACCTCGCTTCCGGGCGTCCTGATCCTGACGCCACGGCGGCATGGCGATGCGCGCGGTTTCTTTTCGGAAAGCTGGAATCTCAGGACATTGCGCGAGGCGGGGCTCGACCTGCCGGAATTCGTGCAGGACAACCACTCGCTGTCGGGGGCGGTGGGGACGCTGCGGGGGCTGCATTTCCAGTCGCCGCCCCATGCGCAGGGCAAGCTGGTCCGCTGCGGACGCGGCCGGCTCTTTGACGTCGCGGTCGATGTGCGCAGGGGCAGCCCGACCTATGGCCAGTGGATCGGCGAGGAACTGTCCTTCGAGAATGGCCGCCAGCTCTGGATTCCCGCCGGGTTCCTGCATGGCTTCGTCACGCGCGAACCGGATACCGAGATCTGCTACAAATGCACCGATTACTACGCCGCGGATTGCGATGGCGCGGTGGCCTGGGACAGCATCGGCATCGACTGGGGCCTGACCGGCGCGCCGCTGCTGTCGGCCAAGGATGCGGCGGCCCGGCCCCTCGCGGATTTCGACAGCCCCTTCACCTATAAGGCCCCCCTTCACCGCGAGGCGAAAGCATGAAGATCCTTGTAACCGGCGGCGCGGGGTTCATCGGCTCGGCGGTGGTGCGGCTGGCCGTGCGGCGTGGGCATGAGGTCGTCAATCTCGACGCGATGACCTATGCCGCCAATCTGGAAAACGTGGCCTCGGTCTCGAACAGCCCGCTTTACACCTTCGAACAGGCCGACCTGCGCGACCGCGCGGCGCTGGACCGGGTGCTGGAGGCGCATAGGCCCGATGCGGTCATGCATCTGGCGGCGGAAAGCCATGTCGACCGCTCGATCGACGGGCCGGGCGATTTCATCGAGACGAACATTACCGGCACCTACAACCTGCTGGAGGCCGCGCGCGCCTATTGGGCGGGGCAGGGCAAGCCCGAGGGCTTCCGCTTTCACCACATCTCGACCGACGAGGTCTTCGGCAGCCTTGGCGAGGACGGCCAGTTCACCGAGGAGACGCCCTACGATCCCCGCAGCCCCTATTCGGCCAGCAAGGCCGCGTCCGACCATCTGGTCCGCGCCTGGCACGAGACCTATGGCCTGCCGGTGGTGCTGACCAATTGCTCGAACAATTACGGGCCCTTCCACTTCCCCGAGAAGCTGGTCCCGGTGGTGATCCTGAACGCGCTGCACGGCCGGCCGATCCCGGTCTATGGCGATGGCGGCAATATCCGCGACTGGCTTTATGTCGAGGATCACGCCGATGCCCTGTTGCTGGTGCTGGAAAAGGGCGAGCTGGGCCGCAGCTACAATATCGGCGGCGAGAACGAGGCGAAGAACATCGACCTCGTCCGCACGATCTGCGCCCATATGGACCGCCTGCGCCCCGAGAGCGCGCCGCATGACCGGCTGATCACCTTCGTCACCGACCGTCCGGGCCATGACCGGCGCTATGCGATCGACCCGACCCGGATCCGCACCGAACTGGGCTGGCGCCCCTCGGTCACGGTCGAGGAGGGGCTGGCGAAGACCGTCGAATGGTATCTCGAGAACGAGGACTGGTGGCGGCCGCTGCTGGACCGCAAAGGTGTCGGCCAAAGGCTCGGCACCGCATGACCGGGCTGCTGGTTTTTGGCCGGACCGGACAGGTCGCGACCGAACTGGCGCGGCTTGCGCCGGATGCGCGCTTCCTTGGCCGGGACGAGGCTGACCTCTCCGATCCCGCGGCATGCGCGGCGGCGATTCTGGCGGCTCGGCCGCAGGCGGTGATCAACGCCGCCGCCTATACCGCCGTCGACCGCGCCGAATCCGAGGCCGGGCTTGCCGGGCTGATCAATGCCGAGGCGCCCACGGCGATGGCGCGGGCGGCGGCCGAGTTGGGGGTGCCATACCTCAGCCTCTCGACCGATTATGTCTTTGACGGCTCCGGCGACCGACCCTGGCGCGAGGATGACGCGACCGGACCGCTGGGCGTCTACGGGGCGACGAAACTCGCCGGAGAGCAGGGGATCGCCGCCGCGGGCGGCCAATGGGCGGTGCTGCGCACCTCATGGGTCTTTTCGGCGCATGGCGCGAATTTCGTCAGGACGATGATGCGGCTCGGCGCCGAGCGTGATGAGTTGCGCGTGGTCGCCGACCAGCATGGCGGCCCGACCCCGGCGCGTGACATCGCGGCGACCTGCCTTGCGATGGTCGCGGCGATGCAGGGCGACCGGGCCAAGGGCGGGATCTACCACTATTCGGGCGCGCCGGACACGACATGGGCCGGGTTTGCCCGCGCGATCATGGCCGATGCCGGGCTGGCCTGCCGCGTCACCGATATCGCGACCGCAGATTACCCGACCCCCGCCCGCAGGCCGGGCAACTCGCGGTTGGATTGCAGCGCGATCGCCCGCGATTTCGGAATCTCACGCCCCGATTGGCGGGCGGGGCTGGCAGATGCAGTGAGGGAGCTTCAAGCATGACCGAGACGGCCACCCCCCCGAGCGGGCGCAAGGGGATCATCCTTGCCGGCGGATCCGGCACAAGGCTCTATCCGATCACCATGGGCGTGTCGAAGCAGCTCTTGCCGATCTATGACAAGCCGATGATCTACTACCCGATCTCGGTCCTGATGCTGGCCAGCATCCGCGAGATCGCGATCATCACCACGCCCGAGGATCAGGACCAGTTCCGCCGCCTCCTTGGCGATGGCAGCCAATGGGGGCTTGCCTTCACCTATATCATCCAGC
>Ga0160471_100120_pt1 | contig 34791 bp, 25 predicted proteins | sample HID1973K_E11MG_FD_108268 | JGI IMG/M metagenome (GOLD analysis project Ga0160471, IMG submission 108268) | Enriched mosquito-associated microbial communities from UW Madison campus, WI, USA - HID1973K_E11 MG | ecosystem: Host-associated > Arthropoda: Insects > Digestive system > Unclassified ... | reverse complement strand
GCGATTAACCTTTAAAATAAATGCCTTCCGGTAGGAAAGGCATTTAGAGCGAAAGACGAGATTCGAACTCGCGACCCCGACCTTGGCAAGGTCGTGCTCTACCAACTGAGCTACTTTCGCATTCTCAAAACTGATATGCTGTTTCGTTTTGGTGATGCAAATATAGATAGATTTCTATTTTTGTCAAGAAATTTCTTGTTAAAAATTTAATATTTAATTTAAATTGCTGGCTTTCAGTACAAGTAAAATTAAATCGTTTTCAAATCCTCTACCCTGAAGGTAGCTCATTAGCTTGTATTTTCTTTTTAATGGGTTATTTTCGGTTAACGTATCAGCTTTCTTTACAGCCAGATTTTTTAAAGTTTGCATGTAATCATCGTCATCTAAACTGTAGAGTGCCTTTTGCAAAATCCTGTCAGGAACACCTTTTAGTTTTAAACCTTGTTTAATTTTTATGCGGCCCCATTTCTTAATGTTGAATTTTCCTGAAGCGTAGGATTTGGCAAAGCGTTCCTCATTGAGAAAATTGTTTGTTATCAAGTCTGATAAAATTTCTTCCAGTTCATCGCCACGCATTCCCCATTCCACTAATTTGTAACGAACTTCTTTTTGCGAGCGCTCCTGATAAACACAAAAACTTTCTGCTTTTGCTAAAGCCTGTTTTTTATCTAATATTGCGCCCTCTTGTTTACCGCTTTTCATAATTAATTACTGAAATTCGTAAAAATAAAAACGATTACCGTATTTTTCTGAATATAATAAAATGCTGAGCCCGATATATAACATTTCTAATATTGCTAAAATTTTAAATGCTGATTCCAGATTGGTTAATAGGCAGGCTGTTATCAAGTATTTAGTAATTGATAGTCGCTCGGTTTTAGTGCCGGAAAATTCTTTATTTTTCGCACTTTCTTCACATCGTGATGGACACCAATATTTAAAGGATGCTTATAGTAAAGAGATTAGAAATTTCGTTATTACGCAGAAAAAATACATTAGTGAGTATCCTGACTGCAATTTTATTTTAGCTGATGATTCATTATCCGCATTGCAGAAATTAGCTGTTGAACACCGTAACCATTTTGATTTAAAAACTATTGGCATAACCGGAAGTAATGGCAAAACTATTGTTAAAGAGTGGTTATATCAGCTTTTAGCAACAGATTATAACATCGTCAGGAGCCCAAAAAGTTATAATTCGCAAATTGGTGTACCACTTTCAGTTTGGCAAATTGATGTCGATAATACACTGGGGATTTTCGAGGCAGGTATTTCTGCCGTGAATGAAATGGATGTGCTTGAAGAAATTATTAAGCCACAGATTGGTATTCTAACAAATATCGGTGAGGCTCATGCGGAAGGTTTCGGTTCTAAAAAGGAAAAACTCAGCGAGAAATTAAAATTATTTAAAAACTCCGACTTGCTTATTTATTCCCCGGATTATACTGCTGAAATCAATTTAAAAGATTTACCAGGAAAGAAACAGTTTAGCTGGAGCAGTAAACAAGTTGCCGATTTACGAATAACTACTATAGAACCCATCGAAGGGAACTGCTATTTGCGGGCAATTTATCAGGATAAGGAAATAGAATGTATGTTGCCTTTTAAGGATAAGGCATCGATTGAAAACGGAATGATTTGTTGGGCAACATTACTGGCATTGGGTTATTCGGCAGAACAAGCCGATTTACGTTTGGAAAAATTAAGCCATGTTAGTATGCGTTTGGAGCTTAAAAATGGTATTAATCAATGCTCCATTATAGATGATTCTTACAGTGCCGATATTTCGTCCCTGGCCATAGCTTTGGATTTTTTGAATCAACAAAATCAATATCCAAAAAAAACTGTAATTCTATCTGAACTCTTTGAAACCGGGCAGGATGATTTGGATTTATATACCGAAATTGCCGATTTGCTAGTTCAAAAGAACGTGAACCGCTTAATTGGTATCGGAACTAATATTGCCAAATACGCTAAGCTTTTTAAATTTGAAACACAATTTTTTGACAACACTAATGCTTTTATCGAGGCTTTTCCAGGTTTGCAGTTCAATCATGAAACTATTCTGGTAAAAGGGGCAAGGCGATTTGAATTTGGAAGAATTAGCAAGCTGCTTACACAAAAAATTCATGATACGGTTTTAGAAATCGATTTGAATGCCATGGTTGGGAATTTACAATTCTATCGCTCAAAAATTAAACCTGGTGTAAAAATTATGGCGATGGTTAAAGCCTTTTCTTACGGCAGCGGCAGTTTCGAAATCGCCAACTTGTTACAGTTTCACAAAGTAGATTATTTAGCGGTAGCCTACGCAGATGAAGGCATCGCTTTGCGCAAGGCCGGCATAACTTTACCAATTATGGTAATGAGCCCTGAAGAATCTGCTTTTGATGCGATTATCAAACATAATTTAGAACCCGAAATTTACAGTCTCGAGATTTTAAACAGTTTCATTAACGCCCTCTCTGATTATGATTTTAACTATCCAATTCATATCAAGATAGATAGTGGCATGCATAGGTTAGGTTTTGAAAGTAATGATATCCTTAAACTATCTGGGTGGCTAAAAGATGCTCAAAAGGTAAAAGTTAAAAGTATATTTTCACATCTTGTAGCTAGTGGAGAAGCCGAACATGATGGTTTTACGCAAAATCAAATTAAAAAATTTAAACTTCTCGCTGGCCAGTTAATCGATGCATTGGGTTATAAACCAATTCTCCATATTGCCAATACTTCAGGCATCAGTCGCTGGCCCGATGGCCAAATGGATATGGTGCGGTTAGGCATTGGTTTGTATGGTTTCGACGCGGCCTTGCTAAATAACCGTGGACTACAAACTACTATGGTTTTAAAAACGACCGTTACCCAAGTAAAAATCTTGGATGCGGGAGAAACCGTTGGCTACAGCAGGCGGGGCATAATGCCAAATGGCGGCAAAATCGCAACTGTTAAAATTGGCTATGCCGATGGTTATAATCGGGCATTTGGAAATGGAATAGGCAAAATGCTTATTAACGGCTGCCTGGTTCCAACAATTGGCTCTATTTGCATGGATATGACAATGCTGGATATTACTGGGATTGAGGTGAAACCAGGTGATGAGGCCATAGTTTTTAACCATGAACATAACATTATGGAACTTGCAAAACAGATCAATACCATCCCATACGAAATTCTTACAAATATTTCTCAAAGAGTGAAACGGGTTTATTTTTACGAATAGGTTGGTTCAGTAGTCAATGGTTCATTAGTTAAATAGTTTGGATGTATATCTCAACAGCAACTTCTAGTGCGTTAACAACTAATGAACTGATAAACTTTTAAACCAATGAACTAATGACTAGTGAACTATTAAACATTTTTGAATAAGTTTGCAGCATGAACAAAGTCGGGAAAGCCATTATAAACTATTTAATTAAAGGTTTATTAATTGTTGTGCCCATTGCAGTGAGTATTTTCATTGTTGTTTGGGCAGTTACAACTGTAGATAGTTGGCTGAATGTAAATAATATTCTTGGTGTAAATCCTCGTACAGGCGAGAGCAGGAACATCCCCGGTTTGGGTTTATTAACGGTTTTAACCATCATTTTATTGGCGGGAATTTTCGTAACCAACTTGGTTACCGAGCCAATGTACAACTGGTTTCAGCGGGTTATGCATCGCTTGCCCTTGCTCAATTTCATTTATTCTTCTATAAAAGATTTAACAGAGGCTTTTGTTGGCGATGAAAAGAAATTTAACCATCCGGTAATTGTAGAAGTGGAGGGAGGCTTGCGTAAAATAGGTTTCCTCACTCAAAACGATTTAAATAAACTCGAGTTACCCGATGATGTAGCCGTATACTTTCCATTATCTTACTCTTTTGCCGGCCAGCTTTGTATCGTAAAAAGAGAGCAGGTTAAAGATTTAAATATGAGCGCTGCCGATGCTATGAAATTAGTTGTGAGTGGCGGTGTTAGCGGGTTGTAGTTTTGTTATTTATACGCGATTAGTTTGTAGTCGTCACCCTGAATTTATTTCAGGGTATTAATGGCATGAACGTATAGCATTAAAGGTGCTGAACTAAATTCAGCTTGACGACAGTTCATTTATAGTTTTTATTTAAATAAATAAAACCATTGGAAATTAGATATTTGCGGGTCAAATCTCCTAAAAAATTCCTCTGCCTGTAAACAATATAAATATCAAAATAACAACTAAAAAAATTATCCTGGTGTAGTATTCTCTGATGAATAAGCCCGACAAAATCACCAAATCATCATCAGTATTGCTGTGAATTAAGCCATTTCCTGTTGATGAGTTATAAATGACTTGTTTCTCCTTATGGTTATTTAAAGTCCACCGACTTAACCAGCTGTTTTGAAAACTCCAGTCGAACTCCTCGCCGGAAGTGAAAATAATTTTAGCCTTAAAGCCCAACCAATCGTAGCGGATTATTGCTATAACTTCATTTTTATTGTTTAAAATTTTCGTCTCCGGATTTGAGTAGCCTTCACTTTTTAAAAGATATATTCCCTGTTGTGTTGTGGCTATTGCCGAGTTTTTAAGCGAGCTAAAGTTGAGGGAAAATTTAAGCAATGCATTGCCAAATACCTGATAATTACTATCGAATAAACCTTTTCTCCAATTCAGCGTTTGCTCCATATCTTTCGGGGATTTTAAATTTTCATCTTATAAACTCCTAATAAACAAAAAAGAGCGCTTTTGTTTTGTAATGTTTAGAGTTAAGTAACCTGAACATGTTACAAGCAAATTATAAGTGCACAAAAAAAGTGCTTGCGAAAACAAGCACTTTTTATTAATCATTGAACTTGAATTATCGAAAATACGCTATTCTATAATTTTGGTTTAACTTTTTTAACCTCCAAAACTCTGAAAATCTTAAAATCCTATAATCCTGGTCAAAAATCCTTTTATCCTGCTTAAAAATTAGGTTTCAGCACATACTTATCATAGAATCTGAAAATATGCTCTGCTGCCTCTTCAGCGGTATCTACAAGGCGAAATAAATTTAAATCTTCTTCGTGTATGTTATGCTCTTTCTGTAGCATTGTTCCTTTAATCCAGTCTATTAAACCGCTCCAGTAATCCTTACCCAAAAGCACAATCGGGAATCGGGCAATTTTACCAGTTTGAATCAATGTTAAAGCTTCGAAAAGCTCATCCATTGTTCCGAAACCACCGGGTAAAACCACAAAACCCTGACTATATTTCATAAACATTACCTTGCGAACGAAGAAATAATCGAACTCCAGTAATTTATTATGATCGATGTATTTATTATGGAACTGCTCAAATGGTAATTCAATATTTAAACCTACAGATTTACCGCCATTCGTATGAGCGCCTTTGTTACCTGCCTCCATAATACCCGGGCCACCTCCAGTAATTACACCATAACCGCGATCGGTTAATAATTTACCACACTGCTCTGCCAATTGGTAATATCTGTTTGTTTGCGCCGTACGGGCAGAACCGTAAATGGTAACACATGGTCCAATTTTAGCCAGTTTCTCGAAACCATCAACAAATTCGGCCATTATTTTAAAAATCTGCCAGGAATCTGTTACCTTAATTTCTTGCCAATCTTTATTTTCAAAAGCACTTCTAATTTTTTCTTCACTCGTCATATATACTGTATTCTAATATTAAAATTTGGTTTGCGCATCAGTTTTTTTGCTGATGAAAAGCAAGCCGATAAAAGTGATTAAACCGTTAATTAAAATCAGTTCAACACTGAAAACATAGCCACCCAATATTTCTTTGGAATAGGTTGAAAGCAAGTAACATAAAAAAGGCGATAAAATGCAAACTATCGGCACTAATTTATCGTGTAAACCTCGGTTTTTTACAAATAAACCAAAACTGTAAAGGCCTAAAAGTGGTCCGTAGGTGTAAGATGCAATGGTAAAAATTAAACTTACCACCGATGAGCTATTCAGCGCATTGATTACAATGATGACTAAAAACATCAAAATAGAGAACGCAACGTGCACGGTGTGGCGTTTTTTAACAGCATCGTGATTGTTAAGGTTTTCAGCTTTTGCCATCCCTAAAAAATCAACACAAAATGAGGTTGTTAAAGCCGTTAAGGCAGAATCTGTTGTAGCGAAAGTAGCAGCCGTTAAGCCTAACATAAATATAATCGCGGGCACGGCACCTAAATTATTCAAAGCAATTTCCGGGAATAATAAATCTGTTCTTGGTTTCCCCGTGATGTGGTCGAGCGGAATATCGATTCCGTTTTTAGCTGCGAAAATATATAACAATGCACCTACACTTAAAAAGAAAACATTCAAAATCACAAATACACCCGTAAAAGTAAACATGTTTTTTTGTGCCTCTTTTATGGTGCCCATACTTAGGTTTTTTTGCATCAAATCCTGGTCTAAACCCGTCATGGCGATGGTAACGAAAATTCCACCGATAAACTGCTTGCTGAAATACCATTTGTTGGTTAAGAAATCATCCCAGAAAAATATTTTCGAGTAACTGCTGCTCTTAATGGTTTCAAATGCCTGAGGGATATTTAAATTCAAGCTGCTGCAGATAAAGTAAATGGTTAAAAAAACCGATAAAACGAGGAAAAACGTTTGCAAGGTATCGGTAATGATGATGGTTTTCAAACCACCTTTAAAAGTGTACGACCAAATTAAGGCCAACGAAATTAATACTGTTAACCAGAACGGAACGCCATAATTATCGAAAATAAAGCGCTGTAAAACAATTACTACCAGGTATAATCTTGTAGCAGAACCCAGAGTGCGACTTAATAAAAAGATAGAAGCCGCCGTTTTGTAGCTGTAATGGCCTAAACGTTGTTCTATGTAACTATAAATGGATGTCAATTTCATCCGATAATAGAGCGGCAGTAAAACGGTACATATAATGATGAAGCCGACTGCATTACCTAAAACGAACTGAAAATATTGAAACTGATTGCCTGCGGGTGCGCCCACTTCGCCCGGAACGGAAATAAATGTTACGCCGGAGAGTGCCGTTCCAATCATTCCAAAGGCTACTAAATACCATTTAGAGTTCCTGTTTGCAACGAAAAATGAGTTGTTGTCTGATGAATCTTTCGAGGTTACAAATGAGATAATTATCAATACTAAAAAGTATCCAATTAAAAAGCACAAGAGGATGGTTGGCGACATAGTTTTGTTTTAAGCTGCTAAATGTAAAGAAAACGATTTTTATAATCAATATTTTGATTTGGAAATCAGGTTCCTGTTTCCTTCGGATAGCTAGTCCCGTAATTCGCTTTACTTACCCGAAAAAGAATCGGGTTTCGTACCCGCTGCTGCCGGGTTTAAATTACTTCGGTTTGTACAGAGAAACACCCCGCCTTTCAGGCACGCTCTAAAAGAGGGGAATTACAAAATGCCAATAAATCTGTTTGATATTATTTGCGCCCTACATCCCCCTCTTCCAGAGGGGTGTCCGCAGGACGGGGTGTTGATTTGAATTTTCTCAATCATCACTCAACGGCTTCATATTTATCAACCATTTTACATATTTTTGTACCATGAATTTTTCATCCAAACTGCTTGAAGATGCAGTAAACGAATTCTCGAAATTACCAGGTGTTGGGCAAAAAACGGCTTTGAGGTTGGTTTTACACCTTTTAAATAAAGAACAGGAAGAGGTAAATCAGTTTGGAAATACATTAATAAAATTGAAACAGCAGATTAAAAACTGCAGTATCTGCTATAACATTTCCGACCACAACATTTGCGAAATCTGTACTTCGCACAAGCGTGATAAGGAAACAATTTGTGTCGTTGAAGACACTCGCGATGTGATGGCAATTGAAAATACAGGCCAATATTTCGGCGTTTATCATGTATTAGGTGGTTTAATTTCGCCGATGGATGGTATCGGACCAACCGATTTGTACATTGATGGTTTAGTGCAGCGGGTTGCTACCGGCGATATAAAAGAAGTGATTTTGGCATTGAGTCCGAATATGGAAGGTGATACCACACTATTTTACCTTTATAAAAGGCTTAAAGAATTTAATATTCCAATAAGCACAATTGCCCGTGGCATTGCTTTCGGTGGAGAGCTGGAATACACAGATGAGATTACCCTTGGGCGCTCAATAATAACCCGTGTGCCTTACGAAACCGCAATGATGAAGTAGAAGATGAAACGATACCTGGTTTTATTTTGCATATTGATTTTAAGTTTGGCGGTAAATGCGCAAGTCAAAATCCATTCTCATAACGATTATACTCATCAAAAACCTTTTTTTGAAGCCTTTGCTAATAAAGTTTTTTCTATTGAGGCCGATATTTTTGTAGTTGGCGATTCGCTGATGGTTGCCCATAGCAGGAAAGAAATTAAAGCCGGGAATACTTTGGAGAATCTTTACCTGAAGCCTATTGCGACGCTGTCTAAAACGAATGAGTTTTACAGTTTTCAGCTGATGATTGATTTCAAAGATAGCTGGACATCAACGTATCCTATTTTACAAAAAGCTTTAAAGCCTTATCAGAAATATTTTTCCAAAGGAAAGAAAAAGGTTACCATCGTCATCAGCGGTAATCGACCATCAGATTCCACTTTTCATACATATAAAGATGTAAGTTTAGATGGCTTGCCAAATGTAAAATACGCTGCCGAAGATTTAAAAAAAGTAACCATGATTAGCGACAATTTCGAAACTTATTCTAAATGGAAAGGCATTGGTGACATTGCTGAGGCCGATAAAACGAAGCTTAAAGAACTGATTGAAGATGCGCACAAAATCGGGAAACCATTTCGTTTTTGGGGCGCACCTGACAACGCTGCTTGCTGGAAATTGCTTTACGAATTGGGTGCAGATATCATTAATACCGACGAAGTTACCGAAGCTACAAACTATTTTAAAACAAATTAGATGGCATCAGGTCTCGCACCTTGATGTTCTTTACCTGATACCATATGAACTTGAAAGACAAAGTTATCATCATTACTGGCGCATCAAGCGGAATTGGAAAAGCATGTGCTGAAGAATTCGCTAAACGTGGTGCAAATTTAGTTCTGGCTGCACGTCAATATGTAACGCTTTGCGAAATTACCGCCGATTTAGAAAAACGATATGGCATTAGGGCGGTGGCTGTTCAGGCCGATGTAAGTAAAGAAGCTGACTGCGAATTGATTATAAAACAAACTTTGGTTTCCTTTCAGAAAATTGATATTCTGGTAAATAATGCTGGTTTATCCATGCGTGCTTTGTTCAATGATTTAGATTTATCAGTATTGAAAAACCTGATGGATGTAAATTTCTGGGGGACGGTTTATTGCACGAAATATGCTTTGCCTGAGATTTTAAAAACTAAAGGAACCGTAGTTGGAATTTCATCAATTGCAGGTTACCGTGGTTTGCCCGGACGAACAGGCTATTCGGCATCAAAGTTTGCGATGAATGGTTTTATGGAATCTTTACGTACCGAACTTTTAAAAACAGGTGTGAATGTTTTAGTCGCTTGTCCGGGGTTCACGGCATCAAATATTCGTGTAACTGCATTATCGAAAGATGGTGCTGCTCATGGCGAAACCAGTATGGATGAGGGCAAAATGATGACATCGGCGGAGGTAGCAAGCATTATCGCTGATGGCATAGAGCAGCGTAAGCGTACTTTGATTATGACCGGGCAAGGGAAATTAGCAGTTTGGATGAATAAGTTGTTTCCTGCTTTTGTAGATAAAAAGGTTTTTGATTTGTTTGCTAAAGAGAAGAACCCGCTGATAAAAGGGTAAGTTTTTAGCTTTGTCCTGGCCGGAAAGGCTTTTTTCTTTTTGATTTCAAAAAAAACAAAAAACACGGCTGAAAATTTTTCTATTTAAATTAGTGAATTGGCTTGGTTGTTTATACCGAAAAATTTGTTAGGCCGGATTGGAGAAGAATGGAGATAAAGTGTTAAGGCTTAGTCGGGTTGAAAAGAATTGTGGCTGTTCAACTTGTTTTAATTAATAAAGTTTATTTGCATCGCATTTCAGTTCAATCTTGATACTTGGTTCTCGCTACTTGATACTTCTTTAGAAATCCACCAACCTAACAATTTCGTTTATTTAATGTTGAATGGATAAGCCATTTTGTATATGATAAAATACCTCTTTTTTATAATGCTCTTGTTTCAAACCATTATATCTTCAGCACAAGTAAAAATAGCTAAAAACATTAATTACGCAGGCAATACCGAAGAAAAAAATACCCTCAATGTTTTCTATAAAAATGATTCGCTAAAGAATAAACCAGTTTTAATATTTATTCATGGTGGTTCATGGAGTAGCGGAAAAAAGGAAACTTACTGGTGGTTGGGTAGAAATTTTGCAAGAAAAGGCATAGTAGCCGTAATTATAAATTATCCGTTAGCACCTAATGCACAATATGAAAAAATGGCTGACGACTGTGCCTTGGCAGTGAAGTGGGTACAAAAGAACATATCGGATTACACTGCAAGTGCTGATAATATTTTTGTAATGGGCCATTCTGCAGGGGCGCACTTAAGCGAATTGATTAATGCCGATCCGAAATATTTTCAGCATGCAGGAATCAAAAACCCCATCAAGGGAATGATTCTGAATGACCCTTTTGGATTAGATATTTATGAATATTTGACAGATGCTGAAAAGGATGATTACTATTACGATTTCTTAAGAACTTTTACTGATAAACCCGCTGCCTGGAAATTAGCTTCGCCAATTAATTACGCTGAAAACATTAAAAACCCGCATTTACTTTTTTATGGAAGTAAAACTTATGGTGCCATTAAGTTACAAACACCAAGATTGTACAACAAGTTAAAAACCAACAATATTCCTGCAGAAATAAAGGAAGTTAAAGGCAAAAGCCATGTTCCAATGATTAGTCAGATGATATTTGGCAGCAATGATTTGTACAAGGATATCATAGAATTTATTAATAAGTTTAGCTAATCCTGTAAGGTTTTTAAAATCTTTTAGGATTTGAAAGCCGCTTTCCAATCTAATCAATCATCATTTTTTCGGTATGGTCGAAAAGGCTAAAATCCATTACAGTTTTGCCCTCCTCATTATGGTAATGCATAATTTTAAATTTAGCATTCCACTCTATATCTTCATCCTGGTAGCTTGTTCTGGTGTGGATGGTTTGTGCAAAAGTGTCGTCAAAGGCTTTCAGTATCACAAAAATCTCCAACTCGGCAATCTTTAATTCGTCTAAAGTTTTTTCAAACAGCGGACTATCTTCCGTAATCGGATGAACTAAAGTCCAGTTTAGCGAGAGCACACTAATTTTACTACGTTCCAATTCCAAAGGATAAAAGCTACGTTTAAGTTTGCCCTCAACCGTTTCGTTAAAAGTCATGAACATTTGGGCTTCCACATCGATTAAAGAGTTTTTTCGCAGGTTTGCAAGTCGACACATTAACCCTGTATGGCCTTGATAAGGCGCAATAACCATTGTTTTGCTGAATGTTACCTTTGAAGTAGGGCGACTGAAACGGCCATAGAGCAAGCCTGTTGCCAGCGCAAAAGCCAGTAAACCGAGCATACTTTCAAAAGCAGCCAAAATACTCGTAATAAAACCTTGCGGAGAAATATGGCCATAACCAACTGTAGAGATGGTTTGTGCGGAAAAGAAAAAGGCATCAAAAAACTGATCGCGAAGGGTTATACCCTTTGCACCATCTAAATTTTCGATTCCGATTACATTATAGGCAACTGCAAAAAGCGTGTTTACGATGAGGTAAGCAATTAAAATTACGAGAAAAAACCTCGACCAGCTCATGGTAACCAAACGTGTGTAAGTGTCATCAAATTTAAACCATGGCAAACCTGTCCGCTCTACATTTGGCGTTCCGTCGGTATTTAAAACACGCTGATTTTTGAGTACAGGAGCGGAGCTGAAACCCAAATCATCATTAAATTGTACTTTTCTTTTAAAGAAAGCCATATATTTTTAGAAAGATTTTGGAATTATAAAAAAGTATATCAATATTTGTTCTGTACAAACATGATAATTAAAAACTTAAATAACAATTGGTGGTGGCATAACGAAAATCGTTAGGCAAATTCTATTGTTATATATTTTAAAATATTTTATAAATGATGAAAAGGATTGCCCAAAAAGCAATCCTTTTTTTATGGGCTGTCGTCATGCTGAATTCATTTCAGCATCTGGTAAGAAAGATTCTGAAACAAGTTTAGAATGACGAATGAAGAAAAAATCAAGATGAAAAAGATATTAAACCATTTATTTGAAAATAAGAGTTTTAGTAGAGAAGAGGCGAAAAATATCCTCATTTCTATTACGCAGGGCGAATTCAATTCTTCGCAAATCGCCGCTTTTATTACCGCCTATGCCATGCGCAACATAACTGTTGACGAGTTGCAGGGATTTCGTGATGCGATGCTTGATTTAGGCATTAAGGCAGATTTTTCGGACTTCGAATTAATTGACCTTTGCGGTACAGGCGGCGATGGAAAAGATACTTTTAATATTTCTACACTTTCTTCTTTTGTAGTGGCAGGGGCGGGGCATAAAGTGGCAAAACATGGTAACTACGGCGTTTCTTCAGGTTGCGGTTCATCAAATGTGATGGAATATTTAGGCTACAATTTTACAAATGACCAGGATGTATTGAAACGCAATCTTGATGCTGCAGGGATTTGCTTTCTACACGCACCTCTGTTCAATCCCGCAATGAAGATTGTGGCCCCGATTCGGAAAGATTTGGGTATTAAAACATTCTTCAATATGTTGGGTCCCATGGTTAATCCGTCTCAACCTAAATATCAAATGGTTGGCGTTTTTAGTTTAGAACTGGCTCGTTTATACAATTATTTATATCAGGATACGACCAAAAATTACACCATTGTACATGCCTTGGAGGGCTACGATGAAATTTCCCTCACCTGCGATGTAAAAACATTCAATAATAAAGGCGAAAGCATTTTGAGTTTAAATGATATGGGTTTCGAGAAGGTTGATGTAAACGACATAAAGGGCGGCGATACGGTAGAATCTTCTGCAAAAATATTTATGGATGTGCTAAATGGTGAGGCTACAGATGTGCAGAATAATGTGGTGCTTTGTAATTCTGCTTTGGCCATAAAAACCATAAAACCATCGGCAAGTTTCGCAGATTGTTTCTATGAAGCTGAAGAATCGTTAACAAGTAAAAAAGCTTTGGAAAGCTTTAAAAAGCTAGTCGCCTGATGAATGGTTTAAAATTAAAGGTATGCGGAATGAAGTTCGCAGCTAATATTGCTGCGGTTGCTGCCTTACAACCTGATTATTTGGGTTTTATTTTTTATAAGAAATCGCCAAGATTTATTAGTGATGTTTCGGCTGAATTAATTAAATATATTCCGTCGGAAATTAAAACTGTGGGTGTTTTTGTTGATGAGGATTTAGAAATTGTTAAGAAAAAAGTAAATCTATATCAGTTAAAAGCTGTTCAGTTACATGGAAACGAATCTGCCGAATATTGCGCAGAATTAAAGAGTTTGTTTAACAGTTCGGAAGTAATTAAAGCTTTTGGTGTGGATGAAGATTTTGACTTTGATATATTGAATAATTATACAGCCGTAGTTGATTACTTTTTGTTCGACACCAAAACGAAAGCACATGGTGGCTCAGGAAAGACTTTCGATTGGAAGATTTTGGATAATTATAAATTAGACAAGCCTTACTTTTTAAGCGGTGGAATTGATTTGGAACACGCAACAGCGATAGCAAAAATAGAGGATTCGAGATTATATGCATTAGATATTAACAGCAGGTTTGAATTTGAACCTGGCGTTAAGGATGCGGAGAAGATTAGGGAGTTTGTTGCGAAGCTTAGTAACTAGTTTTTGCAGTATGCAATTCCCCTATTTTAGAGGGGTGTCCGAAGGACCAGGTGTTACCTTTGTCCTGGCCGGACGGGCTCTTTGCTTTTGACCGCAAAAGAAACAACTGGCTAACACGAAAAATTGTTAGGCCGGATTGGGTTAGAACCTAGGTGCAATGGTGAGGCTTTGTTGGATGTAATAATAAGTGGCGAAGAAATAAAAACATAAATAAAGGATTCATTGCCGTCGGTTTCAACCGACGGATTGATAAAAAATATTATGAAATACAAAGTAAACGAAAAAGGATATTACGGAGATTTTGGGGGAGCGTACATCCCTGAAATGCTTTATCCGAACGTAGAAGAATTGCGTCAAAACTATTTGAAGATTATTGATGATGCCGATTTTCAGAAAGAATTTCATCAGTTATTAAAGGATTATGTTGGCCGTCCGTCGCCATTGTATTTGGCTAAAAGATTATCTGAAAGATATGGCGCCAATATTTTCCTGAAAAGGGAAGATTTAAACCATACAGGCGCACATAAAATTAACAACACCATCGGTCAGATTCTCCTCGCCGAAAAGTTGGGTAAAAAGCGAATAATCGCCGAAACTGGTGCAGGTCAGCATGGTGTGGCAACTGCTACCGTTTGTGCTTTGCGCAATCTGGAGTGTGTTATTTACATGGGCGAGGTCGATATCGAGCGGCAAGCACCAAATGTTGCCCGCATGAAAATGCTTGGAGCGAAAGTTGTTCCCGCGAGTTCGGGAAGTAAAACTTTAAAAGATGCTACTAACGAGGCCATGCGTGATTGGATTAACAATCCTGTTGACACACATTACATTATCGGTTCGGTGGTTGGTCCGCATCCTTACCCTGATATGGTGGCAATTTTTCAATCCATCATTTCAGAAGAAACTAAAAAGCAGTTAGTCGAACAAACCGGAAACGACCAGCCTGATTATGTTCTGGCATGTGTAGGCGGCGGAAGCAATGCCATGGGCATGTTTTATCACTTTATGGATGATGAAAACGTAAAACTTATAGCTGTTGAAGCTGCGGGTAAAGGCGTTTCCAGCGGATTTTCTGCCGCAACCACTTATTTAGGTAAAGAGGGCGTTTTACATGGCAGTAGAAGTATTTTAATGCAAACAGCCGACGGACAAGTTGTCGAGCCACATTCAGTTTCTGCAGGCTTGGATTATCCTGGTATTGGCCCTCAACATGCACATTTGTTTAAAACAGGTCGCGGGCAATATGTTTCTATAACCGATGAAGAAAGTTTGGATGCTGGATTATTACTGACTCAATTAGAGGGAATTATACCTGCAATCGAAAGTGCTCACGCCTTGGCTTACTTAGAGAAAATGGAATTTAAAGGTGGCGAAAATGTGGTGGTTTGCTTATCAGGTAGGGGAGATAAGGACTTAGATACTTACATCAAATATTTTAATTTATAACCCCTAAATCCCCTAAAGGGGACTTCTGAGGTAAATTTTTCACACATTAATAAAGCCCCTATAGGGGTTTGGGGTATGAACAGAATTAAACAACTCTTCCAGGAGAAGAAAAATATATTATCAATTTATTATACTGCCGGTTACCCGAATATCGGCGATACAATACAAATTGCAGAGGCATTAGAAAAGTCAGGAGCTGATATGCTGGAAATTGGTTTTCCGTATTCTGACCCTGTGGCTGATGGTCCGGTGATTCAGGCAAGCAGCAAGAAATCTTTAGACCAGGGCATGACGCTTAAACTCCTTTTTGAACAACTTAAAGATTTGCGTAAAAACGTTTCCATTCCTGTTTTACTAATGGGTTATGTAAATCCTGTTTTGCAATTCGGCGTGGAGAATTTCTGTAAAGCATGTGCTGAAGTAGGTGTTGATGGTTGCATCGTTCCTGATTTACCAATGGTTGAATACGAGGAATTTTTTAAAGGTTGCTTTGAAGAACACAACTTAAGTAATGTGTTTTTAATTACGCCGCAAACGGCAGAAGAGCGTATTCATAAAATTGACGGATTAACCAACGGATTTATATATCTGTTATCTTCTTCCGCAACAACAGGAAAAAACCTTGAAGTTGGCGATACGACCGAAGCTTATTTTGGCAGGATAAAGAATATGAATCTTAAAAACCCAACGATGATTGGTTTTGGTATCAGTGATAAGCAAACTTTTGACAAGGCATGTTCTTATGCTGATGGCGCTATTATCGGAACAGCTTTCGTAAGGGCAATAGAGAACGGGAATATTGAGGAAAGTGTGCGTGAGTTTATGAAGAAGTTTAAAGGTTAAGTGAACGCAGTGTCAATGTGTTTTTCGCAAATAAAGGTAAGTTTGATACGCTTTTCCGTCATTGCGAGGTACGAAGCAATCTTACTGTTATAGGTCACTAAATAAATAAATTAGCCATGCAAAACATTGATAGAGATAAAGAAGTTCTTATTGATTATTCTCTCAATATGGCAAAAAATTTCATAAAAGAATATAAAGAGTTTTATCCGTTTGCAGCAGCAATAGGTCTTGATGGTGAACTTATTCCAATGCTTAATTACGACGGAGATGAGTTTCCCTCAAGCGTAGATGTACTTTTGGATTTAACCAATATACTGAACTCGCAGTTAGGAAACACTAAAAGAGCTTATGCTTTATCCTACGATATTCTGTTGACAAAAAATGAAAAGAAAAGTGACGCACTCGCTATTAAAATTAAGCATGTGGAATCACAAGAAGTTGTGATATATTATTTTAGATATGTTTTAGCTGAAAATAACAGCGTTGAAATTTTAGATTCATGGGGAGAGATACAATAAATTGAAAACAATCCAATTTTAGTCGTAGCGTCTCGCTACGACTTTTTTTTGTCCTGGCCGGACGGGCTTTTTTCTTTTGACAACAAAAGAAACAAAATTGCCGGCTGAAAATTTTTCTCTTAAAGCCAGTGTTTGGCTTGGGTAGTGCATCCCGAAAAATTTGTTAGGCCGGGTCTAAGTAGAACGGGGATGAAGTGGTGGGGCTTAGTTGGGTGGAAAGGTAGGGCACAGGCAATGTTTTCAATAAGTCGTCATTTCGACCGAAGCGGAGAAATCTTTTAAATTATGATTCTAATCGTAGCGAATACTATGACTTTTTTTGTCCTGACCGGGACGGGCTTTTTCTTTTTGATGCCAAAAAGACCAGCGTAGCTAGCTTGAAAACAAATAAAAAAACTAAAAACTAGTGAAAAAACAAAAAACACCGGCTGAAAATTTATTCATTTATGATAGTTGTTTTAATTGCATTCATGAGGGCTTCGCCGTTTTCTTTTAAAGTTTGTGGTTTGGCTTGGATAAGCCAATCCGAAAAATTTGTTAGGCCGGGTCTAAGTAGAACGGTGATGAAGTGATAAGGCTTAGTTGGGTGGAGAAGCAGGTGGCATGGCTAAACTTAATAAGTCCTCGTTTCGACCGAAACGGAGAAATCTTTGGAGTAAGGTTTGACATGTTTAAAGATTTCTAAATTGCGTTGCGCTCAGTTCGAAATAGCACATCCCCTAAACCCGACCGAAATGGAAAACACGCGTCCCGTTTTTCACGGGAGTGGATTTGTAATAAAGAGCGGGACTGCTGTTTCAAAGGACTACAGGTATTGCTTTCCAAAAAAGAAAATATCTTTCTGTCAGGCTTTTTATATGCGACCTAAATATTTCTTAAAATTAATTATTTTTAAAAACCTCGTTTAGACTATCTAAAACTCACATTTAGCACGACGAAATTTCATTTGACAATTGGATGATTGACAATTTCTGAAATGGTTTTACATTTGCTTAACGGTGTTAGATTATTTACACTTAATAAATTCCGTTATGGGAAGTAAAGAAAGAATTTTACGATTGAAAGAAGAAACCAGAACCAGTATTCTGGATGCAGCCTTGAACATTGTTCAAACCGAGGGTTGGCAGGCTTTGAGTATGCGTAAAATTGCCGACCAGATTGAATATACTGCTCCGATTATTTACGAATATTTCTCAAACAAAGAGGGGATTCTGCTTGAATTAACAAGAAGGGGCTACCAGATTTTGGCCAAGGATATTCGAGAGGCTCGTGACAAGCATGACTCTGCCGAAGATAAAATGGAGGCGATGTGGGTTGCGTACTGGAACTTTGCTTTCGCCAATAAAGAATTTTATCAACTTATGTATGGTGTTGACATGGTTTGTTGTACCGTGAAAAATACTTTACCCGAGGCTGAAAGTGTTGGTTCGATGTTAGGTGATGTTATTGAATCTTTATTTGTGAAAAAACCGGTATCAGAAGATGATATCTGCATGAAATATTACACCTATTGGTCGATTATTCATGGCTTGATTTCCATTAATCTGGTTCGTCCGAACGGAAGAACAACTGACGATTTAAATCAACAAATTTTAAAAGACGCTATTAAAGGCATTACTTTATCTATTAACAGCTAAAATTTTTTTTCAATATAATTTAACACTGTTAGATTATTTATACACTATAAATCCATTATAATTATTAATCATATGAATGCTATCCATCGTTTGTTTATTTTACTTAACAGTGTTAAACAGTTTAACCAGGTTAAGACTCTGTTTGCTGTCTCCTTATTATCTATTGTTTTGATTAGCTGTAAATCATCTCCTGATCAAACTGCTGCTGCTCCGCCGCCGCCCGTTTTACCTGTAAGTCTGGTTAACGAAAGCACAGAAACTACTTTTATAGAATACCCCGCTGCAATACAAGGCGCAATAGATATTGATGTTCGCCCGCAGGTTAGTGGCTATTTGCAAAGCGTTTTGGTAAATGAGGGTGCTTATGTATCTGCCGGACAAACACTCTTCAAAATAAATGAAAATCCTTACCGCGAAGCGTTAAATAATGCTAAGGCTAGTTTACATGCTGCTGAAGCTGCTATTTTAAATGCGCAATTGGAAGTTGATAAATTAACTCCGCTGGTTCAAAATAAGGTTGTTTCTGAATTTCAGTTGAAGACTGCTAAAACGGCTTACAAAATTGCTCAGGCTAATGCTGAGCAGGCAAAAGCTAGTGTTGCATCAGCTCAAATTAATTTAGGCTATACCAATGTAAAGGCAACGGTTAGCGGTTATATTGGGCGCATTCCTAAAAAGCAAGGAAGTTTAGTTTCGCCAACTGACCAAATTGCTCTAACTCAATTATCTGATATCCACGAAGTGCATGTTTACTTCGCCCTGGCTGAAAATGATTTCAACAGTTTCAACGCGAATTATCCGGGTAAAAGTCCTGCAGATAGAATAAAGCACTTGCCGGCAGTTGAATTGGTTTTGGCTGATAATTCCATCTATCCAATTAAAGGGAAAATAGATATGATTGATGGTCAGTTTGATAAAAATACTGGTGCAATTACACTTAGAGCAAGTTTTCCAAACGCCAGCGGAACGCTACGTTCGGGAAATACAGGCAAACTTCGCTTGGGTTTAAAACATGATGGCGCCATTTTAATTCCTCAATCAGCAACGGTTGAAATGCAGGATAAAGTATTCGTGTTTGCACTAAATAAAGGTAACAAAGTAAATAAAATGCCAATAACAGTTGTGGGAAAAAGCGGCAATAATTACCTGGTTAAGGATGGCGTGAAATCAGGAGACCAGATTGTATTGAGCGGCTTAGACCGTTTGCAGGAAGGACAAGTAATTACGCCTGAAAAGGCGACTGATAAAGCTGCTCAAGTAGTTCATAAGTAGTCGGAGGTTGTAAAAGCTAAAAATTCAAGCTGAAAGGTTAAATTAAAATAAGAAAAAATAATGTTCAAGATATTTATACAAAGGCCCGTACTGGCAACCGTTATCTCCATTCTTTTGGTGATATTGGGGGTACTTGGTCTTACAAAATTGCCCTTACAACAGTTCCCAGATATTGCGCCGCCATCTGTATTGGTAACCGCGGTTTATCCGGGAGCGAATGCCGAAACGGTTTTACGTTCGGTGGCGCCATCGCTCGAAGAATCAATAAACGGTGTAGAAAACATGACTTACATGAGTTCTACAGCCAGTAATGATGGCTCATTGGCGATTACCGTATTCTTTAAATTGGGTACAAATGCCGACCAGGCAGCGGTTAACGTTCAAAACCGTGTGGCGCAAGCGACTAGTCAGTTGCCGGCAGAAGTGGTACAACAAGGGGTAACCACTGCGAAACAACAAAACAGTTTCATCATGGCGATTGGTATGTATACTGATGATGAATCGAAATACGACCAGACTTTTGTGGCGAACTATGCACAAATCAATATCATTCCTGAAATCAAGCGTATTCCGGGAGTTGGTTCGGCAGCCATTTTCGGAGGTGTAAAAGATTATTCAATGCGTGTATGGCTAAATCCGACGCAAATGACAACTTATCAGGTTACGCCAAACGAGATCATGAAAGCGATTCAGGATAAAAGTCTGGAGGCTGCTCCGGGTAAATTCGGGGAGAAAAGTAAAGAAGTTTTCGAATACGTAATTAAATATAAAGGCAAGTTAACCAAACCCGAAGAGTATGAAAATATTGCTATACGCTCCAATGCCGACGGTTCTATCCTGCACTTGAAAGATGTTGCCAGGATTGAACTTGGTGCTTATTCTTACAACAGTATTACCAGAATAAACGGGAAAAAAGCAATCGTTATCGGTATTATTCAGTTGGCAGGTTCCAATTCGAACGATATTCAGGTGGCGATTAATAAGCTTATGGAAAAGCAAGAAAAGACTTTTCCGGCAGGGATAAAAAAGAATATTTTTTATAGCACTAAAGTTTCTTTAGACCAGTCTATCGAACAAGTTGAGCATACCTTGGTTGAGGCATTTATTCTGGTTTTCATCGTGGTGTTCTTATTTCTGCAAGATTTCCGGTCGACATTAATCCCTGCCATTGCCGTTCCTGTAGCCATTCTAGGTACGTTTTTCTTTATGCAGCTGTTCGGTTTCTCCATAAACTTGTTAACGTTATTCGCTTTAATTCTGGCAATTGGTATCGTGGTGGATGACGCGATTGTAGTTGTTGAGGCGGTACACGCCAAGATGGAACACAAACATTTAGGTCCGAAAGCAGCCACACATGAAGCCATGCATGAAATTACCGGTGCAATTATTTCCATCACATTGGTTATGGCAGCGGTGTTTTTACCGGTTGGTTTTATGGAAGGTTCAACAGGGGTTTTCTATCGCCAGTTTGCATTTACCATGGCCATTGCGATTGTTATTTCAGCGGTTAACGCTTTAACTTTGAGTCCGGCGCTTGCAGCACTATTCTTAAAAGATAATCATTCAAATCACGATGGAAAACCAGCAGAGAAACCAAATTTTAAACAACGTTTCTTCAATGGGTTTAACCACAGTTTTAACTCATTAACCAACCGTTATGTTGGCGGGTTAAAGTTTTTGGTTCGCCATAAATGGTTGAGTATGGGCGGCCTGGCTTTAATTACTTTAGCAACGGTTTTCATGGTGAAAACGACTCCTGCGGGCTTTATCCCAACGGAAGACCAGGGTTTTATTGCAATTGCAGTGAATACGCCGTCGGGAACCTCGCTGGATGGAACACAAAAAGTAATGACCGAGGCCGAGACATTACTAAATAAACTCGACGCATCGAGAGATGTGACAGCGATATCAGGTTTTAATTTGCTTACCAACTCTACCAGTCCATCTTCAGCAGTGGTTTTCGTATTGCTCAAACCAAACGAAGAACGCGGGGCCGTGAAAAATATTGAAGAAATCATGAATCAGGTGCGTGGAAAATTAGGTGCCATTTCGGGCGGTAGTTTCTTCGTATTCAGTTTTCCAACAGTTCCGGGTTTCAGTAATGTGGAGGCTTTGGATATGGTTTTACAGGATAAAACTGGCGGTAAACTGGATAAGTTCAGCGGAATTTCGCAACAATTTATTGGTGAGTTGATGAAACGTCCGGAAATTGCCGTTGCATTTACCAGTTTCAAAGCTGATTATCCGCAGTTGCAATTGGATATCAATGATGAAAAAGCTGACCAATTAGGGGTAAATGTGAAAGACATTCTGCAAACCATGCAAACTTACTTCGGTAGCGCACAGGCTTCGGATTTCAATCGTTTCGGTAAATACTACCGTGTGGTTGTTCAGGCTGATGTACAAGACAGGGCAGACCCATCGTCAATCGACCGCGTATTTGTGAAAAGTAATCGCGGCGAAATGGTTCCGCTAAATACCTTGGTAAAACTAAGCCGTATTTATGGCTCAGAAACAGCTTCAAGATATAACCTGTTCAACTCGATTTCTATCAATGCCATTCCTAAACCAGGCTTTAGTTCTGGTCAGGCGATTAAAGCAATTGAAGAAGTGGCAGAAAAGCAATTGCCAGCAGGTTACAGTTATGAATTCTCAGGTCAAACCCGTGAAGAAATTTCTTCAGGTGGCCAATCGACGGTTATCTTTTTATTGTGTCTGGTATTCATTTACTTTTTGTTATCGGCACAATATGAGAGTTACATTTTGCCATTGGCGGTTATTTTATCAATACCTGCCGGAATATTCGGTGTATTTGTTGCCATCGGTTTAACAGGTATTCAAAACAATATTTATGTTCAGGTTGCCTTAATTATGCTTATTGGCTTACTTGCTAAAAATGCAATTCTGATTGTGGAATTTGCAGTGCAGCGGCGACGGGCTGGACAACCTTTGGTTTCGTCGGCTTTGGAGGCAGCAAAATCGAGATTACGTCCAATTATAATGACTTCGTTAGCATTCATAGTAGGTTTAATCCCGATGATGGGTGCAACTGGTCCTTCGGCTCAAGGCAACCACTCGATTAGTATTGGTGCTGCCGGTGGGATGGTTTCTGGGGTAATTCTGGGCTTGTTTATTATTCCAGTACTCTTCATTATCTTCCAGGCCATCCAGGAAAAATTATCAAAAAAATCAAAAGAGGTTGTCCCTCATGTTCACGAGGAGAAACCCGTAAATCACGTTGTATATGAAACGGTTTAATATTATTATCCTGCTCCTTGCCTTAATCTGGAGCGGATGTTCGGTATCGAAAGATTTGGCTTTGCCTCAAAGTCTTGCGCCAAAAATGTTTAGAAATTCAACACCTAAAGATTCTTCAAGCGTTGGCGATTTGCCTTTGAAGAGTTTTATAAACGACCTTACGGTTCAGAATTTAATTGACACTGCATTGGTTAGAAATTATGATATGCAAATTGCATTGAAAAATATTGATGCAGCTGAAGTGTTGTTCAAACAGTCGAAATTAGGTTATTTGCCAGAGTTAAAGTTGCAGGTTGCAGCAAGTTCAAGTCGCCCATCTGATAACAGTTTAAACGGATTAAGTTTAAACCAGTTTACAGGCTCAACCCATATTGAAGATTATAGCGCCAATCTTGGTGTGTTTTGGGAGGCTGATATCTGGGGTAAAATCCGCAATCAAAAAGCGGGCGCATTAGCGAGTTTTTTGCAAACCGAAGAAGCCCGTAAAGCGGTTCAAACCCGTTTGGTTGCTAACGTTGCGCAAGGTTATTACAATTTGCTAATGCTTGATGCGCAGTTGGAAATCGCCAGAAAAAACTTAAAGCTGAATGATAGTACGTTAAGGATTATCAATTTGCAGTTTGATGCCGGACAGGTTACCTCACTGGCCATTCAACAGGCGGAAGCGCAGCAATTAAATGCGGCACAACTGATTCCTCGTCTGGAGCAAAATGTATCACTGCAGGAGAATGCTTTGAGTGTCTTAATCGGTACTTTGCCTCAATCCATTAACCGTAGCAGTCGATTAGATAAAATGGTTATTCCTCAAGATTTGAACGCGGGTTTTCCATCAGCTTTGCTTAGTCGCAGGCCCGATATTAAATCTGCCGAACTTGCCTTAAACGTAGCGAATGCTAAAGTTGGCGTAGCGAAAGCAAGTCTGTATCCATCGCTGGTCATTACAGCGAGTGGTGGCGTAAATTCTTTCAAAGCCAGTAATTGGTTTAGCATGCCAGCATCTTTATTTGGCTTGGTTTCGGGTGGGATTACCCAGCCGATTTTTCAGAGAGGTCAGTTGAAATCTAATTTAGAATTAGCTAAAATCGACAGAGAGAAAACGGTTATTCAATTTCGTCAATCGGTAATTAATGCCGTAGGTGAGGTTTCTGATGAGTTGACCAAAGTAGAGAAATTGAAAACGCAGTACAGCATTGCTGAAAAAAGAGCAAAGACTTTGCAGCAAGCTTCTAAAAATGCAAGTTTATTATTCAAAAGCGGCATGGCAAATTATTTAGAAGTAATTACCGCTCAGGGAAATTTATTGCAGAGCGAACTGGAGTTAACAACCATTAAAACTGAGCAGCTGAATGCAGTTGTTGGTTTGTACAGGAGCTTAGGCGGGGGTTGGAATTAACTCTTATCCGCTTCTTCAGCTTTAGAAAATAATTATATGTTTTTACCATATAAAGCATATGAGCACACTTAAGAATTAAGTTCGCATTTTAATCACAGCGTTCACAGCGATTTTCATGGTGAACACAAAGTTTAATTAAGCATCTGCGGTAGTACGCAGGTGCTTTTTTTGAAGTGGGTCTGTGATAACTCTCGCAATTTGAAGGTAAAGGCTTTTATTCCAAAAAATTGTAACGGCAGATAAGTATGGATACCCTGCACGAAACTGGTTAGGAACCTTTTTGATTTACAAACAGCTCCCCGAAGTTATCTTAGTGTTTAACATGCCTTTAAATGCAATCATCATGCAATAGGACTGCGATAGGACTGCAATAGAGATGTAACATTCAAGGCAAGTATATTTCTGATGTAATGAGCCCATAGCAAAGCCGCTAAATCAGTTCATCGAAATGAATGGGGAGTTTGTATAGCCGTTTCCCTGTTGCATTGAATATGGCATTGGAAATTGCGGCCGGCATACCCACTAAACCGATTTCACCTACACCTTTGGTACCAATTTCATTGATTAATTCATCTTTCTCTTCGGCAAAAATTACATCGAGTTGGTTAATATCAGCATGTACCGGGATATGGTATTCGCCGAGATTTGCATTGATGTATTTGCCGAGGTTATCATCCATAATGGTTTCTTCATGTAATGCCTTGCTGATGCCCCAAATCATCGACCCCAAAATTTGACTTGTTGCCGTTTTTGGATTGATGATTTTCCCGGCGGCCACTGCGGTAACCGCTCTAGTTACTGTTACTGTGCCAAGATCCTGATCTACCTCCACCTCCACAAAAGATGCGCTATGGGTAGCAAGACTATATTTTTTGAGCTTCAACAGGTGTGGTTTACCCATGTTGGTCGTTTTAATGGATTTTCCTTTATTGAACGCGACGATTTCTTTCAAGGAGATTAGTATTGAAGTGTCTTTTTTGAGATACATTTTACCTGCATTAAAAACCACTTCGTTATCTGCAATATTTTTAAACGGAGAATTTTCCATTCGGGCAGCTACTTTCAAAATCTTTTTGCGAAGCGCTTTTGCGGCGATTACGATGGCCACACCGGTAGATGATGTAATTGCAGAGCCACCTTGAAACATTGAAAATGGTTTTTTACTATCACCATATTGAAAATCCACTTCTTCAAGCGAAAGGCCAAGTTCATCTGCGGCAATTTGGGTCATCACCGTGAGAGTACCTGTTCCAATATCTGTTGTGGCATTGTTTAACACCATTTTTCCATCTTTGGTAATCATGGCTTCTACCCGTGCCGGAAATTGAAAGGCATCCCAAATCCCAGTAGCCATCCCATAACCCACCCATTTATTTCCACTTTTCATGGATCGGGGTTCAGGATTTCGGTTACTCCATCCAAATTTTTCGGCAGCTTCCAGATAACATTCGCGTAGTGCTTTGCTGGTATAAGGCTTTTTGCTTGATGGATCCACCTCCGAGTAGTTGAGCAGTCGAAATTCCAAGGGATCTATTTTAAGTTTATGGGCAAGTTCATCCATGGTGCATTCAATGGCGTGCAAGGCTGTGCTACCGCCAGGTGCCCGCATATCCATTGGTGTATATACATCCAGCGGAACGATTTGATGTTCAAAAAGTGTATTCGGAGCTGGATAAAGCTTATGGCTCCAATTTGCGGTAGGCTCTGTATAGTCTTCAAAATTCGAGGTTTCTGCAAAAACACGGTGTCCAAGGGCGGTTAGTCTACCGTTGATATCGCTTGCAAAACGCATTTTTTGTATGGCAGGCGGGCGGTGAGCAAAGGAAAACATTTGTTTTCTATCCAATACCACTCGAACGTTTCGTTTTAAATGTAGGGCAGCCATCACACAGAGAAATAGCTGATATTGAGGGCGTAACCCCGAACCGAAACCACCACCTACGAAAGGTGCTAAAACCCGTACATCTTTATAGTGTAAGCCAAAAATATTGGCCACATAAAGCTGGTTGTTAATTGTTCCTTGTGTTTTGTCGTAAATGGTAAGTTTTCCTTTGCCTTCATATACGGTGGTTGTCGCAAAAAGCTCTATTGGATTATGATGCTCGGTACCATGTTGAAATTCTGCCTCTACCTTAACCGCTGCTTGCTCAAAAGCGCTCTCAAAATCGCCAGTTGGCGGGGGTGGAGGTGGTTTCAATGCCGTAGCAAAACCCTTTTTCGCAGGTCGCCCTTTTTCCGTATTATTTTGAAGATTGGTTTCGAATAATTCTTCTTCAAAGTCAAAAATAATTTGAGTTGAGGCATATCTTGCAGTTTCGAAATTCTCGGCTACGACCAAAGCAATGGGTTGACCACTATAAAGAATATTTTCATCATGTAAAGGCTTGAACACTGTTCCTGGTGGTGCATCCATATCGGTGTATTGCAAATCGAACCAAGCCAATTTTGTGCGGTTTTTATGCGAAAGCACATCCACAACACCAGGAATGGCCATTGCCTTCGTTATATCGACTTTTACGATTTTTCCCTTGGTGATGGGGCTGCTCACCACATATCCATAAAGTAAATCATCCACTTGATATTCGGCAGCATATTTCGCCGCACCTGTTACCTTTAACTTTCCTTCTAATCTACTAATGGGTTGGCCTACAGTCTTTTTAAAATCCATTTTATTTTTTTTATGGTTTATGCTGATGGTTTTGCTCCTGGAAGTTGTGTTTCAGGGTTTAGTGCCATCATTCCATTGCGTACAATTGCTTTTTTGGCAAGCTTTATCTTGAAATCGTTGTGCCCGAATCCTTTTGCATCTTTTAATATCAAATCGGCAGCGCTTGAAAAATTTTCAGCAGTTGCGGTTTTTCCGATTAAGAAATTTTCAGCTGCCGTTGAACGCCAGGGTTTATGCGCTACACCGCCAAGCGCAATTCTTATTTCCTTTATAATATCGTTTTCCAATTCGAAAGCGGTTGCAACCGAAACGAGTGCGAAGGCATAAGAATGTCGATCGCGGAGTTTTAGGTAGGAATAGTTTGTGCTGAAACCTTTATTTGGAAGATCAATAGAAGTTATGAGTTCATTCGGTTTGAGGTTATTATCCAAATCTGGCCGGTCATCCGGAAGTCGATGAAAGTCGGCAAAGTTGATGGCTCTTTTACCTTCGGGTCCTTCCACGTTTACCACAGCATTTAAGGCGGCAAGTGCCACGCACATATCAGAAGGAAACACGGCAATACATTGTTCGCTTGTGCCTAAAATGGCGTGGATTCTGTTATATCCGGCTTTGGCTGGGCATCCAGACCCCGGTATTCTTTTATTACATGGTACCTCCGGATCGTAGAAGTAATAACATCGTGTTCGTTGCAGTAAATTACCCGCATTGCTGGCCATGTTTCTGATTTGAGCAGATGCACCAGCGAGAATTGCTTTTGAAAGTAAGGGATATTTTTGTTCGATGAGGGGATGGTAAGCGGTATCTGCATTTTTGAAACTGGCACCCAGTCTGACGCCTCCATCCGATAATTCCCTAATTTCTGAAAGACTGGCGATATGATTGATATCGATTAGTTCTGTCGGGTTGGTGATGTTATATTTCCAAAGATCGATTAAGTTCGTTCCGCCAGCTAAAAATTTGCTGTGATCATTTTGAGTAATGAGGTTGATGGCTTCGTTAGCATCAGCAGCCTGCTTATATTCGAAGTTATTCATAAATCCCTCCGTCTTTAACCTGCATAATCGCATCAATAATGCCTACATTGGCGCCACAGCGACAAAGATTGCCACTCATCAGCTCCTTAACTTCTTCTCGGGAATTTGCCTTTCCTTCGTTTATCAGGCCAATGGCACTACAAAGTTGACCGGGTGTACAATACCCACATTGAAAAGCATCGTGATCGATAAAGGCTTGTTGTATGGGGTGTAATTCATCGCCGTTGGCAATGCCTTCAACCGTAGTAATCTCAGATCCATTCTTCATTACCGCCAGTGTTAGGCAGCTCAAAATGCGTTTATCATCGCAGATAACTGTGCATGCACCGCACTGACCATGATCGCAACCTTTTTTTGTTCCGGTTAAATCCAGATGATCCCGTAAACAATCGAGCAGACTTACCCAAGGCTCGAGTTCGAGCATGTTCAACTCTCCGTTTATTTTTAAACTGATGGAGGTTTTTGTCGCTATTTTCGGCTGTATGTTTTGGGATTCTATTGACATAAACGATTTTTGATTTGTATTCTAGATTGCTAACATCAAAAACAGGGTATAAGTTTGCTAATAGTTTAACGAACGTTAATTAAATGAACGCTAAATTCGCAATGTGCTGCTGCGGCAATAGAAATTTACATGCTCATTCCCGGTTGCTAACTTAATATCTTCCGAACCTTTCCGTTTCGCTGCTCAGGTAATCGATTACCTCCACGCTTAGTTTACTGGCATTGAGGCGCCAGTTCCAGTTATCCTTACTTGTACCTGGGGTATTCATCCTCGCGGATTCATCCAGCCCCAAAACATCCTGTATCGGTAAAATCGCGAGCCATGCAACCGAAGCGTAACACAACCTGATTATTGTTTGATTAACATTAGTGCTGGTGATTTTCTTTCCGACATAATCAGCAAAGCGTTTATGCATTTTGCTGTCGGCTTCCCGGTTATACCAGCCTTTAATGGTGTTGTTATCATGGGTTCCTGAATAAACCACACAGTGAGTAGATTCAAAGTTGTGTGTAGCATGCTGTGAATCGGATAAATGCTCGCCAAATGCAAATTGAAGCACTTTCATATTCGGCAAGTTAAATTGTTGAAAAAGCGCTTCAACTGCCGGAGATGTTTCACCCAAATCTTCTGCGATAAAAGGGAGTTGACCCATTTCCTTAACAAGCATATTGAAAAACTCAACACCAGGACCGGGTTTCCAGCGGCCTTTTGTTGCATCCTGATCTTCGGCTGGAATTTCCCAATAAGATGAAAATGCCCTGAAATGGTCAAGACGAAGGAGGTCGAACAGTTCCATATTTTTTCTCAGGCGTGTTAACCACCAGCTGTATTTATCTGTCTTCATGTTTTGCCAGTTAAAAATCGGCATTCCCCACAGCTGGCCCAATTCGTTAAAATAATCCGGCGGAACGCCTGCAACCTGCGTTTTGTTCAATTCTTTATCCAGCAAAAAGTTTCCGGGCGACGACCAGACCTCAACAGAATCATAATCAAGGTAAAATGGTAAATCGCCTATTATTTTTACATTGTTTTCGTTTGCATAATCTCGCAGCTGGTGCCACTGGCGAAAGAAAATAAATTGCTGCCATTTGATTTCTTCAATTTCAACCCGGTATTTATCTTCAAAATTTATCAACGTTTCTGTATCTCTGAATTTATAGTCATTTGGCCACTTGTACCACTCCAGATTTTTAAGGTGCTGTTTCAGGGCTGTATAAATTGAAAAGTTATCCAGCCAGCTACTTTCGGTGATGCAGAATGCACTAAAGGCTTTTTCCAGGCTTTGGTTACTTAGTTTTTTGAAGTTTAAATAGGCTTGTTCCAGGAGTTCTCGTTTAGCTGATTCAACTTTTATAAAATCAATCTTATCTGATGACGGCAGATTTGCTTTTGCTAACGCTTTAGCTGATAGTAGATTATCGGCGTGTAAGCCGTCAGGACTTATCAGTAAAACGTTTCCGGCCATGGCGGAGTTACTGGAATAGGGAGAGTGCCCGTTCTCGGCTTTTGTGGGATTTATCGGTAAGATTTGCCAAAACTTTTGCCTTGACTGATAAAGAAAATCAATGAAATTTTTAGCGTTTTTGCCAATATCGCCAATGCCGTAATCAGAAGGTAAGGAGCTGATGTGCATTAGTATTCCTGCCGAACGCTTATTTTTCTTGGGGATTAACTGAATAATCGCAAAAGGCAAATCGACAAGAACCTGACTAATCAGTAAGCCCTTGCTCAGGATATCCTTATGGCCATCATTTGCGTTAAGCAAATCTTTCCATCCTAGAGGTGCATCGGTAGGCAAGCAAATAATTGTATTGCCCCAATCTAAATTTGGTATGGTCGATTTTTGTTTTTCAGCCAGTTTCGCCAACCCTAGCGGCACAACTGTAATCATCCACTTTTCCTGATTTTTCCTGGCAAAAGCTAAAATGTGCTTTGCATATTTCCCCTCAACCTTTGAGGGTATGTAAGTGCCGGAATCGAAAAGTATCTTTTCAGATTTTCTGAGTTTAAGCAAGGTGTGTGTTAGCCATAGTTTTATACGGCCTGAATTACGAAGTTGCCAAAGTTGCGCCGGAGCAATGTTTTCAGCAACATCTTTTAAATATCGGGAGCGGAGATCATAGTCAACCGGCCGCCTGTTGTCAGGATCAACAAGGCTTAAATCCCAAAGTTCGGTGCCCTGATATATATCCGGTACACCCGGACAGGTAAATTTTAAAATAAGTTGAGCCAGACTGTTGGCGATGGCAAAATCAGAAATGCTGGCCAGAAATGCTTCAATCTGCTTTTTTGCAGGATATTTTTTATCCAGCAATTTATTAGCAAAGGCTTTTAATTCACGCTCATAAGCCTCGTCGGGTGCAGCCCAGTCTGAGCGCTTCTTCGCTTCACGAAGTGCCTTCTCAACAAATTGTTCCAGCCGGTTATCAATCTCGTCATCATCTTCTCCCAAAAAAGGCAAAGCTCCAATAATGGTTTGCAGAAGCATGTAGATATCGTTTTTATGGAGCTCAATCCTTGATTTTCCACCTCGTTGAATTTGTTCGATAGAAGGCTGTAAGCCATTCACAAAATTTGTCCATGTTTCAGGTATATCGGTAAGTACGTTCAATCTTGCTCTTACATCTTCCCCTTTTTTTGTGTCATGTGTAGAACTTCCATTCATGCTGCCTGGCCAGCAACTTTGCCTGAACGACATTTCCTGATGGAATTCTGCTGCCGAAAGTCCGAATGCCTGTACCGCATCGCCAACTTCTGCATGGCCAAGAAAGCGGTTGTAAGTAAACATCAATGTATCTTCAATGCCCTTTGCCATTAAAGGACCGGTAAATTGCATGGCACGTTGAAAAAAAGTTTTTAAACTTGTGTTCTCTTGCGCTTCCGGTGGATTTTCTATAAATAATTTGTAAAGCAATTCGCCTGCCCTGGCTGTTTTTTTATTGCTGCGGATGGGTGAAATGAGCGCTTTCAAATTTTTTAAGTCAGAATTTTTTAGTGGGAATTCGTATTCGTAATAACGATAAACAGGCATGTTGATTAAGAATTCAGAAAGCCCTGCTTTCAACTCAGCTTCAATTATTTGAAACCCGGCGCCAAGGTTTAAATCCAAAAATAGACGATACAGATTATTAAGCTCGCCCTGCATATGCTGGCTTAAGATAGCTGCTTTTTTTGCATAAGCCAGTGCATCGGGATTTTGCTTTTTTCCAGTTATGGATTGGTAAAGTCTGCTGAATGGCTTTTCAGCTGCCTTATTGGTTAACAGATTATTTGCAAGGGCTAAAAAATCATAGCCTGTATTTCCGTTTATCTGCCAATCTGCGGGCATCCTTTCACCGGCTTCGAGTATTTTTTCAACAACGATATAGGCATCCTCACCAATAGCTTTTCTCAATCGTATCAGATATTCCTTTGGGTCGTAAAGTCCGTCTACGTGATCTATACGAAGACCCTGGAATATGCCTTTCTCCAGAAGTTCGAAAATGTACTGGTGGTATTTATTGAAAACATCTTCATGCTGAATGTTGAGGCAGATTAAACTATTTACAGTAAAAAAGCGGCGATAGTTAATCTTAACATTTGTTTCCTGCCAGTTGCACAGCCGATAGTGCTGTTTATTGATAATTTCCAGCAACAATTCAGGGTTCTGATTGATTTTTTTCAGGTTCTCTTTTTTAAGGATTTTCGCTGTTGCTGCACTTACGGGCCAGTTCTGGCCACCTGCGTTTATAAAAAATTCATCCTTAACTGCTTTTAGCTGGACTGCCAGATTTTCTACTTCCTCATCTAAATCCGAACCTAAAAAAGGAACCATCAGGCGTTTATCGTTTTGCGCAAAATCGATGTCAAAGAAGCGGGCATACTCGGATTGGGCACCTTTTTTAAGTACATCCATCAATAAACCGTTGGAGGGGTGAAATGCCATGTGATTAGGAACAATATCCTGGATCCATTTCATCCCTGCGCTTTGTAATTTCTTTGAAATCCTTATCAGCTGTTTTTCATCTCCAATTTCGGGGTTTATCCGCCAGGGATTAACCACATCGTAACCGTGGGTACTGCCGGGCATGGCTTCGAAAATAGGCGCAGCATAAATCGTATCCACACCTAAATTTATAAGGTAGGGGATAATTTTCTCAAAATCAGTAAGGTTGAAGTCTTTATGAAACTGGATGCGGTAGGTTGAGGCAGGTATATTCATTTATCTTGAAAAAATTAAAAGGGATTCGGCCGCAATGCGGATTTCATTATTGGCAGAAATTTGGGGATGATGGAGATTTGGTCCCCCATATTCGATGTCGGCTGAATTAAGGAGCAGGAACCAATCGCTACCAGAAGTTTCAATGCTGAGGGTTTGTTCTGTTGGCGAAAAATTCATTAAGCAAAGTAATTTCTGCGACTTACTTTCACGGTTCAGGAGTAATGTGCTTTTTTCAGTTATGGCTATTGCCAAAGTACTGGCTCTGTCCAAAGTAGCCAGGGCATGGTTACTTTTTCGGATTTCAATCAGTTTTTTATAAAATTTAAGCATGGTTTGATGTTTCCCTGACAAGGGTTTTGACCAATCCAGTTTAGCATTATTAAAAGTTTGCGCAGCTTGTGGGTCGGGTAGCTCTCCTACGACATGAAAGGCAGAAAATTCTGCTTTCCTGCCTTTTCTCACGGCTTCGACAAGTTTAATATCGCTGTGGCTTATGAAAAACTGGAAAGGATTGGTTTCGGCCCATTCCTCGCCCATAAAAATCATTGGCAAAAAGGGAGCACAAAAAACAGCACCTGCCATAACTTTAAGCATTTCACTGCTAACCAGTACGCTGCTGCGCTCACCGAGCATACGATTGCCGACCTGGTCGTGGTTTTGCGAGAACACGACAAACTGTTCACCAGGATTATCAGTTCTATTGCCAAAGTTTTTTTTGCGGTGTGGCGAGTACTGTCCATCATACACATAGGCGTGGTTATAAGATTTTGCTAAATCTTCGAGGCCATTGAAATCCGAATAATAGCCGGTTTTTTCCTGCCCGGTAGTCACCCTTAAGGCATGGTGAAATTCGTCTATCCACTGGGCATCCATTCCATAGCCACCCTTTTTCCTGGAGTTAATAAACTTGTTGTCGTTTAAATCGAGTTCTACAATCAGGTGATGTGTGCGTCCGGTAATTGATGAAAGCTTTACTGTATGGTCCTTTAGCTCAACGAGAATGTGTTTCATACTGAAATCTTTAATAGCGTGTACCGCATCAAGCCTCAAAGCATCAATGTGAAAATCTCTCAGCCACATCAAAGCATTTTCGATAAAGAATGTTCGCACGCCTTCGCTGTTGTAATCATCGAAATTTATCGCAGCACCCCATGGTGTATGGTGCTTTTCAGTAAAGTAAGGACCGAAATCAGAAAAATAATTTCCTTCAGGACCGAAATGATTATATACAACATCTAAAATTACCGCAAGTCCTTTTTCATGGCATTTATCAACAAGGTTTTGAAGTGCTTCGGGACCGCCATAGCTGTTTTGTACGGCAAAAGGAAATACACCGTCGTAACCCCAGTTTCTTTCGCCAGGGAACTGACTTACCGGCATAATTTCGATGGCGGTAATGCCTAAATCAACAAGGTAATCGAGCTTGTTAATAATTCCATTAAAATTCCCTTCAAAAGAAAAGGTACCGGTATGCAATTCGTAAATAATGTATTCCTCAAGCGGAATTCCGGTCCAATTCTTATCCGTCCATTCAAAAGCGTTCAGCGCAAAAGCAGTAGAAGCAGCTTCCAGCCCTGTGCGCTGAAAAGCCGAAGCCGGATCTGCCCGTGTTTTAGTTTCTTCTTTATTTTTTTTAAGAACTGCTCCTGATAAGATGAAAGCATAATCATCGGCGGGTTTAATGCGGTTAGTTTTTAGAAACCAGTAGCCAGAATCCTGCCTGAGCATTGGCAACAAATTATTGGTTTTTAAGATTTTAAAACCTACTTCCGTTGCTTCGGGTGCCCAAAGCCATATCTCAGCGAAGCCATTATCTCTAAAGTTTAATCCAATTTTTCTCTTGCGTATATCTATTTGCATCAGGTGGCTTCGGGTTTCTGAAACAACAAAAAAAGAGGGTTCAAAGTTTGGAATTGACAATTATTTTAGGACAGGGAGGAGCTTTTTCATCTACAAGCGTCATTGTGAAGGCTATTTTTTTTTGGTGCTGTATCTTATTAATTATAGTCCTTTCGCTCTGGCTTTTCTCGGCTCACCGCCGCCGAGGGGGCTCTTTCTTTTGGCTTGGTCCAAAAGAAACAAAAATCCAAGGCTTGGAACTGCTGTCGGATAAACTCGTTAAAGCTTTATTGGCGGCAGCACAAGCACCCGATGAAGAATCGGGCAATGTGCGCTGCCTTGGTTTTTGCTGG
>Ga0160471_100118_pt1 | contig 35650 bp, 54 predicted proteins | sample HID1973K_E11MG_FD_108268 | JGI IMG/M metagenome (GOLD analysis project Ga0160471, IMG submission 108268) | Enriched mosquito-associated microbial communities from UW Madison campus, WI, USA - HID1973K_E11 MG | ecosystem: Host-associated > Arthropoda: Insects > Digestive system > Unclassified ... | reverse complement strand
TCGGACATGATCCCGATCGCGCTGAACTACCTGGGACTGGACCCGCACAGCCAGGATCCCAAGCAGATCCAGCAGGCGGCCGACCTGATCAAGAAGATCCGCCCCTACGTGCAGAACTTCCACAGGAAACAGTACACGGATTTTCAGACCCTTTAAAACAAGCTGTTTTGTGAAAAAACGCCTTGTTTTAAGTGGTTTGCGTCACTTCCTCGAATTGTACCCAGCATGATCTAGGGTGACCGAAATGGCCTGAATCGGCTTATGGACTGAACCCATGTACCCAGACTGTACCCATTGCGCGGGGCGGCGCTGGTGGGCGATATTGAACCCAGCCGGGTGCAGTTGCCCCGGCCAGACGGGACAACACGCCATGAAATCAAATGTGATCCAACTGCCGGCGCGCAAGGCGCCGGCCGCCACTGAGCGCAGCAGCAAGAAAGACAACTTCACCGTGGCGCGAGTGCGCCAGTGGTTGAAGGATGCCGAAGCCGCCCGAAGCCGAAAGGAATATGCGGACGCTGAGAACCCCAACCTACGGGTGCGCGTGTCAGCAAATCTGGCCAGCTATTCGGTCATGGTGTGGGATAACGCCACCGGTGCGCGCCGACGTGTCGCCCTGGGAACGCATCGGGAACTGACCCCGGACATGGCGCGGCAGTTGGCCGCTGCGGCCACGCTGGCGGTGCGCAAAGGCGAGCAACCGACCACGCAAGAGGTCAGAGAATCCCAACACGTGGCCGACGTTCGTTCGCGCCCCGTCTCGGCCTTGCTGGAGGAATACCTAATCACCAAACGAGTGGCCAACCGCCCGTTGTCGGAGGACACCGGCGTTTGCTATCGCGCCAACGTGCCGCCACTGCTGGGCGAGTATTACCACCGGCCGATGGCCCAACTTACCCCCGAGTTGGTGTTGCGCCTTTTCCATGCACGCAGTAAGCAGACGCCAGGGCATGACCGTACCGGCCGCGAGCGCATGCGGGGCAGCGTGGCCGGTGCGCAGCGCGCTATTGCCGCCCTGGGCGCCATCTGCCGGTTCTACAACCTGCCGGTGGTGACGCAAAAGGTAGTGTCGGCCAAGCTGATGACGCCGCCCGATCCGCGCCGCGCCCGCTTGTCCACCGACTTTGCCCCCGGCGTGCTGCGGTGGATGCTGGACAAGGTAGAGGGCGACTGTGCCCCAGCGATGGCCACCGAGCTGACCATGCTTTTGACGGCCTGTTTCATGGGCCTGCGCCAACGCACTATCCAACTCATGTCCTATACGTGGATCGACTTCCGCAAGGCCACCATGGCGGTGCCGCCGGAAGCGATGAAGAACAAGCGCGGCGCCCTGCTGCCGATTCCGCCCACGCTGTTGGCGATCCTCAAAGCCCGCAAGCGCACCGCCAAGAGCGATCTAGTCTTCGGCACGGTGCGCAACCCTGACAAACCGGCCCGCGTCACCGACCTGTCGCAAATTGTCCTGCCCCAGCATTTCAGCCTGCACGACGGCCGCAAGCTGTTTTCCTTCGCGCTGGCCAAAACGAAAGCCGGCCATATCCAATGTCTCATCCTGATGGCCCACTCGCCCAAGGATGTGAATGACCGCCATTACCTGTTGGTGCATCCCCTGGATGAGCTATGCAAGGAAGCGCGCCCGGCATCGGCGGCGGTGGATGAGTTCCTGACGCGCCCGGTCACGCGCGCTGAAATGAAGGAGGTCAACGACATGGCGGATTCGCGCATGGTTGATGCCCGGCTCTTCCGCAACAAGCGCGAGCGCGAATATAAGAAGCGGGCAGCGGTGAAGCGGGCAGGACTGGCGCGCAAGAAATAGCAAACCGCTTTTTAGTTCCGCGTGGAACACAAAAAAGGGCGCCCCGCGAAGGGCGCCCTTTTCGTTTCTCGGCTGACTAGGGCCTGATGCGAACCGAACGCGGCAGCAAATCCGGATGCTGCCCCGCGAAGCTACGCCTACCCTGCGCCGAGCGCAATGCGTTTGGAAACGCGCGCGTGTCAATTTCTGCGCACGGTAATTTTACTGAGAAGCTGATGCACCACCCGAAGGTGGCATCGCGCTTTGAACAATCACCCTGCATCACCCATGAGCCGGTACGCGCGCTGTTCAACTCGCGTGTGCAACGTGTGCGCGCAAAAAGAACTGTCACGCGACCTGTGTATTTGTTTTCGTCGCAGTGAGGCGCAGTGTTGTCACCCCGAGCATGACTAAGCCGGATTGACAGATGCCCAAGCACATCACGATCAACGCTGATGCAGCGCCGGATAACGAAGAAAAATTGATGACCACCCACGAGGCGGCGGATTTCTTCGGCATGGCGCCATCCACGTTGGAAAAGTGGCGCGTGCAGGCCATTGGCCCCACGTACGTGTTGATCGGCCGCAGCGTGCGCTACCGCCTTCGCGATCTGCTGGCCTTCGCCGAAGGCCGCAAGGTGGTGACCATTTCCGCGCCCGGCCGGCGCCTCGCAACCGAGAGGTAAACCCATGTCCACCGTGTTGGAACTGCTACCCGACCTTGATGCAGGGCGATTCCTGGAAAAGCTGGACACCGCTTTGGGCGCCGCCGCAAAAGCCACCATCCACAACGGCGACAAAGGAAAAAAGGGACAGGTGCAAATCACCCTCACGATGGAACGCATAGGCGATTCCAATCAGGTGACGCTAACCCACGCCATCGATTTCACCATGCCGACCCTGCGCGGAAAGCGCGGCGAGCATGACGCCACGCAAACCCCGTTGCATGTCGGCCAAAACGGAAAACTTACCCTGATGCCCGACACGCAAACCCGATTCCAGTTCGACAACGAACCACCCAAGCCGGAGTGACACGCCAATGGTTGACGAATCCGCTATCCGTGAAATCGAGCGCCTGACCCAAGCGGCGGGCAATCAGTTGCAGATGCAGCTAGACGACACCGATATGGTGATCGTGCCCAACGGGTTCAGCCTGCAATCGCTGGAGGGCATCAACGAAATTCGCCGCCGCTGGCGCGGGCGCTTCGATACACCGCACCTGCCCAGCTTCGCCGAAGCCGTGGCCCAGCAACCCAATGCCGTGGTGTATGCGTCGGCCGAAGGCTTGCACGCTCGCGCCTTTTTCAATCTATCCATCGGTGGCGATCCGGGCCAGGGCGATCACACCGCATCGTTGCAACTGCGGCAAACCCCGGAATGGGCGGCGGTGCAAGCGCTGGATGGCGACAACCTCACTCAAGCCGAACTGATCGAATGGCTGGAGGACTGGGGCCATATCGTTACCGCGTACATGACCGCCGACGGGGAGGTGATCCAACAGCCGGCCGCCTTTGCCGCCATCCGCGACATTTCCATCGATACCGCCCGCACGGCCCGGAATGTCCAAGAGGACATGAAAGAGCAGCGGGGCATCATGGAAACGGTGGAGGTGCGCGACGCGCTCAAGTTCCCCACCCGCCTGGGCCTGAATTTCAAACCGGCCGAAGGGCTTGCCGATGTCTACGCGACCGTGCGCCTGTACGTGCAGCATGCCGGCGCGTCAAAGCCGAACATCCGCGCCCGCCTTGTGTCCAAGGATCGCATCAACACGGATGTGGCGCTGTGTTTCGTCGCCGCCCTGCGCGAAGAAATCAGCGCACCCATTTTTATCGGTCGCTATGAGGTGGCGCCGTGATGTCAGTTCAGTATTGCGGCCGCCTGCGATGCATGACCGATCCGGAGGATAGCGGCGCACAACTTGAAATCGCCTTCGACCGCGTGCCGGATGAGCCGTTTCAAGTGGACATTGCATTCCTTGCGCTGGCCACCGCCGAGCATGCCAACCTGCACAGCGTGTGGCGCTTCGCCTCACACCTGCGCGAGTTGGCCAATGACCTGGACGCCGTATGTGCCCGCCGCCGCGCGCTGGAGGTCAAACCCAATGAACAAGGCTGACGCCTTCGCCAGCGCCAGGACACGCCGCGACAAGGGCATCGTGGATTCGATCCTGCACGCCGAGCATTCCTCACGTGGCTGGGCCGACCGCGCGTTCACCGCCCTGGTGCTTTACACCGCCGACCGTGGCGAACGGCCTTTCACCATTGAAGAGTTCCGCGCCGTGGCACAGGAGCAGATGGAACTGCCGCCGCCGCCCGATGCCCGCGCCTTTGGTGGTGTCACCGTGCGCGCGCTGAAACTCGGTGTGATCCGTCATGCCGGCTTTCGCGCGGCCGCATCGTCCAACAACTCACCCAAAAGCCTGTACGTGCGACGCGGCAAGCCGGGCCGACCCAAGGGCAGTGCCGACAAACAAAAGCGCATCAAGCGCGGCAGTTGAGTTTGACCGTGGGTGATTGAAGCAGACCCTAGAAATTGATGTGGCGATAAGTTGTCCACCACATACGAACCGGTTATCCACCGACTTATCTACAGACGCATGCGGATGGAAGTCACCGCATCACGCATGACACAGGGTGATCGAAATTGCCCGAGTTTTCCAGAGGGTGACGCGAAAAATTTGGCACGCGCCTTGCGCTTTTAAAAGCTTTTAAAAGCTTTCCATATCCATACGCGCGGGCGCGCGAGTGAAAGACAGTCGAAGTCAAAACCGCCGGCCTTCGGGCCGCATCACTTGGGATGGTGACTCATGGAAAAGCGCGACGACGAGCATGCATGGGCAAGAGGCGCAGCAGAATCGATCAACAGCACCACACCCGGCGGATACCACCCCAAGGGCGCGGGCGTGATCCTGGAGGCGCTGGCATGGGCACTGGCCGGCGGGCTGCTGCTGGGATTCGTCGCCTTGATCGGGAAGTGCAGCCATGCGGCGGGATGAGCTGGTGACCCTGTACGAACGCCAGCGCACCGCAGACGCGCGTGCGCGCTTCCTGTGCATGGATACCCTGTGTGGCTATCCCCTCATGGTGGGAATGCTCCACCTGCACACCCAGGACGAAATAGCGGCAGTGGCGGTGGCGGTGGTGCGCAAGCGCTCATTCCGCAATGGCCATCTGTCGGCGGTCACCGTGGTGCGGGATCGGGTGTACCTGGAGCGCCCGGCCGATGCCGATCCAGCCACCATCGCCATGGTGCTGGACAAGCGCGCCCATCCCATGGATGTGGCTGACGCATTGGCCGAGTTCCTGCAATGAGCGAAGAACGGCACATGGGCGTGTTGCGCCAATGGATCAACCGAACCACTACGGTGGAATGGCTGTATCTGCAACGCGCCTTTGTCCGCCACGTGCTGGCGCTGGTGATGATGATTGGGTTCCTGTCACTGGCAACCCTGGAAATCCTGGGCACGCTTGTGGTGAACGATGCGGCCGTGGCCGGATTCCTTGGCGTGGCGCTGGGCTACCTGTCCGCAAAACTAGACTACGTGGTCAAGTTCTATTTCGGCAGGATGCCGACCGAGCCCGGCTTTCTCGATTCCACCATGCCAGACAAGCCTGCGCCTGGGGATGACGATCCATGAATCGCTACCGGGGCAGCCGCGACCGCAACCACGACGCTGTGCGATCCACCTTTGAGGGTGCCGGGTGCAGCGTCGCGGATATGGCATTGGCAGGCGTGCCGGGCTTCCCCGACATGCTGGTGGGCGTCCTGGGTGAATCCCATCTTGTGGAAGTAAAGAACCGCGACACGGCCTATGGGCGTTCGGGCTTGAACCGCGATCAATCCGCATTTGCCCGCGACTGGCGCGGTTCACCGGTTTGGTTGTGCCATGGCCCGGACGAAGCATTGGTGTTGGTGGCCCAGTGGCGCGCGCGCTGGAGGGTGAAGCTATGAACACAACCACCAACGAAGACGGGGCGCCGAAGCGCCCCGCCACCCCGGCGGGACGACACGCCAGCGCCACCCACGGGGTGATGCATGTTATCCGACGCATCGGGCGATGGATATTCCCGCTGCCGACTGTTTCAGGTTCAGCACCGCCGCCGGAACGCAATCCGTCGCCTGGGCTTGCCGAGTTGCAGCGCGAACTATTGGCGCAAGAATTCCGATCTTCATTTGTCGCACAGGATGTGGGCCGGCTGACGATTCGCGCCGATGCCCAGGAACATGTGGTGATGCACATCGCGGCGGGCAGCGCGGGTGAGATTCGCAACGCCTTGCGTTGGCTGCACGGCACCCGTGTGGCTGTGCGCAAGCACCAACGCCGCCGCCTTCACCTTACTTACCGCCAACGCGATGCCATCGCGGCATTGCTGGTGCGCCTAACTGGAGTTCACAACACCATGACCCCGCAAGCCTGGATCGAAGCTTTTGCCCAGTATCTGGGCCAAGTGGCAGACATCACCGCCGAAGATGCCCAGCAAGAGGGCGAGTTGGAAGCACAGCAGCAACAAAGCCAATTCGGTGATGACGCCAGCCTATGGCAATCGCCCACTGCCGCTGCCCAGCAAACGGCGAACGAATGGACGAACACCCCGCCATTGCCGGTGGGCGATCACAACATCGTGCAACCGCCGGACGATGAAGGCGAAGAAGAGGAACCCTCGCCATGAAATGCATCACGGTTCACCAGCGAGTGCGCGATGGTGCCCCATGTGTGGCGGGTAGTTGCGTGCGCACGCCAGATGGTGCGGAGATTCCATGCAACGCGGTTCACATTGAAGGTGTAGCCGGTGAGAGCCTGTGGCGCGCGACGTTGGAAGTGTTCGTCCGCTTCGGTGAGCCCGTGGACGATGAAGAAGAGGCGGCGCGACTCACTGCGGAGTTCAACGCATTTAAAGCCGCGCGCGCTGTGGAAGTGCCAGCCACCGCAGATGCGAAACATGCAGGGCTGAAACCGTAGCGATGAAAAAGGCAGACCCCTTTTATCTGTCGGCCGCTTGGCGTGACATTCGCCTAGCGGTGCTGCGCCGTGACCGGTGGCTCTGTGTGATGTGCGGGGCAAAGGTTCACTACAAGGGCATGGCCCGCGTTGACCACATCGTGCCGCGACGGCAAGCGCCCGAGTTGGCCATGCGCACTGACAACCTGCGCACGTTGTGCCCGACTTGTGACAACAAACGCCATATCGAGAAAGGACACGGCGGCAATGAATGGGGAGCAACAAAGCAAGGGCAGCCACGCGATCCCCGTCACTGGTGGAACGCCTTTGACTATCAAAAGGCACGTGCCAATGACACCGACGAATGAGGTTGATATGACCGTCCCATCGGTAATTGATCTGTCCCACCACAACAGCGACCCGGACTTTGCCAAGGTCGCATCGGCTGGCGTGGTGGGCATCTTCCACAAGGCTACACAGGGCACGTCATACGTTGATCCCAAGTTTGCCGCACGTCGTGCAGCGGCAGAGAAAGCGGGACTGCTGTTCGCGTCCTACCATTTCCTTGAGGCCGGCAATGTGTCGGCACAAATGGCGCACTATCTCGACACCGTGCAACCTGTGTATGGCGAGCGCGTCTGCATTGACCACGAGCCGTTGAGTGGTCACCCCGACCCGTCCATAGATGATTTGCGCGCGGCCGTGGCCTATCTCGCCGCCGACCCACGCAACCTGCAAGTGGCCATCTATTCGGGACATCTGATTAAGGATCAGGTTCCATCCGGTGCCGTGGATGAATCCTTGGAAGCCACCGCACTGTGGGTGGCCCAGTACACCACGGCCAGCGCCCCGAGCTGGCCCAAGGCCACATGGCCTGTGTGGACGCTGTGGCAGTACACCGATAGCGCAACCGTGCCGGGTATCACTGGCCCGGTGGATGGTGATCGGTTCAATGGAAGTAACGACGCCTTGCGCCGATGGATGGGGCCAGCCCCCGCACCATCGGGCTACACACCTGCGCATGGTCGCGTGCGTGGAGTAACGCAGGGGTAGGGGCGTGCGATGTGACAGACCGTGACGCGATCCAAGAGCGGGCACGGGTACGGGATGCAGTGGTGGCCGCGTATCGCGCGCAAGGTTTGACGCTGGAGGCTGTAGGCCAGCGCCTGGGATGCACGCGCGAGCGCGTCCGCCAACTGCAAGCACGGCACACCCTGCACACCCGTGCCATGGCAGGCGAGGTGGGCGCGTATGGAATGGAAGTGTTGAAAGCCATTCGCGCTCGCATTGAACCGGCCGGGGGACAAAACCCCGGGGGGGGATCAAAAAAATTGGAGACGAACCGATCTAACCGACCCCCCATCCCCGCCCTTTTTTAAATTCCAACCGCCCACGAATTCAAGCATTTGGGCGCATCACCGCAACCACCGCCACAAGAGGTGCAACCCCATGGCCCGTCCGCAGATTGACCCGAATTTGCGCAAAATCAACGTGCAGTTGGCGCCGCCGGCTGATTTGTCGCCCGCCACGCGAAAAATTTGGGATGAGGAATTTTCGCGCTTCCCGCCCGGCTACTTTGTGCCCGCCGACATGCGCGGGCTGTTGATGTACCTGGAAATTCTGCAACGTCATCGCGCGATGCAACGCGCCCTGGACGCCGCCGACAAGGCCGGAAAGCCCGACATCAAGATGCATCGCATCGCCCTGGAGTACGCAAAGCAGGTGCATCGTCTGCAAAAAGACTTGCGCATGTATCCGGCCACGCGAACCCACCGCGAGATTCACGGCAGCATGGCCAACAGTCCAACCGGACAATCGGCCGGCGCGCAGCAGGGCGAAGGATGGCGCGCTTTGGTGCCGGTGAAGGGGAAAGGCAAATGACCCTTTACCCATCCGCCGGCGAAATCAAGCACGCATTGGAAGACTTGGCCGAACTGCCGTTGCCTCGCGATGGCGGGGCAAAATATCAGGACGCATACCGCACCGTTGAGCGCGGAATCAATCAAGCCCTCACCGAGCTGGCGGAGCTGCGGCAGTTGAAGCTGGCCGTTCGCTACCAACTGGCCGGCGTGCTTCACGACATGCCCGACTTACCCATCACGCGCGACAATCTCAACTTTGAACGTGAGCGCGATCTGCGCAAAGCCGTTGAAGGATTGCAGCGCCTGCACACCGCTGTGGTGTCGGGCCATGTCTCAAGCGAAGCGTAAGGCCGCACCGCGCCCCGTACGTCGCCGAAAGCGCGGCCGACCATCGCGTCGTGCCCTGGAGGTGCTGGAGTTTTCCAACATCCTGATGGTGCCAGAGGGTGTCCTGGTGGGCCAGCCGCTGGAGCTAATGCCATTTCAAGTGGATTTCATCGCCGATGCGTTCCGCGATGGTGTGCGCCGCGCCATCCTGTCGGTGGCACGTCGCAACACCAAAACTGCAACGGTGGCAATCATCGTGTTGGCCGCGCTCTTCGGCCCGTTGATGGTGCCAAATTCACTGGTGCTATCGGCCGCGCGGTCACGTCAGCAGGCATCCGTGGTGTTTGAATACTGCAAAAAAATGATTCGCGCCTCCGGTCTGACATCGCATTTTGTGGTGCGCGACTCGGCGAAAGAAATTGTGTGTCCGCAATTCGGCACTACCTACCGCGCCCTGTCCGCCGAAGCCACCACGGCTGTGGGCTTTGGTGTGCGTCTATGCATCCACGACGAACTGGGGCAGGTAGAAGGGCCCAATGACGCGCTTTTCAACGCGCTGACATCGGCCATGGGTTCCTATCCTGATTCACTGGAAATCATCATCTCGACGCAGGCCGCAAACGATGGTGACCTACTTTCGCAGTTGATCGATGACGCGCTCAGTGGCGCCGATCCGGCCATCGTTTGCCATCTACACACCGCGCCGGTGGGCTGCGAAATTGACGATCCCGCCGCATGGGAAGCGGCCAACCCCGCTATGGCCTATGGCGTGCGGGATCGCGCTGACCTGGAGCGCCAAGCGAGCGAAGCCAAGCGCATGCCGTCGCGTGAATCGTCGTTCCGCAATTTCATCTTGAATCAGCGCGTGCGCGCAACCGAGCATTTCATTCCACCCAACCTGTGGGACGACTGCGGCGGCGCGGTATCTAATGACCCATTCTTGCGCGGCCCAGTGTATGGCGGCCTTGATCTATCTTCGCGGCATGACCTTACGGCACTGGCGTTGGTTGCGCAGGATGACGCCGGTAATTGGCACGCGCGGCTGCACATCTGGACGCCGGCCGATACGCTTATCGACCGGCAGGGCAAGGACCGCGCACCCTATGAGCTATGGGTGAAAGAGGGATATATCGAAACGCTGCCAGGATCGATGCTGGACTACGAACTGTTGGCCTATCGCATCGCCGAAATCTGTACCGATCTGCCGGTGACGCAAATCCAATTCGACCGGTGGCGTATCGCAGAGTTGAAATTGCAGCTTGCCAAAATCGGCGTAATGCTGCCGCTGGTGGAAATGGGCCAGGGATACAAGGATTTCACCGGCGCAGTGGACGCGCTGGAGTCTGTAGTTTTGAATCGCCAGCTTCGCCACGGCGGCAACCCGGTGTTGCGCTGGTCAATCGCCAACGTAGCGGTGCAGCGTGACCCAGCCGGCGGCCGCAAGTTCGACAAACGGATGAAGAATCGACGCATTGACCCGGCGCAAGCGCTGGCCATGGCTATGCGCGGCGCCACCCAGCCGGTGCCCACCGCTGACGTGGCGGCCATGATCGCGTAGGCTGCGCGCGCGCTTCCTCGGCGCAGTGAACAAATATTGCCCCGGCGTTTGTCGGGGCTTTTTTTGTGCGCGAGGGTGACGGTGTGTGATTGGCTTGCGCCCTGTTTGCAAGCGATGACAGAAAATGCGCCCATGCCGCGCCATTACGTGCCCCTTGATGTGTCCGCGTTGATCGCCTCACTTGAGGCGGTGCCGCTGCGCCGTTCGCAGATTGCGCGCGAGACCGGCTTGTCGCGAACCACCATCACGCTGTTGGCCACCGGCGAGCGTGGGCGATGCCCTGAATATCGAACTGTCGCCGCGCTGCAACGGGTACATGCCAAACACACCCGCAAGGTGTAAACCCTCGTAAACAAATTCGCCGCGAGGATGGCCCCGGTTCAATTGGGGTCATTCGCGTGAACGTAGTCCGCGAAAAATGCGTGGATCATGTTTTAGACCTGCGAACCACCATCAAAGCGGTGGAGGACGGCGGGCGCCGTCGCATCACCGGCATTGCGACCACCCCGGATGTGGATCGCATGGGCGATGTGGTGCTGCCGGCAGGCGCGAAGTTTCAGCTACCCATTCCGCTGTTGTGGCAACACGACCCCACCTACCCGGTGGGCAATGTCGTGTCCGCCAAGGTCACAAGCGAAGGCATCGAGGTTGAGGCGGAATTCGCGCCCGAAGGAACCTTGAATGCCATTGACAACCACTGGGCCGAGCTGAAAGCGGGCCTTGTGCGCTTCTTCTCTATCGGTTTTCGCGCGCTCAAAACGCAGCCAGGGAAAACCGGTCTCATCTTTTCCGAATGGGAATGGCTGGAATTGTCGGCCGTGACCATTCCGGCCAATGCCGCCGCCGCGATCACCGCTGTTAAAGCCTACGCCGTACCGGGCCGCGATCCGTCCGCGAGCAATCACAAGCACGCCGGCACCGCCGCGCATCCAACCGGACACACCAAAATGACCATTGCCGAAAAGATCGCGGCGCGCAAAGCCGCGTTGCAGGCGAACCGCGCGCAGTTGGCCGCCGAGCTTGACGCCGACGTGATCGACGAACAGCGCAGCGCCGAAATTGAACGGCTCAACGCCGAGATTGAAACGGACCAACGCGAGTTGGAGGCGTTGGAACGCAGCGAACGCAACATGAGTGCCAGTGCTGTGGCGCCGGTCACCCCGCGCCAAGTTTCGGGCACGGTGGTGCCGGCTGGCGTGCGCCCGTCATCGATCATCGTCCGCGCCCAGCCCAAGCCGGTGCAGGGTGATCTCATTTTCAAGACTGCCGCCGCCATGGTGCTGGCGCATGTCACCCGCACGCCGCTTGGCAATGTGCTGCGCGAGCGCTATGCGGGCAATAACGAGCTTGAGCATTACATCCGCGCGGTGAGCGCGCCGGCCGATACCGTCACCCCAGGGTGGGCGGCAGAGTTGGTGGCGCAGACCACGGCCGATTTTATCGACTCGTTGCAGCGTGATTCGCTGTATGCCGCACTTACCGCCCGTGGTATCCGCTTTACCTTCGGCCGGTCTGGCAAGGTGGTGGTGCCAGGGCGCGGCACGACCGGTGACTTGGCTGGTGATTGGATCGGCGAAGGCGCGCCCATCCCAGTGAAGCAAGGCAACATCACTGGTGTGACCCTATCGCCGCACAAGCTGGCGGTCATTTCGACGTTCACCCGCGAGCTTGCCGCGCACAGCACGCCGCAGATTGAGGCGCTTATCCGCCAGATGATTCTGGAGGACACCGCCAACGCGCTGGACAAGTTCCTGTTTGACAACGTGGCCGCCGGTTCCACTCGCCCGGCCGGTTTGTTGAATGGTGTCACGCTCACACCGAGCGCCGGCAGTACCAACGCGCAGATTGTCACCGACCTGAAAACGCTACTTACCGCGATCACGTCAGCCGGCGGCGGCCGTCGCCTTGCTTTCGTCATGAACCCGGTTCACGCCGTGGGCCTGGGCATGGTGCAGTCCGCATCCGGTGACTTCACCTATCAGGCCGAAATCCAAGGCGGCAATCTGTTGGGCATCACCCTAATTACGTCGCTGAATATGCCGGTGGGCACCGTCATTTTGATGGACTTGGCCGACTTCGCCAGCGCGACCGGCGATCAACCGACTTACGACGTGTCCGACGTGGCCACCCTGCATATGGAAAGCAGCCCCACCGCAGTGGCCCCGATTGTTGCCGGCGACGGCACGGCGGCCGCGCCGGTTCGCAGCTTGTGGCAGACCGCCAGCATTGGTGTGCGCATGATTCAGGACGTGTCCTGGGGCATGCGTCGCCCGGGCATGATCGCCGGCCTGTCGGGCGTGGCGTGGTGATGTAGGTGGCCGCGCTGTCGCCCCGTGGTCGCACCTTTGCCGCACTGATCGGTGCGGCGCTGGTGTTGGCGGCGCTGGTCATCGTGTCGTTTTACGTGCAGTGAGTTTTGCGGGCTGTAGCCATGGGCGGCCCGCATAACGTCCGCCGGTACGTCAACCCGGTTGCGCCGTTTCAACAGTCGGTTGCCCGGCGCCGGGTGCCGCCATTCCCAAGGTGGCGGCCCCACCTTTCTAACGTGAGGTTTTGACCATGGCCGTTTTATGGGTGTTCAAGCGGGTGCAGGCGTTGAACAACGCGCAGGGTTTCGTGGACGTGCCCGACGAACTGGTGCCCAAGCTGCTGAAAGGCGGCCAAGCGTCAGAAACTTACGATCAGGCATTGGAGTTGGAACCGGAACCACCGGCCGACGCCGCGAAGCCCAAGGCCAAAGAGCCGGCCGAAGTGGTGGCGCCTGTGAAGCGTGACACCGACGGCAAGCTTGGCGTGGCGCCGGCAAGCAAGGCCAAGGGCAAGGCATGAACGCCGTGGCGCTGCCGACCGTGCGCGCGCCCAGCCGCATTCGTATGGCGATGCAGCGCGCAGCCGCTAAGGCATTCCCGACCTGGGTGTATCCCGGCCCGGTCACGCAGGATGGCATCTGGACGCAAGATTCAAAATTCTTGCCGTGGTGCTTTGATCTGAATTATTGGCAAGAGGGTTACACCGGCGAGGGTTCGCCCGTCACCGCAGCGGTTGAAGCCGCTGTGAGCGCCTACGCGCAGACGGCCGCCATGTTGCCGGCAAAAGTGTGGAAGACGTTACCCAACGGCGGGCGCCAGGAACTGCCGCAAACGCCACTGGCCAAGATTCTGCGCCAGCCCAACAGCTATCAGACGCGAAGCGACTTTGTATTGAATCAGGTTCGCGCATTGCTGCTACGCGGCAATTGCTACGCCTTGGCCGAGACCGATGCCAACGACGTACCCATTGCGCTGCACCCGCTGTATCCCACCAACGCGATGCCCTACATCAACCCGGAATCGGGCGACGTTTTCTATTCCATCGCACCCACGGATATGACGCCGGCCGATGCGGTGAAGGGCTGGCCCCTGGACATGCAGCGCATGGTACCCGCGCGCTATGTCTGGCACTGCAAACTTGCCACCACCAAATCACCGTTGATCGGTGAAACGCCGTTGCAGGCGGCCTATCCATCGATGGCTGCGCAGGGCTCAATCACCGCGCAGCAGGCGACATTTTTCCGCAACATGTCGCGACCGTCTGGCACATTGAACACCGACATGGTGTTGAATGCGGCGCAGGCCAACGAACTGCGCGCGCGATGGGCCGAGCATTCGGCCGGCATTGCCTTGGGTGGCGTTCCAGTTCTTTCATCGGGTTTGAAGTGGCAAGCGCTATCGATGAGCAGCGCCGACGCGCAGTTGATCGACTATTACAAGCTCTCCACCGCTGACATCGCCCGGGTGCTGCGCATCCCGCTGCCGCTGATCGGCGAAGACTCGCAATCTTTCGGCACCACCGAAGTTCTGATGCAGTTTTGGATTGCATCGGGCCTGGGGTTCCTGCTGGATCACATCGAGAATTCGTTGGGCATGTTTTTTGACCTGTCCGCAAACGAGTATGTGGAACTGGACACCGATGCGCTGTTGCGCTCCAACTTTAAGGAACGCATCGAGGGCATTGTGCGTGGCGTGCAGGGTGGCGTACTGACGCCGAATGAAGGTCGCGCGCGTGAGGGTTTGCCGGCGGTAGAAGCAGGCGACGAACCGCGCATGCAGCAGCAGGTGGTGCCGCTGACCTATTGGGACGAAAAGCTGCGCCAGGATCAAGAGCAGGCCGACGCACAAATCGCTTACACCGAAGCACAAACCGAAAACATCCTCAATCCACCTTCGCCGCCGCCCGCGCCTGCGGCGCCTACCGGTGCGCCAGAGCCGGAGGAATCCGACGAACAGCGCGCCGCGCGAATCGGGAACCTCCGCGCCATGGTGATGGAGGGCAAAAACCGTGCGCGATGACGAAGCCCGCGAGATTGGCGCCATTGTTGGCGAGCTGATCGACGCCGAAGTGCAGCGCCGCGAAGCCGCTATTTCGCCCTTGGCCGAAGCGGTGACACAACTGCGCTATGTAGTGGACGCGCTGCGCTTGGAAGTCAGCACCATGGTTAATGCGTTGGGCGAACAGCCCGCGCAGATTGAAGTGGAAGCGCAGCGATGCCGCAATATCGTGGATGCGACCGTTACCCGCGCGGCCGAGCAGGCCGACGCTGCGCGTGCGGCCATCGATGCCGCCTTGGCCGGCGTTACCGCTGCCATGGAAAGCGCCACTGCGCGCATGGCCGCAGAAGACAATGAGCGGTGGGCAGTGGCCACATCGGCGCTGTTAAGTGCCATTGCTTCGCTGCGCAATGGCGATCAGGGCGAGCAAGGTTTGCCCGGCGAACCTGGACAAGATGGCCGCGACGGCAGCATCGCCGAAGTTCGCGCCTATCAGGTGGGCGAAATCTACCGGGCTGGCGATGTCGTATCGCTGCCTTTTGGTCACCCATCCGGCTGGGCCGTGGCCAAGTGCCTAAGCGACACCTACGAGATTCCGGGGGACGATGAGGCGCCCTGGGCCATGGTAGTGGCGCATGGCCAGGATGGGCGCGGGATGCGCTATCGCGGCATTTATCACGCCACCAACACCTATGCGGTGAATGACGTGGTGACGAACGAGGGCGCCACGTGGGTGCGTGTGCGTGATGCCGAAAGCCAGACCCTACCCGGCGAAGGCTGGGCGGTGATGATCCGTGCCCCGCAGCCTGGGGCGAAGGGTGATTCCGGTTTGCAAGGCGAAGCCGGGCGCGATGGCGTGGGCATTGATCGCATCACTGCCGAAGGCGCCGACCTTGTGTTCACCCTCACCGACCAATCGGTGCATCGCGTGGCCATGCCGGTGATTTACCTGGAGGGCGCGCCGTGAGCATCGTTCGCACCGGCGTGGATTACGACACCATGATTGAGGCGCTTTTGATCGCGTTCAAACAGTGGGCGCGCATCGATCACGACGACGACGACGGTTCACTTGGCCTGACGTTGATGCGCGGTCTCGATCTGCTAGAGCGCCAATGGGGCGTGGTGCTGAATGTTTCGACTTGGCGTTGGGTACCCCGCGAGGCCAACGGCATGGGACTTGCCGAACAGGACGACAATCGTTTGGCCTGTATGTGCCGGCACGTTCCGCCCCGTGCGTCATGGAAGCAGGTACCGGTGCCTATCGTGGGCATCGCCGGTTTCCGCGTTGATCGCGATGGCACCGACGTATCGGCCGACTTTAGTTTGACGGGCGACACGTTCTACCCGGATTTCGGGCAGGCGTACTTGTCCAGCGCCGATGGAGTGCAGCCCGGTGACGTGGTGATGCTGAGCGCTGGGCCGTTGGTATCCGGCACGACGCCTAACGTCAATTTGTACCCACCCGCCGTGGTGGATGTCCTATTTCGCTATTGCCTATTCCTGTGGGAGAACCGCGAAGCGGCTACCGATAAGCAAATGGCCGATGTCCCCGATTGGGTCAACCGCGCTTGGGCGCTGTTTTGGCAGCCGAGGGTCTGACCATGCGAATTGGGCCGATGCATGACCGGGTGCGGATTGACGAATGCGTCAATGGCGTGGACGCCTTGCGTGCGCCGAAACGCACGTGGGAACCGCTGTGGGAAGCGGCCGCACAAATCGATACGGTGAGCGCCCGCGAGTATTACGCCAACAACCGCGAGGAATCGGCAAATTCGGTTGTGATCCGCATGCGCTACAACCCCAAGGGTATGCGCGTTAATGCGCAGTGCCGCGCGACCGACATTCGCCGAGAAATCACCTACGCAATCACTGGCGTTTTGTTTGATGACAAACGTTCCATGCTGACCATCACCGCGCGGTCGGGGGTGTCAGATGGTTGACACCAAAGTCATCGGGCTGGCCGAGCTGCAACGGAACCTGATTGCGTTCGGTTCCGACAAGATTGTCGGCCGCATCATCAAGAAAGGCATGGCGGCCGGCGCGCGCATCGTGCGCACGGCTGGTGCCCGCAATGCGCGTTCCCTGGGCCTGGGCGATCAGGGCGCAGTGCGTGACCGTAATGGGCAACTCTATCTGCGCTATGGGCGCATCCCAAAGTCAATCAAGATTGGCAAAGGGTACATCCCACGCGATGACCGCAACGCCTACCGGCTCAACATTGTGGCGCGGGGCCAGCGCGTCAAAGGCAAGTTTTCCAACAAGGCGCCGCACGCACATTTCATTGAATACGGCTTCCACCGCAATGGGTGGGTGTATGCCGGTCGCCCGTTCCTTGGCCCAGCGATGGACGCCACTTATGGGCAGGTGACCGAAAAAATCCGCGACACCATGTCTAAGGAAATCGACAAGTTGAGGTTTCCAACATGAGCGTGGAAATGATCCTGATGGATGCGCTCGTTACTTCGACCGACCCGGCTATCACCCGGGCGACGATCAGTTATGGCTATACGCCGGCTGATGACGAAAGCGAAATCACCGGCCTGCCGCTGCTGATTCTCCAGCGCGATACCACCGAATGGTTGACCGACATCTGCGGCACGCGATTGCTGCCGGCGTTGGTCAACGTGGCTGTGGTGCATGTGGCGCGTGGCGCCCAGGAGGCGCGCCAACAGGCCGACGCAACGCGGGCGCTGCTGCTGACCAATCCCGAGCAGCCAAGCCTGGAGGCGGAAAACGAAACTTACGACCCAGATTTGCGCGCCTGGATGGTGTCGCAGATGTACCGCGTTTGGGATGACGCGCCAACCGTTCCGATCAGTCCCTAACAGGAGGGATTCAAGATGGCCGCTTTTTCCACCAAGGGGCTGACCGTCTGGCTACAGAAGGTTCCCGGCACAAGCCCCGCACCAGTAAGCATTTCAAACGTGACCAATTCCAAGCCGGCGACGGTGACGGTAAGCACGACCGACATTGACAAGTTTCAGCAGGGCGACGTGGTGACCATCGCCGGCACGGGCTGGGTATCGCTCGATGGCAAAACTTTTGTGGTGGGCGCGGTGAGCGATGATGTATATGCGTTCGCCCTGGCCGGTTCCGATGCGTCCGGCGAGTCGGCCCCGGCCACCACCGGCACGGTGACGAATATCGAAGCCGACCTTGTGGAATTTTGCCTTTCCACCATCGACTATGCGCAGAGCCCCGCGCAGGCGATCAGCGTGGGCACCACGTGTGACCCGAGCGCACAGATTGCCGGCGAGCCGCAGGCGGGTACGTTGTCCATTGCTGGTTTTGTGGACTTCCAAAAGCCGGGCTACCTGGAGTTCATGAAGGCGGTGGACGATCAGCAGCCCCGAGAGCTGGTTATCAAGCTGCCGACCACGGCAGTGCCCAGCGGTAACGGCGCGATCATCTTCCCGAGCGTGACCGCCACCGGCTTTAGTGAATCGTTTGGCGTCAACGCCGCCGCTGCCTTTACCGGCGAATTCACCTTGGGCACGAAGCCCACTTACATCACCACCTGATGAGGCATCCGCATGTCTGAACAAACACGCCGCGTTGAAAAAATGGATGCCCCGGAGCTGGGCGAAGAGGTGGTGTTGGAAGAATGCACCGTGGACGAACTGCTGCCACTTTTTGAAGTGGCGCAGCAGGGCAAAAACGGGGCGCTGATGCTGGCCACGCTGGCCGTTTCCCTTCGGGTGAACGGCCAGCGATTCAGCGAAGAGGAAATCCGAGCGCTGCCAGCGAGCAAGTTCCGCGCATTGATGCGGCTGGGTGCGCAGGCATTGCGCATCAACAGCATCATTCCGGAGGAAGAGGAAGACGAAACAAAAAACGCCTAAAGCCGATTGACCGCCTGTTGATGCTGCTGGCACAGCGGCTGTCCACACCGGTCTATCGGCTCAAAGCCGAAATGCCGGCCAGCGAATTGGCCAAGTGGATCATGTTTTTACGCGAAGAATCAGCGGCCAGTGAGCCGCCCAGCATTGACGACATTGGAGCCGATGGCATCGCCGCTGCCATGGGCATACGACCGGAGAACTGAACCATGGCCGCCCGCGCTGGACGATTGCAGGTACAGCTAGAACTGGAGGTGGCCAGCCTGCGGCGGGAGCTTGCGGAAACAAATAAGGCCATCGGTAACGCCACCGACCAATGGGCCGACCAATTCAACAAGGTGGGAAAGAACATCTCCAATGCCCTGCAAACGCTGGGCATCATCGAGGCGTTCAACCAAATCAAAGCCAAGGTCTCGTCGGTCATTGAAGAGATGGCCAACATTGGCGATAAATTCTCCATCCTGCAAGACAGTGCCGAGAATTTTCAGCGCCTGGATCAAGCGGCAAAGTTGGCCGGGATTAGCATTGATGACGTAGCCAACGCATCGGGCCGCCTGCAAAAGCAACTGGATAGCCTGACGGCAACCAAAGCGGGGCAATCCGCGCTCAAGCAATTGGGCGTGGATATTGAATCGCTTAAGAACATGTCGCCTACCGATGCCTTCATCAAGGTGGCCGGCGCGCTTGGCGACGTGGAGAACAGCGCAAAGCAGGCGGCCATCGGTTCGGCATTGTTTGGTAAGAGCTGGCAAACGCTGCTGCCGTTGATCGGCCAAGGCGAACAAGGCTTGCGCGACGCCGCCGACGCGGCCGTGGTGTTTTCCGATGAGGCGATCAAGGCCGCTGACGATTTTGCCGATTCATGGGACGCAATGCAGCACAGCGTGAGTGTGGCCATTGGCGAGGCGATCAAGCCGGCATTGCCGGCGTTCACCGAACTGGCCAAAGGCATGACCGCATCGGGCACGGCGGCCGAAGATGCCGGTAAGGATTACCTGGGCCTTGGCGAGATGTCCAAGGCAATGGCAACGGTGCTGAATGACACCATCGGCGCGGTGCAATCCACCGGCATTGCATTCGTGGCACTGGGCAAAACGATCGGTTCATCGCTTGCCGCAATCATGAATGCTTTTGGCATCTACCAGAATACGCTGCGGTATCTGGTGGACAACCCCACGTCGTTTTTCAATCAAGATTTCTGGAAAGCTGCACGCGGCATGATCGGCAGCGAGGCTGGCAACCTCACCGAGACGCTGAAAGGGATCGAAAGCGAAGCCAACGCCAAGTTGGCTGCTGTGCAGTCGCGCGTGACTGCCACCAACAGCGCCATTGCCAATGCAAAGTTGGAGCCAGTAGAGGCCCGGAAGAATTCGACGGCCGCCACCGACGACGACACCGAAGCGACCACGAAGAACACTGCCGCCAAGCGCGAATCAACCAAAGCGCTGAAAGAGAATAACGACGCCTACAAGGATGCCCAGCGCGCAGCCGACGAATATGCGCGCCAGATGGATTCCCTTACCGCTGTGTATCGTGACATTGAAGAAGAGCGGATGCGCCAGAATGGCGCGACCGAAGAGCAAATCCGCTTGTGGCGCTTGGATGCGGACGGCGCCGACGAAATGACCCGACGCCTATCCGAAGCACAGGCGCGCCTAAAGGAATTTCAGGACGGCACCGACGCCTTGCGCGATTCGCAGCAGAAGCAGCGCGAAGAGCAGGAAAAGCAAACCAAGGCGATGGCCGACTATTTGGAATCGGGCTTTACCGACATTTTTAACAGCATCTTGCAAGGCAGTGATGCGGCCATCGATTCGGTTAAGCGATTGGTGGCGCAACTGCTGACGGCCATTGCCACCGCCAAGCTGATGCAACTTTTTGGCGGCAGCGGCCAAATCCAATGGCCGTGGATGACACAGGCCAAGGGCGGCGCGTGGTTGAACGGCGTCAAATATTTTGCCCAAGGCGCGGTGTTTGGTTCGCCCACCGCGTTTAGCTACGGCGGCGGCAACATTGGCGTGCTGGGAGAGGATGGCCCCGAAGCGGTGATGCCGCTCAAGCGCGGTGCAGATGGCAAGCTTGGCGTATCCGGTGGCGGCCACAACGTGCAGGTTTTCAATTATTCCGGCGCAAGCATCGATGTGACAAGCGACGAAGAGAACCTGCGCATTGTGGTTGATCGCGTGCGCTCGATCATGTCTTCCGACGTGGTGCGGGGCGGCAACAGTTTCGCATCGGCGATTGAACGTACATACGGGGTGCGCAGATGATTGGCCCCACCCCTGCACTGAAAGATTACTTGATCGACGCCAACCCGCATGACCAATTCTGGGACGTGCTGGAGCTGACGCACCCGGGGTGGACGCGCTCTTATGTCCTGTCCAACACCTGGACGCGGCGCATTGTCATCGCCGAGGATGGACGTTACCTGGAAACCATGCCGCTGGGCTTTCAAGTTGACTTGCCCGGCGCCGGCACCAAAGGCCGGCAAGATATGTCGGTGTTGATCGACAATGTTGATGCCGAAGTCTGGCAAGCGCTGGAGATCGCCCAACAGCAGCCACAATTTCCCATCCGCGTGGTGTGGCGCGCTTACCTGGACAGCGACACCACGGCGCCGGCCGCAAACCCCATCACGCTATATGCCTATCAGGTGGTGGCCACCGTCTCCACCGTGCAACTGACCGCATCGCGTAGCGACATCATCAACAACAAGTGGCCGGGTGTGGTGTATCGCCCCGAGCGCTGGCCGGGGCTTATCCGATGAACATGCAAGCGCTCGACGCACTGGTGGGCAAGCCATACCGGTTCAAATCCAACGGCCCGGCCGCCTTCGATTGCTGGAGCGTGACTGTCGCCGGTGCGCGGCAATTGTTTGGCCTGGAGCTGCCAGACCCGGGCGCGATGCTGGCACACCTGCACGACGCTGACGCCTGCGCGCGGCAAGCCTGGGCCACCGGCCAGTGGGAGCCGTGCAAGCCGCAGCCTGGGGCCATCCTGGCGGTGTTTGACCGCACCGGCGCGGTGTACCACATCGGGCTTTTCATCAATGAGCGGGAAGTGCTGACCGCCTCGCGAGAGCTGGGCACGCACGTGGCGCCGCTGATGGCAATTGATGCCACGGTGTTTGGCTGGGAGGCGTTTGCATGGCGTCCGTGACTGTCCACTATTTCGCCAACCTGATGCGCTCCACCCGCGCCGAATTGCGCCCGGTGGAAGTGGAGGGCGGCACCATTGCCGAAGCGGCGGCCCGGGCATTCCCCGAGCTTGACGCCGAACGCATGGTGTTTGTGATCGACGGGCACACCGCGCCGGCCGACACGCCGGTGCGTGAAGGCATGCAGATTGCGCTATGCCTGCGCCCAGGCATCGTGGCCGGTGGCGTGTGGGCAACTGTAGGCAAGATGGTAATTACCGCGTTGGTGTCGGCGGCGGTGTCTTACCTGATTTCCTACATCATGCGGCCGAAGAGTAAGAACAAAACGGCCAGCCCCGCCTACTCGGTCAACATTGAACAAAACGCCGCGCGCCTTGGCCAGACCATCCCGGTCATCTATGGCCGCGTGCTGGCGATGCCAGACATCGCTGCGCAATCCTATGCGGAGTACGTCAACCACAATGAACAGGTGTCAATGATCCTGTGCCTTGGGATGGGTGAGTTTGATATTCACGACATCTATTTGGGCGACGCACGCATCACGGATTTTCCCGCCGGCAACGTGGCAGCCTGGATTTTCAAGTCTTCCGACCACCAACAGCGGATGGGCATCATTGAAGCGGCCACCGGCGTGGTTGAAGACATGTACACCATTCCGGAAACCACCGGGGTGGACATCGCCGCGCCCAATGACCCGGCCGAAGTGACCATCGCTGGCACCGTCAACGGCGGCACGCTAACCCCCGATGGCAGCGTGGCCGGCACGGTGTGGACGGGCCTTGTCCCTGGCAAGCGTTACGTGGTCACCAACTCGGCCGGCGGTGTGGCGGTGTTGACGTATGTTGGCATCGGCCCCAACAACTCGGCCGTGTTTGATGGCCCGTTGCCGGCGCCGGTGGGAATGGAAATCCACCCGGTAGTGGCGCAGTTGATCGATGCCACCGACACGGCAGAGGGTGACGTTAAGGTGCTCTATGCCAACAGCAACGTGCCGAACGTCCAACTTAACGACATCATCTATGTGCGTTTCCCGAGCGGGGCATCGGGCGCGCTGTATGGGCCATATCAAATCTACAAGTTCACCGTGGGCACCACCCGCGTGTGGATGCGCAGGCAGGGCCCGGGTTTCACCACGGGCACCGATATTGGCATCTGGCCGTCGCAACAACTCGACGTGGTGCGCAATGCATTCGTGACCTACTCCATCACGGAGTGGACGCCAGACACCCCGACCGCTGCCGATCCTTACCGCTGGCGCGGATGGTGGGCGACTAATCGCGCCGACACCTTTATCGACCGGGTGTATGTGGACATCAACATGCCCAGCGGCTTGGCGTGGGTGACCGATAAGGGCGACTACAATCGCGAAGAGATTGTGTTGCGCATCCAAATTCAACCCATCGATGCGAACAGTTCGCCCACTGGCGCAGTGATGGAATTCAACCAAACATTCACCGGCGCCACATCTAACCCGCGTCGCTGGACACTGACCTACAACGTGCCGGTGGGGCGCTACCGCGTGCGCATTGCGCGCACCAACACCCGCGATCAGCGCGCATCAAAGGAAATCAGCAAGGCCGAACTATCGGCCATTCGCTCGCGCCTGTATCACCCTTACGGGACGCCGGCCTATGAAGACTGCACTTTGCTGGTGATGAAGTTTCAGGCATCGTCCGGCCTGTCGGCGGCGGCCAATCGGCGCATCAAGGTTGACTGTACCCGCAAGGTGCCAGACATCAACCACGGGGCGTTGGTGGCCACGTCCAACCCGGCAGACATCTTTTGCGACGTGCTGGAAAATACCGCCTATGGCGCCAAGCGTCCAGCGGCGGAAACTGACCGCGCAAAGCTGGTGAGCTTCCGCAATCAGTGGGCGACCACGGCCGGCTTTAATGCGGTGTTCGACTCACAAATCACCGTGATTGAAGCGCTGCAAAACGTGGTGGGTGTCGTGAAGGCGATCCCGCTACCCATCGGTAATCTGATTAGCTGCGCGCAGGATGCGCCGCGCTCGCGAAGCTTCATCTTCTCCCCGGCAAATATCGTGCAGGACACCCTGCAAATTGGTTACAACTTCGACGGGGTAGACGAACCGGATTGTCTGGAGCTGATCTATACCGACCCGGCCACCTTTGTGGAAGCGCGGTATTACTACCCAACCCAAGGCGTGAAGCCCGAATCCATGGAACTGTTCGGATGCACGTCGGTGCAGCAGGCGCACGATTGGGCCAAGTTGACATGGCAAGAGCGCAAGGCCAACCGCCGCACCGCGCAGCTTGAGCTGGAGGGCGAGGGGTACTTGTTACAACCGTTAACACGTTTTGCAGTAGAAATTCCGGTGATCGACAACGGCACGTCGGGCAAGGTGCAGACCTGGAACCCCTACACCCTGCGCTTGTCACTTGATGGGCCAGTGCCGGCCAATGCAACGGTGATCTATTTTCAGGGCGCCGACGGCACGGTGACGCAAGGTGCGGCGATTGCCGCGCGGATTACCGACCATGAGGTTGTGTTAGCGAACGTGCCGCCTGTTCCGGTGAAGGGCGGTGACAATACGGGGGACGGCACCATGTGGCTGGCACCTGCGGCAACATCAATCCTGAAAGAATTTTCGGTGACCGACCTGGAGGCCAACGGGCCGTTGCGCGTGCGCGTTACCGGCATTGAGTACAGCGACGCGAAATATGTTGACACCTTTGTGCAAGGGTGGGTGACCTAATGGCCATCACGATGCCGATTTGGCCCGCCGCGTTGCCCATGCCCGACCGGGACAGTTACCAATATACGGTGGGCTTCGGCCTGCTGCGCACCACCATGCAAGGCGGCAGCACGCGCCAGCGCCGCACGCAATGGGGTATGCCGGGTACGTTCAACTTGTCGTGGCGTATGAACACCACGCAATTGGCCGTCTTCCAAATGTTCTGCCATCAATTCGCCTACGGATGGTTCGCCATGGATTTGGTGACCGGCGCGGCGCGGGTGTGGCGGCCGAAATCCGATTGCATGTACCACCGTATCCGCTTCATCGCCGACACCAATCAAACGATGATCGGCCCGAACCTGTGGCGCGTCACTGTGTTGGCCGAAGTTGAGGCAATGCTAGACCCGCGCGCTGACACGTCCACCGCTGGCCAGTTCGCGAAGGTGGATGACGTGACGCCAGAAAAGATCGATGAACTAAGCAATTTCGACACCCTTTCACTTTGATGGGCCGCCGCCATGCCGCAACATGATTACAACATTGCCAACGACACCGGCTTAAACTTCCGCACGGATTTGAACAACGCATTGCAGGCCGTGGTGACCGTCAACAGTGGCACCACGCAACCTGCTGTCACTTTCCCCGGCATGCTGTGGCTTGATCTGTCTGGCGGTGGGGATGGCGTTATGCGCCGTCGTAATCAGGCCAATAGCGCGTGGCTGTCTGACATTGGCAACGATCAGGTAGCGCGCGATGCCGCGTCAGCGGCCAACGCAAACGCCAACACGCGCGTATTGCGTGCCGGCGACACGATGACCGGTGTTCTAAACCTAATCGCCAATGAGCCGGCAAACAACGCCGCCCTGTCGCGTCAGTGGGCGGACACGCTCTATCAGGTGCGACTGCCCACGGCCACCGCCGGTTCGCTGCTGGTGGGTGCCGCTGGGGGCTGGTTGACATCCATGGCCATCGGCGTGGCCAATTCCATCATGTCGGTGTCGGGTGGACTGCCGACGTGGCAGGCCACCGGCACGGTGGCTGCGCCCGGCATCGTGGTGCGCACGTTGGCCGATGGCACTATCGACCCGTCATTCATTCCGAGCGTGGCAAGCGGCCTGCGGTACTGCGGCACGTTCCGCCCGGCGGTGAATTTTGAATACCCCACCACCGGTGGCCACGGCAGTGGCGGGGCGCCGGCCATCGGCGACTTTTGGGTGATCGATGGGCTTACCACCGGCGGTTACACCTACCTGACCGGCACGCTTGCTGGCGTAACGGTGTTCAACGGCGATTCGATTGCCTACAACGGCAGCGGTGCGTGGTTCCGCATGGGTAACACCATCAATATGCAGGGGTTCCTGCGCACCGATGGCACCGTGGCCATGGCGGGCCCCCTGAACATGGGCGGCTTTGCGATCAACAATGTGAACGGCATTGCGGGGCGTGCGGGCACGCCGGTGCCGTTGACCAACTTTGTCATTGACTCGACCAATCAAGTCATCTCGCCGCAGCGTGGCACCACGGGTGCCGACCTTGCCGCGATGGCCACCGGGCAGTTGGGCACCGACCTGGGCCGGATGCAGCTTTTCGTGGGCGCATCCGGTGCCAATGTCGCCATGTTGCCTGTGCGCTTCCATTCCACCACGGCGGCCTATGCGCTTGGCGATTACGTGGCATCGGGTGGCTATGTCTACCGCGCCCCTGGCGCTGTAGCGGCCGGCGCGTTCACCCCAGCGCAGTGGGCGCGTGTGCTGGATTCTGCCGGTGGCTGGAATGTGCAAAATTCCGTGTCGTTTTCCGGCGCGGCTATCATCATGTCCACCGGCTCGATTACCTGGATGCGCGCCAGCGATAGCGCTATTACCGCGTCGTGGACGGTTTCGGCTGATGGTTCCGTCATCAACATGCCTGGGCCCGGCGGCAACACTTTCATTGTTGAAGCGTCGCGCACCCGCATCTTCCGCGCCTCGCTTGATGCGGTGGCCAGTTGGGAATTCGCCGGCAACACCTACGGGCGCGTGGCGGTGGACTCTGCACAGTCCATGTGGATGGAAAACGCCAACGGCGGCGGGCGCTTTGAAATCAGCAATGCCGGCACGTTCAACCTCAAGACCAATGCCGCGTTGGGAACCACGGCGGGAGCAGGTGCTAACTATTTCCGCCTCACTGTGGCCACCAACAACGTGGACGCGCTGAATATGTACATGCTGCGCACTGCCAATGGCAGCGCGTGGGATACCGCCACGTGGTCACTGCGGCGCACGGTGGATGCAAGCACCCTGGGCTTTATCAATTTCGGCAGTGGTGACCGCCGCGTGGCTTTGGGTGCAGGCGCACAGGAGGCAATGTGGATTAATGCCATTGGTGTTGTGGGCATGGTGGGTAACGGCTCGAATGGCAATAACGTGGGCGAGGCCGCCATCAACCTGCAAGGCGCCTTCGGTGGTGGCCTGACGATGCAGGACAGTGGCGTGCAGGCGCGCATGTGGATGCAAGGCGATCCATCCATTCGCTTTGCCGTGGCCACCGGTACCGGCCCCACGCCAACGCCGCACCTGTCGATCTTCACCACCGGTTGCACCGCACCCCAGTTCACCCCGACGTGCGACCGCGACCACAAGCAGGACATTACCGAAATTGACGTGCGCGAAGATTTGGCCGACCACTTGCACCTGTACACCTACCGGATGAAAGGCGCCGAAAAGGACTCGCCCTTGTTGACCGGTTCCATGGCGCAGGATTGGCAAGAGTTGGCGCCCAGCTATGTGCGCGACTTTGGAGAGGGCCAGCCCCTGGGCCTGGATATTGTCGGCCTGTTGGCCGAAATGGTGGCCGGCATCAACACCCGTTTGCGCCGGCTGGAAAATGACACTCTGCACTGAGGCTACATCCATGACCCCGCATGAAGCTTTGAATTACCTAACCAACATCGCCAACGATTTCTTGCGCACGCTGCCGCCGACTGCGGCTGAACCCACGGCGCGTTTCGCCAACGAAGCGGCGGCCACGTTGGCGCGCGCGCTGGAGCCGGCCCCGGTAGAACCTCGCGGCCCGCGCCTTGTTGAACCGACCGCCGCTGACGCATAAAAAAGGGCGCCGGGAAGGGCGCCCAAGTCATGCTCTGTGTTACCCCCAACGGCTAATGGCGAACGCGGGCGCCGCCAAGCGTGGCGCGGCTGTTGGCAACGCGCGTGGGCTGGCGCCGCGCGCTGGTGGCTTTCAACACCTTTTTGGCGCCTGGGCGGCGGGTGCCATTCTTCACACCATTGCCGATGTGGGCATTCTTTACCTTGCCGTCGGGGCCATTGTGGCCATGCGCAATCTGTGCCTTCGACCGTTCAATGCGGTGCGCATTCTTCACTGCCCATTGCAGGACAGTAGCGGCCCGCCAACGCGGCGCCTCACTGCCGCGCCCTGGCACCATTGCATCCGCATCGGCGAAGGCGTCACGCATGCGCCAATTGCCGATGGATTTCCCCTTTACGCCGAGGTACTGCGCAACCTCATCCATCGACAAGAGCTTGTCGGCGGCCAGCTTGGCCAGCTTGGGAAAGATGGGGGCGGTATCGGTCTGCGGTTCCACCGGCTTGACCTGGGCGGGCACCACTTCGCCGGTGGACTTCGCCACGGCTTTGGAGACCGCTACCGTTGTGCCATCAAGCCGAACCGATTTGACCACTTCGGTGCGGCTGCGCGTGTCGGTGTGGTCATGCGATTTCAAATGACGTTCGGCAAATTCCTGTAGATCGCACAGGCGATAACGCGGCACGCCGGCGGAATCGATTGCTACCACCGGGCCGGTTCCATACTTGCGAGAGAGCGCCAACGCGCCGTAGTGGATGCCCAAGAAATCGGCCGCGCCTTTTTCCGTCAACAGGGTTTGCGCGTTGGCCATGGCGGCCTTGTTGTGCGGTTCGGCAGGTTTGGCCACTACCACCGCGTCGCCTTTCTTGTGCTTCTTTCGCGTGATGCGCCGAGAGAAGATGGGCAGTTCCCGATAGGCGTCCAAGTCTTCCTTACGAAACACTATCAACCGGCCATCGCGTTGGAAGTTCAACACACCGGCCTTGACGCCTTTCTGCAACACCTGTGAGCCACATCCCATGTATTGCGCTGCAAGTTCCTGGTGCATTTCTTCGGGCCACTGCCGATCAGCTTCCGCGTGCGCAACCTGCTGCGCTTCCGGCGCGCTTTTTGTGATCTGAGAAGCCAACGTGATGTGGATGTCACTCCAGCTTTCGTCAAACGTTTTGCCAACCTCATTAGCAAATTTGCGCACGTCTGTTTCAAACCACACCGGAACGCCATTGAACTGACCGCATGCCCGGGGCAGCAACCCGAGCGTGGCCGCATTGGCATATTCCGCCGTCTCCAAACCGCAGGCGCGTTTCAGCGCGGCGGTGTCCATGAGCTTTGCAAGCATTGTTGTGCCCCAAGTCAGTGAGGCGGCCAAACAGCCGCAGGGCAAAGCTAACAGCGCCTAAACGCAGGCGCAAGCATCAAAAAATCCCGTATGTGAAGGAGGTGGCACACAAGCAAGCGTGACAAGCGGGCGTGTAGGGGTTTTCTGACCGGGGTTCACAAAAATTCGGATTTGACATTCACACCGGCCGGCGTGTAGAAACTCCCACCACACCAGCGGCGCAGGATGGGCCGCGCACCTTGGGGCGCAAGGCATGATGACGCGAGACGAGGCGGCGGCGCCGTTTGGGGGACGGCCCGCAGCACTGGCACTATTCTTGGGCGTATCGACGCAATCTATTTACCGGCTGGCACGCGATGAGGCGATACCGGCGCACCACGCCATGATGGTGGCGCGGGCGTTCCCGGCAGAGTTCGCCGATTGGCTGGCCAACTTTGACGAAGATGTGCGCATGCGTCGCGAGTTCACCGAAAAGTGGCTTTCCCGACACCAACAAAAACCACAACGCCGCTTGCCGTTTACGTGATGGAAGCCGACATGACAATGAAAGATGCCAAGGCAGAGGTGCGCATCCGCGTGGCAACCGAGCTTGCCGGATCGATTGAGCGCATCGCCGAGTTGGCTGCCGTACCGGCCGACCATGTGGTCGGGGTGATCCTTGCCCTGTACCTGTTGCCGATGACCCGCACGAAATACCCGGATGCCGAAGAAGAGCCCGTGCCATGAGCGACACCGACCGCGACATCAAGCACAGCGACGCCAGTGTGGCGGTGTCGGAAATCCTGCCGCCGATAGCGCGCGCGCTTAGCGAAGCCCTCGACGCGGCGGCCGGTGAGCGCGTGGCGTTCATGCTAGTGACCTGTGTAGAAGGCCATAACGTGAAGTACATCGCCAATGTTGACCGGGCGACCGGTGCGGGATGGCTACAGGACGTTTTGGAGCGCTGGGCCGATGTGGCGCCGGTAGTGCTTCCCCGCGACGATGGGAAACGTTGAGCTTGTCAGAATCACCGCGCCACATTTCGTGGCCGGGCTTGTGTGGTGCAGCAAAACCGACCGGGTGACCGAAGCGGCCCCGATCCTGAAATATATGCACGGCTGGAGCCGCGAACGGGTGAGCACTTACTGCACCCGCAAAGGCTGGGCCGCCCGAATGGTTACACCTACCGGCGACACGCCATGATGCCGCGCTATAGCAACGTTCCGGAAAGCCCTCCGCGTTTCGTCCACCATTTCCTTGTGCCGGTGGTAGCGGCCTGCGGTTCTGTGATCGGTTTCCAGCTACTGGGTTTCATCACCCCGACTGTGGGCGCCGTGGTGGGGCTCATCCTGGGCATGCTGATTGGGTGGATATTCTCCCGCCGCGTGCAGACATGGCTGGCCACGCCTCCGCAGGATCAGGTCACCCAACAACCGTGCCCGCATTGCCATGGCCCCGTGCGCCTTGACACTACCGTGCGACGGGAAGAAACGGGAAAAGCATTTGTTGGAATCGTGACCTGTAGCCAATGTGGGCTACACCTTAAGATTGAGTTGGCCGCGCCCTTGGCCATGCCGATCATGCAAGTGCGCGATGGTGGCCTGCGGTTGATGGCCGAACGATGGAGTAATGCCAAGTTCCGGCGGGAGCTGGCGGCCGAGTGGCGAAAGAAACAGTCGGCCTAGTCGCAGGGGGATAACGTGATAACGCCTTTCAACGACCGGCGCAGCAATGTGTCGGCCGAACCCGAGCCGCCCGGCGGTGTGCATGTGTCGGCCACGGGTGTGTATCGACTGACACCGCAGCACAACGTGGAGCCGGCCGACGATGTACGCGAGTTCAAACCGGAAGTGTTGCGCCGCCATGTCATTGGCAACCGGGATGTAATTACGCTTTTTCTGCCCATGCGGATGGCGGGGAATACCTTTTTTGAAGTGGCCGTGTCTGGCAAGTTCGGCACCGAATGGGTGGAGCGGCATAGCAGCTTCGACGTGGCGATCAAGCGCCACGCGGCATTGGTGAAGATGGTCGCAGCCGATGAAGCGACCAAACGCGAGGGCAAGGAATGATTACCCGGTGGTTGATGCGAAATCCCTACACCGTTTCGGTGGTGTGTCTGGCCGTGGGCACGGCGATATGCATTGACAAAGCAATCAGGCCGCCAATCTCGTGGGCCGACTGGGCGATGCTGGCCGCCGGAATTTTCGACGTGGCCGTGGGCGTCTATTGCGTGTTGGCCATGTGGAAGTTGGAACGTCAAACCCGCAAGGTGATGCGCTTCATCAACGGCGAAAAGGAGATGTGACCGTGGAAACCGACACCAAACCCGGCCGCATCCATAGCACCGACGATTTCCCGCCAGGGACTTTGTTCATAGAGATTCGCGGGTGGTATGACGGCTGGAGCGTGGCCCAATTGGCAGATGGTTCCCTAGTGAACCGCTGGCCCCACGATCACCGGTTACACCACCGTGTGAACAAGTGGATTGAGGGCTACCGTGATGCAGCAAAACAACAACCCGCAAGTTGACGACACCCGCCCAACGCCGGGCCACGCGCGCAAGGCCACGAACTTTTCGATCTATTCGCGCCGTCTTCCGTGGCAGGTCTGGATGCGCAACCCGCAGAGAAGCGTAGAGCCGGAGGAATGGGGCGAATGGCGCCGCTGGCGCGGCAACTACCGCAGTGCGAAAACCCGCGATGCCGCGCTCGAAAACCCGCGCCGCAAGTATCAAAACGACCGCTTGCAATTCATGGCGGTAGACGAATAGACCACCACCACACGCCGATGACCTTTTCTGTGATTGACCCCGCCCATATCCGCGACATCACTTCGCAGGTTTTCCATCCCAACGGAGAATGGCGCTTGCGCAATGATGCCTATTGGAAAACCACGACACCCAACGAGCGCGCGCTGTTGGGCCACGTGCATGGCCTGTATCACCTGCCGACCCGCGAACTGTGCGAATGGTTGTTCGACCACTGCAAAGGCCAGGACGCTATAGAACTATGTGCCGGGCGCGGCCTGCTGTGCGAAGCGCTGGGCATCCCTGGTTATGACAACATGATGCAATCGTGGAAGAGCATCGCCAACAAATATGCGGCGATGGGGCAACCGACGATCAAGTATGGCAAGCACGTGCGCGAGGGCGACGCCAATGCGGTGGCCCGGGAACGTAAGCCCGACATCATCATCACCGCATGGATGACGCACCGTTATGACCCGCGCCAGCACGAGCGCGGCGGCAACGAACATGGCCCCGACCACGTGCAACTGCTGACGCAATGCCGTGAGCTGATTTTTATAGGCAACATGCGCACCCACCAACATCATCCGTTGCTGCGCTATGAACACAAACGCATCCCCGTCCCGGTCTACTCGCGCGCCCAAGGGGGCGAAGACTTCGCCGCCATTTTCATTGGCCACCGGCGTGGCTGACAAGTTCATCTCAGAGCTACGCCGCCGTGCGGGCGTGATGCGCGATACCGCGCAGATGCGCACGCGCTTCCCAGTGTGGTTGCTTCGGGAAATGGAAGATGCGGCCTGCGCGATGGAACACGCGGCCGAACTGTTGGCCATGCCGGCGGGCGACTTTCACATCGTCGCGGCGCCGGTGTCATCAACTGAAAACGCATCGCATGCCATCGTGGCCAATGCGGCCATGTGGCCGGAGCTGGGAGTTACGCAACATGTCCACGCCGAACCCGAACCCGAACACCACCAACCCCAACGCGCCGAAGAATCCGCAGCCGGGTGAGCCGGGCCATGATCCGAACCGCGTACCGGGTCAGACGGATGATGACGACGACGAAGCCGGCCCGAACGAGACCCCACGCCAGCGATAAGATGGGGTAAGTTCGCTATAAAAGGCCGGTGCCTGAATGCGCCGGCCTTTTTTGTGCCCCGTAAGTTGCGCCTAGAATTAGGCGCATGTAAGATGTCGTTACACCCACCGGAACACGCCAAAATGAATACCGCCGCCGCTATCGCCGAAGTTCGCCAAAGCGCCCAAGAGCGCATCGAAACCTGCGACATGTACCTGAAATCAAATGCGCTCGTTTCCCACAACTGGGCCGTGGTTTCCAGCCTGTGGAACTGTCGCGGGGTATTCCATATGACCGATCCGGACACCGGCAACCCGGTGATGGCCCTTGGCCCGTATCCCAATCGCATGCCGAGTCTGTACACCCGCGAAGATGCCGATAGGCTGGTGGCCCACCACTGGCCCGACGCCAACGGCGAAACCATGTCTGTGGTTGACCGGTTGACGTGGTGGCAGACGGAACGCGACGACGCGGTGCGCGTGCTGGCATCGCTAGAAGGCAAGTAACCCACCCGGCGCCCACAAGGGCGCCTTTTGCTTTGAGAGAACCGACACGCCATGAAAGCTATTCGCATCATCGTTGCTGCGCTCGCCCTGGGCGCGGCCTTCACCGCAACCGCCTGCAACATCAACAAGGCGACCGGCCAAACCGTGTGCCTGTACAGCGGCGCCGAAATGGGATGGCAGGCTAATTTGCGCTTTGCCACCATCGATGGGCAGCCGGTGCTGGTGCTGCTATCCGATGCCGACGCCGGCAAAATCAGCGCCACCGAAGTGAGCTTCCGGATTGAAGGGCAAGCGCCGTTCCGTCTGCCGGTGTATGCGGGCAGTTCCGCGTCCAACTGTTTTTGGGGCACCGTCCTGGTGGGGGCGTGTATGCCCACCACCACGGTTTTTGTGAAATTGGATCGCGCGATCATTGACCGCTTGGCAGGTGCCGACCGCACCTATGTGGCCGCGACCGATGGCGCGAGCATCGGGCCTGCGGTGAAGCTGAAAGGCAAGCAGATGAAGAAATGGGCAAGCCGCCTGCCGGCCGGTGCCGGTCAACCTGTAGCGATGGGGAACCCGTAATGATGAAGCCCGAAGTTAAATTCAGCGCCAGATATAACGACAACCCCGACCCGGCCGAACGCGCGGCGGTTGACCGTAGTTTTGCCATTGTGTCCGCGATGGTGGACGGGCTGGAAAAGGAAAGGGATCGTCCGGATTTCCCCGACACCGCCGTGGTGTTTGGCCAGTCTTTCGCACAGGCATTGGCCGGCGGCCTTGTACGCGGGTTCGGCCCGTATGGTGCGGTTGAGGTGGTCATGGTGCTGGACGCAATGACGCGCGCCATTCAAGCCACCTTTGTGGCGGCCAAAGAGGCAAGCGAAGCGGGCGAACCAATGACACCCGAAGAGCAGGGCGCGATGCAAGCGGACTTTTTCCGAAAAGCGATGACTTTGCATGCGACCATTGCAAAAGCAAGCGCCGCGATTCGCGAACAGTTGGATGATGGCGCTTCGCCCGAAGAAGTAAGCCAAACGCTTGGCGAGTTCTGCGATTCTGTAAAGGAAATCGACGACGGCCCCACCAAACATTGAAGGCACACGCCATGACCTTGAAAGCAGAAATGGCCTTTCGCAAGGACGGCTTGGGTAACTTGGAAGCGGCCGAAGCCGCCGCCGCCGAGCGCGCCTATGAAGCGGCCGCGCTCATCCTGCCGGCTATCAAGGCCGAGCTAGAGCGCCCGGACTTCGCCGATACCGGTTATGTGTTCTATCAATCGTTCGGCCAGTCCCTGGGCGGCATGTTGGTAAAGGCGTTCGGGCCGAACGTGGGTGAAGATGTATTGATGTGCGCCGATGCGATGCTGCGCACGCTCCAGCTTGTCCACCACGTTGCGGAAAAGCGCGAGGCGGCAGGCCAACCGATGAGCCGGGAAGAGCAAACGGCCATCCAGGTGGCAGAGTTCCGGCGCATCCGCGAGTTGCAGGATTTGGCGAAAGACGCCGGCCGGGCTATGGTGCCGCCTGCGCCGAATGCCAGCCCGGAGGACAAGAAACGGGTTCTGGCCGGTGCGATCCGTGACGCCATCAACCGCAGTGACGCCAAGAAACACTAAAGGGAGCTTATGACCACCGACGCCGACCGCGAAATCTTGGCCGACATGGGGCAAACCCTGTATGGCACCCGCTGGCAATCCGATCTGGCGCGCGCGCTGGGGGTAGGTGATCGCCGGGTTCGCGAGTGGGTGAACGGTGAGCGCAGCATCCCGCCGGCCGTGTGGGTGGCCATGGAAGAGCTGTTGGCCGAGCGGTGGGAAGCCTGCCGCCGGCTGACGCGCACGGCGCACAAGCGCGCCAGGGAAGAGCTACAGGCGGCGATGGGGCTATGAGTTACGACATCCGGCATGGCTTGGCGTTCGCTTTGCGCATGATCTACAGCTATCGGTGGCTGTTTATGCGCGTCACCGTGGTGACCGCCGGTGTGGCCGCCGCCCTGGGGTACGTCGCCAGTGTGATTGCCCAGCACCTCGGGGTGGCAGTGTGGGCCAGCGTGCCGGCCGTCATCGTGGCATCCGGGGTGATGGGATGGAGGGAGGGCGCGCGCGCCGCTGATCGCGCCATGGGCGCCGAGCAGGAGCAGATAAGGGCCGGGCGCGAACCACCGGAAACGCAGTAGGGCGCCCACGTGGCGCCTTTTCTTTTGGCAGTACAGGCGCTGGGTTCAGTTGGGTTCACCGCGCGCTATTGAACCCATAGTAGACCCAAGCGACGCGAACCTGACTGTACCCATAACGAAATCAAGCACTTACATGCCAAGTTTCTGCGATTTCCACTCCAGCCAGTACGTCTCCTCGCTGGCCAACGGCAACACCTGCCTGGCGGTGGGCTGGTCGGGCGACATCATCCAGGCCCGCGACCGCGCCGAGGAAGCCGACAACGGCGTACAGGTG